>Ga0315910_10000842_pt1 | contig 29228 bp, 24 predicted proteins | sample EdamamesoilMG_FD_204470 | JGI IMG/M metagenome (GOLD analysis project Ga0315910, IMG submission 204470) | Garden soil microbial communities collected in Santa Monica, California, United States - Edamame soil | ecosystem: Environmental > Terrestrial > Soil > Garden | place: USA: California... | reverse complement strand
GAGACATCGCATCACTGTTCGGGAAGCTTGAATTGGCTGACGGTCCGTTGAAGGATCTCTACTCCCAACTCGAAGAGCTCATTGCGCGGCGGCATCAGGTTGTCCATCGCGCCGACATCGCAGGCATCGATTCCGAGGGCCGTCCTGTCCTCGCGGCAATCGACCCCGCCCTCGTGCACAAGTGGATCGAGGTCGCGGCGAAGTTCCTTTCGGAACTGAACAGCATCGTCGGCATGAAAGTGCTGCTACCGAAGGTCATCGCTGCTCGCGCGGGGTCTTGAGCCTCCGTCTAACATGCCCTTGAAGCTGACGAGGTCACCGTTACGGTGGTCGGAAAGACTGCGGCGCCGGACCGGTGCCCTCGCAGCTTGAGGACGACGTCAGGTGGACGCATTGAGGGGTGACTGCAATGAAAAGCTGTCCGAACTGCCGTCTTGCCTGCCCTGACGACGCGGCATCCTGCGACTGCGGATTCGACCTGACGAACGTCCGAGTGCGACGACACGCCTCGTATCTCGCCCCTTCTCCGAGACAGGTTCGCCCGCAGATCTATGTCGCGTCGTGTATCGCCGTCATGATCGCGTCGTTCATGCCGTGGGCGGATCTCCCGCACGGGGAAGCCACCGGCTGGTCTGGATCCATCACCGTCCTCAACGTCACGACTCCGAATTGGCTCGTGTCGCTCTCGGCGATTGGCTTGGCGGCGCTCGGGTTTCCCTCCACGCGACATGCGATTCGGAGCCCGACGCTCGTCCGCATTACCCTGGCCAGCTATGGGCTGGCTCACGCCAGCTATCTCATCTACCTCATTATTGCGTCTGAACGGGCCACGGTTGGCATCGGCGTGTTGTTCACGATCGCCGCTTTCGGAGTAATGGCCATGGCACTTCAAAGGGAGTGGGCCTACGCAAGTGCCTTGAGATCAACCACGCGGTCCACGACTCGTCGCGCCACGTGATTGAATTGGTCCTTCACATCATTGCTGTAAGCGTCCCGCAGCCGGCTTGTGAAGCACCACCTAACATGCCCTTGAAGCTGACGAGGTCACCGTTACGGTGGCGCTCGAGCGAACGGCGCCGGACCGGTGCCCTCGCAGCTTGAGGACGACGTCAAGCGGTCTCCGGCCGTGCCGCGGATGCATCGTTGATGCGGTTCATCACATGGAACGTCGCACGGCGCATCCAGGGTCTCCCTGATCAGGTCGTCGCGCTTCGGTATCGCAAGGCGGATGTCGTGGCGCTGCAGGAGGTCACGGCAACTTCGCAATCGCTGTGGATCGAGGCGTTCGCAGGGATCGGCCTCGTCCATGCAGCCTGCAGCCTTTCGCTCTCGAAGACTCCTTCGCGTCTGGTCGGGCCGCGGAGCCTTGGAGTGCTCATCGCCAGTCGATGGCCCTTGAAGGTCCTCGACCCCGAGGCGTTTCGCGTTCCGTGGCCGGAGAAGGTGCTGTCGGTCGTGGTCGGTGCGCCGCGAACGTCTCTCGAGGTTCATGCGGTCCACGTTCCGCCGGGCGCGAGCAACGGCTGGACGAAGATCCGGACTTTCGAGGGCATCTACCGCTCGTTGGCGACGAAGTCCGTGCGTCCGAGGCTTCTCTGCGGAGACTTCAACTCTCCGAAGGAAGAGACTCGAGACGGCCAGACCATCACTTGGGGTCAGGACCTGGTGAAGGGACGTGGAGTCTGCTGGGGGAAGTGGAAGGGCGGGACGGGAGTCGAGTGGGACCGAGGTGAACGCAGCGTGCTGGTCGGACTTGCGGACTTCGACATGGCGGATGTCTATCGGGGGCTCCACGGTTTCGATCGACAGGAGTACAGCTGGTACCTCCATCGGAAGGGGAAGCGGAAGGGGCGACGATTCGATCACGTCTTTGCGTCGAGGCACCTCAGGGCGACACGCTGCGCCTACCTGCACCGGTTGCGGGAGATCGGGCTCAGTGACCACTCTCCGCTCGAGGTCGACTTTGCGCTCTAGGTCCAAGGCAGGGGCGAACCACCCCGCGGAGTATTGAGGCGGTTGCTGATGCTGCGAACGCTGGTTGGCAAGCTACGCTCGCCGTCCGGCGTCCTCGTAGCTCGAGGACGACGTCATCCGGGCATCTAGTGACTTGTCACTTCGATGATGAGGGGGGCCGTCGTCATGAGTGACTCTCCACGAGCATCAACTGCAGGCTCGTCGATTCCTGTGTCACCACGAAAGACGGGACGATTCACGTCACGGAGCGTGGCGCAATGGCTGGGGATTGTCGCCAATGCGGCCACTGCAGGCGCGCTGATCTTCGCCATCATCCAGATGCGAGGCGAACACGAGCGGGAGATCAGGCAGAAGAGACTCGAGATCTACAACCAACTGAACGATCAGTACGTGTCGTTCTTGCAGGTTGCCGTGGCTTATCCCTGGGTCGACTGTTTCGATTCACCGTTGGAGAAGCCTCGAACGCCCGAGCATGAGGATGAGATCCGCCAAGAGCAGGTGGCGTTCGCCGTCTTGACGGCGCTGCTCGAGCGTGCGTACGTCTTCTATCAACGTGAACTCTCCGCCGACGATCCACTAGTGCTTGCACAGTGGGGCGGGTGGGCTGCCTACGCTGTGGGGTTCTCGAAGCGCGATCGATTCCTGATCACATGGGACAGGATCAAGTCAGGGTTCGATAGGGACTTCGTCGCTTGGTTTGATGAGCTTCGTCCCAAGCTTGTGAAGTCGGGGTAGATCGCGCAGATGTCAGGAAGCCAGTCTCGTAAGCCTGACTACGCCGGCGGCGCGTCAGGCACCCCCGCTACTCAATCACGAAGTCGACCGCGTTCGTCAGCCAAGCTCCGCTCGGATCGAGGATCAGCGCCTGGAGGTGGATCTCGACGCCCGAGATGGTCGGGTCGATCGGGATGTCGCCGTCGATCGTGAAGCGGCCGCTGCCGCCGGTGGTGCCCGAGACGATCGAGATCAGGGAGAGCGGATCGAGCTCGAGCAGGCCGAGGTTCTTGAGCGGGATCGCGGCGCCGCCCTGCGCGCCGTAGAGGACGAAGGGGAGGTTCGTCGCGCCCTGCACGTGGAGGCGCACGACGCCGCCCTGCGCGGGCGTGCCGTAGCGCCAGAGCGAGACGGGCGTCGCGGCGAAGCCCTGGAAGTCGAGGTCGTCGACGAGCGCCTCGCGCAGCGAGTTGTTCGGCGCGTCGCCGCAGCGCCAGCGCAGCCGCATGCGGTCGGTGGCGGGGAGGAGCAGCGTCGGATCGAAGGCGAACTGCGTCCAGGCGTTGGCGTTCCCGTGGACGCTCTCGACTGCGACCCACGTCGCGCCGCCGTCGTTGCTGAGGTCGACCGCGAAGTCGTCGTCGGCGACGGTGAGGTCGGTCACGAAGCGCCAGTAGCGGACGGTCGGCGCGCCGACGTCCTCGAGGTCGAACTCGGGGCTCACCAGCGTGGTGGTGCCATTGTCGACGTCGTAGGTGCCGGCGCCGCTGCCGGCGCGGCCGTCGGTCACGGCGCAGAGCGTGCCGGCCGCGGTGTGGTCGTCGGCAGGCTGCGAGGTCTGGCCGCCCGACGTGGTGAGCTGCGGGTCGGCGAGCTCGAACGCGCCGCTGGTGGCCGTGTCGCCGGCGACGCCGGTCTGCCAGCCGAGGTCGACTTCGAGGTCGTCGACGTCGAGGAGGCTCGGCTCGCCGATCACGAAGTCGAACGCGCGCGTCTCGACCCAGCCGTCGTACGCGAGGTCGAGCGTCACGGTCGCGCGCGTGCCGGGCGCGGCGCCGGCCGCGGCGCGCACCAGCAGCGGCGCGGAGCCGTTGTTCGCGCTGCCGAACGCCGCGATCGTCCCGAAGTCGTGGAAGCCGTCGACGATCAGCAGGTCGGCATGGCTGCTGGCGATCGAGATCGTCGCCGCGCCGTTCGTCGCGAGCGTGCCGACGTTGTCGAGCGTGACGGCCAGCGCCCGTTCCTCTCCCGGCTCGAGCCACGCGTCGCCGTCGCCGTTGCTCTCGCTCCAGCTCCAGTCGCCGTTCTCGAGCGCCGCGCCGGCGTCGAGCGCGATCCGCTGCCAGCCGCGCAAGTTCTCCTGCAGCAGCGGCTCGATGCGCGAGGTCGGCGGCCAGAAGCCGTCGCTATCGTTCCCGATCTCGACGGTGCCCGACCAGGTGCCGTGGACGCCGAAGTCGTAGTCGACCGTGTCGCCGTTCGCCGAATAGAGCGCCTGGCAGATCGGGCCGCGGACGTAGCCGTTGGTCTCCGTGTACCACTCCGCCATCCCCTCGAACTCGGCGAGGTTCGGCGGGTCGGCGCAGGTGTAGCCCCACGGGAAGAGCCAGAGGTTCGAGTAGGTGTGGGCCGAGATCGAGGTCTTGAAGTCGCGGCTCGCGATGAACGCCTCCATCGCCTGCGTCTCGGGCTCGGAGGTCGGCGACGGGCCGCGGTAGGTCTCGCTCGACGTGTTGCCGCTCGAGCCCGAGTTGTCGTAGCCCCACTGGTAGGAGTAGTTGCGGTTCAGGTCGACGCCGAACGTGCCGTTGCCGTTGTCGCGCCGGTTCTTGCGCCACATGCCGCCGCCGCCGGGGTTGGTCGCGCGGTTGTACTCGTAGCCGTCGGGGTTGACGCACGGCACGAGCCAGATCTCGCGCTCGTCGACGAGGTGGGTCGCGAGCGGGTCGCTCCCGTAGTTCGAGACCAGCCAGTCGAGGAAGTAGAGCGTCATGTGGAGGCTGACCGGCTCGCGCGCGTGGTGGACCGCGTCGAAGCGCACCTCGGGCTCGCTCTCGTCGGTCGCGACGTGGTCGGAGACCTTGATCGCCCAGAGCTCGCGCCCCTCGACGCTCTGGCCGAGCGAGAACTTCGCGCTGCAGATCGCCGGGTTCACCGCGGCGATCTGGTCGAGCAGCGCCTCCATCTCGGCGAAGGTGAAGTAGCCCCCCATGCTGCCGCCGTCCCAGTCGATGCCGGACCCGCGGCTCGAGCCGCCGCCGCCGCGGCCGGCGGCGAGGCGCGCGGCGTAGAACGCCTCGAGGTCGCGCTGCACCACCTCGACGAGGACGCCGCGTCGCTGCAGCGTGGCGAGCTGCGCGTCGGTCGCGACGATCTCGGCGCGGCCGGTCGCGTCGCGCGACTGGCAGTCGAGCGCGATGCCGGCGTCGTGGAGCGCGCGCACCGTCGCAGGCTGCTCGAGCGAGACGCGGCCGAGATGGTGGACCGGCGGCCCGCCTTGCGGGGCGAGGGCGACCAGCGCGCCGGCGAGCAACGGTGCGAGCGTCATGGCGGACTCCCGAGGTGGAGTCCGCGACGTTAGCGGCCGTGGACGGTTGCGGGCCGCCCGACGCTGCGTTGCGCCGGGCGGCCCGCGAGGAACTCCGGGATCGGACGTTCAGGTCGGGTCGCGGCTCAGGTCGACGCGGCCCCGATCGCCAGGACGCAGCGCTCCTTGCCGAACGCGACCACCAGCTCGGCGGTCCCGTCCTTCTCGCCTGCGCGCAGGCCGAGCGCGAGGCGCTTGCAGTCGTCGTCGCACGCCTTGAGCTCGAGCGGGACCACCGTCACGCCCGCCTCGCCGGTCAGCGAGAGCTGCCACTTGAACTTCTCGTCGAGCGTGAAGGCGACCTTGTAGGTGCCGGCCGCCACCTTCGTCGCGCCGAAGCTCATCGCCGCCGGCAGCTTGAGCGTGCCGAGCGGCGACTTCTCCGCCGCGCCGTTGATGCGGGCGCGCTGGTCGCCGCGCGACGCCTCGTTGTCGAGCGCCGCCTTCCACTGGCCGCCCGCCCAGGTGATGGCGGTGTAGGAGAGCTCGATCGTCGCGCTCGGGAACGCGATCGACGAGGTGACGGTCGGGGCGGTGCGGTTCGAGCTGCCCATGCGCTGGGCGTTCGCCGTCGCCGAGAGGGCGATCGCCACCGTGGCGACCGTCGCGACGCGCTTCAGCAGGGTCGTGATCATCGAAGGGATCCTTCTTCGGGGAGGGATGGAATGGAGAGTCCGTCCGGATCGCGCGACGCGCGAATCACTTCGTGCCGGCGCCGTACTGCACCTCGACCGCCGCGGTGAGGAGGTGCTTGCCCCACGCGATCGAGAGGGTCATGTTCGTCGGCGTCTTCGGATCGTGCGGGAGGTCGAACGTCAGCAGGTCGACCTGCTTCTCCGACGCCGTCATCTCGAGCGGGCACGTGTAGTCGACCTTCCAGCCGTCGGGCATGAAGGGGCCGGCGCCCGCCTTGTCGGCCGCGACCGCGTCGAGGACCGCGAGGTGGAGCTTGCCCTCGGCGTCGTTCTTGAGGCCGAGGTAGTAGCTGCCGGCCGGGACCTTGGTGCCGCCGATCGTCAGCGCGACCGACGTGTTCATCGTGGTCCAGAAGTCCTTCCCGAGCCGGATGTTCTTCCCCTTCATCGTGGTGAGCATCGTGTCGTACTCCGCCTTCCACGGCGGCTGCCCGTACTGCACGCAGATCATCGCGGCGCCCGCGTTGCCGAAGAGGATCTTGGTCGCGGACATGCGCGGCGCGTTGCCGCCGAAGACCTGGGGCTGCTGCTGCGGCTCGGCCGACGCGGGCACGAGCGCGACGACGGCGACGACGGCGACGCGAAGCGAGGCGAGGAACGACATGGGTTCACGACTCCTGGAGTTGGGACGACTCGGGACGACTTCGAACGAAGGGCGCACGGAGTAGGTTCCGCCGCCATTCGAGTCAAGCGCGGGCGGGCAGCGCGCCCGGCGACGAGTCGCCTCCGACGAGCTGCGCGTCGAGCAGGAGCTCCCATGCACGCGCCAGCGCCGCGGCGGTTCCGCGGTCGGGCAGCAGCTCCGCGACGCGCACGATCGCGTCGAACGTCGCGACCGCCGCGGGCCGCGGCGCGCGCCGCACGCTCCAGCGCGACGCCGCGCCCGGCGGCAGCGCGAAGCGCGGCAGCTCGCGCAGGCCGTCGCCCTTGCGCGCGATGCGGCCCGCCTGCCGCCACGAGCCGTCGATCACGACGAGGCAGTGGGGCGTTTCGCCCCAGCTCGCCGCCGTCGCGCGGTCGAGCGGCGTCGCGTCGGCATCGGGAAAGAGGAGCACGCGCCGCTCGTCGGGCGCGTCGCCGTCGCGCGCCCCGCGCGTGGCATCGTCGAGCAGCGCCGGCGACCACGGCCGCGCGCGCGTCGCGTAGGTCACGATCGTGCAGCGCTCGAGGACGCGCGGCAGCAGGCGCGCCGTGTGGGTCGGCTTGCTGCGCTCCTTGCCGTGCTGCACGACGACGAGCCGGAACGGCAGCGCGACGCGCGGCAGGCGGGCGCAGATGCAGCGCGGCGCGATCACCCCGCAGCCCTCGCAGCGCGGCTGGCCGCTGCGCCGCGTCATCGCGCGCTCAGCCCTCGCTCTTGGCGCGCTTGCGTCCGCGCGGCGGCGCGCGACCGCGCCCCTTCTGCTTCTTCGGCGGACCGGACGCGCGCTTCTCCGCCAGCATCCGGATCGCGTCGGCGAGCGTGAACTCCTCGACTGGCGTCCCCTTCGGCAGCGACGCGTGGGTCGTGCCGTCGCTGCAGTAGGGGCCGTACCTCCCGTCGCGGATCACGATCGTCTGCTTCGACTCGGGATCGGTGCCGAGCTCCTTCAGCGGCGCCACCGGCGCGCCGCGGCCCCGCGCGCGGAAGACCTTCGGCTGCGCGTAGATGGCGCGCGCCTCGTCGAGCGTGATCGTGAAGAGCTGCGCCTCCTCCTTGAGGTTGCGGTAGTCGGGCTTCTCCTTGCCCGGGATCGCCTTCGCGAGGTAGGGGCCGAAGCGGCCGAGCGCGGCGGTGATCGGGTTGCCGTCGACGTCGTCGCCGACCGCGCGCGGCAGCGAGAGGAGCTTGAGCGCGTCGGCCAGCGCCACCTTCTTCGGGTCCATCGAGCGCAGCAGCGACGCGCGCTTCGGCTTCGGGCCGTCGTCGCCCGGATCGTCGCCGAGCTGGACGTAGGGGCCGAAGCGGCCGGTGCGCAGGTAGACCGGCAGCCCCTCCTGCGACTTGCCGAGCGGCTCCTCCGCCTTGCTCGCGGTCGCCAGCAGCTCGGCCGCCTTCTCGACCGTGATCTCGTCGGGCGCCAGCCCTTCCGGCACGCTCGCCCGCTGCTCGCCCTGCTCGAGGTAGGGACCGTAGCGGCCGACGCGCAGCGAGATCGCCGCGCCGTCCCGCGTGCCGATCGGGATCGTGCCGACCTGCTTCGGGTCGATCGCGTTCGCGCGCGTCGTGACGATCGCCTTCAGGCCCGGCTTGTCGCCGCGATAGAAGCGCTCGAGGAAGTCGTTGCGCTTCACCTCGCCGCGCGCGATCGCGTCGAGCCCCTCCTCCATCTCCGCGGTGAAGGAGTAGTCGACCAGCGCCGGGTCGAGCGCCAGCATCAGGTTGACCACGGCGAAGGCGAGCGGCGTCGGGACCAGCGCGGCGCCGCGCTTCACGACGTACTCGCGGTCGACGATCGTGCCGATGATGCTGGCGTAGGTGGAGGGGCGGCCGACGCCGAGCTCCTCGAGCTTCTGCACCAGCCCCGCCTCGGTGTAGCGCGCCGGCGGCTTGGTCGCGTGGCTGGCCGGCTCCGCCTTCGTGACGCGCGCCGCGTCGCCCTGCGCGAGCGGCGGCAGGACCGCCTCGTCGGAGTCGCCCGCCGCCTCGCCCTCGTCCTGCCCCTCGACGTAGGCGCGCAGGTAGCCGTCGAAGAGGATCGTGCGGCCGCGCGCGACGAGCTCCGCCTTGCCGCCGCCGCCGAGCGCCGCGTCGAAGGTCGCCGCGACGCTGCGCAGGCGCGCGTCGACCATCTGCGACGCGACCGTCCGCTTCCAGATCAGGTCGTAGAGGCGCGCCTCGTCGCCGCCCACCTCGCGCGCGATGTCGTCGGGATCGCGGAAGCTCTCGCCGGCGGGGCGGATCGCCTCGTGCGCCTCCTGCGCGTTGCGCGACTTCCCCTCGAACTGGCGCGGCGCGTTCGGCAGGTAGTGGTCGCCGTAGCGCGCGCCGACCAGCGAGCGCGCCGCCTGCGTCGCCTGCGTCGACAGCGAGACGCTGTCGGTGCGCATGTAGGTGATGTAGCCGCCTTCGTAGAGGCGCTGCGCCGCCTGCATCGCGCGCTTCGCGGTCATGCCGAGCTTGCGCCCCGCCTCCTGCTGCAGCGTCGAGGTGGTGAAGGGCGCCTTGGGAGAGGAGCCGAACTCCTTCTGCTCCACCTTGCGGACGGTCGCCGGGCAGCCGGCCAGCCCCTTCGCGAGCTTCTCCGCCTGCGGCGCGTCGAGGATCGCGACCGTGCGGCCGGGGAGGAGCTTCCCGTCGGGGCCGAAGTCGCGCCCTTGCGCCAGCGGCCGGCCGTCGAGGGCGACCACCTGCGCCGGGAAGGCGGCGCCGTCGCGCTCGAGCGTGACGTCGGCGTCCCACCACGTCGCCGAGCGGAAGGCCATCCGCTCGCGCTCGCGCTCCACGATGAGGCGGGTCGCGACGCTCTGGACGCGGCCGGCGGAGAGGCGCGGCGCGATCTTGCGCCAGAGGATCGGGCTCACCTCGTAGCCGTAGAGGCGGTCGAGGATGCGGCGCGCCTCCTGCGCGTCGACGAGGTTGGCGTCGACCTCGCGGCAGTGCTCCAGCGCCGCGTCGATCGCGCTGCGCGTGATCTCGTGGAAGACCATCCGCTTCACCGGCACCTTCGGCGCCAGCAGCTCGAGGAGGTGCCACGAGATCGCCTCGCCCTCGCGGTCCTCGTCGGTCGCGAGGTAGAGCTCGCTCGCGTTCTTCAGCTTCGCCTTGAGCTCCTTGATGCGCGCGCGCTTGTCGGTCGGGACGACGTAGTGGGGGGCGTAGCCGTCGTCGACGTTGACGCCGAGCCGCGCCCACGGCTCCTTCTTGATGGCGGGCGAGATCTCGGCGGCGCTCGACGGCAGGTCGCGCACGTGGCCGATCGAGGCCTCGACGACCCAGTCCTTGCCGAGGAACTTCGCGATCGTCTTCGCCTTCGCGGGCGACTCGACGATGACCAACGGTTTGCCCATGAGCGCGAGAGGTCCGTCCTTGGCCGCGGGTCGGTGCGAGGGGTCGGCCCGCATCGGCGCGCCACCATCCCGCCACTCTGGAACGATCTAGGCTGCGGTCGTCGACCCGTCCTTGTCAAGCCGAGCGCCGCCGCCGCGGTCGGCTGCGGGTCTTTCCGGGCATGACGCGCGCCGCCCCGTGCTGCACGATGGCGCGCCGATCCGGCAGCGTCCGCGGCCGGCAACTCCTTCCGATCGCATGGCGCGATCGAGGTGGAGCGGCGGCGCGGCGCTATCGACGGCGGACGGTTGCGCATGGAGCGACGAGTGAGACGCGGGTTCGGATGGGTCGGGTACGTCGGGTTCGCGGCGGCGGCGGTGGCGGGCTGGGCGGCGGTGCAGATGACCGGCGGCGATCCGCTGCGGCGGCTCGAGGCGCCGGTGCCGACGGCCGCGGCGCGCGACCGCGAGCAGGGGCTCCCCGAGGAGGTCGCCGCCGAGCCGCACCTCCACGCGACGCGCGAGCTCGAGCCGCCGCGCACGGTGGAGGAGGTCGAGGCCGCCGCGCTCGAGACGAAGGAGCGGATGGACCAGCGCCTCGAGGCGCTCCCGCCCGACATCCGCGTGCTGGCCGAGGCGCGCCGCTACGCGTCGGGCTTCCCGATCGCGGAGGGGACGGAGCCGGAGCTGCGCCAGGCGATCGACGAGGTGCTGGCGCGCACGAAGCAGGAGTACGACGACTCGCTGAAGCTCGTCAGCGCGACGCGCACCGCGGTCCTCGACCGCCGCGTCGCCGAGGGGCGCTACGAGAAGCTCGACAAGAGCAACGGCGTCAACCCGCCGCAGCGCCAGGGCGCGATCGTCAACGGGATCCGCGTCCTGGCCGACGGGACGCCGATCCACCTCGTCGTCGAGCCGGGCGAGGCGCCCGAGCTCGAGGAGGCGATCACGCTCCTCTTCCAGGTCCAGAAGGAGCGCGCCCACGCGGTCGCCGCCGTGATCCAACGCGCTCATGCCACTCCCGCGGCGGACCCCGCCGCGACTCCCGCGCCTGCCGCCCAAGGAGACCACCGATGAAACGCTCGATTGTCGCGGCCGCCGCCGCGCTGCTGCTGCTCGTCCCGTCCCGCTCCGACGCCGAGTCCGACACCAGCGAGACCTGCGTCTGCCTGCCGTCGTCGCTGCTGGCCGAGATCATCTCGTTCGTGCCGTGCGCGACGGCCGGCAGCGCCGACTTCGGCGTCTTCTCGATCCCCGGCAGCTGCAAGATGCCGTGCACCGAGATGTACGAGCCGTGCGGCTTCGGGGTCTACGCGCACGCGACGCCGAGCCCGGCCTGCGCGGCCAACGGCTGCGACGTCGAGTTCCGCTCGCCGCCGTGGAAGCTGCAGTGGGGCGCCGACCTCGAGATCTCGGTGCTGGTCGACTGCGGCGCGGCCGACACCGTCTCGGTGCTGTCGAAGTGCAACTCCGCGTGCAGCGCGAGCTGCGGCGGCAGCGGCACCACGAAGATCTTCGGGTCGGCCGCGCTCGAATGCTCGCCCTGCGTCCGTCAGTGAGCGCGCGCGCGCGATTGCTGCCGGCGACCGCGCTCGCCCTCCTCCTCGCGGCGTGCGGCCGCGAGGAGCGGGCGTCGCCGGAGGTCGACCACGACTTCGGCGTCGTCGCGGCCGGGTCGGTGCACCACCACGTCTGGCGCGTCGACAACCCGGGCGCCCGCGCGCTGCGGGTCACCTCGCTCAAGCCGTCGTGCGGCTGCGCGGTGCCGACCGCGGCGCCGCTCGAGGTGCCGCCGAACGGCTCGACCGAGGTCGCGGTGAAGCTCGACACCGCGGGCCGCGAAGGGGCGCGCGACGGCTGGGTCGACGTCGAGCTGACCGACGCCGACGCGCACGTCGAGCGGCGCCGCCTCACCTTCCGCTACGCGACGCGCGACTGGGTGCTGCCGACGCCGCGGCGCGTCGAGGTCGGTCCCGTCGCGCCGGGCGCGACGGCGACCGCGACCCTCCGCCTGGTCGCGACCGACGGCGTCCCGTTCGCGATCGACGGCGTGGTGCCGCCCGTCGCGGGCTGCGTCGTCACGGCGCCCACCGCCGGCGGCCCGCCGCGCGTCGACCACGAGCTCACGATCGCGGTGAGCGGCGAAGGGGCGCCCGGCCCCCGCTTCGCGCTCCTCGAGATCGCGCTGCGCCACGAAGCGCAGCCGCGACTGCGCCTGCCGCTCGACTGGAAGGTCGTCGCCGCGTGGAAGTGCGACCCCGAGGAGCGCCTCTCCTTCGGCCGCACGCAGCGCGGCGACACGGCCGAGCGCGTCGTGCGCGTCGCCGCGCGCGACGGCGATCCCGCCTTCCGCGTCCTCGGCGCGAAGCTCCTGTCGAAGCGCGCCGACGTGCCGCTCGACTTCCTGTCGGCGGTGGTGCGGCCGGGCGCGCGCGCCGGCGAGTTCGAGGTGGTGGTGAAGCAGGTCGGCGATCCGCCGTCGAGCTACTTCCTGGCCGACCTCGTGATCGAGACGGACGACGCCGACGCGCCGAGCGCGAAGGTGGCCGTCTACGGGCTGCGCGGCGAGCTCTGACCGCGGCGCCGCGCGGAGCACTTGCCAGGATCGGGGCGATCGCTTAGGCCTTCCGCGCTCGCCGCGCGGGAAGGCGCGGCCGTGATCCCGGGATCCGGAGCCTGGCCATGCACGTGCGCGCCGAACGCCTCCTCGCCGTCGCCCTCGCTCTCGTCCCGCTCGCGGCGACGGCGCAGCCCGGCGGCGCCGCGCACGCGCCGCGCTTCCAGGACGGCTCGCAGCCGATCGTCGGCGAGCACGCGCCCGACCACGTGCTCTGGCGCGCGCGCGGCGACGCGACGCCCGAGCTGCGCGCGCAGGTCCGCGCGCTCGCGGGCGCGATCGGCGAGCGCGAGCTCTGGCACGGGCAGATCTTCCGGCTCGTGCTGCCGGCCGGCTCCGATCTGCGCGCGACGCTCCGCCGGCTGAACGGGTCGGGGCTCGTCCGCTACGCGGAGCCGGAGTTCGTCGCGTACGCCAGCGGCGTCCCGAACGACCCGCTGTTCGCGCAGCAGTGGCAGATGGCGCAGCCGAGCGACGCCGACATGGACATGGTCGAGGCGTGGGACGGCGCGCTCGGCAGCGACGCGGTGGTGCTGGCGACGGTCGACAGCGGCGTCGACTACAACCACCCCGACCTCGTGAACAAGGTCTGGGTCAACCCGGGCGAGATCGCCGGCAACGGGATCGACGACGACCTGAACGGCTGGATCGACGACGTCCACGGCATCGATCCGGTGAACAGCGACGGCGACCCGATGGACGACAACGGCCACGGAACTTTCGTCGCCGGCGTCGCCGCCGCGGAGCCCGACAACGGGATCGGCACGGCCGGCGTCGCGTGGCGCTCGCCGGTGATGGCGTGCAAGTTCATCTCGAGCGCGGGCAGCGGGCTGCTCGGCGACGCGATCCTCTGCCTCGACTACCTCGTGACGCACGGCGCGCGCGTCTCGAACCACAGCTACGCGACATCGAGCTTCTCCTCGTCGCTCTACGACGCCTTCGACAACGCGGGCGACGCCGGCCACCTCGCGATCTGCCCCGGCAGCAACTCGGCGCTCAACCTCGACGTCACGGCCGTCTATCCCGTCTGCTTCGACCTGCCCGAGATCCTCTCGATCACGGGGTCGGACGAGCTCGACAACATCTGCGGCTTCGCCGACTACGGCGTCGTCTCGATCGACTGCATGGTGCCGGGGAACAACATCCAGAGCACGACGCTCGGCGGCGGCTGGGGCGCCGGCTCGGCCAACTCCTACGCCGCGCCGACGGCGACCGGCCTCGCCGCGCTCCTCTCCGCCTCGTTCGGCGCGACCGACGGCCAGGTCGTGAAGGAGTGGATCCTCGATTCGGTCGATCCGTTCCCCGGGTTCAACTCGCGCTGCATGACGAGCGGCCGGATCAACGCGCAGAAGGCGGTCGAGCGCGCGGCGCTCTCGCGCCTCGGCAACGGCCTCTGGACCAAGGACGGGCCGCGCGCGGGCGCGGCGATGGGGCGCGCGCTCGCGACCCATCCCGACGCCGACGGCGACGGCAAGGACGACCTCGCGCTCGGCGTTCCGGGCGACAAGCCGGGCGCCGTGATCTGCGGGTCGGTGGTCGTCGTCTCGGGGATCACGGGCGCGACGCTGCGCACGGTGGCCGGGCCTGCGCAGGGCGGCGCGAGCTACGGCGATGCGCTCGCGCGGCTCGGCGACGTGAACGGCGACAACGTCGACGACCTCGTGGTCGGCATGCCCGACGTGAACGGCGCGGGCGCGGCCGACGCCGGCGGCTTCCGCGTCGTCTCGGGCTTCGACGGCGCGACGATCACCGGCTTCGTCGGCGGCGTGACCAACGCGCACGAGGGCCGCGCGCTCTGCGACGCGGGCGACCTCGACGGCGACGGCGGCCCCGACTTCCTCGTCGGCGCGCCGGGCGAGAGCCGCGTCACGGCGCGGCGCGCGGTCGACGGCGGGCTGATCTGGACGGTCGTGCGCGCGGCGGGCGACGAGTGGGGCGCGTCGGTCGCGAACGTCGGCGACCAGGACGGCGACGGCCGCGACGACTTCGCGGTCGGCGCGCCGGGCGTCGCGACGGCGGAGATCGTCGGCGGCGCCGCGGGCGCGACGCTGCGCACGCTCAACTGGGGGACGAGCGATCGCGTCGGCGCGACGGTCGCGTCGATCGGCGACGTCGACGGCGACGGCGAGGAGGACGTCGCGGTCGCCAACGACGCGCGCAACCGGACGATCCGCGTCGTCTCGGGCGCGAGCGGGACGCTCCTCTGGTCGCACGACGCGCCGGGCGGGACGGTCGGCGATCTCTGCGCCTTCGCGCGCGCGCCCGACCGCGACAAGGACCGCCGTCCCGACTTCTGGGTCGCGTGGGCCGGCGCCGACGTCGCCGAGCTGCGCTCGGGCGATTCGGGCCAGCTCCTCCAGTCGCAGGCCGGCGCGCTCGGCAGCAGCTTCGGCAGCGCGCTGCTCGGCGAGAGCGACCTCGACGGCGACCACTTCGCCGACCTCGTCGTCGGCGCGAGCAGCGCCAACGTGCCGGGCTTCGGCACCGGCGAGGGGCGCATCCATGCGCTGCGCTGCGATCCGCTCCGTCTCGCGCTCGCGCCGACCGTGCTCGACGAGGGCGACCTCTGCACGGCGACGGTCGAGGGCGGCGAGACGGGCGCGCTCTGGCTCCTCGTGCTCGTCGACATGAGCGGCTCGCCGCTGTTCGAGGTGCTGCTGCTCGACGCGCTCGACCAGTTCGGCAGCTACGAGGCGGGCGACACGATCCCGACGGGCGCGAGCGGCAACACCTTCACCTTCCAGGCGTGGTCGCTGAAGTACGACCGCCCGCGCCTGATCTCCAGCAACCGCGCGACGATCTCGGTCAATTGAGCGCGACGACGGGCAGCGGCGGAGCGGCGGCCGGCGCCGCCTACGATCCGGTCGAGGCGGAGGCGCTCCTCACGCGGACGCCGCGCGTCCTCGACGCGCTGCTGCGCGGGCTGCCGGCGGCGTGGACCGAGTGCGACGAGGGGCCGGGCACGTGGAGCGCGCGCGTCGTCGTCGGCCACCTCCTCCACGGCGAGCGGACCGACTGGCTCCCGCGGACGAAGCACCTGCTCGAGTGGGGAGAGGCGAAGCCGTTCGCGCCGTTCGACCGCTTCGCGCAGCTCGCCGCGCCGGCGCGCCCGCTCGACCTGCTGCTCGACGAGTTCGCGGCGGCGCGGCGCGAGAGCCTCGCCGAGCTGGCGGCGCTGCGGCTCGGGCCGGCGCACTTCGCGCGGCGCGGCCGCCATCCCGCGCTCGGCGCGGTCGAGCTGCGCCACCACCTCGCGACCTGGGTCGTCCACGACCTCTCCCATCTCGCGCAGGTCGAGCGCGTCATGGCGCACCGCTGGCGCGACGCGGTCGGCCCTTGGCAGCGCTACCTCCGGATCCTCGGCGGCCGCGAGTGAGCTGGCCGCCGACGATCCTGGTGGTCCATCCGCGCGAGAACCGGCGCAAGTGCTCGATCGAGGCGCTGCGCGGCCGGCCGGGCTTCGTCCACTGGACCTTCCCCGAGCGCGGACCCGAGCCGCTCGCCGGCTACGTCCGGCTCGGGCTCGGCGGCGCGCCGCTGTCGCCGCGCGAGCGCGGGCGCGGGCTGCTGCTGATCGACGGCACCTGGATGCGCGCGAAACGGATGGAGCCCTTCTTCGCCGAGCTGCCGCTCGTCTCGCTGCCGCCGTGGACGACCGCCTACCCGCGCGTCTCGAAGCGCGACGACGATCCGGCGGGCGGACTCGCGACGATCGAGGCGCTCTTCGCCGCGTACGTGGCGATGGGCCGCGACACGCGCGGGCTGCTCGACCACTACCACTGGCGCGAGCCGTTCCTCGCGCGCAACGCGGCGCTCCTCGCGACGCACGCGGGCGAGGGTCACTTGCCGAGCGCGCGGAGCTGACGGATCCGCTCCTCGAGGTCGGCGGGCAGCGGCACGCGGCCGACCGCCTGCGCGACCGCCTCGAAGAAGTTGGTCGCGCCGCGCAGGTCGGGCTGCGTCGCGAGGAACCACGGCGGCCGCACGCCGCGCGTCGCCGGGTAGCCGAAGAAGGGGCGCATCCAGAAGGAGGCCTGCCCGCCGACCAGCAGCGCGATCACGAGCCACGCGAGCGTGATCGCGCGCGCTCGCGGCTTCGGCAGTGCGCCCTCGGTCCGGAGCGCGCGCACCTGGCGCAGGAGCGCGAGCGTCCCCGCCAGCGCGATCGCGGCCATGTTGGCGCCGAGGAAGAGGTCGTAGCCGCCGCGCCGGCCGTCGTCGGTGGCGCGCAGCACCAGCGCCAGGAAGAGGACGATCGGCGCGAGGCTCGCCAGCAGGAGCGCGACGTCGCGGAAGAGCGCGAAGGCGATCCGCTGCGTCGCGGCGAAGGAGAGGCGCAGCTGCAGCAGGAGCGCGACGATCCACGACGCGAGCGCGCCGATCGTCGCGGTCGCCAGCAGCAGCAGCGGCAGCTTGACGAGGTTGCGTCGCGCGTAGAGGAGGTCGTGGCCCATGCCGGCCGCGAAGCCGTAGCACGCGGCGCCCGCGACCAGCACGGCGAAGGGGCGGACGACGCCGGCGACGCGGCCGCTCACCAGAGTCCCAGCACCGTCGCCATGCGCGCCAGCACGTAGAGGAAGACGAGGAGCCACGGCGCGAGGAGCCAGGCGAAGCCGCCCGAGCGCCGCGCGAACGGGGCCGCCGCGAGGCAGCGCCAGAGCTGGCCGACGCCCGCGATCAGCGCCGCCGCCAGCAGCCAGTCGGAGAGGTCGCGCCACGAGATCGCTTCGGCGCTGGACGCCGCGCCCATGGTCCACTTGAGGAAGCCGAGGATCGGCGCGAAGCCGGCGGTGAAGAGCGCCGCGACCGCGGGCAGCGCCAGCGCGAGGAGCAGCAGCGGCGCCAGCGGCACGCCGAGCCCGAGGTAGGTCGCGAAGACGTGGAGCGACGGCACGCACAGCAGCGTCGAGCCGAGGTAGAGGAGCGCGACCTTCCACCACGCCGCGACGCCGAAGACGCAGCCGTAGGGGATCGCGAAGAGCGTCGCGGCGACCAGCAGCAGCCGCAGCAGCGGCGCGAGCCCGATCCCCTCGCGCGCGTGCAGCGCGAGCCGCTCCGGCCCGCCGAGCACGATCTCGAGCAGGAAGTCGGGGCGGCGCAGCGCGCGCGCGAGCTCGTCGGCGCTCCACGGCGCGAGCGGCGGCGGCCGGCGGAGCGGCGGTCCGGACGGCGGCACGGGCGGGAGGAGGGGCGCGTCGGGTGCGGCGGAGTCGGTCATGGGTTCCTCGCTTGGCAATGCAAAGTAACGGCCTCGCTTTGCATTGCCAAGGGAGCAGCGGCGGCGGCGCGCGCTGGCGGCCCGGCCGGCGCGGCGTATCGTGTCGCCCCTCCATTCCCGCGCTCGAGGAGGCCCATGGGACGCCAGTGGCTGCAGAAGGTCCGCGAGGAGAACGCCTCCCGGCGCGGGAAGGTCTCGAACAAGCTCGTCCGCGAGATCACGGTCGCGGCGAAGGCGGGGACTCCCGACCCGGCGGCCAACTCGCGCCTGGCGATGGCGGTCGAGGCGGCGCGCAAGGCGTCGGTCTCGAGCGCGACGATCGACCGCGCCATCAAGAAGGGCGCCGGCCTCCTCGACGAGAAGGACCAGTCGGAGCTGGTCACGATCGAGGGGTTCGCGCCGCACAAGGTCGCGGTGATCGTCGAGCTGATGACCGAGAACCGCAACCGGACGATGCCGGAGATGCGCGTCCTCTTCCGCGACGGCCAGTGGGGGGCGAAGGTCGGCTTCTTCTTCAACCACGTCGGGATCGTCGAGGCGACCCACGCGAAGGGCGGCCAGGACCTCGAGTCGGCGGCGATCGAGGCGGGCGCGCAGGAAGTGGAGCCCCTCGAGAGCGTGGCGGCCGGTCAGTCGGGCGGCCGCTTCCTCACCGACCGCGGCGACCTCGACCTCGTCACGAAGGCGCTGCAGAAGGCGGGCTGGAGCGTGACCGTCGCCGAGCTCGGCTACGTCGCGAAGGAGTTCGCCGAGGTCACGCCCGAGCAGCGCGCGGAAGTGGTCGCGTTCCTCCAGGCGCTCGACGACCACGACGACGTCCACCGCGTCTACGCGGCGCTCCGGTGAGCGGACCGCGCGGCGTCGTCTACACCACCGGCGTCGGCCGCACCTGTCCCGATTGCGGGAAGCCGCTGGCGCAGTGCGAGTGCGCCGCGCGCCGGAAGGCCGCTGCCAGCGCCGCGCCTCCCGCGGCGACGGCCGGCGCCCCGCGCCGCGTCGTCCGGCTGCGCCGCGACGCGCAGCAGCGCGGCGGCAAGGTCGTCACGCTCGTCGAGGAGGTTCCGCTCGCCGGCGACGCGCTCGCCGCGCTCGCCAAGGAGCTGAAGCAGAAGTGCGGCGTCGGCGGCACCGTGAAGGACGGCGCGATCGAGCTGCAGGGCGACCAGCGCGAGAGGATCGAGCCGCTGCTGCGCGAGAAGGGGTGGGAGGTGAAGCGGGCGGGCGGCTAGTCGGAGGGAGGAAGGCGCGCGTGGCGGCGCCTGGAAGGAGCCCTCCGATGAGCGATCTCGTCCGCGATCCGCCGGCGCGCCCGATGGGCGGAAGCGCGTCACCGCCGCTCTTCGCGGCCGACGCGACGGCGGCGGTCGTCCGCTACCAGTCGACCGACGTCGAGCGCGCCGTCGACTTCTACACGCGCCACCTCGGCTTCGCGGCGACGCAGCGGTCGGGGCCGGTCTTCGCGACCGTCTCCCGCGGCCACCTCCACCTGCTGCTGAGCGGGCCGGGGAGCTCGGGCTCGCGGCCGATGCCCGACGGCCGGCGACAGGAGCCCGGCGGCTGGAACCGCATCGTGCTCTGGGTCGACGATCTCGACGCGACGGTCGCCGCGCTGCGCGCGGCCGGCACCCGCTTCCGCAACGACGTCGAGTCGGGGCCCGGCGGCCGGCAGATCCAGCTCGAGGATCCCGACGGCAACCCGATCGAGCTCCACGAGGCGCCGCGCGCGTGAGCGAGCGGCGTCACGCGATCAAATCGTCGACCACCTTCCCGAAGACGTCGGTGAGCCGGAAGTAGCGGCCCTGGTGCAACCGGGTCAGCCGCTCGTGGTCGATGCCGAGCAGGTGCAGGATCGTGGCGTGGAGGTCGTGCACGTCGACCGGATCGCGCGCGACGTTGTAGCCGAAGTCGTCGGTCGCGCCGTGGAGGTGGCCCGGCTTCGCGCCGCCGCCGGCCAGCCACGCGGTGAAGCAGCGCGGGTGGTGGTCGCGGCCGTAGTCGTTCGCGGTCATCGCGCCCTGGCAGTAGGCGGTGCGGCCGAACTCGCCGCCCCACACGACGAGCGTGTCGTCGAGCAGGCCGCGCCGCTCGAGGTCGATCAGCAGCGCGGCGGTCGCCTGGTCGGTCTGCTGGCACTGCCGCGTGATGCCGGCCGGCAATCCGCCGTGCTGGTCCCAGCCCTGGTGGAAGAGCTGCACGAAACGGACGCCCCGCTCGACGAGACGGCGCGCGAGCAGGCAGTTCGCGGCATAGCTGCCGGGAGTCCGCGCCGACTCGCCGTAGAGCTGCCACGTCTCCGCCGTCTCGCCCGCGACGTCGGCGACGTCGGGCAGGCTCGCCTGCATCCGGAACGCGAGCTCCGCCTGCGCCACGCGCGCCGCCACCTCGGGATCGCCCGTCGCCTCCGACTGCGCGCCGTCGAGCTCCGCGAGCGCGTCGAGCTGCGCGCGCCGCGCCGCGCGCGAGACGCCGTCGGGATTCGCGAGGTAGAGGACCGGCTCGCGGCCGGCACGGAGCTGCACGCCCTGGTGCTCGCTCGGCAGGAAGCCGTTGCCCCAGAGGCGCGAGTAGAGCGGCTGGTCGCGCGCCGCGTCCTTCGACACCAGCACGACGAAGGTCGGCAGGTCGTCGTTCAGGCTGCCGAGCCCGTAGGAGAGCCACGCGCCCATCGACGGCCGGCCCGGCTGCTGGTGGCCGGTGCAGAAGAAGGTGATCGCCGGATCGTGGTTGATCGCCTCGGTGTGGAGCGACTGCACGAGGCACAGGCGATCGACGACGCGCGCCGTGTGGGGCAGCAGCGAGCTGACCCAGCGGCCGCTCGCGCCGTGCTGCGCGAACGGGGCGAACGAGCCGGCGAGCGGCAGCAGCGACTGGTTGCCGCTCATGCCGGTCAATCGCTGGCCGCCGCGCACGCTGTCGGGCAGCGGCTCGCCATGGCGCGCGCGCAGCGTCGGCTTCCAGTCGAACGTCTCGAGGTGCGACGGGCCGCCCGACTGGAAGAGGTAGATCACGCGGCGCGCGCGCGGCGCGAAGTGGGGGAGCGGCGCGGCGGCGCCGGCGCGCTCGTCGATCGCGGCGAGCGCGGCGCGGCCGAGCAGCAGCGCCGAGGTGCCGAGGAAGTGGCGGCGATCGAGCTTCATCGCACCATCACCGCGGCGTCGCAGGCGAAGAGGAGCTGGCAGCAGAGCGTCCGCGCGGCGAGCGCGGGCAGCGCGGCGTCGTCTGGCGCGAGGTCGCCGCCCGCCACCGCTTTCGCGGCCGCGCGGTCGATGGCGAAACGGTCGCGCTCGCCGGCGAAGAGGCGCAACAACGGCGCGAGCTCGGCGTCGCTCGGCGGACGCGACGCGAGGAGCTCGAACGCGCGCGCGAGGCGGTCGCGCTCGACGGAGTCGTCCGCGTCCGCGCCCTCGCCCGTTCCCGCGACCTCGCGCGCGACGCGGCGCGCGAGCGCCTGCGCCGCCTCGACGAAGACCAGGTCGTTCAAGAGCACCAGCGGCTGCAGCGGCGTGTTCGTCGGCAGCCGGCGCGCGGCGCACTGCTCGCGGCTGCCGGCGTCGAAGAGGAGCAGGTTGGGCGGCGGCGCCGTCCGCTTGCGGAAGGTGTAGAGGCTGCGGCGATGGGCCGCGTCGCCCGTGTCGGCGACGTAGCTGCCGGTCGCGCCCGCCTCCTCCCAGAGTCCGGGCGGCTGCCACGGCTTCACGCTCGGCCCGCCCACCTTCTCGACCAGCAGGCCCGACGCGAGCAGCGCCTGGTCGCGCACCATCTCGGCGGTGAGCCGCTCGGCCGGCCCGCGCGCGAGGCGGCGGTTCGCCGGATCGGCCGCGCGCGCGGCGCCGCTCGCGTGCGACGACTGGCGGAAGGTCGCGGAGAGCAGCAGTCGGCGCAGCAGCGCCTTCACCTTCCAGCCCGACGCGACGAAGTCGACCGCGAGGAGGTCGAGCAGCTCGGGATGGCTCGGCGGGGCGCCCTGCAGACCGAAGTTCTCCTGCGTCTCGACGAGCCCGCGGCCGAAGCACTGCGCGACGAGTCGATTCACCGCGACGCGCGCGACGAGCGGGTTCCTCGGATCGGTGCACCAGCGCGCGAGGCCGAGGCGGTCGTGCGGCCACGCCGGATCGAAGGGGAGCAGCGCCGCGATCGCCTGGTCGGGCGCGAGCTCCTCCGAGCGGTCGGGCGAGTCGTAGCGCCCGCGCTCGAGCCGGTAGGTCGGCCGCGGATGGGCGGTCGCCTCCATCACCATCAGCGCCGGTAGCCGGTCGTGGAGCTCCTGCCAGGCCGCGCGCGCCTGGCGCAGCGCCGCGGCCTCCGCGCGCACCGCCTCGTCGCGCGCGACCGCGAGCGGCCGCAGCAAATCGCGATCGCCCTTCGCGACCGCCGCCGCGATCGCGCCCGGCGCGTGGAGCTCGGCGACCTCGAGGGGCGCGAGCGCGCGATCGAAGAGCGCGAGCTCGTCGACGGTGCCGCCCTTCAGCCCGACGTCGCGATCGCGGAAGCCGACTTGCAGCGTGCGCACCGTCGCCGCGCCGTCGAGGTGGTCGCGCACGATCTCGGTCGCGACCGGCACGCCGTCGAGGTAGAGGCGCATGCCCGCCGCGCGCGAGGAGCCGTCGCAGGTCGCGACGACGTCGACGAAGCGGCCGAGCGGCAAGGGTTCGATCGTGCGGATCGCCGCCGCGGAGCCGGGCCAGACGTGGAGCAGCTGCCACGCGAGACGCCCCTCCTCGATCAGGAGCTGGAAGCCCTGCTGGTCGCTCTCGATCGTGAAAGTCGAGGTGTGGAGGACGGTCGCGCGCGCCTTCGCGTCGGGGCACGCGACCTGGAGGCGGACCGTGAGCGGATCGCAGCGCTCGAACTTCGGCGGCGGGAACGCCGGGCCGTGGTCGCCGTCGAGCCGCGTCGCGTCGCCGCTCGGGCCGGGCGCGCCGCCGTCGAGCGGCTGCTGCAGCGTCGGCGCGGGCAGCTCGAACGCGGCCGCGCTCGCGGCGCCGGCCGCGTCCGCTCGCGCCGCCGCCTCCGCCTCCGCGCGCGCGAACGCCGCCTCGGCCTGCGCGACCGCGTCGGCGCGTCGCGCGAGCTCCGACTTCTCGTCGGCGCTCGCGAGTCGCAGCGCCGGCGGCGGCGTCGCGCCCGTCGAGTAGGGGTAGCTGCCCGCCTCGTCGATCGCGCCGAAGAAGGCGGCGAGCCGGTAGTAGTCGGCCTGCGCGATCGGGTCGTACTTGTGGTCGTGGCAGCGGGCGCACTCGACGGTGAGGCCGAGGATCGCGGTGCCGAAGGTCGCGACCCGGTCGGAGATCGCCTCCTGCCGGAACTCCTCGTCGATCGATCCGCCCTCGTTCGTGAGGCGGTGGAGCCGGTTGAACGCGGTCGCGATCCGCTGCTCGTCGGTCGCGTCGGGCAGCAGGTCGCCCGCGAGCTGTTCGACGACGAACTGGTCCCACGGCAGGTCGCGCTGGAAGGCGCCGATCAGCCAGTCGCGCCACGGCCAGGTGCGGCACTCCCAGTCGCTCTGGTACCCGAAGGTGTCGGCGAAGCGCGCGACGTCGAGCCAGTCGGACGCCATCCGCTCGCCGTAGCGCGGCGAGGCGAGGAGGCGGTCGAGCTGCCGCTCGAACGCGTCGGGCGCCGCGTCGGCGAGGAACGCCGCGCGCTCCTCCGGCGTCGGCGGCAGGCCATGCAGCACGAACGACGCGCGGCGCAGCCACGTCGCGCGGTCGCACTCGGGCGCGGGCGCGAGGCCGTCCGCCTCGAGCGGCGCGAGGACGAAGCGGTCGAGCGGATCGCGGCACCACGCCGCGTCGCGCACCGGCGGCGGCTCCGGACGCTGGGGCGGCGCGAAGGCCCAGTGGGTCTCGTAACGCGCGCCCGCCTCGATCCAGCGCAGCAGCGTCGCGCGCTGCGCCTCGTCGAGCGGACGATGGAGCGCTTCCGGCGGCATCGCGCGGCGCGGGTCGGCGCTCTCGATGCGGCGCGCCATCTCGCTCGCCGCGAGGTCGCCCGGCACGATCGCCCGCTTGCCGCTCTTCAGCGTCGCGGTCGCCCCTTCCGCCGTGTCGAGCCGCAGCCCGCGCTTGCGCGCCTCCTCGTCGGGCCCGTGGCACGCGAAGCAGCGGTCGGCCAGCAGCGGTCGCACCTCGCGCTGGAAGTCGGGCGGCCCCTCGCCGGCGGGCGCGGCGGCGAGCAGCGCGAGTGCGAGGCGCGGCGGGTCGACCATGCGCGGCATCGTACGCCGCGCCGCGCGATCGCGGGACGGAGCGCGCCGCTACGATCGCGCCCCTTCTGGAGCCGACGATGCGACGAATCCCGTGGCTGTGCGCGCTGGCGCTGATGGCCCGTTCCGAGGAGCCTGCGATGGCCGCGAGCGCGGCGCACGACGGCGGCGGCGCCGCTTCCCGGCCCGACGTCCTCTCCGAGAACCTCGACCGCGCGACGAAGCCGGGCGACGACTTCTTCCAGTACGCCAACGGCGGCTGGATCGCGAGGAACCCGATCCCGGCCAGCGAATCGGCGTGGACGATCGGCCACCTCGTGAACGAGGAGCTCTACCGCATCAAGCAGGCGATCAGCGAGAAGGCGGCGGCCGATCGCGCGGCGGCGAAGGGGAGCGAGACGCAGAAGATCGGCGACTTCTGGGCGGTCGCGATCGACCCGGCGATCGCGGAGCAGGCGGGCGTCGCGCCGCTGAAGCCGTTCCTCGACCGGATCGCCGCGGTCCAGACGGCGGCCGACGCGGTCGCCGTCGCCACCGAGCTGCAGGAGATCGGCGTCGAGGTCTTCTGGTCGTTCGGCGTCGGGCAGGACGCGAAGGCCAGCGACGTGATCGCCGTGATGGTGAACCAGGGCGGGCTCGGCCTGCCGGAGCGCGACTACTACTTCAACGAGGAGGCGGGCGTCGCGAAGGCGCGCGCCGAGTACGCGAACCACGTCGCGCGCCTCTTCACGCTGCTGGGCGAGCCGGCCGAGGCGGCGGCGGCGCTCGGCCGCGACGTGCTGGCGTTCGAGACGGCGCTCGCCAAGTCGAGCCGCACGCTCGAGGCGCTGCGCGACCCGCACGCCAACTACCACAAGATGAGCGTCGCGACGTTCGCCGAGCACGCGCCGCACGTCGCGTGGCGCGCGCTGCTCGACCACCACGGCCTCGCCGCGGCGCAGGACGTGATCTGCGGGCAGCCGGAGTTCTTCGCCGCGCTCGACCCGCTGCTGCAGTCGACGCCCGCGGCGACGCTCCGCGCCTACCTGGAGGCGCAGCTCCTCCACGCCTACGCGCCCTACCTCGGCGCCGCGTTCGACGCGGAGCACTTCGCCTTCTTCGGCAAGGAGCTCTCGGGCGCGAAGGAGCAGCGGCCGCGCTGGAAGCGGGTGCTCGACGCGCAGGAGTCGGCGCTCGGCATGGTGGTCGGCCGCCTCTTCGTGCAGGACTACTTCCCCGAGCGGACCAAGCAGCGCTACGTCGCGATGGTCGAGGCGGTGCGCGCGACCTACCGCGACCACATCGCGGCGCTCGACTGGATGAGCGCGGAGACGAAGGAGAAGGCGCTCGCCAAGCTCGCCACGATGAAGAAGAAGGTCGGCTTCCCCGACAAGTGGAAGGACATGAGCGCGCTCTCGATCGAGCGCGACACCTTCTGCGCCAACATGATCCGCGCCGCGCGCTGGGAGTTCGCCGACGACGTGAAGAAGTTCGGCAAGCCGGTCGACCGCGACGAGTGGGAGATGACGCCGCAGACCTACAACGCCTACTACAACCCGTCGAACAACGAGATCGTCCTGCCGGCCGGCATCTTCCTGATCCCCGGCGTGAAGGACGACGACGCCGACGACGCGCTGGTCTACGGCTACGCCGGCGCGTCGACCATCGGCCACGAGATCACCCACGGCTTCGACGACGAGGGGCGGCAGTTCGACGCGGCGGGCAACCTCGTCGACTGGTGGACGGCGGAGGACGCGGAGAAGTTCAAGGCGCGCGCCGCGGTGATGGTGGCGCAGTTCGACGGCTACGAGCCGCTGCCGGGCCTGAAGATCAACGGCGAGGCGACGCTCGGCGAGAACATCGCCGACCACGGCGGCGTCGTGCTGGGGCTCGACGCCTTCAAGAAGACGGCGCAGTACCGCGAGGGGAAGCCGATCGGCGGCCTCACGCCGTCGCAGCGCTACTTCCTCGGCTACGCGATCGGCTGGCTCGGCCACCAGCGCGAGGCGCGGCTGCGCAAGCAGCTCCTCTCCGACGTCCACTCGCCGGCGAAGTGGCGGGTGAACGGCCCGATGGCGAACGTCCCCGAGTTCTTCGAGGCGTTCGGCGTGAAGTCGGGCGACCCGATGTGGCGCGGAGAGGCGGAGCGCGTCCGCATCTGGTGAGCGGCGCCACCGACGATCCCGTCGCCGCCCTCCTCGCCGAGCTCGAGCGGTTCGCCGCCGACCGCGCGTCGCTCTACGAGCTGCCCGAGGAGCTGCGCGCGCGGCTGCTGGCGGCGTGCGGGAAGCTGGCCGATCCCGAGACGGTCGACTTCCGGCGGCTGCGCAAGTCGCTGCGGCGGAAGGATCGCCGCCGCGTGCGCGAGCGCGACCTCGCGGCGCTCGACGCGGCGGCGCTCCGCCGCTCGCGGTCGGAAGGGAAGGTCGAGAGCGCGCTCCTGCCGAAGCACGCGCTGCCGCCGAAGGACGCGACGCCGCAGCCGCTGCTGGCGCCGCCGTCGGCCGCCGCGCCGCCGCCGTCGCGCGCCGGCGGCGTGGAGCTCGTGACCGCGCGCGCCTGCTACGTCTGCAAGGCGCCCTACACGAAGGTCCACTTCTTCTACGACTCGATGTGCGGCGCGTGCGGCGATCTCAACTGGCGCAAGCGCGACGAGCTCTGCGATCTCGCCGGCCGGGTCGCGCTCGTGACCGGCGGCCGCGTCAAGATCGGCCTCGAGATCGTGAAGAAGCTGCTGCGCTGCGGCGCGACGGTGATCGTCACGACGCGTTTCGCGGCCGACGCGGCGCGCCGCTACGCCGCGATGCCCGACTTCGACCGCTTCGCCGGCCGGCTCCGCATCTTCGGCCTCGACCTGCGCCACACGCCCAGCGTCGAGCGCTTCTGCCACGAGCTGCTGCGGACGCTCGACCGACTCGACGTGCTGGTGAACAACGCCTGCCAGACGGTGCGCCGTCCCGCCGCGTGGTACGCCCACCTGATGGAGGGGGAGCGGCGCGCGGCGCGCCAGCTCGCCGCGGGCGAGCGCCTCCTCCTCTCCGGCGTCGCGGCGCGCGCCGGCGGCGCCGAGCTGCCCGCGCTCGCGCCCGACCACGCCGCCGCCGCCGAGCTCTCGCAGGTCGCCTTCCATCCCGACGACGTCGTCGACGACCGCGCGCTCTTCCCCGACCACGCCTACGACGTCGACCGGCAGCAGGTCGACCTGCGCAAGGTGAACAGCTGGCGGCTGCGCGCCCACGAGGTCGCGACGCCCGAGCTGCTCGAGGTGCAGCTGGTGAACGCGATCGCCCCCTTCGTGCTGAACGCGCGGCTCAAGCCGCTGATGGAGCGCGTCGCGACGCCCGACAAGCACATCGTCAACGTCTCGGCGATGGAGGGGCAGTTCGGCCGCGGGACGAAGACCGACAAGCATCCCCACACCAACATGGCGAAGGCGGCGCTCAACATGCTGACGCGCACGTCGGCGCAGGACTACCTGCGGTCGGGGATCCACATGAACAGCGTCGACACCGGCTGGGTGACCGACGAGGACCCGGCCGAGATCGCGCTGCGCAAGGAGGCGGAGGGGTTCGAGCCGCCGCTCGACGCGGTCGACGGCGCCGCGCGCGTGCTCGACCCGGTGATCACGGGCCATGCGACCGGCCGCCACGTGAGCGGCCTCTTCCTCAAGGACTACGCGCCGACGGCGTGGTAGCGGAGCCGGCGGCCGCGGCGGACGGCGCCTCGCGCAGCCAGAGGATCGCGGCGATCACCGCGTAGCTCGGCAGGAACTGCGCGATCGTCTCGATCCGCGCCTCGAGCAGCTCCTCGCCCGGCGGGGCGACGGCGCCGCGCCACGCGATCGCCGCCATCGCGCCGGCCGCGATCGGCGCCACGACGCGCAGCCCGCTCCGTCCGAGCAGCACGCTCGCGAGGAGCGTGACGAGGACGAAGTTGACCACGTTCGCGTGGATCGGCTCGCCGTTGGTCCAGGCGAGCGCGACCACCAGCGCGAGCAGGCCGAAGACCAGCACGCGCGCGACGCGCTCGACCTTGCCCGCCTTCAGCTGGCGGCCGAGGAGGAGGCAGCCGACCGCGACGACGCCGTTCGAGGCGGCGACGCGCAGCACGTGGTCGAGGTCGAACCGCTCGGCGACCAGGAAGACGGGCGCGCTGGCGACCGCGGCGACGAGCAGGAGGCGCAGCAGCGCGCGGACGAGGCGTTCGCGGGAGTCCATCGGCCGGGGGATCGTAGCGGCGTGGCGCGGACGCCGACGGACCGTACGATCCGCGCCCTTCGGCCGCGCGGCCGTCCTTCCTGCAACCGTCGAGTCGAGCCGATGCCCACGCCGCAAGATCCCCGCCCGCCGGCTTCCCGCCGCACCTCGGCCCGACCCGCGGCCGGCGCTCCTGCTCCGGTTCCCGCGGCCGCGCCCGCCGCGCGTCCTTCGTCGCGGGCGGCGGGTCGACCGGCGGGACGCACCGCCGCGCGCGCCGCTCCGCCGCCGAAGAAGCAGGGACTCCTCTTCGGCGCGATCGGCGGCGGCGTCGCCGCGATCGGAGTGGTCGTCTTCCTCCTGACGCGCGGCGGCGGCGAGGACGACGGCGCGAAGCGACGCGCGCAGGAACAGGTGCGCGCGGCGCGGGAGCAGGCCGAGAAGGAGGCCGCCGCGAAGGAGGAGGAGGCGAAGGCGGAGGCGGCGCGGCTCGCGGCCGAGGCGGCGAAACCGAAGCCGGCGCCGCTGCCCGATCCCGACGCCCTGCGGCGGAAGATCAAGACGGCGGCCGACGCGGCGGAGGCGGCGACGCTCGCGCGCGACGCCGACCGGCTCGCCGACGCGAAGCTGAGCGAGGAGTGCTGGACGCGCGTCTACGAGCTCGACGCGGAGAATTCCGAGGCGATCGCGAAGCTCGACGTGCGCCCGCTCGCGCCGGCCAGCGACTGCCCCGGATACTCCGCGCTCGCCGCGACGTCGAAGCTCCAGCTCGAGAAGTTCGACGAACTCGCGCGCGGCGCGCGGACGAAGGCGGGCCGCGCCGAGCTGGTGAAGCAGTGGGAGGAGCTCCGCCCCGCGCTCGAGGAGCGGGCCGCGAAGGCGAAGACCAATCCCTATTACGGCCGCGTCGACGAGTTCCGCGCGCGGCTGAAGACGATGAAGTTCTTCGACGAGCTGCCCTACGAGATGGTCGAGAGCAAGCCGCCCTACGCGCTCTTCGTCGAGGTGAGCGGCACGCCGGAAGAGCGCGAGAAGCGGCGCAAGGCGGTCGAGGAGGGCTACACGCCCTACCTC
>Ga0315910_10000841_pt1 | contig 29261 bp, 21 predicted proteins | sample EdamamesoilMG_FD_204470 | JGI IMG/M metagenome (GOLD analysis project Ga0315910, IMG submission 204470) | Garden soil microbial communities collected in Santa Monica, California, United States - Edamame soil | ecosystem: Environmental > Terrestrial > Soil > Garden | place: USA: California... | reverse complement strand
TACAACTCGTGGTCTTTGGTGTACTTCAGTCCGTCAGGAATATTCATGGTTAATGATGGTTAAATGCGTGGCAAAAATAGGGTAAGATTGGAAGATTAAAAATTGGAAAATTAAGCCAGTCGTTCGGTATTCAGTACTACCGGCTATATTTGGCTAAATCCTTTATCGAATGAAATCTATTGCTTTTACCATGCTTGTGCTGATTTGTTTTGGCACAACCTCGTTTAGTCAGCAAACCTTTACCCGGCAGGACAGTCTGCGCGGCACCCTCAATGCCGAGCGTACCTGGTGGGATGTAATCAAATACGACATTACTGTGCAACCCGACTATCAATCGAAAACCATTAAAGGATCTACAATTATTCACTTCAAGGTTTTGAAGGCTGGCCGAAAGATGCAGATCGATTTTCAGGAGCCGATGCAAATCGATGCCATTAACTTTCTGAATACTCCGGTGCCGTTTGTCCGTGAAGGAAACGCCTTTCATCTCGACTTCGGCAAAGAACTTTCGGTGGGTGATGCCTCGATTGAAATTATCTTTTCAGGAAAGCCACGCGAAGCGGTACGGGCACCGTGGGATGGCGGATGGATTTGGTCGAAAGATAAAAAAGGAAGAGCATGGATGTCGGTGGCGTGTCAGGGATTAGGCGCCAGCGTGTGGTATCCCAACAAAGACCATCAGTCGGACGAACCCGATCAGGGTGCATCGCTTACCATGATCGTACCCGATTCATTGGTAGCGGTGGCCAACGGAAGAATGACCCAATCAAAAAAACTGGAAAACGGACTAGTAGCCACAATCTGGACGGTGGTAAACCCCATCAACAACTACAATATCATTCCCTACATCGGGCACTATGTAAATTGGAGTGAAGTGTATACGGGCGAGAAGGGTAAACTCGATTGTAACTATTGGGTATTGGATTACGAACTCGAACAGGCCAAGGAACAATTCAAGCAAGTACCATTGATGTTAAAATGTTTTGAGCATTGGTTCGGACCTTATCCCTTTTACGAAGACGGTTACAAGCTGGTGCAGGCACCTCATTTGGGGATGGAACACCAGAGTGCAGTAGCCTATGGAAATCAATTCAAGAACGGATACCTCGGAAGAGATTTATCAGGCAGCGGCTGGGGCTTGAAGTGGGATTTCATCATTGTGCACGAAAGCGGTCATGAGTGGTTTGGCAACAACATTACCTCCGATGACTTGGGCGATATGTGGATTCACGAATCGTTCACTAATTATTCTGAAACCATTTTTACCAACTGCGAGCACGGTGTTGAAGCGGGTAATGATTATCTGGTGGGTACGCGAAGAGGTATTCGAAATGATTCACCCGTTATCGGACCTTATGGTGTAAACAAAGGCGGCAGTGGCGACATGTATCCGAAGGGAGGAAACATGATTCACATCATCCGTCAATTGGTAGGCGATGATGAAAAATTCAGACTGATGCTGCGCGGCATGAATGAAAAATTCTGGCACCAAACCATTACTGCGCAGGATGTTGAAGATTACTTTACGAAAACATCCGGCATCGACTGCTCTAAAATTTTTGAGCAATACCTGCGGCACACACAAATACCGGTGCTTGAGTATAAAGTAGAAAAGAATAATATTCAGTATCGCTGGACAAACTGCATCAACGGTTTCGATATGAAAGTAAAATTGGCCAAGAGCACAACGTGGTTAACCCCAACCGAACAATGGCAAGAGATTTCAGTTAAGAAAGCACCGCAGAAGTTTGAAGTAGACCGTAATTTTTATGTGACGGTGAAGGAGGTGAAGTAAGGTTACCCAGAAAACTCCGATTGGCTCATGAGAAAGATGGCTATTTTTATAGTGGTGGTAGTATTGATTTCTTGTGTGGAGGGGGCAACTCAAAGGAAGGAATACTATCAAAACGGAAAATTGAAATCAATAACGAATTTTCAGAATGATGAAAAGAACGGAGAGAAACTATACTTTGACTCAACAGGGGTACTTTTATCAAAACAACTCTATATCAGAGACACTCTTCAGTTCGAATATTTCTTTTACGAAAATGGTTTGGTGTCTGAGAAGATAGGCTACAAACATGGGAAACGTCACGGGACATATCTAAAGTACTATCCAAATGGAAATCTAGCCGACAGTTGTTACTATAATCTTGGGGCCAAGGAAGGGAAATACTTTCAATTTTTTCCTGATGATAAAAGAGTGATTTATGAGACTTACTTTTTGAATGTCAATGGTGATGATTTCATTTATTATAGAAAGACATTTGATCATATTGGAAAGCTCGTGGATACTGAACGGGCTATTGATGTCCACATATATTGTGAGCCTCCTGGTAGCGATTTATTGAAAGTGACTTTTAGGATTATGGTTCCTTATGTGTATGACTCGGCTATTGTTAGCATTGGCGACTATGATAGTCGATTCAATCCAGGTTCTTTTTCAGACACACTGGTCGTGATAGGCAAGGAATTTATTTATTCAAAGCGTATAAGGGATATTAATTTTTCATTTCTACGAGGACGCGTAGTCACCTTCGAACATGTGGAGAATATTAACAACAATCTTAAAGGCGATTCCTTGGTATCAACGAATTACGAAAATTATTACTTCTTCGAAGAAAAGATAATCGATTGTAAACAGCCAAATAATTAGTCGGCTCGTGCAATAGGACTGTGAGGGTGGCTCCTACAGAGCCGGAAAATTTAAGGCGGCAATTTCTGTAAACAGCGAAACTCCTACGGAGTTAGTTTCACACGGATTGATTACTGATGGTTGATTATATCTACAGCAAATCCCAAAGAGAATAGCATCAAAAAGTCGCTCGCTCTGCCGAGTGACGACTATCCCCCAGCCTCTGGCTGACAAAATGAAAGCTAAAATTTTAAATCTCCTGCTCATCATCACCTACCTCTTCGGCTACCTGGAGTGGGGCAAGAACAATTCAAGTTTCTATTTCAGGCAGAAGCAGAAGTGCTTTCAAAACTTTTTACAAATCCACTTTCGGTTATTCACCCCTTCACGTTGCTTCCACTCTTCGGACAACTCGCCCTGCTCGTTACCCTGTTTCAGCAAAAGCCAGGAAAATGGATAACCTTCATGGGCATGGGATGTATTGGCGTGTTGTTACTCTTAATGTTTGTGATTGGCCTGCTCGACTTCAATTTCAAGATTCTGATTTCGACCCTACCGTTTTTGGCTGTATGTGGATTGGTCATCCGAAGTTTCGGTTCCTGCAGATAAACGCAGCTGTTTTCAGCGATCTGCGAAAATCAGCGTGATAAGCTGGAACGGAAGCCTTCAAGGCCCGATTTTATACCTTTTTATAAACCGAAATCGCGGTTATCTTTGGGATTCAACCTGAAAAATTAACCCATGAACATACTCGTTATTGGTAATGGAGGCAGAGAGCACGCTTTGGCCTGGAAAATCCGCCAGAGCCCCCTGTGCGGGAAGCTTTTTGTGGCTCCAGGAAATGCCGGCACAGCCCTCGAAGCCGAGAATGTGCCCATCGCCATGAACGATTTTGATAAGCTCGGTAAGTTCTGTATTGATAATAGTATCGACCTGGTACTGGTAGGCCCTGAAGCTCCCCTGGTAGAAGGTATCCGCGACTATTTTGAAAGCAAAGCAGAACTTAAAAATATTCTCATGGTAGGCCCCGGAAAAGTCGGAGCCCAGTTGGAAGGAAGCAAGGATTTCTCCAAGCAGTTCATGCTGCGCAATGGCATACCTACAGCCAAAGCCAGAACATTTATGGCTGAAGACATTAATCAGGCTTTTGATTATATAGCCACCTGCAAACCACCCATCGTTTTAAAGGCAGATGGACTGGCTGCCGGTAAAGGCGTTATCATCAGTCTCAGTCAGGCCGAGGCAAAAGCCGTAATAAAAGACATGCTGGTGAACAAAAAATTTGGCCAGGCCAGTGCCAAAGTACTGATCGAAGAATTCCTGAATGGTATTGAGGTTTCTGTTTTTGTTCTTACGGATGGAAAGGACTATGTCATTCTACCAGAAGCAAAAGATTACAAGCGCATTGGTGATGGTGATCTTGGCCCGAACACCGGAGGCATGGGTGCAGTATCACCCGTAGTGTTTGCCAACGCATCGTTTATGAAGCGCGTGGAAGAGGAAGTGGTAAAGCCCACGATTGCAGGTCTTCACAAAGAAGGTATCGACTATAAAGGATTTGTGTTTGTGGGGTTGATGAATGTAGGCGGCACACCTTATGTGATCGAGTACAACGCGCGCATGGGCGATCCGGAAACACAAGCCGTTATTCCACGCATCAAGAGCGACCTGGTGGAACTTCTGGTAGCCGCGGCTGAAGGTAAGTTGAAAGACAAGCAGATTGAAATCGATGAACATCACACCGTAACCATTGCCTTGGTATCAGGCGGTTATCCGGGCGATTATGAAAAAGGAAAAGTGATTCATGGCCTGGATCGCGAAAAGAAAGCGCTGGTATTTCATGCTGGAACAAAAAAACAAGACAGCGATGTGTTAACCGATGGCGGACGTGTATTGGCTGTGTCGGGTAAAGGCAGTTCGTTGAATGAAGCACGCAAGAAAGCATACGAAGCTGCCGGGCATATTGCCTGGGAAGATTTGTATTTTAGAAAAGATATAGGGCAGGATTTGTTGAACTATAAAGGATAAGCGGGTATGGGATGTTCATGTGGATCATCAGGAAAAGATGGAAAGGTCTCTGGTTGTAAAAACAACGGAGCTTGCAATACAGGCGGCTGCAACAAAATGAATGTATTCGATTGGCTATCGAACATGGACATGCCGGTTGAAGATAAATTCAACATTGTTGAAGTTCGTTTTAAGAATGGACGCAAAGAGTTTCATCGCAACACCGATAACCTGGCCCTTCACACAGGTGATGCGGTAGTCGTAGAAGTACCCAGTGGTCATCACATCGGCCATGTATCGTTGCAGGGAGAACTGGTTCGCTTGCAGATGCAGAAGAAGAAAGTGGCGAATGATGGTGAGATCAAAAAAATCTACAGGCTCGCGCACCAAAAAGACCTGGATAAATTTGAAGAAGTAAAGAAGCGCGAACTCCCTACGCTGTACCGAACGCGCGAGATCATTCGCGATCTGAAATTGAACATGAAGCTTTCGGACATCGAGTATCAAGCCGATAATATTAAAGCTACTTTCTTTTACTCAGCCGATGATCGTGTTGATTTCCGTGAGCTGATTAAATTATTAGCAGGCGAATTCAAGATCCGGATTGAGATGCGTCAGATCAGTTTGCGGCAGGAGGCCGGAAGGTTAGGTGGTATTGGCGTGTGTGGTCGCGAGTTGTGCTGCTCAACCTGGCTAAGCGATTTTAAAAACGTTGCCACGAGTGCGGCACGCTATCAGAATCTTTCTCTCAATCCAAGCAAACTTTCAGGACAATGTGGTCGCTTGAAATGTTGTTTGAATTACGAACTGGAAACGTACATGGAAGCGCTGGAACATATTCCGAAAATTGAAGCACCACTCCTCACAGAGCGTGGGGAGGCAACATTGCAGAAGACCGATATCTTTAGGAAAATAATGTGGTTTGGTTTCCGTGAGGATAACAACTGGTATCCGGTAAACATTGATCGGGTCAATCACATTCTTCGGCTGAATCGCGAAGGGAAGAAGCCGGCTACACTCGAGATTGATGAAGTAGAAGAAAAGGTAGCTCCTGGCCCGCTCAACAGCGACCTCGATAGAATGGATAAAAAGTACAAGAACAAGTCGAAGAACAAGAAGAAAAAGAAAAAAGGCCCCGGCAATCCAAATAATACGCAGCAGCAGAGTAACGCAGGCAATCCACAGCAGGGAAATCAGAACAGACCACGGCCGCAGAATCAGAACGGCCCACGTCAGGGCAATCAGAACACGCAGCGGCCTGAGCGACAGAATGGTCCGCGTCCAGGTAACCAAAATCAACAGCGGTCTGGAAACCCTAACCAACGACCAGGCAACAGACCGGACAACAATCCAGGAAACCAAAACCCCGGAAATCAGCAATGAGAACTTTTTGTTTGCTACTTATCATCGTCACTCTTCTAAGTGGTTGTGGTAACGATGCTCGCGTATACGAACAGTACACTGACTTTAATGATCGTTATTGGCTGGCACAGGATAAACCGCAATTTGAATTTCTGATTGTTGACACCAACATTTCATACACGCTGTATGCTGATGTGCGAAATACAGTAAGTTATCCATGGTCACGGTTCTTTATGAACTATACCTTGCAGGATTCCACCGGAAAGGAATTACAAAAGAACTTATTGAGTGAATTTCTATTTGATGCAAAAACCGGAAAACCTTTTGGTAAAAGCGGGCTGGGAGATATTTATGATCACGAAGTAGTATTGTTGAAAGATTTTCGATTTACCTCTCCGGGAAAATATAAAATGCAATTCGAGCAACAGATGCGTACCGATACCTTGCATGGCATGCTGGCCATAGGATTTCGAGTAGAGCGCAGCGCGAATACGAGAGATTAACACGGTAACTGAAATAAAAAAGGAGAGGTACATTACTTCGCCCTCTCCTTTTTCAGCGCGTTCACAACTCCTATTGGCCGAAACGATAGGTGTATGTAACGGATAATAGCCAATCGGCAAATGCAGCATCTCCTTGAACATGTGTTCCCGTTTGTTCGCTTCGAATTTTATCGATTGTGTTTTGTGTGCGATTACGTTCCATCGCGATGGGAAAGTTGATGCCAAAAGAACTTTTTCCGCGAGTATACGCTACAGCAGGTTCAATGGAAATAATGTAACCAGGTCTTCTGAATCCATCACTGTCTCCAATGGCATCTTCCGAAGGGATACCTTCAAATCTTCCACCCACAGCAAATTGAAAATGTGTTAGACTATACCGTGCTCCAAGTCGGAAGAGAAACTGATCAACAACAGAGAACTCATTTGATAGTGGAATGCCACCGGTAAGGCTGGGGCTGCGCTCCACGCCATTTGTGTTAGCCGGATTAAAAAGATAAAGCCCGGTGGCGTAGGCAGACCATTGGTGAGTGAAATGGTAGCTGGCATCAAATTCGGTGATAATTCCCCAGCCACCGTCACCAGGCTGGATAGATTGATCAACAACTTTGTACACCAGCGAATCTTTCCCTTCGGAATCCAGTTTGTGGAAATAGTCTTTCACCCGGTAATTTCCGGTTGGTAGTTTTACGCCAAGGCCCACCAACAGGTTAAACTTATCGTTTCTAATTGGAGCATAGTAGGCTGATACACGCATATCCCCAAACCCTCTCGCTTGCGTATGAAAACGTGGATTTGTGTTGGGATTATTTCCGTAATGTTCATAGAGTGAAGAGCGGTCGATAATAAGGTAAGGAATAGTTAGCCCAAACGACCAGCGGTTATTCACCGAGTAGGAAATTCCGGCCAGTATGGAGTTATCATTGTTGATCACCTCGGTTCCGTCTTCAACGCGGTTAGTTTCTTCTTCCTTGCCTCGAAAGTGCCGGAAGGAGTGAAAGAATCGATAGTTCATTGAGAATTGCCAGCTGCCATTTTGTGTACTGTCGAAATCCAGCGAACACGATGCCATGTTGCGAACAGCAACGCAGCCTTGAGCCTGGATTTTATTAACTGATGAGACAATGCAGAGAATACTAAGTATAAGGTAGAGTTTTGTTTTCATGTGATACGTAAAATAAAGGGTGCTTTAAATAATTAAGTACTACTGCCCGTGAATGAAATAGCACCCACACCCAAAGCGTGGAGCCACGAAACAGTAATCTTTTTTAAATGAGTAGTTTAGCACACACGCTGAGGAGGAGGGGATTCTATCGGGTAACTTGTTTCCAGAAGTGAAAATTCACGATCGATAAAAATCAATGTGTGCAATACAAAAAAAGGACTTGTTACATTGTATGATGGTGAGATACTATAGTCTTTAAAAATCTTAGCAAGGAAATTTAGCGCTTGTTGGGAATGGGTCGGAAGGTCGTTCGTTAACCGGGTGTAGTCGGCCAGGGCAAGGGCTAATTTTTTTTCTTCCTGATCTTTAATGCAAACAATGTAGAGTGTATCGTTTTGTAACTTTTGCTTGATTAGTTTATAGAACTCTCCGTTATGTTCAAATTCCCCACTCAATTTTTGAAAGGTCTCTCCTTGAAGTGGGTAAGGAAGTGAGAAGGGGATGGACAAGACAGTAACTTCTTCGGGGGAATACGCTTCAGCGTCAAGCCGGTTGTGCATGTTATTTCTGACCTGGTGCCTGAATCCCAGGTAAATCATATAATACCCTCCGGTGTTAAACAAGAAGGTCATCAGAAAGAATATGGCAACGGCCTTTTTCAGAAGTTCAATCGATTTAGCTTTACATTAAGTACCGTCAAACCCCATTAAAAAGCAAAAAGACTGGTGGGGTTCCAGTCTTTTTTTAGAATATTTTTAAAATTAAGGTGCTTATCCACCAAAGTCGTCAAATCGGATATTCTCTTTTGGTATTCCCATTTCGTCCAGCATCTTCAGAACGGCTGCATTCATCAGGGGAGGTCCGCACAAATAGAATTCAATATCTTCTGGCGACTCATGCGTTTTCAGGTAGTTGTCGTACAAGCACTGATGGATAAATCCAACGTATCCATCCGCTTCACGGTCGTCAAGGCTTTTCTTTACCTTCCAGTTGTCATCAGGCAACGGCTCTGACAAGCCAATGTTGAACTGGAAGTTCGGAAACTCTTTTTCGATTTTTCGGAAGTGATCTACGTAGAACAGTTCTTTTTTCGAGCGTCCACCGTACCAGTAAGAAACTTTGCGTTTTGTTTTTTCGGTATGGAAGAGGTGGAATATTTGAGCGCGTAGTGGAGCCATCCCGGCACCACCACCAATGTAAATCATTTCGCGTTGTGTCGGGTTAATGTGGAATTCACCGTAAGGTCCTGACACCGTTACTTTATCGCCTGGCTTACGTCCAAAAATATAAGACGAACAAATTCCAGGGTTAACATCCATCCATTTGTTATTGGCACGATCCCATGGTGGCGTGGCCACACGAATATTTAACATTACGATGTTACCTTCTGCCGGGTGGTTAGCCATGGAATATGCGCGGAAGATGGGTTCTTCATTTTTCATCTTCAGACCCCACAACTTAAACTTGTCCCAGTCACTTTGAAATACATCCTGTTTGTGACCAAGCTCCGGATGTGGAGTGATGTCGATGGTTTTGTATTCAACATGAGTTTCGGGAACATCAATCTGGATGTATCCACCAGCTTCAAACTTGAGCGTTTCGCCTGGAGGAAGCTTCACAACAAATTCTTTAATGAAAGTAGAAACGTTGTAGTTCGATACTACTTCGCATTCCCACTTCTTGATTCCAAAGATTTCATCAGGAATCCGGATATTCAGATCCTGCTTAACTTTTACCTGGCAACCTAGCCGAACGTGGCTCTTTTTTTCTGCGCGTGTGAGGTGACCAAGTTCGGTAGGCAGCACATCGCCACCCCCCGATTCCACCACACACTTGCACATGGCACAAGTGCCACCGCCCCCGCAGGCTGACGGAAGAAATATTTTTTCGTTTGCTAGTGTAGAAAGAAGCGAGCTGCCGGCCGATACCGTCAGGCTTTTTTCGCCATTGATTACAATTTTTACCGGGCCCGACTGCACTAACTTTTTCTGGGCCATCAGAAGCATGAACACCAATAGAAGAATTACCAGGGTGAATGCTACAATTGAAGATAAAATGATCATTCGAACTCGTTTTTGTCCGTTACAAATATATTGACCGGGCACTGATATTATCGCCCGCTGATCAATTATTTATAACGATTTAACAACCCGTTTTCTTCGCTTTTGGCCCTTTTTTGAAGGAATTTCTAGCCGGATCTCAGGCCGTTAGCGCTTCCTGCTTCACGGTAGACGTTGCCGGTGTAAACTGACTATTAGGTGCCAGAATAATTCCAATGCCCCCGACTTGCGACCACTCCTGTAACTTGCTGAGTTTTACGTGCCCAACCATGTATTGCTTGCCACTGGCGGCATAACCGGATTGAAATTGCTCGAAGTCGTTGATGGAAATTTTTGTTCCTTCGTCAAAGCTGATGTAGGCTTCTACCACAAGGTCGTTTGAGAACTCGAACCGATCGGCCTGATGCAGTTTTTTATACTCGTAAGTATACTCGTAAGACAAGGCCGAAAGGTCGGACAGTACGGCTGAACCCGTTGGATAACTTCCGGCACCCTTACCGATGAACAATTGCTTTTCAGCAAATGCGCCTTGTACCTGCACAGCGTTGTATTCGTTGCGAACAGCAGCAAAGGGATTGTTGGCTTCAATAAACTGTGGCGCTACAAATCCGTAAACCTTGTTGCCGAGTTTGAAGGCGCGGGCAATTAATTTGATGAAGTAGTTATTGTCGCGGGCAAATTTCAAATCGAGATCTGAAATCTTATCAATACCAATATTGATCACCTCTTCAGGCTGAACAAACAGACCAAAAGTATGGGCGATTGCGATTACCAGTTTGTACTTGGCATCGTAGCCTTTTACATCCAGGCTTGGATCAGACTCGGCAAAGCCAAGCTCTTGCGCACGTTTTAGTGCGTCTGCATAGCTTTTCTTTTCTTCGAATACTTTGGTGAGGATGTAGTTGGTTGATCCGTTAAAAATACCTTCAATGCTGTTCAGCAAATCATTGTCGTAGTACTCCTCCAGGTTTCGGAGAATCGGAATACTTCCGCACACTGCCCCTTCGTACAGCACTGGCTTGCCGGTTTGTTGTTGCAGATCATAAATTTCTTTGAGGTGCTCGGCCAGCATTTTTTTATTGGCCGTTATAACCGATTTGCCTTTCAGCAAGGCAGCTTTTACAATTTCGTACGCAGCGTTGGCATCATCAATCAATTCAACGACAACGTCTATTTCAGGATCGTTCAGGATTTCGTCTTTATCAAAGGTGAAGGAGATGTCCTGCACCGGCCGTTGCTTGTTCCTGTTTTTTACACAAACTTTTTTGATCTCGGCCTGAACGCCACCATGGGTTTCGTGCAACACGTGATAGAGACCTTGCCCTACGCATCCAAATCCAAATAACCCAAGCTTTAATTTCTTTCTCATAATACTACGGTACTTAATTTCTTCTGATGATAAAACTGTTTGATGACGGTATCCAATTGTTCGAACTCCACCAGGAATCCATCGTGGCCATACAGGGAGGTGAGTTCCACATACTGTGCGTTCGGAATATGTTCAGCTAAAAACTTTTGTTCGCTTACGGGGAAGAGTATGTCGGTATCAATGCCCACCACAAGTGTTTTAGCGTTGATGGTGTGCAATGCTTCTTTAATGCCCGCACGGTTTCTTCCTATGTTGTTGCTGTCCATCATTTTGGAAAGCGTGCGATAGGTAAACGCATTGAAACGGTTAACTAATTTTTCGCCCTGGTATCGCTGATACGTAGCGGCACGAAATTCATCAATCTTGTCATTAGTCTTTTCGGCTTGTGTCTGATTGAAGGTTTCATAGTAACGATATGAAATCATGCCGATAGCGCGGGCGGCTTTCAATCCTTCGGCACCCGCACGGGCATCGTTATCTTTCCAGGTAGGATCAGCCTCAATGGCCAGTCGTTGAGCTTCGTTGAATGCAATTCCCCAGGGTGAATGTACAGCGTTGCAGGCAAGCGGAATAAGATGATTGAAAATTTCAGGTTGTGTAATAGCCCACTCAATGGCTTGCTGTCCGCCAAGCGAACCACCCAGCAGGGTGTGAATTTTTTCGAGCCTGAGTTCCTGCCGCAGTAAATCAAAAGCTTTTACGGTATCGCGATTGGTCAAGGTAGGGAAGCTATGGTAGTATGCTTTGCCGGTTTCAGTATTGATCGAAAGTGGGCCGGTTGAGCCGTAGCAGCTGCCTAGCATGTTGGCACAAATGATAAAGTAATGCTGAGGATCAAAGGCGCTTCCTTCACGAAAAAGGTCGCCCCACCAATCGGTGAAGTCTGAACTTCCTGTAAGCGCATGGCAAACCCATACTACATTGCTGCGCTCGTGGTTGAGTTTGCCCAGCGTGGTGTACTTAAGTTGAAAGCCAGGAAGTGTTTCTCCGGCTTCAAGCTCAAACGGCTGGTGGTAGTGAAATGTGTGATCGTGTTTTTCCATCAATTCTTTTTTGACTGCTTTACCCATTGTCTCTCCCCGATGTGGAGAGAGACGCTGAGTACACTTTTAACTTAACTGTTTCTTTTTTAAGCAGGCTTTAGCTCACTAACTCTCCTTCAAATACTTTTTCAAACGCCTGTTGTAGATCGGCTTTGATATCGTCAATGTGTTCAATGCCTACTGAAATACGAAGCAGGTTTGGTAATACACCCGCGGTGATTTGTTCTTCATCGCTCAATTGTTGATGTGTAGTAGCAGAGGGTTGAATGATCAGGGTTTTTGCATCGCCCAGGTTAGCCAGGTGACTCACCAATTTTAAATTATCAACCACCTTGGCTGTTCTTAGCTTGCTGCCCTTTACGGTGAAGGAGAGCACAGCCCCAAATCCATTACGCAAATATTTTTTGGCCAGTTTGTGATAGGTGCTACTGGGCAACCCCGGATAATTTACGGATTCAATCAAATCATGTTTCTCAAGCCATTGTGCCAGTGCCAGCGCATTATCAACTGAACGTTGCACACGCAATGACAGGGTTTCCAAACCTTGCAACAACAGGAAGGAATTGAAAGGACTTAACGCAGGGCCAAAATCGCGAAGACCTTCTACGCGAGCGCGAATGATAAACGCAATGTTGGGCAGGCCAAGTGGATTACCTTCGCCAAACACATCCCAGAATTTCAGACCATGGTAGCCTTCAGAAGGTTCTGTGAATTGAGGAAATTTACCGTTACCCCAGTTGTAATTTCCGCCATCCACAATAACACCACCAATGGAAGTGCCGTGTCCGCCAATCCATTTTGTAGCCGATTCAACAACTACGTTGGCACCGTGTTCAATCGGACGGAACAAATATCCTGCCGCACCGAATGTATTATCAACCACCAATGGCAGATCATGTTTTTTTGCCAGGGCAGCTATGGCTTCAAAATCGGGAATGTTAAAACCAGGATTACCAATGGTTTCGAGGTAAATGGCTTTTGTTTTTTTGTCGATAAGTTTTTCAAAAGTTTCAGCCTTATCACCATCAGCAAAGCGGACATCAATACCTAAGCGTTTAAAGGCTACTTTAAATTGATTGTAGGTTCCTCCGTAAAGTAAGGAGGTAGATACAAAATTGTCGCCCGACTGGAGAATGTTGTTGAGTGCTATGAACTGTGCAGCCTGACCAGAGCCAACGGCAAGCGCAGCTACGCCACCTTCTAAAGAGGCAACACGCTTTTCAAAGACATCGGTGGTTGGGTTCATGATGCGCGTATAAATGTTACCAAATTCTCTTAGCGCAAAAAGATTGGCACCGTGTTCCGAATCTTTGAAGGTGTACGAAGTAGTTTGGTAGATCGGCACAGCACGTGAGCGTGTTGTAGGATCAACTTCCTGGCCGGCATGTAATTGGAGGGTTTCAAAATGTAAGCTTGACATGGCTATGATTTTTAATGTTGTAATCGTGATTAATGAAAATTGAAGTAGATGTGGGTGACGTAGCGTTAACCAAACTGCCTGTCACGTGGCAGGGTCATCGGCTAGTGTGCTGCTGGAAGCGGTTCGCTGATCAATTAGCAGCAGCAACGCATGCAACAACACGCGGGGTTGCACATGCAACGACAAATACAAAAAAAAGAAGAGAATGTTTCGAGGAGATAAGCACCTAAGTCCAGAAGACTTTTTTCGATTGTGTTGATGAGGTTTTTCATGTTCTAATCGGTTTATAGTTCCCCGGCTGTTTCGGGGTCAGGAATTAGCACCTTGCAGTTTGCTTGTAGGTTGCTAGCGATTCTCCGAGCCTGTCTCTCCTCGCTTCTTTATAAATCGATTAAGCAGATGTGCTTATTCGACTTTGATGACACAAACGTAGAGCCTGAAAGGTTGGTTTCCAAGAATTGACAAGAAAAATTTTACAACGGTAGGGCTTACGATTGTTCGCGGGCGGCTCAAAATCTTCGATTCGTGGCCAAAATCACCTTTCCGGAAGGAGAATGTAGACCTTAGAGTTTAACCATTAGAATGATCGGCTTGGGTATTGATTCTAAATTCCTACTCCTGAATTCTATATTCTTTTTCCTACCTTCCATAACTAAACAACCAGACCTGATGAACCTTAACATTGACGCGCAAAAAGAGAACACCTACGATGCCATTGTTGTCGGTACCGGAATCAGTGGGGGATGGGCGGCCAAAGAACTTACAGGAAAAGGATTGAAGACGTTGGTACTTGAGCGCGGTCGTGCCGTGAAGCACAAAGTTGATTACCCAACCATGCTCAAAAATCCGTGGGAGCTTCCGAACGGAAACCGACTGTCGGATGATGAGTTGAAATTTTATCCGGTACAATCGCGTACCAATTGGATAGGTCAGGCCAATAAACATTGGTGGGTAAAAGACACGGAGAATCCCTATACCGAAGTAAGACCTTTCGATTGGATCCGCGGATACCATGAAGGGGGGCGTTCGATTATGTGGGGAAAGCAGACCTATCGTTTGTCGGATCTCGATTTCGAAGCGAATGTAAAAGAAGGTATCGCAGTTGATTGGCCAATTCGATACAAAGATCTCGCGCCCTGGTATGATTATGTTGAGTCCTTTATTGGTGTAAGCGGACAAGCAGAAGGACTATCCCATTTGCCCGATGGAAAATTTCTTCCCCCGATGGAACTGAATTGCGTGGAAGAAGTATTTCGCGATAAGCTGGCTGAAAAGTTTAATCGTAAACTCACCATTGGTCGCGTGGCGCATTTGACTGCACCCCTTCCGCACGATCCAAGTCGTGGAATTTGTCAATCACGAAATCTCTGCGATCGGGGTTGCCCCTACGGAGCGTACTTCAGCAGCAATGCATCAACCTTGCCGGCCGCCATGAAAACGGGTAACATGACGATGAGGCCAAATTCAATCGTTCATTCCGTTATCTATGATGAAACGAAGGGCAAAGCCATAGGTGTGAAAGTATTGGATGCCAAAACCAGGCTAGAGATTGATTTCTATGCTAAAATTATTTTTCTGAACGCATCAACACTGGGCAGTACTTTCATTCTGCTTAATTCAATTTCAAATCGATTTCCAAATGGATTAGGAAATGGAAGCGGAGAACTCGGTCATAATTTAATGGATCATCAATATCGTACCGGTGCCGAAGCACAAGTAGAAGGGTTCGAAGACAAGTACTACATCGGTCGCAGGCCCAACGGAATTTATATTCCACGTTTCAGAAATGTTGGTAACGACAAACGCAGCGATTACCTCAGAGGTTTTGGTTATCAGGGCGCAGCAAGCCGATTGAGTTGGGAACGTGGCGTGGCTGAACTTGCATTCGGAGAAGACTTAAAGAAAACACTGGAAGAACCCGGGGGATGGCGCATCGGCATAACTGGTTTTGGTGAATGCTTGCCGTATCACAGCAATCAGGTGAGCATCAACACCAATAAAAAAGATATTTACGGATTGCCAACGTTGAACATTGATGCCGATTGGGGCGACAATGAGCGCGCCATGCGCAAAGACATGATGGACTCCGCAGCCGAAATGCTGGAAGGAGCCGGATTCAAAAATGTAAATACCTATGATGCTCCCGATAACATCGGGTTAGGCATACATGAAATGGGAACGGCACGTATGGGTAAGGATCCGAAAACTTCCGTGCTGAATAAATGGAATCAGGTACACGAAGCCCTAAATGTTTTTGTTACCGATGGTGCCGCGATGACCTCATCCGCATGTCAAAATCCATCGCTTACCTACATGGCGCTCACAGCGCGCGCGGTTGACTATGCTGTAAACGAATTAAAGAAAGGAAATCTGTAAATTCTATTTCTTGCAGATCACGCTGATGCTCACAGAATGGATCATCGTTAATCTGCAGGAATCAAAATTCAAGAACTATGAACAGACGAGAAGCCATCCAACGAACTGCATTAGCCTTAGGATATGCCGTAACCGGCCCGGCATTGATCGGAGTATTAAAAGGTTGCAAAGCCTCGCCCGATCTGGCCTACACTCCGGTATTCTTCACCAAAGAGCAGGCGTTGTTAATCGCAGAACTGGCCGAGATTATTATTCCAAAGACAACAACTCCGGGTGCTAAAGATGTGGGTGTGCCTGCTTTTATCGACAACATGTTGAAAGAAGTATATTCGAAAGCCGATCAGGAAAGATTTATAAAAACACTAACTGATTTTGATGCCGAGGCACAAAAGTTGTACGGTGACGCTTTCGCTTCGTGCAAGAAGGAAGATCAGGTAGCGTTGGTGAAGAAACACCACGATGAAGCGCTGGCTGGTTCAACAGACGGAACCAGTTTTGGTTGGTGGCGCAAAGGCGGAGGAACAAAGCCGTTTATACTTGAAGTAAAAGAACTCACCTTGTTGGGTTTCTTCACCAGCGAATTTGGGGCCACCCAGGTTACACAATACAACATGGTACCCGGACCGTTTAAAGGTTGTGTGCCATTGCGTGAAGTGGGGAAAGCATGGGCTACGTAATTGTTTGCACAGCATTTATTCGTCCATAACAGGCATCATAACAAATCTACACAACTCTGATTACCTTAGTGTAATTGACTCAATTCAATGTTTAATAGTCCTGAGAAATCAAGGTTTGGAGGATATGTTGTATACGCACTGGCGGTATCAATTTCTGGATTATTGCTGATCAACATCTTTTTGATTTATTTCAACAACCAAGTAATTGAACATAATGAGCAATTGCAGGATCAGGCCGAAAAAGTAAAAGTAAATATTCGAGAGGTAATCCGTAGAATTCATCAGGTAGACATGGGGGTGCGCGGGTATGCATTAATCAAAGCACCCAACCAGTTGGGGGCTGCGCTAAGTGGAATGGCTGCGATGGACTCCGTCTTTATTGAGCTTAAGCAATCGCTCACTTCACAACATTATCCGACAGCATCGCTCGAAAGTCTTATCGACTCAACGACCATTTACTTTGATCAGCTTCGTGCACAGATAGCCATGGTAGATAATAATGAAATGGACAAGTTTAATGCCTTACTCCATGAAGACAGTGGTTACATTTTGTATCTTTCGTACTTGCGATTTTCGCGCGAGGTCAATGTGTTTGAAGACAGGGTTGCTCACGAAGCACTTACGCGTTATAAACGGGCATTGCGAAACAGTTACCTGCTGCAGGTAGCCTTGTTCATGGTTACGGTGCCGGCCTTGATCTACATGGTGTACTTGTTTCGTAAAACACTTAAGGTGTCGCACGATTTGGTACTTGCCGAACAAAATACCATTGCCGTGTTAGCAGGTCAGAAAGCTGAATTGGAGCGCCAGGTGAACGAACGCACACGTGAAATCAGTGCGCAGAATAAAGAGATAAGCGCTCAAAACGAAGAGATCATTTCGCATAACGAGCAATTGGTGCTGCAACAGGAGGAAATCCATCGCCAGCGCCTTGCACTGGCCGAAAAAAATGAGAAGCTGGAAGAAGCCTACAGCAATATCGAAAAAAAGGTGGATCATCAAACACGCGATTTGCAGAAAACAAATCTTGAACTAATCGAGCGAAACAGCCGGCTCGAACAATTCTCATACATCATATCACACAACCTGCGGGCTCCTATCGCCCGCCTGGTGGGACTTTCCGATATCCTTCACCATGCCACCAGCGATGAAGAAAGATCGCATATGATTGACTTAATGGTGAAATCCACGGTGGATTTTGATAGCGTAATAAAAGACCTCACCCTTATTTTAAGTATTCAACAGTTAAACACGAAAGTATTCAGTCAACTTGATTTAAAAACAATCTGTGATAAAGTAGCCGCGATACTTGAAAAAGAAATTCAGGAAACAAAGACAAAACTTGAGGTTGATTTCTCGTTAGCACCTTCGCTCTATTCATTACCTCAATATGTTGAGAGCATTTTTTACAACCTGATGAGCAATGCGCTAAAGTATCGGCATCCGGATCGGCCACCTGTAATTTCCATTCGTTCGGAGAATTTGGATTCTGCTGTGCGAATTATTTTTTCGGATAATGGATTAGGCATCGATCTGGAGAAACATGGTGGTTTAGTTTTTAACTTGTATAAGCGCTTTCACTTTCATGTAGAGGGCAAGGGTCTTGGTTTGTACCTGATTCGCACGCAGGTAGAAGCGCTCGGTGGCAACATTTCGCTGGCGAGTAAGATCAACGAGGGGTCAAGCTTTACTATTGATCTGAAAAAGACTGATGGTCTATCATAAGGTTTACGGTTTATATTTTCATGTTACAGATCAGGGCCGGAAGCTTTAGTGGTAAATAAAAAAGCTCTTCAACAACCTGCTGAAGAGCCTTGGATATTGTAAATATCTTACTTCTGTAGTTTGCTACGTCAGCATCCCACCATCTACCTGAATTACTTGTCCTGAGATGTAGGTAGCCATATCCGATCCTAGGAATACACAGGCATCGGCAACATCTTCGGGTTTGCCTCCTCGTTTTAGCGGTATGGCATCGCGCCATCCCTGAACGGTCTTTGGATCAAGTACGGCTGTCATTTCAGTTTCAATAAAGCCGGGCGCTACGGCATTCGAACGAATACCACGCGAACCTAATTCAAGCGCCACAGATTTTGTAAAGCCAATGATGCCCGCTTTTGATGCTGCGTAATTGGCCTGGCCTGCATTACCTTTCAAGCCCACGACAGAAGTCATGTTAATGATGGAACCACTCTTCTGTTTCATCATTTGTTTGGTGGCCGCTTTCACGGTGTTGAAGCACGACTTCAAATTTACGTTGATAACCTTGTCCCACATCTCTTCGGTCATGCGCAGCAGTAAAGTGTCTTGTGTAATGCCCGCGTTGTTTACCAAAATATCAAGCGAACCAAAATCGGCAATTACATCATTCACCAACTTTTCGGCTTGTACAAAGTCAGAGGCATCAGAGCGGTAGCCTTTAGCTTTAATACCTTTTGCAGTAAGCTCGGCTTCCAGTGCCTGCCCTTGTTCTACACTGGAGAGGTAAGTAAAGGCCACGTTAGCGCCCTGTTCGGCATACTTGATGGCAATTGATTTTCCGATTCCTTTTGATGCCCCCGTAACAAGGGCTGTTTTTCCCTGGAGTAATTTCATGATTTGAAGTTTAGAAAACTGTCGACTGGGGTCAAAAATACTTAATTCCTTTAAAAATCAGCGAATTGCACAAGCCCACTAAACCTTTTTCAAACGTTATGTAAATGATTGTTCACCGATTATCTTTGGCAGCGAATTTTAAATCCTATTTTATGTCAAAGTTTGATCTTATTGTGATCGGTAGTGGACCTGGCGGTTACGTTGCCGCAATCCGGGCTTCTCAGTTGGGAATGAAAGTAGCGGTGGTGGAGAAAGCTGAAATCGGAGGTATCTGTCTGAACTGGGGTTGTATACCAACAAAAGCGTTGCTGAAGAGTGCCAATGTTTTTGAATACATCAAGCATGCGAAAGATTATGGTATTGATGTGAAGGATGCTTCGGCTGATTTTACCGGCATAGTAAAACGTAGTCGCGATGTGGCGAATGGCATGAGCAAGGGCATTCAGTTTTTGTTCAAGAAAAATAAGATCGAGCAGATTGCAGGTTTTGGAAAATTAAAGAAAGGCGGCAAAGTAGAAGTAACGGATGCTGTCGGAAAGAAAACAGACTACGAAGCAAAAAATATTATTGTAGCCACCGGTGGTAGATCGCGTGAGTTACCGAGTCTGAAGATCGATGGCAAGAAAATAATTGGCTACCGCGAAGCCATGTCGCTGCCACAACAGCCCAAGCGTTTGCTGGTAGTAGGCTCGGGCGCAATCGGTGTTGAGTTTGCGTACTTCTACAATACATTAGGAACGGAAGTTACGATTGTTGAATTCCTGCCACGCATTGTTCCGGTGGAAGATGAAGAAGTTTCAAAACAATTGGATAAGTCGTTCAAGAAATCCGGAATGAAAATTTATGTAAACTCCGAAGTAACGAAAGTCGATACGTCAGGCGCAGCTTGCGTGGCCACCGTTAAAACTCCGGATGGTGAAATTAAAATTGAAGCAGACATTGTTCTTTCGGCTGTTGGCGTTTCAACAAACCTCGAAGGTATCGGTCTGGAAGATGTTGGTGTGAAGACCGACAAAGGAAAAGTAATCGTTGATGATTTTTATAAAACGAATGTAGCGGGTGTTTACGCTATCGGTGACATTGTGAAAGGTCCGGCACTGGCACACGTTGCTTCAGCTGAAGGAATTATTTGCGTGGAGAAAATCGCGGGGCATCATCCCGAGCCACTCAACTATAACAACATTCCCGGATGTACCTATTGCTCACCGGAGATTGCTTCAGTAGGATATACCGAAGAAGCTGCAAAGAAAGCCGGGTATGAAATTAAAGTGGGCAAATTCCCATTCACAGCATCCGGCAAAGCAAAAGCCGCAGGAGCACCCGATGGTTTTGTAAAAGTAATCTTCGATGCCAAGTATGGCGAATGGTTAGGGGCACACTTCATTGGAGCCAATGTAACCGAGATGATTGCTGAAGTTGTTGCCGCACGCAAGTTGGAAACAACAGGTCATGAAATAATAAAAACAGTTCACCCTCACCCTACCATGAGTGAAGCGATCATGGAAGCAGCCGCAGCGGCTTATGGCGAAGTGATTCATTTGTAGTTATTGAAGAGGAGATCAAAAATTTGGTGTCTCTTAAATAAAAAGCCCGCGGTTTCAACCGTGGGCTTTCTTATTGGATCGTTCTAACGGATCACTTTAAAAATTCCTCCAGAGTACTTTCTCATGGGTTGCATCATCCTCAAAATGAGGACAGGTGTTGATGCCGGCAATTCCTCCAAAAGAACAGAGAAGTTCTTTCTCGCAGTTGTACACAGACGATATATAATCCGGACATTGATAACAGCCATCAACAAGAAACACATATTCACCATGATATCGGTAGCGAATAATCTCGCCTTGCCCGCCATTGTCTTCAATGGATTTGATCACATCGTTAATCCACGCTGGCCTGCTGCTGTTGGGGCAACTTTGTCGTGGCTCTACACCTGAATCGTTCGGGAAGTCATCCTGGCATTGAAAGGCTGTGCTCAGCAGAATCACAGCCAGAAGAAGAGATGAGTATTTTGCTTTCATAACATGTCTTTACAGGATAGACACAATGCGAAGGAATTGGGTTGTAAAAAGAACAGCCCACGACTTTTACTCCAATGTATTGATTAAGGGAAGGCCTGTTTACGACTTCAGGATGTCATTCTCTTTGTTTCCAAAAAAAATTGTTTGCGTGGGGTAGGCAAAATCAATTCCACGTTTCTCAAACTCTTCAAAAATTTTCAGGTTGATAGACTGTTGAATATCCATGTACTCGTTGTACTCGGCACTTTCAACAAAGTACACTACTTCAAAATTTAAGCTGGATGGGCCATACGCTGCGAAATGAGCCCGGTCAAACGTAACCTTATCGTGTGCTTCGATAAATTGTTTCAGTAACTCGGGGATGGCGCGGAGTTGCTCGCTTTTGGTTTGGTATGTAACACCGAGCGTAAACACAATCCTTCTGCGCTCCATGCGCTTGAAATTGTGCAGTCTGGATTTTGTTAAATCGGAATTGGCAACCACCAATTGCTCGCCTGTAAGACTTTTCAGCCGTGTGGTCTTGATGCCGATGTTTTCAACTGTTCCCTTCTTGTCGTCAACGGTAATGAAATCGCCAATTTCAAAAGGCCTGTCAAAAAAGATTACAAAGTAATTGAACAAGTCACCAAGAATATTCTGTGCCGCAAGCGCAATGGCAATACCACCAATACCCAACCCGGCAATGATGGTAGTAACATCGTACCCCAGGTTGCTGAACAGCATCAGCAAACCAATGATCCAGATCACCATGTTGATGATCAGCATAACTCCGGGTATCTGCTTCATCTTTTCCTCGCCATCACCATGTTTATTGAGAACAGATTTGAGTACCAGCTCAATGGTAGTGGAGATTAGCCGCAAAATGAAATAGGTAACCACCAGGGCTGTGGCGACTTCTGCAATTCTGGCTAGTTTAGGAGCAAGTGTTAAATAGTTTATTCCCCAGTATAAAATGAGGAAACTCATCACCGGCAATGCAAACCGGTCTACACCTTTAACTACATAGTCATCAAGATTAGTTTCTGTGCGCGAAGCCCATTGATAAAGTTTGTTGAGAAGAAATTTTTTGATCAACCGGATTATGATTAACCCAATAACGATGATGGCCAGACTTATCAGATAATCCTTTACCGTGTTACCCAGGTACGTTTGTTTCAAAAATTCTTCCATCGTCATACTCCGTGTGGTTGTTCGGGGTAAAAATAAGTAAAGGAAGATTGGGAGGAACGTAAAATCTAAAATTTGTCGATCAGGCCATTGCTATCAATCCGCGATTTGATTTATTCTTGGGCTATAGTCCATTCCCTAAATTCCATGCTCGGCCAGAAAAGTAATTACCTTGTCCACGTACTCATCACCAAGATCGAATTTACTTAAGGCACTCAGACCACCCAAATGGTCGCCCATGAATTCAATAATGGTCGCTTTGTTTCTGCTTGCAAATACATTGGCATCTTCTGTGGTTGTTATTTTATCGTTGCTTGCGCAGAAAATTAACGTGGGGGTTTTCTGCGGGAGTTCAATGATGGGTTTTGCATTTTGGGGAAGTAAGATGATCTTTCCTTTATTCACTTTTATTAGCGCCACTACTTTTTGTGGATCGTGATAGAATCCTTCTGCTATTGTAAAATCAATCAATTCCGTTCTCCAAAGACTCACATGAGTTCCCATAGATAGTGCATAAAGTCCTATTGTATTGGTTGGGTATTTTTTTCGCGTTTCCCTGATAACGGTGTCTAGATCTAAGGCAAATTCCGTGTAGAAAAGGAAGTCTTTGTTTATCGCGAAGTCTGAACTCTTTCCGAAGCCCCGGTAATCAAATGCAATGACCCGAAGTCCTTTGCTAAGAAAAGCTTTTGCTTGCCAAATTAAATACCCCATGTTTCCAGCATCGGTTCCCGTCAGTATTACGGTTCGGTTAGACTTTACTGAGTCGGGCAGAGCATACTCCCAAACATTGATTGAGAAATTGTCGGTTGTCTTAACTTGATACTCTGTGTATTTCAATCCTCTCTGATCCGGTGTCCACTTGTATTCTCGTTCGGGATTGATAGCATTTGCTGTTTGTGTTAATCCCAGTACTAAAATCAAAAGGATATGTTTCATGAGTGGTGTTGTTGTTTAATTATTCTCAAACAATTCCAGGGAGGGTTCAATTGTCCATCCATAAACATCCTGTAACTGATGTAGCTTCTGGATTGATTCTGGTGTAAGCGGACCGATGGGGCCACCATTTACATCCACCAGCGTAATCCATCCGGCCATGATGTTTTGTTCACTTGCATTTCCATACAGATTAGCGATGATTTGGTTCATGGAGTCCGATGAAAAATTTGTCATGTAGACCAGGAATAGATTTTTGAGGTGCGTGTTTTTCGATACGTCTAGCGAAGTAATCCAGGTCATGCCAAAGGCAGCTGTTTCCAGTTTTGTGTTGTATGAAATATCGATAGTTTCGGGTGTGTTCGTTGCCACGATGGATACATCTTGTAAGCCTGTAAGATGTTTTAATGAAATGCTACGTATCGGGTTGTCGTACTCAATGCTGAGGTTTTCAATTATCTCCAGATCGCCCGATACGCTGATGAACCGTTCTCCGGCAGTAGGATAAACGTGATCGCGCTCGCGACAACAGTCAAGGGCCAGGTCAATTTCTTCCAGGGTGCCATCCCCCCAGTCGATTGTTACGTTTCCTTCAATGGTTGGATTATTATTGGAAAATCGAAAAGCAAACCGATGCTGATCTTCAATATAAAATGGACTGGTTACGATGGTAAAGGCAGGGTCAAGGGTTACGGTAAGGGGGCTGCCATTTAGTTCTTCGTGCAGGTCGTTGATTCTGAATGTTCGTGTGAATTTTTTCTGAGCGTCTTTGATCAACACTAGTGTATAAAATTCATCCGGAAGGGGCTCGAACGAAATGGTGTTAATCGAAGCCGGCAATGCAGCACGGTAGAGAGTATCCTCGCCCAACAGCAGGTAGGCCTGCACATTTGTCAGAGCCAGATCATGATTGTCATTTTCAATGTAGGTTAGTAAGTCAAACGATTGAATTTCACTATATGAAACCGGAAACGGATCGTATCCAAAGTCTTCTGATTTTTGATGTGCGGTTGAAACAATCTCCACGCTGGTGTTGGTTACTGTATTTTCGGCCACAGAAAAGGCAATCGGCATGGGGTGTTCAATTGAGGAAGCAAGGAGTGAGCCTTCAACCGGAGTTGCAAACAATGGAATGTGGCTGGCGGTTGTGATAACAAAACTGGTGAGTTTGTAATTGCCGGGTGTCATAGCCACGGGCTCGCTGATATACTGATCGGCAGTTTTTAGAATTGGAAATTCCTTCAAGGAAAATACGGGGCCATTTTGGTTTTCAACGGTCAGAAGCATAACGGCACCCTCAGGCAACTCAGTTACTTTTATGCCGCTACCATCATCCAATGTGGCAGGATCGATGACAAACTGAATTTTACCAGGTTTAACAGGATCTTCTTCGCGACAGGTTTGAAGAAGGAGTGAAATTAAGATTAAGCCGACTATAAATTTTTTCATAACGTGAGGGTTTTATGATTGAACGAATTGAAATAAACAATGAACGATTAAGGAAGTAGCGCAAGGCATTCAAGCTGAGTGATCTGGTAGCTAACTTTCTTGAATGAATAAAATTAGATACAATTCTTTTTGAAACAGCCGAATAGCCTGAATTAATTTTCTGTTTTCAATGTGCATGATTCAATTCAAAAAAAGCTCACGGTTTTTAACCGTGAGCTTGTGGATTCATTTCAAATACGTTGTTAAAAGAAAAAGCTAATCGCGGTTTTAAAGAAAAACGGTGTGCCGGGTGTAAAGTGAATTTCAGAAACGGGATCGGACTCATTGTACAACCGCGACTCGGTATCGAATTGGGCTTCTTCCCAATCGGTATTGAAAAGATTTTCTGCTGAAAGGCTGATCTCGAATTTAGCGTGCGTGTATTTCAACACTGCATCGGTAATGAAGTAACCATACGCAACGACAGAATTGTCTTCGTTTGCGGCACGGTCGCCCATGTAGCGGTAGCGGATACTTCCATTCAATCCTTTCGGAAATCGAAATGACAATCCACCGATGGAAGTAAACGTGGGTGCGAGGGGAACGTAATCTTCATCTTCGGCAACACCTTTCGCTTTTGGGTTAGTCAGGTTAACATCGGTGTCAACATATAACCATGGCGTAACCTGATAGCGCAACGAAACATCAACACCTTCTCGGTGTGTCTCTCCGCTGGGTTCAACAACACCGGCATCGCCAACATAAACAAACTCTTGTTCAAGATCGAGTGTCCACAAGGCAACACTCGCCAGCAGTTTATCACCAAGTTTAAAGGTACCGCCAAGATCAACACCGTAGGCTTTAGGAAGAATCTCTTTACCATTTTGTGCTACAACAACGCGCGTATCGTTGGAGTGAAACCCGATACCTCCCTTTACATACAGGTTAAGATTCTGATTTGCATTGTAACTCACATTCAACTTCGGACTAACAATCGGCTTGGTAACATCTTGTCGTTCATAATCCGCAGTGAGGGCATCGCTGTAATTAAAAGCGAAGTAGTCAAAGCGTATGGCAGCGTTCAACAAAAGGTTTGAGGTAGCCTGCCAGGTTTCGTTCACAAAGGCATACAGGTTGGTTTGATCCACATCACCGCGCACGATGTTGTTGATGAATTCTTTTCGTGAGCGGGTGTGATACAAATGAATGTCGTTAACATCATCGTAGCGAAATCCGACACCTGCTTCGCTTTGCAGATTCTTGCCAGCAAACAGTGTTCCTTTTGAATAGTTGGCTCGATATCCATAAATACTTCGTGATTCACTTTGGGTGATCTGATCGCCATTTACCGGATCATCTAGGAAGAACGTAAAGTTGGAGATCAGGTTGAAATCATATTGGGAGTAGTACAGTTGATTTTCGAACAACCCACCGTTGGTGAGACTTTTAGTGTACCGAACCCACACATTGGTTCGCGTGGTTTGGCCACCTTCAGTCGGATCGATAGAACCCCAACGGGTTATCTCACCGCTCTTCACAGCACGCTCCGGAATTTGGCCCGAAGCATCCCAACTGCTGGTGAATGTTGAAATCCCCAAGGTCAGCAGTTCCCAATCGCTGAGGTAACTGTTAAACCTACCCATCAGGTTTAGACGTGAGAAATTCTGTTTGTTTTCGAAGAAGCCATTTGTTCTGAAATATTCGGAGGCGAGATACGCATTACTTCTTCGTTCACCGTTTTGCTGGTTGAAGAGGTTAATGGTATTTACATTTCGGATTGTACCATAGCTTCCGCCTTCTACCTTTACCATGTTTTGATCGAACGAATTTTTTGTGTTGAAAGAAGCGTAACCTGCTGTGGTGAAATCTCCTTTTGAAGCATAGTATGGACCTTTGTTGAAATCAACACTGCCTACTACTTCGGGAATCAGAAAATGCAAGTCTGAGTACCCTTGTCCGTGTGCGTGTGAAACCATGTTAACGGGAAGTCCGTCTACTTCGAGGTTGATGTCTGTACCATGATCGATATCGAAACCCCGAAGAAAAATCTGTTCAGCCTTTCCACCCCCTGCGTGCTGTGCAATGAATAGTCCGGGCACAATCCGCAATATTTCCTGCGATGTGTTGATCGGTCGCAGCCTAATATCAACTTGCGAAATGGTATTAATCTCCCGTTCAAACTGATCGGTTACCACCACATCGGATAATAAAAGTTGGCCCGGTTTAAGAATTACATTTAGCGTTGTGGTTTCTGCGGCATGCACGTCTACGGTTTGCGTCAACCCTTCAAATCCAACAAAGGTAATTCCAGCCTCGTACTGTCCGGCTGGAAGATTGTCAAGTTTAAACCGACCGAGTTGATCGGTTGATGTGCCGCGGTTTACACGGGCGATGTAAATGTTAACATCGGATAGGATATTCCCTTGTTCATCGGTTACCGTTCCTGTGATAGACCCCGTTTGTGCCAGGCTGCTATGAATAGACAACAATGCAATGCTGCAATGAAGTAAGAATGTCTTCATGATGAAGTTTAGTTGACTTGAAATACGTGATGAGTACTACGAATGCAGCGTTACTGTAACCCACCTAAGCAGGAACATTTTTCTGATTCGTTTATTAGCATTAAGAAAGGCGGGTTTGTATTTCGGGAGGAGGCGTATCGGGGTGTTGATCCACGTTGGATAGATTTCTCTCGGAAGGGCGAAAGCAAAGGTGCACCATAAATTCGGTCAGAAAAGTAAAGGCAGGCTTGCGCTCTGCGAAAAGAAAAAAATGAATAAGCGTAGAGAGCTCACGTTGTTCTTCACCATCGTGTGCATGACTGACTACCGTTTGCTGATGGTCATGAAAGTGGTGATGGTTTCCGTGTGCATGACTGTGAAGCTGGGAGTGATGATGTGAAGCCAGGTAGTGCAGGAGATCGTGCGTCATTTCCAGCGAACCATAACTCAGCATGGTAATGGCGTAGAGTATTAACAGAATAACGGCACCCTTCTTCACCCGTCAAAGGTATGCGATTGCCTGCCTCAAAAAAAAATAGCCCGCAGGTAAGCTGCGGGCTATTCCACAAAAATTCCTGAGTGGTTATTTAGAAATTTGAACGGTCAAGCTGAAGGGCCGTGCCATACTTAGTATAGGCATCTTCAATCTTCTTGGCCAGTTCGGCTTCGCCATAATTGTAAAGGGTGCGTTGCAGTTCGCCCAGAATAATAATATTCACCTGCAAGTCGCGGCCATACTCATTCTTTTTCAGGTAGTAATCGGCCAGAGCATCGGCCCGCGGAAACATCAGGTTGGCAATTTCCAATGCTTTTTCTTTTTCACCCACTTCAAAGAGCAATGCTACGGTTTGTGAGGTAGTGTAGTCATACCGAATGGAAACATCAGGCATTTTGGTGAGGTTAAACAGAATGACTTCACGTGCCTTGGCGGTGTCGCCTTTATTGATCAGAGCTTCGGCAAGTGAGTTGAAACTGCTGCGATGATTGAGAATGAAATTGCGATAGTCTTGTGTGTAGTAAACGGTTGGATCGTCAAGATTCCGGAACTGGAATTTGGTCATCATGTTTTCAACACTAACCTTGGTGTTAACCAACTCGCTTTGATTAAATGGCCGTGGGTTGTACACTGGAAGAATACGATAGGCATTTCCTTCCTGCACAATGTATCGGCTCAGATCTACATTGAATTGCGCGAGTGAAGTGTTGTTAACATAAAAAGGACGCTCCCAATCGGCCGAGGCAAGCGCATCCAGCATGGCGAGATCTTTCTTTTCTAAGCCGCTGCCTTTAACCCGCAGTCGCAGTTCAGGAACCACTAAGCTATCCATGTCTTCCGGTATGATTCCAAGGTTTCTTACTTTATCAACATCTACCTTTAAGATGATTTCTTTAGAAGGTAGCATGTTACGGGCGCCACCATATTGAGGGTGAAGCAAGCTCTTGTTATTGTCGCGCAGCAGCTCTAAGAACTTTTTCAGATCCATCTGCTTGATGCCGGTTTCATAATACGGCAAGTAATCATTTAATCCGCCTTGCTGATAGTTGTCGATTGTAAGGGTGTACTTCACCGGTTTGGATTCGTAATGTTGCTCCATTGACTGTTGCACATACCAATCGGTATTGTAGTAGCTCAATACCACTACACGGTTGTCGGTGCGAACATCTTCTACTTCCTGCGCATACCACAGCGGGAATGTATCGTTGTCGCCACCGGTGAAGAGCACAGAATTAGGTGCACAGGATTGAAGGTAGTTAACTGCGGAGTCCACCGAGAAGTAGCGGTTTGAGCGATCGTGATCGTCCCAGCCGTCTTTGGCCATGAGGGCCGGAGCACTTAAGCCAATCAGTGTGGCCACGATGGCCGCTACTTTAAGACTCTTGGTGATTTTGCTGAGAAAGTCAGAAAGGGCAATTACAGCAAAGCCAATCCAGAAACAGAATGCATAGTACGATCCGGCATAAATGTAATCGCGCTCGCGTGGTTCGGTAGGCGGAGAGTTCA
>Ga0315910_10000839_pt1 | contig 29270 bp, 23 predicted proteins | sample EdamamesoilMG_FD_204470 | JGI IMG/M metagenome (GOLD analysis project Ga0315910, IMG submission 204470) | Garden soil microbial communities collected in Santa Monica, California, United States - Edamame soil | ecosystem: Environmental > Terrestrial > Soil > Garden | place: USA: California... | reverse complement strand
CGGGACTCGGGAACCTGGGCCAGAAGACCGGGCGCGGCATTTACCGATACGAGAAAGGCGACCGCGCCCCCCACGACAATCCCGAGCTCGCACCGCTGATCACCGGGCTCGCGCAACAGCATGGCGTCGCGGCCCGCACGGTGTCGGACCAGGAAATCGAACGGCGTTGCGTGTTGTCGCTGGTCAACATCGGCGCCGCGATACTGGGAGAAGGCCTCGCCTATCGCGCCAGCGACATCGACGTGGTCTGGACTTCGGGCTACGGATTCCCGCGCTGGCGCGGCGGCCCGATGCACTACGCCGATTCGCTCGGCCTGGCGCGGGTCGTCGAGCAGATCCGCGCGCTCGCCGATACCGGCGGTGGCTCGTACTGGAGCGTGGCGCCGCTGCTGCTCGAGCTCGCGCAGGCCGGCCGAACCTTCGCCGACTGGGACCGCGAACGCACCGGCTAACAGCTTGCGCCGATAGTATGTGTTACTTACTATCTGCGGGTGCGCACACAAGTCGGCATCATCGGCGCAGGTCCCGCGGGCATGTTCCTCGCCCACCTGCTTCACCAGACCGGAGTCGAGTGCGTCGTGCTCGAGGCCCGTGGCCGTGAGTACGTCGAGGGCCGCGTGCGCGCCGGCGTGCTCGAGCAGAACACCGTCAGGCTCATGCACCGGCTCGGCATCGGTGCGCGGGTCGCGCGCGAAGGCCTGGTTCACGCGGGCACCACGCTGTGCGTCGATGGCGAATCTTTCCACGTCAACTTCTCCGACCTGACCGACGGCGGCGCCATCACGGTGTACGGCCAGTCGGAGGTGATGAAGGATCTGAATCTCAGCGCTGACCGGCTCGGCATTCGCGTCATCTACGATGCCGCCGACGTCGCGCCGCGCGGACTCGATGGATCCCAGCCGGTGATCCACTGGAACAAGCGAGGCAGCCGCCACGAGCTGGAATGCGATTTCGTGGTGGGCTGCGACGGCTACCACGGCGTCAGCCGCGCCTCCATCCCCGCCGCCGAGCTCGAGACCGTCGAGCGCGTCTATCCGTTCGGCTGGCTCGGAATCCTCGCCGACGTGCCGCCGTGCAACCACGAGCTGGTGTACGCAAACCACGACCATGGCTTCGCGCTCGCCTCGATGCGTTCACCGACGCGCAGCCGCTGTTACCTGCAGTGTTCGCTCGATGACCAGGTCGATGAATGGAGCGATCAGCGCTTCTGGGACGAATTCGAACTGCGGATCGGCGCCGATTTCACCTCGAAGATCACGCGCGGCCCTTCATTCGAGAAATCGATCGCTCCGCTGCGCAGCTTCGTGTGCACCACCATGCGCTGGGGCCGGCTGTTCCTCGCGGGCGACGCGGCGCACATCGTGCCTCCCACGGGAGCCAAGGGACTCAACCTCGCGGTCGCCGACGTGGTCGTGCTCGGTGACGCGCTGGCGGCGTGGTATGGCGCCGGCGACGACCGCGGACTCAACGACTATGCGCGCCGCGCGCTGGATCGCGTCTGGAAGGCGGAGCGCTTCTCCTGGTGGCTGACCAACCTGACGCACCGCTTCCCGGACCGCGACCGGTTCGAGCGCCACATGCAGATCGCGGAGTTCGCCTACTTGCGCCAGTCGCGCGCCGCCCAGGCGTCGTTCGCGGAAAACTACGTCGGCCTGCCGCTCGATTTCTGACGGCGAGGGAAACGGCGGTGCGTGTTCGCGCATCGCGCTGTTTCACTCCAAATCGAGTGGAATTCGGCCATCATCGAGAGAAAATCGTCCCCCAGGGGCAAGCTGCCGCGACTCATTGCGAGGCTCGAAAGATTCCATGGCCGCACCACGCGACTACGAAACGATTCCAGGAACCTACGTCTACGACGCGGAGCGGGGGCGCGTGGGTTACCACCTGAACCAGTTCTGCATGTCACTCAACGATCCGAAGAATCGCGAGGCGTTCAAGCGCAACGAGGCGGAATACCTCGACCGCTTTCCGCTCACGCCCGAACAGAAGGAAGCGGTGCTCAAGCGCGACTGGTTAGGGATGCTGAAAGTGGGCGGCAACATCTACTACACCATCAAGATCGCATTCTGCGACGGCCTCACCTTCCAGGACGTCGCCGGCATGATGTGCAGCATGCCCAAGGAGGAGTACGCGAAGATGATGCTGGCCGGGGGACGGACCCCTGCCGGCAACCTATATAAAGAGGAGACGCCGGTGAAGGAGGGACAATAGTGGCCCGTATAGTTGGGGGCATCGCGTGTTCGCACGTCCCGGCCATCGGCGCGGCGCTCGACAAGGGCAACGCCGGCAATCCCTATTGGAAGCCCTACTTCGACGGCACCGTGCCGGCGCGCGAGTGGCTGGCGAAGCTCAAGCCGGACGTCGCGATCCTCATCTACAACGATCACGCGAACGCGCTCTCGCTGCAGATGATTCCGACGTTCCTCATGGGCACCGCGGAGATCTTCCCGATTGCCGATGAAGGATTTGGTCCGCGGCCCGTGCCCACGGTGTACGGGCATCCGAAGCTGGCATGGCACCTGGTCGAGAACCTGATCCTCGACGAATTCGACATGACCATCGCCAACGAAATGCCGGTGGATCACGGCCTCACCGTGCCGCTGTCGGTCACCTGCGGGCAGGTAGACCAGTGGCCGTTCAAGGTCATTCCGCTGTGCGTGAACGTGATCCAGTATCCGCCGCCCACCGGCGTCAGGTGTTTCAAGCTCGGGCAGGCCATCCGCCGGGCGGTGGAAGATTTTCCGGAAGACCTGCGCGTGGTGGTGTACGGCACCGGCGGCATGTCGCACCAGCTCCAGGGCGAGCGCGCCGGTTTCGTGAACCAGGAGTTCGACAGGAACTTCCTCGACGGCATGGTCGGTGATCCCGAGAAGCTCACGAAGATCTCGCACACGCAGTACATGCGCGAGTCCGGTTCCGAAGGCATCGAGATGGTGATGTGGCTGGCGATGCGCGGCGCGCTCGGCCCCAGGGTGCGCGAGGCGTATCGTTTCTACCACGTACCCACGTCGAACACGGCGTCGGGACTGCTTTGCATGGAGAGCCTTTCATGAAGATCTGCGTCGCCGGCCAGGGCGCGTTCGGTGTCAAACACATCGAGGCCATCCAGAAGATTCCCGGCATCGAAATCGTGACGCTGTCCGGTGGCAGCCCGGACAGCACCGCCGAAGTGGCGAAGAAGTACAACATTCCGCACTGGACCACGAAGCTCGAGGAATCACTGGCGCAGCCCGGCGTCGAGGCCGCGATCCTGGCCACGCCCACGCAGATGCACGCGCGCCAGGGCGTCCAGTGCATGCGCGCCGGCAAACACGTGCAGATCGAGATCCCGGTGGCCGACAACCTCAAGGACGCGGAAGAACTCGCGCGCGTGCAGAAGGAAACCGGCGTGATCTGCATGGGTGGACACACGCGCCGCTTCAACCCGTCGCACCAGTGGGTGCACAAGAAGGTTCTCGCGGGCGAGCTGAAGATCCAGCAGATGGACGTGCAGACCTATTTCTTCCGGCGTACCAACATGAACGCGCTCGGAAAGCCGCGCAGCTGGACCGATCACCTGCTGTGGCACCACGCCTGCCACACCGTGGACCTGTTTCAGTACCAGACGCGCGAGACCGTGAACGTGGCGCGCGCCATCCAGGGGCCGATGCATCCGGATCTGAAGATCGCCATGGACATGAGCATCCAGATGAAGGTGCCGTCGGGTGCGTTATGCACCCTCTCGCTGTCGTTCAACAATGACGGGCCGCTGGGTACTTTCTTCCGCTACATCTGCGACAACGGCACGTACATCGCGCGGTACGACGACCTGGTCGATGGCAAGGACCAGAAGATCGACGTGTCGAAGGTCGACGTGTCCATGAATGGCATCGAGCTGCAGGATCGCGAGTTCTTCGCCGCCATCAGGGACAAGCGCGAGCCGAACGGCAGCATCCACCAGGTACTGCCCGCGATGCGCACGCTCGACACGCTGGAGAAGTCGTTACTGTAGGCGCGCCGCATCCGCGGCTTGACGGGCGTGAGTTGCAACCGTGACGCATAGACGAACGCAAGTCGCGATCATCGGTGGAGGACCCGCGGGGCTGTTGCTGGGGCAGCTCCTGCATCGCGAGGGCATCGACGCCATCGTGCTCGAGCGCCGCAGCGCCGACTACGTGCTGGGTCGGATCCGCGCCGGCGTGCTCGAGCAAGGGACCGTGGATGTACTGGAACACGCGGGCGTGGCCAAGCGCCTGCGCGAACAAGGCCTGGTGCACGACGGGGTCGAAATCGGCTTCCAGGGCCGACGTCACCGGATCGCGCTGAAAGCGCTGGTGGGCAAGAGCGTGACGGTCTATGGCCAGACCGAGATGACACGCGATCTCATGGATGCGCGCGCGCAATGCGGCGCGACCAGCATCTACGAAGCCGAAGACGTTCAGCTGCACGATCTCACCGGAACGTCACCACGCGTCACTTACCGGGTCCACGGCGTGGCGCACGAGATCGCCTGCGATTTCGTCGCCGGGTGCGACGGCTTCCATGGCGTCAGCCGCGCCAGCATCCCCGCGGACCGGCTCGCGGTGTTCGAGCACGTCTATCCATTCGGATGGCTGGGCGTGCTCGCCGACGTGCCGCCGCCGTGGAGCGAACTCATCTACGAGAATTCCGAGCGCGGCTTCGCGCTGGCCAGCATGCGCTCGCCGACCCGGGTGCGCTGCTACGTGCAGTGCGGGCTCGACGAACGCGTCGAGGACTGGAGCGATGCGCGCTTCTGGGACGAATTCCGCCGGCGCATGGGCGAGGAAGTCGCCGATCGCGTGACCGCCGCGCCGTCGATCGAGAAGAGCATCGCCCCGCTGCGCAGTTTCGTGGTCGAGCCGCTGCGCTACGGCCGGCTATTCCTCGCGGGAGATGCCGCGCACATCGTGCCGCCGACGGGCGCCAAGGGCCTCAATCTCGCGGTGAGCGACGTGTTCTACCTGCACGAGGCGTTGCGGGATTCCAGCCGCGAGCGCGGCGAACGCCCCCTGGACGAATATTCCGCGCGCTGCCTCGGGCGCATCTGGAAAGCCGAGCGGTTCTCATGGTGGATGACGCGGCAGTTGCATCGCTTTCCCGGCGACGCGTTCGCGCGGCGCATGCAGCAGACCGAACTCGAGTACCTGTTCGAGTCCGAAGCGGCGCAAAAGAGCATGGCCGAAAACTACGTGGGATTGCCGTTCCAGCCGCGATAAAGTGGCGGCCATGAATCCGGCCGCCCGTCCGTCTCGAGGTATGTCCCGCATGAAATGTCTTCTGACCGCGCTCCTGCTGCTCGCGGGCGCGAGCGCGTTGCCCGCGCCGCTCACCCCCGACCCGCCGCACGTATGTGACCCCTGCGGCGAGTGGAACCAGCCGCGCGCGCCGTTTCGCATCTACGGCAATTCCTGGTTCGTCGGCACCGGCGGCCTGGGCTCGGTGCTCATCACCTCGCCCAAGGGACACATCCTCATCGACGGGGGTCTGCCGCAATCCGCACCGCTGATCGCTGCGAACATCGTCGCCGCGGGCTTTCGCGTCGAGGACATCAAGCTCATCCTGAATTCGCATATGCACTACGACCATGCGGGCGGCATCGCCGCACTGGTGCGCGCCAGCGGCGCGCAGGTGGCCGCGAGCCCCGCGGGCAAGCGGGCCCTCGAACAAGGCGGCCCGACCGAGGACGACCCGCAGTTCGGGTTCGGGCCCGAACACAACAACTTCCCGGCCGTGCGCGACGTGCGCGCGATCGCGGACAATGAAACGCTGCGCGTCGGAACGCTGGCCGTCACCGCGCACTTCACGCCCGGCCACACCCCCGGCGGCACCAGCTGGACCTGGCGCGCCTGCGAGAAGAACCGTTGCCTCGACCTGGTGTACGCCGACAGCCTCAACTCCGTCTCCGCGGACGACTTTCGCTTCTCGGGCGATGAAATCCACGGCAGCCGCGTGGATACCTTCCTGCAATCGATCGAGCGGGTTGCCAATCTTCCCTGCGACGTGCTGATCGCCCCGCACCCCGGGTTGATAGATCTCGACGCGAAGCTGGCGCGCTGGAAAGAGGATCCCAAGGTGAACCCGCTCATCGATGCCGGCGCGTGCAAGGCGTACGCGGCCGGCGCGCGCGAGCGGCTCGCGAAGCGCGTGGCCGAGGAAACCGCGAGGCGCTGAGTCGCGCTTGACGGTTCGTCCAGTTTACTGGACGATCTGTCCACTATGACAGACGTGAACGCGCGCATCGCCGCGCGGGTGAGCGAGCTGCGCGCGGGGCTCGGCATGAGCCTCGAAACGCTGGCCACCCGCTGCAACGTCAGCCGCTCGATGATTTCGCTCATCGAACGTGGCGAGACCAGTCCCACCGCGGTGGTGCTCGAGAAGATCGCGACCGGCCTGGGCGTCACCCTCGCCTCGCTGTTCGACGACGTGCGCGCGCCTCCGAACCCGGTGTCGACCGCGGCCGATCGCGTTTCCTGGAAGGACCCGCAATCCGGCTACGTGCGCCGGAACATCTCGCCGGCCAACTTCCCCTCTCCCATCCGCATCGTCGAGGTGCGCTTCCCGCCGGGCGCCCGGGTGGCGTATGAGACCGGCGCGCGCGATTCCGGGGTGGCGCAGCAGATCTGGGTGCAGGACGGCTCCATCGAGGTCACCGTCGGCAAGGTGACGCACCAGCTGGGCGCCGACGACTGCCTCGCCATGCAGCTCGATGCACCCATCACCTTCCGCAATCGCACGCGCAAGCCGGCGCGTTACCTCGTGGTGCTGTCCTCATGAGCATGCCCGTCATCCGTCGGCTCGAATCGGTGAATACGGGAGAGCTCCAGGGTCTTTGCGACGTACTCATCGACTGCGTGGAAGGTGGCGCCTCGGTGAATTTCATGTGGCCGATGACGCGCGCCAAGGCCGAGGGCTACTGGCGCGGCGTGGGCGAGAGCCTCGCGCGCGGCGAACGCGCGTTGATCATCGCGGAAGGTGCGCGCGGTGAAATCCTCGGCACGGCCCAGGCGGTGTGGGCGCCGCAGGAGAACCAGCCGCATCGCGCCGACATTTCCAAGATGCTGGTGCGCCGGAATGCGCGCCGCCATGGCGTCGGCGCGCGCGTGCTCGCGGCGGCCGAGCGCGCCGCTTTCGACGCCGGCCGTACCTTGCTGGTGCTCGATACGGCCAGTGCCGACGCCGAACGCCTGTACGAACGCAGCGGCTGGCAACGCGTCGGCACCGTGCCGCGTTATGCCTTGCTCCCCGACGGGCCCTTCTGCGCCACGGTGTTCTTCTACAAGGATCTGTCCGCGCATTGACGCAGACGCAGGCGTTGCAACAAGCTCGCGCGTCCCCGGCCAAACGAGACCACGCATGCGACGTCGAGATTTCCTGCAGCACCTCGGCGCGGGCTCCGCGCTCGCCTTCCTGCCGTCCTTCACGCGCAATGCCTTCGCGGCCAATGCCGCCGACGATGCATTGCTGATCAGCGAAGTGGACGTGCTCAAGCTCTCGGGCACGCACGAACTGGTGCCGGGGCTGAACCGCCAGTACCAGGTGAACCCGCTGCACCTGTACGACGAACGCCGCCCCAAGCCCTTCAAGGATCCGCCGCCGGGCACGAAGCAGGAACGCCGCGCGCTGACCCACTACTACCTGCGCATCCGTACGCGCGGCGGTGCCGAGGGCCTGTATGGCACGGTCGACCGCGAGGCGCTGCCGGTGTTGCTGGGCACGCTGCGCCCGCTGGTCATCGGCCAGCACGCGCTCGCCGTCGAGCGCATCTGGGACCAGATGTACCGCTCGAACCGCCATTCGCGGGCCAGCCACTACATGATGGCCATCAGCTACATCGACAACGCGCTGTGGGACCTGCGCGGCCGCGTGTTCAATGCGCCGGTGTTCCGCCTCCTGGGCGGCCCGACGCAGATGCCGGTGCGTGTGTACGGAAGCTGCCTGGGCTATTCCATCGATCCGCCGCTGGCCGGTAAGCGGGCCGCGCAGCTCGCCAGGGACGGATTCATCCACCAGAAGTGGTTCCTCGGCTACGGGCCCGGCGACGGCGCACGCGGCATGGATCTCAACGTGCAGCTGGTGAAGGCGTTGCGCGAAGCGGTCGGCGATGACGTGCAGATCATGTTCGACGCCTACCAGGGCTGGGACCTGCAATACGCCATCGAGTGGTGCCGCAAGGTCGAGCAGTATCGGCCGTACTTCGTCGAAGAAGCCGTGCCCATGTCCGACATCGAAAGTTTCATCCGCCTCGGCAAGGCCACCACGGTGCCGATCGCGACCGGCGAACACGTGTACGGACGCTGGGAAGCCGAGCAGTTCTTCAAGGCGGATGCACTGCAATTCATCCAGGCGGATCCGGAATGGTGCGGCGGCGTGAGCGAGACGCTCAAGATCGCGCACCTCGCCTCGGTGCACGGCGTCAAACTACTGCCGCATTGTCACAACGTGCACGCCGCGCTCGCCATCGTCGCGAGCCAGTCGCCGTCGGTGTGCCCCTTCGGCGAGTACCTCATCAACCACGTGCCGGAAAAGCTGCACTTCCTCAAGGATGCGCCACTCACCACCAATGGACTGGTGCAACTCCCCGAGAAACCCGGATTCGGCATCGAGCTCGATGCGGCTAAAGTCGAGAAGCAGGAAGTCCTGACCTCCCTTTGAAACCAGAGAACACCATGAAACGCCTCGTCATCCTCGCTTCTGCCCTCGCATTTGTCGCTGGCGCGCATTCCGCCGACATCACCGCCAGCCGCCAGACCGCCGCCTCGAAGCAGGCACGCTCCGGCGAAGGCGAATTCCGCGCGCTTTACAAGGAACTGGTGGAGATCAACACCACGCTGTCGGCGGGCTCGTGCACCGAGGCCGCCAACGCGATGAAAGCGCGCCTGGTCGCGGCCGGGTACACGGATGAACACGCGCAGGTGGTGGTCCCCGAGGGCTGGCCGAAGCAAGGCAACCTCATTGCGCTGCTGCCTGGCACGGACGCGAAGCTCAAGCCCGTCCTGCTGCTGGCTCACATCGACGTGGTCGAGGCCCGGCGCGAAGACTGGGTGCGCGATCCATTCAAGCTGGTCGAGGAGGATGGCTTCTTCTACGCGCGCGGAGCTTCGGACGACAAGGCCATGGCCGCGGTGTTCGCCGATTCCATGGTGCGGTACAAGAAGGAAGGCTACCGCCCGAAGCGCGGCATCAAGATGGCCCTGACCTGCGGTGAGGAGACTCCGAACACGTTCAACGGCGTGAGCTACCTGGTCGAGCATCATCGCGATCTCATCGACGCCGAGTTCGCGCTCAACGAAGGGGGCGGCGGACGTTACGACCAGAAGACCGGCGTGTACCGCTATGTCTCGCTGCTGGCCGCGGAAAAGGTCTACCAGGACTACACGCTGAGCACCACCAACCAGGGCGGTCACTCCTCGCGCCCCACGCCCGACAACGCCATCTATCAACTGGTGCACGCGCTCGACAAGATAGAGGCGCACCAGTTCAAGGTTGAATTCAGTGACACCACGCGCGCCTATTTCGAAAAATTCGGCGCCATCCAGGGTGGCGAGGAAGGCGCGGACATGATCGCGGCGGCCAGCAGCGGCGATGCCGCGGCCATCGAGCGGCTGAAGAAGAATCCTTCCAACAACTCCATCCTGCGCACCAACTGCGTGGCGACTCAGGTCCAGGCGGGTCACGCGCCGAACGCGCTCCCACAGCACGCGCAAGCCAACGTCAATTGCCGCATCTTTCCCGGCCATTCGCAGGAGGAGATCCGCCAGGAGCTGATCACCGTGATCGGCGATCCGGGCGTCAAGGTGGAATTCCAGGCCGCGCCGGAGAAGGCAGGCGTGCAACCGCCGCTGTCTCGCCAGGTCGTGGGACCCATCGAGAAACTGAGCGGCGACATGTATCCCGGCGTCGCGGTGATCCCCACCATGTCGGCGGGTGCCACGGATTGCCGCTTCCTCACACCCGTGGGCGTTCCCTGTTACGGCGTGTCGGGCATGCTCAGCGATGGCGCGACCAGCAACGCGCATGGCCTGAACGAGCGCATTCGCGTGCAGACCCTGATCGAAGGCCGCGAGTTTCTCTACCGCCTGGCGAAAATGTACGGCGGCGGTCGCTAGTAACCCTTCTTGAAGTCCACCACCGACAGCAACTTGTCACCCGCCGCGAAGCGGCGAACCTGCTCGCGGTAGATCAATGCGCGCACGCCCTGCCCCAGGTCCGACTGGGCGGAGACATGCGGCGTGATGACGACATTCTTCGCCTTCCATAGCGGATGGTCGTCGGGCAGCGGCTCGGGCTCGGTCACGTCGAGCCCCGCTCCCGCAATCGTGCCCGCGTTCAACGCCGCGACCAGGTCGTCGGTGACCACGCTGCCACCGCGCCCGACGTTGATGAAGAACGCGTTCTTCTTCATGCGCGCGAACATCTTCGCGTCGAACAGGTTGGTGGTGGCCGGCACCAGCGGCAGCGCCGCGACCACCACGTCGGCCTGGCTGATCAGCGTCGGCAGTTCGTCCGAAAGTCCCACGTAGCTCACGTAGTCCGGCTTGTCGCGCGAGCTGTTTCGGGTCGCGATCACCTTCATCCCGAGCGCATGCGCGCGCCGCGCCACCTCGAGGCCGATGCCGCCGAGGCCGGCGACCAGCACGGTCTTGCCGTCGAGCGACTGCATGTTCACGCCGCGAGAACGATCGTTCCAGTGCCCACCCTGTACCTGGCGCGGGACGTAGACCTGCAAGCCGCGGCTCAACGCGAGCATCAAAGCGATGGTGTGCTCAGCCATCACGGGCCCGGCAATGGCGCGCATGTTGGTGACCGCGATGCCGGACTTTTCAATCGCCGGCTTGCCGAGGCAGGCTTCCACACCCGCCGAGTACACCGCGATCCACTTGAGCTTCTTCGCGGCTGCGAGCACCGCATCGTCGCAGACGACGTTGTCACCGCCGCCGACGGCATCCGCGTCGACCACTTCCTTCGCCATCTCGGCGGGACTGTCGACGAACACGAATTTCACATCGGGCGCGGCGGCCTGCAGCGCCTCGGGCGGGCCCATCTGCATCAGCACGATTTTCTTCGGCGCTTTCCAGCCGCGCGCATCGCGCAATGCGGCCGAGTGTTCGACCAGCCCGAGTTCGCGGATGACCTCGGCCGCCTTCGGGTCCTGGGCCACCGGCGCATCCTTGGCGACGGCGCTGATGCACAGGCCCGCGGCCAATGACATGGTGACGATGTTCCGAGTTCGCATTCCCGCTTCCTTTTTTTGGCTTGCCCCGGCGGCCGGCGCGCAATCTTGCCACGCGGCGCGCCTGCAGGATCGGCATAACGGAATTCCGTTTCGGGCGCGTCTCGCGGGGCCATGCCGGCGGTGACCTACAGCACGGGCTCCAGGTCCAAGTCAAAGCAGTCAGCATGATGAAAATCCGGCTTTCCCGGCGGATGCGCCAATGCCCAGTACGATTTCGTGCCGTCGGCTTCCTCGATCACCGCCGAGATTGCCGCGCGAACGGCAATCTCGCGCCACAGACCCGGGTGCTCGCATATCGCGCTCAGGCTGAAGCCGGTGGCGGGCGCGGGCATCGGGGGCGCCGCGGCGGCGAACTTCCTGATCGTTTCCTCGTCGAGTCCCAGGGCGCGTAAACGTGCGGCAATTCCTGCAGCGGCGTGCGCCGGCCCACTGCCCAATATCGATGGCGCAGACACATCGAGTTCGCGCATGCCGGCCCGATAACCGTCGAATTGATAGGCGGCCCACTGGCCAGACGGTGAAAAGTTGAACTCGAGGTATGCGCCATCCAAAGGATCGAGCAGAAACAGCTCGAAGCAGGTGTGATACCAAAGCCCGTCCGTCCGGTCAGGAGCCGTGGGCGCAGGCAACCTGAGGGCGCCGGCGGGCGCATCCACATGGAAATCGAATCTCCACTCACCCGGATTGCGCCAGACATGCGTGCAGACCACGCCCGACACGGCGCGCGCCGGGGTGTCCGGATGTTCTACCAGCGCAACCCCGCCGCCTCTTGCCTCTCTCACGATGCCTCCGCGTCACCCGGACAACGGAGGCTACTCTATTGCAGGAGGCCCGCCTTGACCTCTTCCTGCGAGAGCAGTTGCACACGCACGGGTTTCGCCTGCCAGATGTCCTCGCAATATTCGCGGATGGTGCGATCCGACGAGAACTTGCCGGAGCGCGCCGCGTTGAGGATGGACATGCGCGTCCAGCCCTCCGTGTCGCCGTAACACTTGTCGACCAGCGCCTGGCAGTCGGCGTAGGACTGGTAATCGGCCAGCACGAAGTACGGATCGTGCCAGGTGAGGTTGTCGATCAGTGGCTGGAATTGCGCGCTGTTGCCGCGCGAGAAGAAGCCTTCGCGGATGAGCTCGATCACCGCCTGCAATTCCTCGTTACCCTCGAGATACTCCCGGGGCTTGTAGCCCATGGCGCGCATGGCCGCGACCTCGTGCGCCTCGAGCCCGAACAGGAAGAAGTTCTCGACGCCCACCTCCTCGCAGATCTCGATGTTGGCGCCGTCGACCGTGCCGATGGTGAGCGCGCCATTCATCTGGAATTTCATGTTGCCGGTGCCCGAGGCCTCCTTGCCGGCGGTGGAGATCTGCTCGGAGAGATCCGCGGCCGGGTAGATCCTCTGGCCGTTGGTGACGTTGAAGTTGGGTAGATAGACCACCTTGATCAGTTCGCGCACGCCGGGGTCGCGATTGATGATCTCCGCCGCGGCGGTGATCAGCCGGATGATGAGCTTGGCCAGGTGGTAGCCGGGCGCGGCCTTGCCGCCGAACACGAATACCCGCGGCTCCATGGTGAACTTCGGATCGGTCTTGATGCGGTGATACAGGCCGATCACGTGCAGGATGTTGAGATGCTGGCGCTTGTACTCGTGGATGCGCTTGACCTGCACGTCGAAGATGGCGGCGGGGTTCACCAGCACGCCGGTGCGTTGTTCGATCAGCCCGGCGAGCGCGGCCTTGTTGGCGTGCTTGATCTGGCGCCACTCGGCGCGGAAATCCGCATCCTCGGCCAGCGGCTCGAGCTGGCGCAGCAGCGCGAGGTCGCGCATCCATTCATCGCCGATGCGCTGCGTGATGCAGTGTGAGAGCCGCGGATTGGCCAGGACCATCCAGCGGCGCGGCGTCACTCCATTGGTCTTGTTGGAGAACTTTTCGGGCCAGAGGTCGGCGAAATCCGTGAGCACGTCGCTCTTGAGCAGCTCCGAGTGCAGCGCCGCCACGCCGTTGATGGCGTGACTGCCGACACTCGCCAGGTGCGCCATGCGCACGTAACGCTCGCCGGCCTCGTCGATCAATGACAGCCGCTTGATGCGTTCCTCGTCGCCGAAGAACGCCATGCGCACCTCGTCGAGGAAGCGCGCATTGATCTCGTAGATGATCTCCAGCAGGCGGGGCAGCAACTTGCCGAACATGCCCACCGGCCAGCGTTCCAGCGCTTCGGGCAGCAAGGTATGGTTGGTGTAGCCGAACGTCTGCCGCGTGATGCTCCAGGCTCGCTCCCAGTCCAGGTTCATCTCGTCGATGAGCAGCCGCATGAGCTCCGCCACGGCCACCGACGGATGCGTGTCGTTCATCTGGACGGCGAACTTCTCGTGGAAGCGCTCCGGCGGAATTTTCTGGACCTTGCAGATGCGCAGCATGTCCTGCAGCGAGCAACTCACGAAGAAGTACTGCTGCTCCAGTCTCAGTTCCTTGCCCCTGACCTGCTCGTCGTTCGGATAAAGGACCTTGGTGAGATTCTCGCTGGCCACCTTCTGGTTGACTGCGCCGTAGTAATCACCGCGGTTGAACGTGCCGAAGTCGAAGGATTCCGGCGCCTCCGCCTTCCACAAGCGGAGCGTGTTGGCCGTGTTGACGTGGTAGCCGAGGATGGGCGTGTCGTAGGGGATGCCGTTGACGATGCGTCCCGGCACCCAGCGCGTGCGCTTGCGGTGGAACTCGTCGTACCAGACTTCGGTATGGCCGCCGAACTTCACCTCGCAGCACCATTCGGGCCGCGCGATCTCCCAGGGATTGCCGTAGCGCAGCCACTTGTCGGTCTTCTCCACCTGCCAGCCGTCGACGATCTCCTGCTGGAAGATGCCGAACTCGTAGCGGATGCCGTATCCCAACGCCGGCACCTCGAGGGTTGCCAGCGAGTCGATGAAGCAGGCGGCGAGCCGGCCAAGGCCGCCGTTGCCAAGGCCCGGCTCGTCCTCGTGGGCCAGCAACTCTTCGAGGTCGAGGCCGAGCTCCGCCACCGCGGTGCGCGCGGTCTCGTAGATGCCGAGGTTGATCAGGTTGTTGCCGAGATGCGGCCCCATCAGGAATTCGGCCGAGAGATACGAGACCGTGCGTGAACCCTGCTTGGTGTACGCGGCGGCGGTCGAGATCCAGCGCTGCATGATGCGATCGCGCACCGCGTAGGCCAGCGCCATGTAGTAGTCGGTCTTGGTGGCCAGCGCGGGAAACTTGCCCTGGATATAGAACAGGTTGTCGAGGAAGGCGTGCTTGAGCGCGTCCTTGCTGAAGCCGACGCGGTCTTCGTCGTGTGACGCGGGGCTCGCGACACTCGGCAGATGGCTAACGGGAGTGCTCACGGAAAGGCCCCTTGTGTTCTTGGTTTGCCGGAGAGGCTGCAAGATTCATGCAGGATCCGGGCGTGCTTTTTACGCCATTTTGATTGCAGCTTGCACCGGAACGAAGCGGGAGCCGGAAAACCGGCTCCCGCGCGGTGCAGGGGACTTTCCTCGTTTCCTTGCAAGAGGGGACGGGCCCAACGGGACTGTCCCCTTTTGCTAGGAAACGAGGAATATCCCCATTTTCTTAGGCCTTGGCCAGGTGGATCGCTCCGTACGGCGACCGCTCGCCGCGCGTCAGCATCGCATTGGCCTCGTCGTCGTTCTTGAACCGCTCGGCCTTCGGATCCCACTCCAGCGGGCGGCCGAGCTTCATCGCGATCCAGCTGACGATGCAGGCGCTGTTGCTGCGGTGGGCGATGTGCGCCGGCGCCAGCGGCTGCTTGCGCGACTGCACGCACTCCAGCCAGTTCCTGTGATGCGACTTGCTGACGAGCAACGGACGCGTCACTCCATTCGGGTCGAGGATCTTCGGATCGCTCGCGTCGAGCGGCGGCAGGTTCGCGCCCTTGGCCTGCGGATCGCTCGAGGTCGCGCCCGTGCCTTCGCGCGTCACCCAGATCCAGCCTTCGTCGCCGAAAAATTTGAGGCCGGTGTTGTTCTTGTCCGAGACGTGCACCACCACGTTCCTTGGGTACTGCAGTGTCACGTCGTAGGCACCGTGCACGTTCCAGATGCGATCCGGATCCGGGAACTCGCCCTTGCCTTCCACACGGCTCGGGCCCGTGTTCTCGAACTCCAGCGCCCAGTGCATCGTGTCGTAGTGATGCGAGCCCCAACCGGTGATCATGCCGAGGCAATGCGCCTCGTGGCGCAGCCAGCCCGGCCGGCTGTAGTCGGCCTGCGGATGCACGCGCATTTCGGTGTAGTAGGCGAACGGAGTCGGGCCTAACCACTGGCTGAAGTCGAGATTCGCCGGCACCGCCTGCGGCGCATTGTTGGGCGCGGTCGGATCCGTGGGCAGTCCGATCTCCACGCGCTGCACGTTGCCGATGCGGCCGGAGCGGATGAGCTCGGCGGCGCGGCGGAACTGTTCCCAGGAACGCTGCTGGCTGCCGACCTGCAGGATGCGTCCCTTGCGCTTGACGGCATCGCGCAGGATGACGCCCTCGGCGTGTGTCATCGTGAAGGGCTTCTGCAGGTACACGTCCTTGCCCGCGTTCACGGCCGCCAGCGCGACCTCGGCGTGCCAATGATCGGGCGTGCTGATGACCACGGCGTCGATGTCCCGGCGCGCGAGCAGTTCGCGGTAATTGTCGAAGGTGCGGATCTGCGGCGCCGACATGCCGCGGTCGGTGTACGACTTCTCGACCATCTTCACGCCGTCGGCAATGCGCTTCTGGTCGAGATCACACACCGCGAGGTAGTCGGCCATGTCCGACTTGATGACGCCCGGCATGTCGTGGCTTTGCGCGATACGGCCGAGACCGATCTGTCCCACCGTGATGCGGCTGTTCGATCCGAAGGCGCGCGACGGAACGAACATCGGTGCGGCAGCCGCTCCCGCGGCCTGTAGCAACTTGCGACGAGTAATCATGGATGCGCTCGAGAAGTGTGGAAGGAAGCCGCGAGTATACGCGCGGCTACCCTGCAGACGCGCGCCGCGGAAAGCTCCGTCATCGCGCGCGAACGCGCGGCACGATCACTGGCGCGTAACGCGCCCTACTCGTACCGGAGCGCGTCGATCGGATCGAGCCGCGAAGCCTTGCGCGCGGGATACAGGCCGAAAACCACGCCCACGCCGGCACTGACAGCGAGGGACAAGGCGACGATGTCACCGCGCGTGACCATGGACCAGCCGAACTTGGCGGCCAGCAGTTGCCCGATGCCAATGCCCAGCAAAACCCCGATCACGCCGCCGATCGCGGCCAGCGCCAGCGCCTCGATCAGGAACTGCGCCAGGATGTCGGCGGGTTGCGCTCCCACGGCCATGCGGATGCCGATCTCGCGGGTTCGCTCGGTGACCGACACCAGCATGATGTTCATGACGCCGATACCGCCGACCACCAGCGACACCAGCGCGATCGACGCGAGCAGCGTCGTCATCGTCTGCGTGGTCGAGGTGAGCATGCTGGTCATCTCGGCCATGCTGCTGGTGGAGAAATCGTCCTCGTCGTTGGGCCCGAGGCGGTGACGCTCACGCAGCAACTGCGCGATCTCGATGCGCGCGCGCGGAATGCCTTCGGCGGACACGGCGCTGATGAAGATCATGCCCGGCACGAACTTGCCGAGTCCGCGCTGCATGCGCGTCTGGAATGTCGACAGCGGGATGAAGATCGCGTCGTCCTGATCCTGGCCCATGCCGTTCTGACCCTTGGCGGTGAGCACCCCGACAATGGTCACCGGAGCATCCCGGATACGGACGATCTGACCCACGGGATCTACGCCGGGGCCGAAGAGATTGTCGGCTGCCGTCTTGCCGATGACCGCGTTCTTGGCGGAGCTCGCCTGGTCCGAGGCCGTGAGCGCTTCGCCACGCTCGATCGGCCAGTTGCGGATCACGAAGAAGTCCGGCGTGGTGCCGACCACCTGCGTCGTCCAGGTGCTGGTCTCCGACACCACCGGCTGGTTGGCGCGCATCTGCGGCGCGGCCGCGAGCACCGAGGGCAACTCGGTCTGGATGGCGCGCAGGTCTTCCCAGGTGATGGTGGGCTGCGAACCGAAGCCGCCACGGCCGCCGGGGCCGGAGCTCGAACCCGAGAACAGCATGATGACGTTGGTGCCGGTGCCTTCGATCGAAGAGCGGATACGCGTCTTGGCGCCCTCACCGATCGACACCATGCAGATCACGGCTGCGACACCGATGATGATGCCGAGCGCAGTGAGGAACGAACGCAGCTTGTTCCGCCGCAACGCGAGCGCCGCCATGCGCAGGGTCTCTCCGGCCGAAATCACGAGGCCATCTCCAGGGTGGGCTGCTGGCGCACGTCGCTGACGACGGCGCCGTCCTTGAGCCCGAGCTTGCGCGCGGCGTAGGCGGCGATGTCCGGTTCATGGGTGACGAACACGATGGTCATGCCCGAGTGCTGCAGCTCGGTCAGCAGCTTCATGATCTCGGTGCTGGTGGCCGAATCCAGGTTGCCGGTGGGCTCGTCCGCGAGGATCAGCGGCGGACGCGTCACGAGCGCACGGGCGATCGCCACGCGCTGCTGCTGTCCGCCGGAAAGCTGCGAGGGATGATGCCCGGCGCGGTGCGCGAGCCCGACGCGTTCGAGCGCCTCGCGCGCGCGGCGATGGCGATCCACGGGCGGCACCTTGGCGTAGATCAGCGGCAGCTCGACGTTTTCCAGCGCCGAAGTGCGCGCCAGCAGGTTGAAGTTCTGGAACACGAATCCGATGGTCTCGTTGCGCACCCGCGCCAGCTCGATGCGCGTGAGCCGCGCCACGTCGCGATCGGCTAACAAGTAGCTGCCCCGCGACGGGGAATCCAGGCAGCCGAGCAGGTTCATCAGCGTCGACTTGCCCGAGCCCGAAGACCCGGTGATGGCCACGAACTCGCCGCGCTCGATGTCGAGATTCACGTCGTGCAAGGCCGCGAATTCGTCTTCACCCGACTGGTAGATCTTCGCGAGATCGCGCAGCTGGATCAGCGCGGCCATCAGAGGATCCGGAAGCCGCCGCGTTGCCCGCCCTGCTGCCGCGGGTTCTGCCCCTGCCCCGCGACCGACACGATGACGTCCTCGCCTTCCTTGAGTTCGCCGCCGGTGATCTCGGTGACGCGCCCGTCGGTAATCCCGGTGGTGACACTGCGTGGCTCGGGCTTGCCAGCCACGAGCACGTACACGGTGCGCTCGACGGCCGGGGCCGCCTCACCGTCTCCGCCGCGGTCGCGCCACTCGCCGCGCGCGCCGGCCGGGCCCTGTCCGCCGGCGGCATTCGACGCCTGCCCGCCGGGACGCTGCTGGCGCGCACCCTGACCCGGCTGACCGGCTCCATCGGGCCGGAAACGCAGCGCCGCGTTCGGAACCGTGAGCACGTCCTGGCGGCGATCGGTGACCACGCTCACCGTGGCCGTCATGCCGGGCTTGAGCTTGAGCTCATCGTTCGCGACGTCGACCACCGCGTCATAGGTCACGACGTTCTGCACCACCTGCGGCGCGTTGCGGATGTCGCGGATCGCGCCGCGGAATTGTTCGCCCGGATATGCGTCGACCGTGAAGCTCACGCGCATGCCGGGCTGCAGCCGGCCGATGTCGCTCTCGGCCACGTTGGTGTGCACTTCCATCTTTCGCAGGTCCTGCGCGATGGTGAAGATCACCGGCGCCTGCAGCGAGGCCGCGACCGTCTGCCCCACGTTCACGGCGCGCGAGATCACCACGCCATCGGTGGGTGAAGCGATATCCGTGTATCGCAGGTTGGTGCGCGCCTGCTCGAGTTGCGCCCGTGCCTGCGCGAGCTGGCCATCGGCCTGGTCCACCGAGGCGCGCGCCGCGCGCGCGTTGGCGACGGCATTGTCGCGTTCGGTTTCGGAGATGAGCCGCTGCGCAAACACCTCGGAAGCGCGCGTCGCCTGCCGCTCAGCGTCTTCGGCCGTCACCGTCAGGCGGGTCACGTTGGCGCGCGAGGCCTGCACATTGGCCTCGGCCTGCACCACCGCGGCCTGGAACAGCGCGGGGTCGATCTTCGCGATGATCTCGCCCTTCTTCACCTTGGAATTGAAATCGGCGTACAGCGCCTGGATGCGGCCGGAGACCTGGCTGCCGACATCGACGGTGACTACGGCCTGCAGGCTGCCCGAGGTGCTGACGCGCGAGACGACGCGCGACTTCTCGGCGATGGAAGTCTGGTACTCCGGGGCATCGTCACCGCCGGCGGTCCAGCGGTAGAGAACGAACGAAGCGACGAGGACGAATGCGATGAGGCCGATGAGGCGTGGGCGGGTGAGTTGTTTGAGCAAAGGCTTGTCCGATCATGAACTGGCGCGTGACGCACAACAGTGTAGATCAGGCGCGGCGCGACACGTTCCCCCGGCAAAAAGAATCTGAGCGACCGTCAACCGATGCGGGCAGCGGGCGTTCTGTCGAGGCTCGTCACATTACTTTTCTGCAACCCGGCGGATGCGAGACCGTTCTTCAGCAGCGGTTCAAGGTCCGCGGCGCACAGCGGCCGGCTGTGCAGGTATCCCTGCGACTGGTCGCAACCCATGTGGGACAACATGTCGAACTGCTCGGGTGTCTCGACGCCTTCGGCCAGCGTCGTCATGTTGAATGCCTTGCCGAGCGCGATGATGGTCTCGGCCACGGTGCGGCCCGCGCCACTGGTGGTGAGCTGCGCGACGAAGCTGCGGTCGATCTTGAGCATGTCCACCGGCAGCTCGGCCAGGCGACTGAGCGAGGAATAACCGGTGCCGAAGTCATCGATCGCCACGCGGACGCCGGAGCGTCTCAACACGCGCAGCTGTGACACCGCCGAGCTCACGTCGTCGATCAGGACTCCTTCGGTGATCTCGATGTCGATGCCGGTGGAGTCGCCGCGCCACTCGCCCACCAGGTCGAGCAGGTGATCGGCGAAAGCACGCCGGCGCAACTGCACCGGCGAGATGTTCACGGCGACGCGGCCCGGCGCGAGTCCCGCGCCCTGCCAACGCCTGAGATCCGTGGCCGCCTGCCGCAGGATCCAGTCACCCAGCGGCACGATGAGCCCACTCGATTCCATCAGCGGCAGGAACACCCCGGGCATCACCACACCCGCTTCCGGATCGCGCCAGCGCACCAGCGCCTCGAGTCCGCGTATCTGGCCGGTACGCACGTCGATCTTGGGTTGATAGTGCAGCTCGAAGTCCTGGCGCTCCACCGCGCCGCGCAGGCGGTGCTCCATGGTCATGCGCGATACGACGGCCGCCGACAATTCGAGGCGATGGTGCAGGTACTTTTCGCCGGTGCTCTTGGCGCTGCCCAGCGCCGCCTCGGCGTTCTGCACCAGCGCGTTGGCGTCGTGGCCATTGTCCGGGTAACGCGCGAAGCCGCATTTCACGTCGATGGGGATGCCGCGCCCGTCGAGCGTATAGGGCGCGCGGAACACCTCGATCACCTGCTGCTGCATCCAGTGAACGGCTTCGTCCTCATCACCGGCCGCTTCCATGATCACGCCGAAGGTGCCCGCGCCGAAGTGCGCGAGCAGGTCGGTGGAATCGAAGTGGCGCTTGAGCCGATCGGCGACCTTCTGCAGGAGCAGGTCTCCGGCGTGGCGGCCGAACGAGTCGTTGATGGTCGACAGCTGCTCGACGTCGAGCACGGCGACCGCGGGAGTGCCACGCCGCCCGATACGTGGCTCGAGCGCGGATACGAGCCGCTCGCAGAACAACCCACGCTTGGCGAGTCCGGTCAGCGGATCGAAGTAGGACAGGAAACGGACCTCGTCCTCCTTGTGCAGGTACTGGAGCGCGAACGACAGGTTGGCCACCAGCTCGCGCAGCATGCGCTGCTCTTCATCACCGACCGCACCCACGTCATACGAAGTCAGCATGAAGGCGCCCACTGGCGTGCGGTCGACCAGCAGCGGGAATGCGACCACGCTGCGAAAGCCTGAATCCATCAGGGGCGCACGCGCGGCCAGCGGCATCTCGAGCGTCTGCAGGTCATTGCAGACCATGGGCGTGCCGGCGCGCAGCACGCGTCCGATGACGCTGGAATCGTCGGCGCCAGAATCGGCAATGGTGAACGTGAGTTGCTGGGCGGATTGCTGGTCGACGCTGCCGGACCAGGCTGTCGGTCGCGCCGTGCGCGTGCCGGGTTCGATCAGCGCCACCATGGCGCTCGCGTAGCCGCCCACGGAGGTCGCGAGGCGGCAGGCCTCGACCAGGATTTCGCGGCGCTGGCGGATGCGTACCACGGCGCTGTTGACGCCCGAGAGCATCTTCAGCACGCGGGTCAGGCGGCTGATGTGTTTTTCCTGCCGGCGGCGTTCGGTGAAATCGCGTTCGCTGCCACGGAAGCCCGTGACCTGGCCACGGTCGCCCAGCAACGCCAGCATGTTGCGCTCGAGCCAGCGGTAGGTGCCGTTGCGATGGCGCCAGCGTGCCTGCAGGTTGCTTGCCGTGCGCTGGTTGGGACCCAGGGTGTGCATGGCGAAGTCGAGCGCGGCCAGGTCCTCGGGATGCACGTATTGCGCGGCATTGGTTCCCACGATGTCCTCGGGCGCATACCCGAGGATGGTGCGTACCGAATCGCTGCAGAAGGTGAACTTGCCGTCGCGGTCGTGCTCCCAGATCCAGTCCTGCGAGGTCACCACGATGTCGCGCAGCTGCTGTTCCAGCGCCAGGCGGGCCCGCCGGATTCCGGCCTCGTTGAGCGCGCGGCGTACCGCGGGCGCCAGTCGGGCAAGGTTGGTCTTGAGCACGTAGTCCAGCGCGCCACGCTGCAGGGCGTCGATGGCCCGTTCTTCGCCGAGCGTGCCGGACAGGAAGATGAAGGGTGTCTCGGGCGTGATTTCACGCGCCATTTCCAGCGCTTCAAGCCCGTCGAAGCCCGGCAGGGTGAAGTCCGAAAGGATCAGGTCGGGGGTGGACAGCGCCAGTTCGCGGCGCAGGGCCGCCTCGGAATCGACCCGTTTCCAACTGCACGAGAAGCCACCCGCCTCCAGGTGACGGATGGCGATTTCGGCTTCGGACGCAATGTCTTCGATCAGAACCAGTGACACAGGCTGCATTGTTCGTGTTCTCCGCGAACGGACCGCACGTCGCCCCCTAAGCGCCCGCGTTCACGCCCCAAAGTCGCCAGCCCCGCCACGGCAGCTCCCCCGCCCGTGGCATGACCCACATTTAATCCAGTCCCGTCTTCCGGCGCGTGATGCGCCTCGCAACATGCGAAAGCCGCAGCACGTACAACAGCGTATCGAGTAGCTAGACCGACCGCCGGAGAATGCACAGTGAATTCTTGTCGGACAAATCCGTCAATAGCACTTGAGGGTACCTCCTAGGGATTTGGCCTCAGGCCGCCTCGCGGCGAAAATACCTCCGACAGGTTATGTAGCCAGGAATAGCCTTCCGAACGTGAACATCAGTACTGCCCTCGAACCCGCCCGCAAGCTCTCCCTCCTCGTCGTCGATGATGAGCCTGCTTCGATGCGCGCGCTATGCGATACCTTGGAATACGAGGGCTACCAGACATATGGTTACACCTCGGCCTCTGAAGCGCTCGCCGCGATGCGCGAGCGCAGCTTCGACCTGCTGCTGGCGGACCTGCAGATGCCGGGAACGAACGGCATCGACCTCATGAAATCCGCCCAGTTGGTCGATCCTACTCTCGTTGCGGTCATCATGACCGGCCACGGCGCCCTGGAGACCGCGGTCGCGGCCATGAAGGCCGGAGCGCTGGATTACATCCAGAAACCCATCAAGCTCGCCACCGCCCTGCCCGTGCTGGAACGCGCGCTGGCCGTGCGCCAGCTGCGCATCGAGAAGAAGCGGCTCGAGGAAAACGTGCGCGAGCGCACCGAGGAGCTGAAGATCGCCAACCGCGAGCTCGAGGCGTTTTCGTACTCGGTGTCACACGACCTGCGCGCGCCGCTGCGCGCCGTCGCCTCGTTCACGCAGGTGCTGCTCACCGATCACGTCGGTTCGCTGAACGATGAAGGCCGGCGGCTGTTGCAGAACGTGAGCGCCGGCGCGGCCCACATGGACCGCCTGATCACCGACCTGCTGCGTCTGTCACAGCTGAATCGCCAGGCATTGCATCGCCAACCCGTCCGTTTCGCCGAATTGGCGCGCCGGATCGTCGATGAAATGGCCGCCGAGCGCGCGGGTCGCGACATCGAATTCGTCATCGCCGACTTCCCCACCTGGCAGGTCGATCCCGGCCTCATGCAACAGGTGCTGGTCAACCTGGTTTCCAACGCCGTCAAGTTCACGCGGGAGCGCGCCCACGCGCGCATCGAAATCGGCTACCGCATGGATGGCACCACGCTGGTCTGTTTCGTCAAGGACAACGGCGTCGGCTTCAACATGAAGTACATGAACAAGCTGTTCGGCGTGTTCCAGCGCCTGCATTCGGCGGACCAGTTCGAGGGAACGGGCGTGGGACTGTCGATCGTCCGCCGGATCGTCGAGCGCCACGGGGGAAAGGTCTGGGTCGACGGCGCCCAGGACCAGGGCGCAACGTTCTATTTCAGCTTGCCGGACGCCTGATTCCAGGGAAAAAACGCCCGCGCCGAAGTACAGTGCTCCCACCCGGGCAATCCGGCCCGAGCAAGGGAGGCATTGATGTTGCGCGCTGCTTTCGCGTCGGTTGCTTTGTTGTGCATGTCGGCTGCCCATGCCGAAGATCCGCAGTGGCTCAAGGAAGCCCGCGCGCGCGAAGGCAAGATCGGCTCCCTCCGCGAACTCAAGAGCGACGACAACTGGCTGAAGGCCAGGGTCCCCGTGAAGGTCAAGGACGTGGTCAAGCAGGAGAAGGCCTATGTGATCTCCTTCGACGTCGGCGGCGAGACGCCGGCCTACTGCGAAGTGATCCCCGAAGGCTTCGACATGGCCGACATGCTGCGCCAGACCGTCGACATCACCATGAAGGAAGTCGAGCCCATCCAGGGCAAGGTCGAGGCCCGCGAAATCGAATTCACCGATGCCGGATCCGTTGGAGAAGCGCCCTATCTCGCGGCGCGCTGGCTGTACCGCGTCAATGACGGCAAGGGGACGCGGCTCGGCGCACTCAAGCAGGTGGTGTTCGAGAAGCACGGACACGGCGTGTACTGCTCGCACATCGACATCGGATACGTGAAGACTTTCGACGCCATGACGCGCGCCATGGCCGAAAGTTTCGAGGCACCGCCGGTCGCCGCGCCGCCCTACTTCCGTGAAATCTCCGTCGCCAGCATGGCGGGCTCGAAGATCGGCATCGCCGTCACCACGCTCGAGAAAGACGCGGACGGAGACACCAAGGCACGCCAGATGACCGCCATGGTGCTGCGTTCGCCCACCGGCGACATCAATACCCAGGACGCCATTCACCTCGAGTGGGTGCACGCGGATGGCTCGATGATCAATGCTCTCGACGTGGTCGCGTCCAACGGCGAGGTCTACACCAACGTCGCGCTCAAGCGGGATGAGGCGCAATGGGTGGTCGACGGCGAGATGCAGGGCAAGAAGGTCACCGCCAAGCTTCCCGCCGACGCGCAACCTCGGAGCTGGGTCGAACAATCGCGCGACCTGCGCAAGGTGCTCGAAGGCGAGAAAGCGGTTGGCGCAGTACAAAGCATGCCCATGTGGGTCTCGCTCGACCCCGGCAAGCTCACCGACATGAAGACCACCGTGCTCCAGAAGAAGGGGCCGAATGAATTCACGGCGCGCGCCAATGCCGGGCCGCTCGAGTTCCAGTTGCTGCTCGACAAGGCCACGGGCCTGCCCTCGACCGCCGATATCCCGATGGGTCCGCAGACCGTGCGCATCGAGCGCGTGCACGTGAGCGGCGGATTCTGAACGTGCGCGGACGCGTCACACTGCTGGCGCTGGGCCTCACCGCCCTGGCGCAGGCACAGACGGCGCCGCCGCTGTTCATCATTCCGACCGAGGCTCCGAAAGGGCTCACGCTGCCGACGCAGGCTCCCGCGCGCGTGCGCCTCACGACCACCGACGCCCCGTCCCTCGGCGCCCTGCTCGGCGTGAAAGTGCCGTCTGGAACCACGCAGTTCGAATACGTGGTGGATCGTTACCCGCAGATCGCAGCCAAGGTGACGCGCACCTGGCTCGAGCCCACGTTCCTGATCGACTTCAACGAACCACCGTTCGAGGCGCTCAAGACGGAAATGAAAGAACTCGGCGACCCGCCGGGCCGTACCGCGCTGATCGAATTCGTGGCACGGGTGATCAACGAGAACTTCGAACGCGGCTGGGATCTCGCCTCCACCGTCGCCAAGCGCCGCGAAGGGGACTGTACCGAGCACGCGGTGTTCACCACCGCGCTCGCGCGCATGTCCGGAATTCCCGCGCGCGTGATCATCGGCGTGGCGTTGATCTCCGATGGCGAGCAGCACAATGCCTTCGGCCACGCCTGGGCGGAGATCCGCGAAGGAGATCGCTGGGTGGTTGCCGACGCGGCCCTGCTCCACGAAAAGGCCGACGTGCGCTACCTGCCCATGGGTGTGCTCGAAGAGGAAGGCATGGGCTACGCGATGGCGATCGCGGCGATTTCGCGTACCTGGATCCAGCGCGTGGAAGTGCTGGCGCCGAAAGCGACGGCAGCCAGGAAACCGTAGGAAGAGCCGGGCGCGGAAACCCGGTTCCGCGTCACTTCGGTTTGCGGAATTTGAGGAGGTAGCGGTCCGTCTTGTCGCGCAGGCCCTGCTCGAAGACCTTCGCTGTGTGGTCGTCGGCCGGGTTGGCGATGACGTCGCTCGAGCCGACGAACTCGAAGCCTGCCGCCATCACTTCCGCCTTTACCGCGTGCGGATCGCTCCGATGCAAGGTCGAGGTGGCGGTGAATCCCGCGCCCTTCTCCGTGGCATGGTCGATGACGATGTAGATGCCGCCCGGCTTCAGGCTCTCGAACACCGCCTTGTTGAACGCACCTACGTCGATGTTCGGCACGTTGTGGACGTCGTGATAGTTCTGCGACGTCCACACCATGTCGAGTTTTTCAGGCAGCTTCAGCTCCGCGATCTTCTCGACCGACACGTTCACGTTCCGATAGTGGGGATCGGCGGCGATGGCGCGCACGGCTGCGGAAGGTTCGGGTCGGTCCGGCGGCGCATCCGGCCGCTTGGGCGGCGCGATCGCGAGGACCTCGCCCTTCGGGCCCACGACACCACTGAAGATGCGCGTGAAATAGCCGCCACCCGGGATCAGGTCCGCGATGCGCTGTCCGGGCTTGAGCCCCGCGAAGGCAATGCATTCAGCGGGCTTGCGGTCCGCGTCGCGATCGCGGTCGACCTGGGGCCGGGCAGGATCGGCGACCGCGGCAGCGATGGGTTTTGGGATGGCGGGAGACTTGGCCCACCCTGCCGACGCGAGCGTCGCGAAACACAGGGCCGCCGCCAGCACCGGGGTCGATCGATTGCGAAACACGATGGTCATGCTGATCTCTCCCGTTTTCGGCGAAGAACAACGGTGTGACGTCCGCGGCCACCGCCAGTTCCGGCTCGCCGACGAGCTGATGACTTCGCACGACGTACCGAGGGCCGGTACGCCAACTCATTTCGTCGAGATCGGTGAAGTTGGTCGGGACGCCGAGATTTGAACTCGGGACCCCTTGCACCCCATGCAAGTGCGCTACCAGGCTGCGCCACGTCCCGCCCGAGAAACCAGAACACCACGGCCGGGGTCCGCCGCGGGGTGCGCATCATACCTAAGCGGGCGGTTTTACAAAAACCTTATGTGCCGGCCACTCGCAGGGCGGGAAAATCGATCGTGAGCTGGGCGACGCTGCCGCTCTGGGTCGGGAAGTATTCGGTCATGCAGCGCACGCAGCCGGCGATCTGCCAGTACTCCTTGCGCGCCTCGAGCACCGCCTGTTCGCAGCTCAGGAAGTCGCCGAGGTAGGCCTTGTCGCTGGCCATGCGCTTGCATCCGACGGCATGGACCTCGTGGGCGCCGTCGGGCTGCGCGCGGTTGTCGACAAAATAGTGGGTCATGGTGGGATCGGCTCCAGTCGGATTCCCCTCCAAATCCGGAGGGGTCTGATGAATAGGTGTCACCACCTGGCGCCAGGTCCCATCGTTATGTCCTAACCACTGTGACGCAGCGCACGTCGCGTGAAGTGCGCGGTTTATTGTCGTGCCGGCGGCGTCACCCGCCGATCCATCACCAGCCCATCCATCACCAAAAATAGACGTAGATGGCGATGACGATCCCGGCGATCACGCAGGTATGGAACACCTCCCAGAACCCATAGGTCTGGCGCTCATCGAGGCTCTGCTGCGAGGTCACCGACTTGTACGTCAGTCCCACGATCTGCTCGAGCGAAGCCTTGGGCGTGAAGGCACTGACGATGAAGATCACCGCGCAGGTGAACACGAACAGCAGGAAGCTGAAATACAGCCAGTTGATGTCGACGAACGCCTGGATCGGACCCGGCCACACGATTCCCCCGCTTTCGTGCAGAACCATCAACAGCAGGCGCAGCATGCCGAATCCGAACCCCACGGCGAGTCCCACGAAGCCGGACTTCGGCGTCACGTTGCGCGAGAAGATGCCGGCCATGAACACGGCCGCGATGCCCGGCGCGAGCAACGACTGCACGATCTGCAGGTAGCTGTACAGCTGCTTGCTCATCGACTGCATGATCGGGATCCACACCATGCCGATGACGACCACCGCGGCAGTCGCAATGCGGCCGACGCGTACCAGGTGCTGCTCGCTCGATTGCGGCCGCAGTCGCTTGTAGAAGTCCACGGTGAACAGCGTCGCCGTGGAATTGAACAGCGAGGCCAGCGCGCTCATCAGCGCCGACAACATGCCCGCGAGCACCAGGCCACGCAGACCGATGGGCAGCAGGTTCGACACCAGGACCGGGAATGCTCCCTGCGGATTCGCACCGATCGACTCGAAGCCCGCGTAGTTCTGCTTGTAGAGCGCCACCGCAATCATCCCGGGGATCAGGAAGATGAACACCGGCGCGAGCTTCAGGTAGGCGGCGAAGATCGCGCCCTGGCGAGCCTGCTTGAGGCCGCGAGCCGACAACACGCGCTGCACGATGTATTGATCGGTGCACCAGTACCAGAGCCCGATGATGGGCGAACACAGGAGCACGCCGAGCCATGGCGTCTCGCTGGGATCGAACAGGAAACCGGGGAAGCCGGTGGTCTCGGGCGTGGTCGACAGCGGCCGCCACAGATGCAGGTTGTCCGGATTGGCCGCGAGCAGCGCGTTCCAGCCACCGATCTCGTGCAGGCCGACGATCAACAACACCGCCGAGCCCGCCAGCAACACCGGCACGTGCATGGCCTCGGTCCACAACACCGACAACATGCCGCCCGCGACCACGAACACGCCCGTGATGATCACGAGGAAGGCCGCCGAGAACCAGAAGAAGTCGACCTCGCCCAGCAATGGCAGGTGGATGGTCTGGTAGCCGAGGATGGTCTGGATGGCGAAAGCGCCGGCGAAGATCGTCACCGACGCCTTGGTGAGGATGTAACTGGCGAGAAAAATGCCCGAGAGCAAGGTGCGCGTGGCCGGCGTGTAGCGGCGCTCGAGGAATTCCGGGGTCGTGAACACCCAGGCACGCAGGTAGAACGGTGCGAACACCCACCCCAGCACCAGCACCAGCCAGGAATGCAGTTCCCAGTGGGCGAACGCCATGCCGGAGCCGGCGCCCGAGCCTGCAAGCCCGATCAGGTGTTCGGCGCCGATGTTGGACGCGAAGATCGACGAGCCGATCAGGAACCAGCCGGCGCTGCGGCTGGCGAGGAAATAGTCGGCCGTGTCCTTCTCTTTCTTCATCGCCGCCCAGATGCAGATCGCCGTGTTGGCGGCGAAATACAGCGCGACGATGGTCCAATCGAGTGTTCCGAACGAAACCGCGGTGCCGGTCATTTCTTTCCTCGTGCAATAGACGATGCGTCCCGCCGCCCCACGGCGGGTATGGCCTAACTATCGAGAGACGCCGTCAGCTTCGGCGCCGCCAGATCCCCTTCCTGTCTTCAAATCGTTGCCGGATTCGTTGTCCCGCGGGGCGCTTCTTGGTGCCCTCGACGGCCCCGCCCCCGCGCGCC
>Ga0315910_10000838_pt1 | contig 29291 bp, 27 predicted proteins | sample EdamamesoilMG_FD_204470 | JGI IMG/M metagenome (GOLD analysis project Ga0315910, IMG submission 204470) | Garden soil microbial communities collected in Santa Monica, California, United States - Edamame soil | ecosystem: Environmental > Terrestrial > Soil > Garden | place: USA: California... | reverse complement strand
CTAGACGTCGAAGACGCGCGGTGCGCCCGTGATCGAGTAGGGCATGGTCTTGTCGAAGGACTGGACCGACCAGCGCGGCGCGCCGGTCGCCGCGTCGAGCGAGATCAGCCGGCCGTCGAGGGTGGCGAGGATGATGGAGTCCTTCCAGGCCGCGAGGCCGCGTGAGACGGGCTCGCAACAGGCATAGCGGCCCCACTCGCGCGGCACCTCGGGATCGTATTCCCAGAGCACCTCGCCCGTGACGGCGTCGTGCGCCGTCGCAATGTTCCAGGCGCTGATGTTGTACAGCACGCCGTCGAAAGCGAGCGGCGTCGCCTCGACGCCGCGCATTGTGTCGAGCTCGTGCATCCAGGCCAAGCCGAGCTCGCTGACATTGCTCTCGTTGATGCGATCGAGGGGGCTGTAGCGCTGCGCGTCGTAGCGGCGGCCATCCATGATCCACTCGCCGTCGCGCGGATTCTCGAGGCGGCGCGAGTCGATGTCCTGCGCATTGAGCTGCACTATGCTCCCGACCAGCAGTGCGCCAGCTGATGCAGCACGAAGAATCCGGCGTTTGCAGCGTCGCGGACCCTTGGCGGAACGGCTTGAGGGGGCCGGGCTCTCGATCGTCATTCGGGCAATCTCGCAGGACAAAAGCGCGTGCAGTATACCCGCCGGCAATCCGGGTCCTGGCGCGCGGCGGCTCGATTCCCCCTGCCGTCCCCGCTAGAATCGACCGACGGTCCGGGGGCAAACCAGAAGAATGATTCGAGCCACTTCCACGCGCCGCGAGTTCCTGCGGAGTTCCGGCACGGCGCTGACAGCGGGCGCGACGGGGTTCGTCCTGTTCGGCTGCGACCGATCGCATCCGGAAGGGCTCACCACCGTCGATTTTCTCGCGATTCTCGATCCTCAGGGCCTGACATTCGCGCCCGAGCTCATGGGTATCGCGGGAGGCTACTTCGCCGAGCGCGGTCTCGAGGTCACGCTGCAGCAGACGCGCGGATCGGCGCCGGCGATCCAGACCGTTGTCGCCGGCGGAGCGCCGCTGACGCGTATCGAACAGGTCGAGGGCGTCATCCACCTCGCGAACCGCGGCGTGCCGATCACCAATGTCGGAACCGTCATCAAGGAGTCCGCGATCCGGTTCATTTCCAGCGGCAGGGCGCCGATTCGCGAGCCGCGGGATTTCGTCGGCAAGCTCGCGGGAATCGCGTCCCAGGGCGGTTCGACGGAGAAAACGCTCGATCTCATGCTCGCCAATGCCGGCATCGATCCCGCCAGCGTGGAGCGGCAGGTCGTGGGCCCGGGCGCCGGCAATTTCGAGCTCGTTCAGCGGGGCGACATCGGTTGTTACGCCGTCAGCATCGACGTGTCGAAAATCCTCGAGAGGGAACGCGACGACATCGTGATTCTGAATCCCGGCGAATTCACGGCCGCAAGCGGACAGTTCTACATGGTGTCGAACGACGGGCTCGTTGCGCATCGGGAAACCATTCGAAGCTACCTCGATGCGGTCCACGCCGCCATCCAGTTCATGGCAGACGACGCGGGATTCGACCAAACCATCGAGATTCTCCGGCAGCGTTACTCCTTTGCGACACTCATGGACTCGGAGATCGCCAAGGCGAGCCTCGCCGAGTACGTCGAAATCTGGACCGGTGAGGGCAGGGACAATGTGCTGCGCACCGTGGGCGACAGCTGGCAGCGCGGTTACGACGAGCTCGTGCAGGCCGGTCTCGCCGAGGGTGGCCACGATCCCTCGGCCTGGTTCACGAACGAGCTAGTTCCGTCGAGATGAATGCTGCCCGGCCCGAGCTCGAGCTCGTAGATGTATCCAAAGTCTTCCAGAGCCGCCAGGTCGCGACGCGTGCGCTCGACGCCATCAGCGTTTCGGTGCGACCGCAGGAATTCATTTCCATCATCGGCCGGTCAGGTTGCGGCAAGACGACGCTGCTCCGAATTCTCGCGGGCCTGATCAAGCCAACCAGCGGCGCGGTCCGCGCCGAGGGCCGTTCGCTCTGGAACGGCGAGGCGCGAGACCAGGAGACGATCGGCAAGCTCGGCATCGTCTTTCAGGACGCCAATCTCTTTCTGTGGTACACCGTCGCCGCCAATGTCGCCCTGCCGCTCCGTCTCCGGGGCGTCGACCGCAAGACCTGCGACTCGCGGGTCAGCGAGCTCTGTGAGCTCGTCGGTCTCAAGGGTTTCGAGAAAAGCTACCCGGGAGAGCTCTCTGGCGGCATGCGACAGCGGGCGTCGATCGCGCGTTCCCTGAGTTACCGCCCCGGCATTCTGCTGATGGACGAGCCCTTTGGCGCCCTCGACGCCCTGACGCGCGACCGGATGAATCTCGAGCTGCAGTCGATTGCCGCGGCGACGCGCGCGACGGTCGTGCTCGTGACTCACTCGATCACCGAGGCCGTGTTCCTGTCCGATCGCGTGATCCTGCTGTCGCCGCGGCCAGGCCGAATCCGCTCGATCACCGACGTGCCCTTCGCCCGGCCGCGGCAGGTCGACCTGCAGACGCGGCCGGAGTTTCAGGACATCGTGCGCACGCTGCGCCACCAGCTCGACGAGGGGCCGCATGAACAGGGATAGGCTCATGCGGCTATTGCCCTGGATCAGCACGCCGCTGCTCCTGATCGCCATTGTCGTGGTTTGGGACCTTTACGTCCGCTATTCCGGCATTTCGGAGTACGTCGTGCCGGCGCCAAGGGATGCCTGGATCAGCCTGTTGGCGCTGCTCCAGGAGCCCGCGACCTGGACCGTGCACATCTGGACCACGCTCCTCGAAACGCTCGTTGGCTTTGCGATCGCCGTCGTGACCGGCATCGCCGTGGGCGCAGTGCTGGGCAGGGTCTACTGGCTCGAGTCGATGCTTCGGCCGATCATTGTCGCGCTCCAGGTGGTGCCCAAGGTCGCGTTGATTCCGATTTTCATCATCCTGTTCGGATTTGGCGTGACCGCAAAGATAGTGACCGCGGCGATCCTGGCGTTCTTTCCGATCATGCTCAACGTCATGCTCGGCGTGCGCTCGGTGTCCGCCGGACACCGCGAGGTCATGCGCAGCCTCGGCGCCGGGCGCTGGCAGACGTTCCGCCATCTCGATTTTCCTAGCACTCTGCCCTACGTTTTCGCCGGCATGGAGGTCGGCATCGTCTTCGCGCTGATCGGCGCGATCGTCGGCGAGTATCTCGGCGCCAACGAAGGACTCGGCAATCTCGTCGTCGTCAGCCTCAACGCCTTAGATGCCCCGCGGCTATTCGCCGTCATCATTCTGCTGGCCGCACTGGGCTCGGTGCTTTATTTCGGCGTTACGGGGCTCAAGCGCTTGATGATTCCCTGGCACGAGTCGGTCCAGCAGAATCAGAGCGGTTGAGCTTGCAGATCAGGTAGTATCTGCCACGGCGAATTCCAGAGTGACTCCGGGGGATGTCCGATGGAGGCTCGCGGTGACAACAAGAACCACCCGCGAATGCGTCGCGCGCTGACGCGCCTGCTGGCCGTTTTCATCATGGCCGCGATCGTGCTGCTGATCTGGCGCTGGTCGCCGCTCGTCGAGCGCGCCAGTCCAGAGGAGATCGGGCATCTTCTCGACCGCGTCAGCGACAGTGCGTACGCCGGGCCGCTCGTCGTGGTCGCGTACGTGCTCGGCGGCTTCATCTTCTTTCCGGTCACGGCCCTCATCGCCGCCACCGGAGTCGCATTGGGTCCCTGGGAAGGATTGATCTGGGCGTCGGTCGCGACGCTCGTCGCATCGATCTTCTACTACTATCTCGTGCGCCTCTGGCCCCCCGCGTTCGTCGATCGCTGGCTTGGCCGCTGGACTCGCAAGATGGGCAGGCGCTTCGAGCGCGACGGAATCGTCGCCATCATGATTGCGCGCAATGTCCCTTTCGCGCCGTTCCAGCTCGTCAATATCGTCGGCGGACTCGCCAAGATCCGCTTCAGCGACTACCTCATCGGAACCATCCTCGGCATGGCGCCCACGATTCTTGCCCTGACGATCCTCGGCGATCGTCTGCGCGGCGCCTGGGACTCGCCGACTCTCAAGAACGTTGCTCTGCTTCTGCTGGCAATCGTGATGTGGTTCGCCATAGCACTGGGGCTCCAGGCACTCAGCAACCGCTGGGTAGCGTCGCGCGGCCGGAGGCCGAAGGCTGCGAATGCGGTTCCGTCAGGAGCAGCGACAGTCAGCTCAGGCTTTATCGTCGCCGCCGGCGAAGCGGCAGGCGATCAAAGTGCCTGCGACCGGCAGCAAGACAGCAATTCCTTGCACCCAGGGTGATGGGACGGTCCCGCCGAGCCCGTAATAGGCGAGCAGGGCGAGGCCAAAGCAGGCGACCACGGCGCCCAGAATCTGCTGCCATGCGGGCGCGACTCGCGCGGGGGACTTAACGCGCTCGAAGCGCGCAGCCATGGGCACGAGCACTGCCAGCGCGAGCACATAGGCCAGCAGCCAGAGCGGCCGGAGCAGCCACCATTCGCCCGTGCCCGGCTGCAGATTGAGCCCCAGATATCCCAGAGCGGCAGAGGCTGTGATCATCAGGATCATGGCCGTGGAATGCCAGAGATAGATCGTCATGATCATGCCGTTGAGCAGAACGGTGCCCGTCCACGGCGTCGCGCGCCTGAGCCAGCGGCGGAGCGGCGCTTCCGCCGCGAGCACGAAGCCTGCCTGGGCAATGGCCAGCGCCAGCAGCGGCAGCTTTGGCGGCAGGGTGTTGCTGAATTCCGCGTCGGGCAGGCTGATCATTTCGACCGGGTAAGGCCCGATGACCGTCAGTGCGATCAGCAGACCGAGGCCGAGGCAACCGAAAAGAAATCGGCTCGCCGCCGAGGGCAGGCGGCCGTCGAGCCAGGCGAAGCCGAGCTGATGCACCGCCATCCAGATGAACAAATAGTTGAACCAGCCGAGCGCGGTGTAGCCGCGGAAGAACAAGAAATCGTTGGCGATCGCGAGCAGGACCGGCACGAGGAACGACGCAAATCCGAACCGGCGCCAGGCGGCGTGCGTCAGCGGCACGAAGAGGATGATGATTGTGTAGATCGCGAGGAACCAGATCGGCACGAGCGCGACTTTCGATCCGGCCTGCACGAAGGCCGGATCGATGCCCAGCAAGCGCCCGAGCGGCGCCAGCGCGAGCCAGGCGAGGATCAACGGCAGCACGGGCAGGATCAGGCGCCGCATGCGCGAGTCGAGCCAGGACGCATAGGTCTTGCCCTTGTTGCGCGCGGCCTGCCAGGAAACGCCGTTCGCATAGCCGCCGACCAGGAAGAAGATCGGCATCACCTGGAAGCCCCAGGACAGCCAGCGGCTGAAGCTCGCTAATTCGAGCATATTGCCCATGCGAAGCACGCCGTCGACGACGTAGGGCGCCGCGAGCAGCCAGTGGCCGGAGATGACGGCAAGGATCGATGCGGCGCGCAGAAAGTCGACGAGCCGATTCCGCGCTTCGGGTGTCTGCGCCGCAAGGCTCGCGGCACGTTTCCAGAGCTTCATGGTGTTGCGCCTGATCTAGAGGACCTGCTCGGGCACGACTGCGGGGCCCGCCGCTTCAATTTCACCGAACTCGACCAACAGAATTTCGAGTTCCCCTTCGTCGAGGCTCTCGATGCTCCGTATGCGGATCTCCTCGAGCAGCGCGCCTTCGACAATGATCGAGTCGAGGCCGTAGGGGCAGAGACGGCCGTCTCCGTCATCCTGGACACCTATCGCGATCTCGCCTTCGATCTCGTTCGACGGTGACGCCAGCACGACATGATAGGCGGTGTCGGAGGGCCCGTAGATGACGAGGTCGTCACCGTCGAGCGCGTCAAAATCACTGATGGTGCGAATCAGGACACAGTCCGCGGGCAACGAGGCAGTTCTCTGCCTCTCCGTATGCGAACAGCCGGCCGCAGTCAGCGCCGCGCCGGCGAACAGGCTCGCGACCACGATCCGAAATGCACTGACCCCCGGCATCCGGGCACAGTATATTCGGGCCGCGGCAGCCCACGCAGCAGCCTGGAGCGGAGGGTTGCCGCGATGGGTTTGCGGGGGTCGGGCAGGCCGAATATGATCCCTTCGGGCCGGCGCCCGCATCGCGACGGTCTTGGAACCGGTCGTTCGGGATTAGAGAGGGGGTTTCGATGCGTCTGAATCCAATTCGTTTTGCCGCGATAGTGCTGTTGCTGCTGCCGCTTGCCGCTGCGAACGCCCAGCGTCGCGGCGGCGATAGTCCCTGGTTGCCTGCCGACGAGGCCTTGCGCATGCTCGACGGCAGTATCCCGAAGAACAGTGGCGGCCAGTTGGGTGCGTTGGCGCCAGCCAATCTCGAGGCCGATCGTCCGGAGGCGCCGTTCAATCTGACGGGCACCTGGTTCGTGGATCTCGCGAGCAAGGGTTTCGGCCATTTCCGGTTCGGTACGCCGAATCCGGAGTTCATCGGGCAGGCCGCCATCGATTTCGAGGAAGGCAGGCGAGTGACCGCAGCCGGCGGCAATTACCGCGATGCCATCGGCCAGTGCTATCCCGCCGGGATTCCAATGATCATGACGCGCGTCTGGCCCATCATGATGGTGCAGCTGCCCACCGTGATCTACATGGTCACGAATTTCAATAACAGCTTTCGCCAGATTTTCATCGACGGCCGCGACTACTCCGATCCGGACACGGTGATCTACACCTATAACGGCCAGTCCATCGGTCACTGGGAGGACGACACTCTCGTCGTCGATACGCGCTACATCGAGACCTGGAATCACTTCATCGACACCGGGATTCCGATCTCCGACGAATTTCGCGTCCAGGAGCGCATGCGGATGCTCGAGGACGGACGTGTGCTCGAGATCGAGTACGTCATGACCGATCCGCAGAACTGGGTCGGCGAATGGCGCAGCACGAAACGCTGGCTGCGCGTCGACAACACGGATATCGGCCAGGTCGAGTGCCTGCCCGACTTGAACGAGAACCTGCCGAGCACGCAGGCAGAGCAGGCCGGCCTGGATGAATAGTGAAACGCCAATGCAAGTCGCAACGGAGCAGCCAGCATGAAGGGATTGCTTAGGGTCCTGGGTAGTTCGGGAAAGGCGGTTGCGGCGAGCGCTGTCGCCGTGCTCGCGATGTGGGCCTGGCCGACAGTCGCGCATCACTCGACAGCCGCCTTCGACAATGCACGCATCGTCCGCATCGAAGGCACGATTACGCAGTTTCGCTGGATCAATCCCCATGCCTCGATCAAGCTCGAAGGCAAGGCCGAGGGCTGGCCGGACGGTCTCTGGACGGTCGAGATGACCGCGCCGAACGTATTGATCAACCAGGGCTGGAAGCGGACGTCGGTCAAGAACGGCGACCAGGTCGTGATGTTCGTGAACCCGCTCCGCGAAGCGTTCACGCTCGATGACGGCAGCCAGGGCGGCCTTTACGTCGGCGTCATTCTTGCCGACGGCAGCACGCTCGGTCGCGTCGATGGAGGCGGGCAGGGCTCGGACCAGTAGCCTCGGCCGGCGGCAACGCCGCGGCTTCGGGGCGAGCTGAATGGACCCTGTCAGCCATGCCGTGCTCGGTGCGGCATTGGCGGAACCTGTGGCGCGATCGAAGCAGATCGTGGCCGCAGTCTCGGTCGGTGTCGTCGCGGCCGTCGCGCCGGATGCCGATGTCCTGATCCGCTCGAGCGCCGACTCGCTACTGGCGCTCGAGTACCACCGCCATTTCACGCATTCGCTGCTCTTCGTCCCCGTCGGGGCCTTGCTTTGCGCCCTGCTCGCGTTCCCGTTCGTTCGCCGCCTGTTGCCGTTCAGCGCCTGCCTGATCATCTCGCTGCTCGGCTATCTGAGCCACCTGCTGCTCGACGCCTGCACGAGCTATGGCACATTGCTCTACTGGCCGTTCTCGCGCGAACGCGTGGCTTTCGACGTCGTCTCGGCCGTCGATCCACTGTTCACGCTGCCGCTGTTCGGCTTCGCCGTCTGGGGAATGTTGCGTCGCCAGCCGGTTATTGCCGTCGTCGGAATCTGCTGTGCGCTGGCCTATCTCGGAATCGGACGCGTGCAGCAGGCGCGCGCCGAGCATGCCGTCCTGGGCCTCGCGACCGAGCGCGGTCATTCGCCGGCCCGCATCGAGGCGAGACCGTCGTTCGGCAACACACTGGTCTGGCGCACGATTTACGAGGAGTCAGGCTCGTTCTACATCGATGCGGTCCGCGCCGGCATCGAGCCGCGCCTGTTTCCGGGCGAAATGCTGCCGAAGCTCGATGTCGCCCGGGATTTCCCCTGGCTGCAGCCGGACACACAGCAATGGCAGGACGTGCAGCGATTCTTCGAGTTCGCGGAGGGCAATCTTGCCGTCGACGAGGAAAACCGGAACCGCATCGTGGACATCCGCTATTCGCTCGTGCCCAATCTCGCCGATGCGTTCTGGGGTATCGAGCTCGAGCCAGGCAATGGACCGGACGCACATGCCGCCTATGTCACAATGCGCGTGCGGCCGACAGCGGAAGGCAGGGAATTGCTCCGCATGCTATTTCAGGGAGATCCGGTTGAATGATTGACAATCGCCTGCTCGATGGGGTCGCGTTGCGCGAGCGGATTCTGGCCGATATCGCCGAGCGCGTTACCGCAGCGAGGCAGAAGCATTCGGTAGGGAGGCTGGTCTCGATCTGCATTGGCTCGATTCCGGCAGCCGCGGTCTACGTGCGTGGCCAGGCACGGGCGGCGAAGAAGGTGGGGATACCCTTCGAGGAAGTGCAATGGCCGAGTGACATCACCCAGGCCGACGCCAAGGCGCGCATCGTGGCTATGAATGACGACGGCGAGGTGCTCGGGATGATCCTGCAGCGCCCGGTCCCCAGGCACATCAACGTGCGATCGCTCGCATCGGCGGTCCATCCTTTCAAGGACGTCGAGGGCATGAATCCGGCCTCGATCGGCGACATCGTCTACAACGACCTGGCGCTCGCGCCCTGCACAGCCGCGGCTTCGGTCGAGCTCATCCGGGCGACGGGGCTCAAGCTCCCGGGGCTCGAAGTCGTGATGATCGGTCACTCGGAAATCGTCGGGAAACCGGCGGCGTTCATGCTGATGGCCGAGGGGGCCACGGTCACGGTTTGCCATCACATGACGCGCTCAGTCGCAGCGCATTCGCGTCGCGCTGACGTCGTGCTCGTCGCCGTCGGCAGGCCCAAGTTTCTGACGGCGGATATGGTCAAGCCCGGGGCGGCTGTGATCGATATCGGCATCAATCAGGTGATCGGCAGCGACGGCGTCGCGAAAATCGTCGGCGACGTCGATACGGATCAGGTCAAAGAAGTCGCGAGCTGGGTGACACCGGTGCCGGGAGGAGTAGGACCGGTGACCGTGGCGATGTTCATGCGGAATGCCTTGTCCGCGCATGAGAAACAGCTGAAAGCGGGTTGGCTGGACTGAGACGCGGCCGGCGGTAGGCAGCTGGCGCGCGGCTGTACGACTGGCTTGACCGGCTCCGGCCGAGCGCGGAAGATCGTCCGGACAATTTGGCCGCCGTGCGCGGCTGAGGGAGCAATGCGATGGCGAGACGACTGACACTGCTACTCCTGGCTTTCGGCGTGTTCTCACCGGCGCTGGGCGAGGACACGGGAACGGCTGCCGTTCGCGAGGAAATGTTCAGGGCAGCAGACGAGGTTTTCCGCAGCGTGACCGGCGGCGGCGGATTCGTATCGCAGAATTTCGGCATCGATCGCGGCGAACGCATGGTGTTGTCGTTCGACGATCCGCAGCGTGAAAATTGGCAGTTCTGGCCGACCACTCGAGTTGGCTTGCCGCTCGAGTACATGTCGGCGGCTGAGCGTCGTGCGACGCACAACCTGCTGTCGAGCGTCCTGAGCACGCAAGGGTATCTGCGCGCCGTTCAGGTCATGCAGCTCGAGCAGATCCTCGACTCGCTCGACGAAGGTGGAATTCCCCGCTCGGTCGATCACTACGTGCTTGCCCTGTTCGGCGAGCCCTCGCTGACCGAACCCTGGGCATGGCGCTTCGAAGGACACCACGTGTCCCTGAGCGTGACGGTCTCGTCGGACGGCGTGGCCGTGACTCCGTCGTTTTTCGGCTCCAACCCCGCACAGGTGGTTTCAGGTCCGCTCGCCGGATTTCGCGTGCATGGCCGGGTCGAGGACCTGGCGCGCGACCTCGTAACCTCGCTGAATGCCGGCCAGCGCGCTCAGGCAATCGTCGCCGAGCAGGCGCCGAGTGAGATCTTCACCGCCAACATGAACAAACCGCGCTCGGACTGGAACCTCTGGCTCGATGCCGTCGAGCCCATGGGTGTCGCGACGAGCGACCTCAACGAGATGCAACAGCATTGGGTTGGGCTGATCATCGACGAAATCTTCGGCAACTATCGCCCTGACCTGCAGGCGAGCTACCGCGAGGCGCTCGATACGGGCTCACTGAAGTTTGCGTGGATGGGAGGGACGGAGCGGGGCATGCCCCATTATTTCCGCCTGCAGGGAACCGATTTTCTCTACGAGTACGACAACGTCCAGAACGGCGGCAATCACGTGCATGCGGTGTGGCGCAGCAAGTCAGACGACTTCGGCGCCAATGTCCTGGAAAGGCACTATGCGGCGGCGCACTGAACGCCGGGCCGCCGGAGCACGAGATCAATTACCCGACTGACGCACCCACTCGATCGCGTCGAAATGTTCGTGGTAGGCGTGCAAGTGGGCCACGCGACGGCGGATCTCGTTATGTTTCCGGATGCTGGCCTCGATCTCGGTCTGGGACTGGCGAAGCAGTCCGGAGAAAGCCTTGACCGCCGCCTGGACCTCCTTCTTGGTGCAGGCCGCGAGCGGCTTCTCGGTCATATTGGCGTCGACCGGGACCTCGGTCGGCAGTTCCAGAGAGTCGAGAGGCACTTCGATGACGTCCGGTACCCGATAAGTAGGCATTCGCTTGTTCTCTGGGTCGTCGCTGATGCAGCAGGTCATTAGACACTGACTCGACGATGCCGGGCAAATGCCGGGATTCTGTAGTATCAGCGCTCGACGTCGGATGCTATCGTAAAGCGCCGACGTAAATATCTATAAAATCATTAGAGTAGGAGATATATCTGACTTCAAATCTGAATACCGGCGCGCACCCCTCGACAGGGCAGGCCGCTGATGGGGATGGCCGGCGCAACCGGACTCTGGCGCTATTTTCGATCGGCGGGCTGGCGGTGGCGGCCGTTGCTGCAGGCGGGCTCGCCCTGGCGCAGACATTCATACCCCTCGATCTGAGCGGTGGCGAGCTGTTCGCGCGCTACTGCGCGGCCTGCCATGGCAGCGAGGCGCGGGGTAATGGGCCCGTGGCCGCCTCGTTGAACAAGCGTGTTCCCGATCTGACGCGTCTGGCCCTGGATGCCGGAGGCGAGTTTCCGGCGCAGAGGGTTCGCGAGACGATCGACGGCCGCTCCATGGTGATCGCACACGGCACGCGCCGGATGCCGGTCTGGGGTTACGAATTCTGGGTCGAAGAGGGAGCGGATATCGTGGCCGAGGACGCTGCCAATGCAATCGTTGTCCGCCTTGTTGCCTACCTTGAGTCCGTCCAGATGCAAGCGGCGCCTCCCGTCGCCGAGTGAACGCCAAGCGCCGGGGTTCTAGGCGCAGCCTTCCTTTCTTGTTAGCATGCATGGTCGATCCGCGGACGCCAGGTTTGCCGCGGTCCGGCCGGACAGCGATTGGCGTTCCGGGGTTAGTGTCAGGCCGGCACTTGGCACGTTGGTGAGAGGCCCCGTCAGGGGCTTTTTATTTGGTCACGACGCAGCCGGTGGGGATTGGCGGAGCGGGGTGGCAGCAGGGAGATGGGCCGTTGGCCCATTTTTTCTTTGACGGGTAGCGAAATCGCTGCGTTGCTACGCCGGTGTCACAGAGTGCGATGGAAAAAGAGGACTTCATCCGATTGCTGGAACCTGCGATCAACGCATTGGGTTACGAGCTCGTCGATCTGGACTTGAACCAGGGGCGGGGCGGCCTGCTGCGTCTCTACATCGACCGTCCGCCGGCAGTGACTCTCGCCGACTGTGAGCTCGTCAGCGAACAGATTGGTGACCTGCTCGACGTCGAGGATCCGATGGTCGGCAATTATCGGCTCGAGGTCTCCTCGCCGGGCGCCGATCGACGTTTGCGCACTCCTGCACATTTCGTCGCCGTCATCGGCGCCGATATCAACGTCGAACTCAAGCGCGCAGTGGACGGACGCAAGCGCTTCCGGGGACGGCTGACAAATGCCGCCGACGATGCGGTTGAGGTGCAAGTCGACGGCAAAGGCTGGCGACTGCCAATGGCGGAAATACGAGTCGCACGACTGGTGCCGACGGACTGAATTCAGCAGAGAAGACGATCATGAGTAAAGAGATTCTGACAGTTGTCGATGCGGTCTCGAACGAGAAGGGCGTCGAGAAGGACATCATTTTCGAGGCCATCGAGGCCGCGCTTGCCAGCGCAACGCGGCGGCGTTATGGCGAGGACATCGAGGTCCGGGTCACGATCGATCGGGCGAGCGGCGAGTACGAAACGTTCCGGCGCTGGAAAGTCTTCGCTGACGATTCGCATGAGCTCGAGGAGCCTGCGCGGGAGCTGCGGCTCGAAGATGCGCTCGAGGTCAACCCGCAGGCCGTCATTGGCGAGTATGTCGAGCAGCCGATGCCGTCTGTGGAGTTCGGCCGCATTGCCGCACAGACCGCGAAGCAGGTCATCGTCCAGAAGGTTCGCGAAGCGGAGCGCGAGCAGGTCGTCGAGGAATTCAAGAATCGCACGGGCGAGCTGCTGAGCGGTATCGTCAAGCGCGTCGACCGGAACGGTGTCTATGTCGACCTCGGCGGCAATGCCGAGGGCTTCATTCCGCGCGAGCAGATGATCCCCAGGGAGCCCATCAAGCCCCAGGATCGAGTCAAGAGCCTGCTTTTCGAGGTTCGTCCTGAAATCCGGGGTCCGCAGCTGTTCCTGACCCGTACTGCGCCGGAATTCCTGATCGAGCTATTCCGCATCGAGGTGCCGGAGGTCGGACAGGGCCATATCGAGATTCTCGGTGCCGCGCGAGACGCGGGGCTGCGCGCCAAGATCGCCGTCAAGAGCAACGACAGCCGCATCGATCCCGTCGGCGCCTGCGTCGGCATGCGGGGTTCGAGGGTGCAGGCGGTCTCGAACGAGCTCGCCGGCGAACGCATCGACATCATTCTCCACGACGACAACGCCGCGCAGTTCGTCATCAACGCGATGTCGCCCGCCGAGGTGCTGTCGATTGTCATGGACGAGGACGCCCACAGCATGGACGTTGCGGTCGATGAGGAGAAGCTGTCGCAGGCGATTGGCCGCGGCGGCCAGAACATCAGGCTCGCCAGCGAGTTGACGGGCTGGGAACTCAACGTCATGACCGAGTCCGACGCCGAGGAAAAGAGCGAGAAGGAGGCCAAGGAGCTCGTTGCCACCTTCATGAAGGAGCTCGACGTCGACGAGGACGTCGCCACGATCCTTGTGCAGGAAGGGTTCTCGTCGCTCGAAGAGGTGGCCTACGTGCCGGCGAGCGAGCTGCTCGAGATCGAAGAGTTCGATCAGACGATAGTCGACGAGCTCCGGGCCAGGGCGCGTGACGTCCTTATCACGCAGGCGATCGCTACCGAGGAAGTCATCGACCAGGCCGAGCCGGCCGAGGACCTCTTGGCCGTCGAGGGCATGGACAAGGAGCTCGCCTTCGTTCTGGCGAGCAAGGGAATCGTGACGCGCGAGGACCTGGCCGAACAGGCTGTCGACGACCTCGGCGACATCGAGCAGCTTGGGGCCGAAAGAGCCGCTGCTCTCATCATGGCTGCGCGGGCTCACTGGTTCGAGTCCGAGAAGCAGGCCTGAGCATTTAGGAGAGCTGCATGTCAGAAATCACGGTATCGGATTTCGCCAGAACGCTGAAGGTTCCGGTCGAGCGGCTCATCGTTCAGCTCGACGAGGCCGGCATCAAGGTTGGGGGCGCCGATGACGTCTTGAGCGAGGACGCGAAGCTCGAGCTGCTCACCCATCTCAGAACGACGCACGGCAAAAGGGACGCTGCGGCCGCTTCCCCGCGCAGCATCACGCTCAAGCGGAAGTCTCACGGCGAGCTCAAGCTCGCGAGCGGGCAGGGACGGTCGCGGACGGTGAACGTCGAGGTCCGGGCCAAGCGCACCTATACGCGCCGCGACGTCCTCGAAGAGCAGGCGCGCCAGCAGCAGGCCGAGCTCGACGCGGTGCGCCACGCCGATCAGGCTGCCAAGGAGGCCAGCGAGCGCGCCGAGCGCGAGAAGCTGGAGGCCGTCGAAGCCGAACGACGGCGGCAGAAGGAGGAGCTCGAGGCCGCTGATCGCGAGCGTGCTCTGGCCGAGAAACGTCGCCAGGAGACCGCGGAAGAGGAGACTCGCCGCAAGGCCGAAGAAGCAAAGCGCGCCGCCGAGGATTCCGCGCGCGAGGCCAAGGAGAGGGAGCGCGAAGCCAAGGTTCAGAAGGAACTGGCGCAGCGCCATTCGAAGCACAAGGAGGTCGACCCCGACCACACCTTGCACGTCGCCGACGGCGTCGCCGGCCGGCGTCGCAAGAAGAAGTCCCGACGCCGCACAGTCAACGTCAGCGTCGACTCCGAGCATGGATTCGAGAAGCCGACGGCACCCGTCGTGCGCGAGATCGACATTCCGACGACCATCACGGTTGCCGACCTTTCGCAACGCCTGGCACTGAAATCTTCCGAAGTGATCAAGACGCTCATGGGAATGGGCATGATGGTCACGATCAATCAGGCTCTCGATCAGGACACCGCGATTCTCGTCGTCGAGGAGCTCGGGCACGTCGCAAAGGCCTTGAAGGAGACCGCGGTCGAAGACGAGCTGCTGGCAGAGTCGCAGATCGGAGGCGCCTCCTACGGCGACGAGATCGCCCGGCCAGCCGTCGTGACCGTCATGGGTCACGTCGACCACGGCAAGACCTCTCTTCTCGACTTCATCCGCCGGACGAAAGTGGCTGCCGGCGAAGCGGGCGGCATCACCCAGCACATCGGTGCCTACCACGTGCAGACCGGGCGCGGGACGGTCACGTTCCTCGATACGCCCGGTCACGCCGCCTTCACGGCCATGCGCGCGCGCGGCGCCCAGGTCACCGATATCGTCGTGCTCGTCGTCGCAGCTGACGACGGCGTGATGCCCCAGACCAAGGAAGCCGTGCAGCATGCGCGCGCTGCCGAAGTGCCGATCGTGGTGGCCGTCAACAAGATCGACAAGCACGAAGCCGACCCGACCCGAGTTCGCAACGAGCTCGCGCAACTCAACGTCATTCCCGACGCCTGGGGTGGCGACACGCTGTTCGTGGACGTGTCCGCGCAGACGGGCACTGGAGTCGATTCTTTGCTCGACTCGATCATGCTGCAGGCCGAGATGCTCCAGCTCAAGGCGCCGGTGGCCGGTCCCGCCCAGGGCGTGGTGCTCGAGGCCAGCCTCGAGCGTGGACGAGGTGCGGTCGCAACGGTACTCGTGAGCAAGGGCGCCCTGAAAACCGGCGACATGCTGCTGGCGGGCAAGGAATACGGGCGCATCCGCGCGATGTTCAACGAGGCCGGCGAGCCCATCGCCGTGGCCGGGCCGTCGATACCGGCGGTCGTGCTCGGCCTGTCGGGCGCACCGACGGCGGGCGATGACATGCTCGTCGTGTCCGATGAGCGCAAGGCGCGCGAAATCGCGGAGTTCCGCCAGGGACGGGATCGCGACGTCAAACTCGCCCAGCAGCAGGTCGGCAAGCTCGAGGACGTTTTCAACCAGATGGGCCAGACCGGCGCGATCAACCTGCAGTTGCTGATCAAGGCGGACGTGCAGGGCAGCGCCGAAGCCCTGAAGGACGCTCTCGAAGCGATCACGCATGCCGAGGTCAAGGTCAGCGTGATCGGCGCGGGAGTCGGCGCGATCACCGAGTCCGACATTCAGCTCGCAGCGGCTTCGAAGGCGATCATCCTCGGTTTTGACGTCCGTGCCGATGCGGCCGCCCGCAACGCGCTCAAGGAAAGCGGCGTCGACGTCCGGTACTACAGCGTTATTTACGAGGCGATCGACGACATCAAGGCCGCGGTAACGGGAATGCTGTCGCCGGAAATACGCGAGCAAATCGTCGGCCTTGCCGAGGTGCGCGAGGTGTTCCGTTCGCCGAAGTTCGGCAACGTTGCGGGCTGCATGGTCATCGACGGCTACGTGCGGCGCAGCAACCCGATCCGCGTCCTGCGCGAAAGCGTCGTGATTTTCGAAGGCAATCTCGAGTCGCTGCGCCGATTCAAGGACGACGTCACGGAAGTCAGGGCCGGCACAGAATGCGGAATCGGCGTCAAGAATTACAACGACGTCAAGGCCGGCGACCAGATCGAATGCTACGAGCGCTCCGAGATCGCGCGAGTGCTTTGATCGATGCCGCGAGAGTTCGCCAGGCATTTGCGTGTCGGTGCCGAGCTCTTGCGCGTGCTGAACGAGCTGCTCCAGGACGAGGTCAAGGATCCGCGACTGCGTGATGTCAGGGTCAGCGAGGTCGATCTCAGCGGCGACCTCGGCGTAGCCCGCGTCTATTACTCGACTCTCGATCCGGCCGCGGATACGGCGCCGATCGACGCGGGGCTCAAGAATGCGGCCGCGTTCATGCGCACCCGAATTGCCCGCGAAATTCAGCTCAGACGCGTGCCGGAGCTGCGCTTCGCGCACGATCTGCGCGCGGAGCAGGGGCAGCGGATTTCCGCTTTGCTGGACAAGTCAGCCGCCGCGGTGCCTGGCGATCCGTCAACGGAGGATTGACCAATGGCACGAGCCACGAGGGCGGACAGCCGGCCCGTGTCCGGCATCGTTCTCGTGGACAAGCCGGCCGGGCTGACGTCGAACCGGGTTCTCCAGCAGATCAAGCGGCTGTTTCATGCCCGGAAGGCTGGGCATACGGGTACGCTCGATCCACTGGCCACCGGGATGCTGCCCGTGTGTCTCGGGGCGGCGACGCGCGTGACGGGCCTCATGCTCGACGCCAGCAAGAGCTATCGGGTGACCGCCGAGTTCGGCATCGCTACGGAAACGGGCGATGCGGCAGGCAGCATCGTCGAGAGGCGACCCGCGGATGAACCTGAACGTTCGGCACTGGTGGCGGCTCTGGCGCGATTCCAGGGGCGAACGCTGCAAACGCCGCCGATGTACTCCGCGCTCAAGCATGAAGGCCGGCGGTTGTACGAGCTCGCCCGACAGGGCAAGCGCGTGGAACGACAGCCGCGGGAAATCGAAATATTCGACCTCGTGCTCGAATCCGTGACCTGGCCACGGGTGACCCTGTTCGTGCATTGCTCGAAGGGCACTTATGTCCGGAGTCTCGTTGCCGATGTTGCCGCCGCGCTCGGGTCGATCGCGCATGTGCAGGCCCTGCGGCGCACAGCTGTCGGACCCTTCGACGAGTCACAAATGCATTCAGTAGAAATGCTGGAGCGGGCCGCAGGCGAGGGGGTGGAGTCGCTGGATCGGTGCCTTCTGCCCATCGATGCTGCGCTGCAGGATCGACCCTCGATCAGGATCAGCGAGGCCGAAGCGCTGGCACTACGCCAGGGTCGCCGGATCGTTGTGCGTACGCCTGAAGTTGGGCAGGGCGTTCGTGTCTATGATCCTGTCGGCACGCTTGTCGGCCTCGGGGACCTGTCCGCCGCAGGCGAACTCAGGTCGGCCTGCATTTTTCCGGCTTGAGGCCTTGGTTCTGTGTCCGGGCTTTGGTTAGAATACGCGGCTTAATCAAGATCGGTAAGAAAAGAACGGAGACCGCGAACCGCGCGGTCTGGAGTACGCAGGAATGACATTGAAGGCGGCACAGAAGTCCGAAGTTCTCGAGCAATACCGCCGCGACGAAAAAGACACAGGCTCTCCTGAAGTGCAGGTTGCACTGTTGTCGGCGCGGATCAATCAGCTCACCACCCATTTCGGGGCACATGTAAAGGATCATCATTCGCGGCAGGGCCTGCTGCGGATGGTCAATCGCCGGCGGCGCCTGCTGGATTATCTGAAGAACACAGATCAGGCCCGCTACAAGGATCTCATCACGCGGCTTGGTCTGCGGCGTTGATTCCTGCCACAAGTTTCCGAGCTCAGAGCCGGCCTGCCCGGCTCTGAACGTTTCTATTTTGCAGCTTGAGCCTCGGGGCAGGATTTGCCACGTGGCGCAAAAACTAAGGATCAAATAACGTGAAAGTCACGAAAAGTTTCAAGTTCGGTCCGCATGACGTCACCCTCGAGACGGGGGTCATGGCGCGTCAGGCCGACGGCGCGGTGCTCGTCACGATGAATGACACGGTCGTTCTGGTGACGGCGGTCGGAGAGAAGTCGGATTCCGAAAGCCGGGACTTCTTCCCCCTGACGGTCAATTACCAGGAAAAGACCTACGCCGCCGGACGCATACCGGGCGGGTTCTTCAAACGCGAAGGCCGGCCGAGCGAAAAAGAGACTCTGACATCACGGCTCATCGACCGGCCGATCCGCCCGCTGTGGCCGGATGGATACGCGAGAGAGGTCCAGGTCATTGCAACGGTCGTCTCGATCAATCCCGAGGTCGATCCCGACATTCTTGCGCTGCTCGGCGCGTCGGCCGCACTGGCGCTCTCGGGGCTGCCGTTTCAGGGACCCATCGGTGCCGCGCGAGTCGGCTATCGCGACGGCCAGTATCTGCTCAACCCAACCAAGACCGATCTCACGACGTCCCAGCTCGATCTCGTCGTCGCCGGGACAGCGAGTGCCGTGTTGATGGTGGAATCGGAGGCGAAGCTGCTTTCCGAGGAGGTCATGCTCGGTGCCGTGGTATTCGGCCATCAGCAGATGCAAGTCGCCATCAACGCGATCAGCGCCTTTGCCAAGGAAGCCGGTCGCGCAGCGATTCCATGGACAGCGCCCGCAGGAGATGAGGCGCTCGCCAATGCGGTCGCCGAGGCCGTTCGCGACCAGCTCACGGAAGCCTACGGCATTGCCGAAAAGCAGGCCCGCTACGCTCGCATCTCCGAGGTGAAGGACAGCTGCGTTGCCGCGCTGGCGGAGCCCGAGTCTTCGAACTGGAAAGCGGAGCAGGTCAAGGGCCAGCTGCAGAAGCTCGAAAGCGAGATCGTGCGCGGTCGCATCCTCAAGGGTCAGCCGCGTATCGACGGCCGGAACAACAAGACCGTCCGACCGATCAGCGTCCAGGTCGGCATTCTGCCGCGCGCGCACGGCTCGGCGCTGTTCACGCGCGGCGAGACTCAGGCGCTCGTCGTGACGACGCTCGGCACGGGACGCGACGCCCAGATCATTGACGCCCTCGAAGGCGAGCGGCGTGAGCCTTTCATGTTCCACTACAACTTTCCGCCGTACAGCGTCGGCGAGGTCGGCTTCATGGGCTCGCCAAAGCGGCGCGAGATCGGTCACGGCCGCCTGGCGCGTCGCGGCGTCGAGGGCGTCATGCCGGACATGACCACCTTTCCTTACGTCGTTCGCGTGGTCTCCGAAATTACGGAGTCGAATGGCTCGAGCTCCATGGCTTCAGTTTGCGGGTCGAGCCTTGCCCTGATGGATGCCGGCGTGCCTCTCAAGGCTCCGGTTGCCGGCGTGGCGATGGGCCTCATCAAGGAAGGTAACGAGTTCGTCGTGCTGACCGACATCCTCGGCGACGAGGATCACCTCGGCGACATGGACTTCAAGGTCGCCGGCAGCCAGGAGGGCATCAGCGCTCTCCAGATGGACATCAAGATCGACGGCATCACGCGCGAGATCATGGAAGTCGCCCTGGCTCAGGCCCGGGACGGACGCCGGCACATCCTCGGCGAGATGAACAAGGTGCTGTCGACGTCACGCGAAAAGATGTCCGAATGGGCGCCCAGCATCATCACGATCAAGATCGACCCGGAGAAGATTCGCGACGTCATCGGCAAGGGCGGGTCCGTCATTCGCGCGATCACCGAGGAGACCGGAGCATCGATCGACATCGAGAACGATGGCACCGTCAAGATCGCTTCCGTCCAGGCCGCGGCGGGACGGGCAGCCAAGGAGCGCATCGAGCTCATCACGGCCGATGTCGAAGTCGGCAGGATCTACGAAGGCAAGGTCGCCCGCCTCATGGATTTCGGCGCTTTCGTCACGATCCTGCCCGGCCGCGACGGGCTCGTGCACATTTCGCAGATCTCGAACGACCGCGTCGAGAAGGTGAGCGACAAGCTCAACGAAGGCGACGTCGTTCGCGTGAAGGTGCTCGAGGTCGATCGGCAGGGGCGCATCCGCCTCAGCATGCGGGACGTCCAGGCCTGACAGCCGCCCGCCAAGGTCACTTATCAGTCCGACCGGCTTATCGCTGACGCTTCGGCGGCCAGCCGGTCGATGTTCCAGCGCTGTATTGCCCATTGCCACAATTCGCGCGGTCGCGAGCGCAGCAGCTCATCCGGCGGCTGGAGGCCGAGTAGTCGCAGCACGCGCAGCACTTCGCCCGAAGGCTGTCGATCATCGATGGCCTCGGCGCCGGTGGCCTTCGACAGCTTTTCGCCGGCGGCATTGGTCACCAGTGGGATGTGCCAGTAGCGCGGCACTGGCAGGCCCAATCGTTGCTGCAGGCAGATGTGCAAGGGAGTGCTGTCGAGGAGATCGGCGCCACGCACGATATCCGTGACACCCTGATCGGCGTCATCGACGACAACGGCAAGGTGGTAGGCTGGCAGTCCGTCCCTCCGAACGATGACGAAGTCACCATCGGTTTCAGCGATGCGACGTGAGATCGTGCCGCAGAGGCCGTCCTTAAATGTCGTTTTACCGTCGCTGACGCGGAGACGCAGGGCCGCGTCACCGGCGGTCAAATGCTTGTTCCGGCAGGTTCCGGGATAGCGATCCTCCGCCGACAAGGCGCGAATCTGCTGGCGGCTGCAGCGGCAGTAGTAGGCTTCTGCTGTGGCAAACAAGCGCTCGCCGCATGCAAGGTAGGCGGGGAAACGGGAGCTTTGCCGGCGCACCTCGCGATCCCACTCGAACTCGAGCGCCTCGAGTGTGCGCAAAATCGAGTCCGCTGAGCCCGGCACTTCCCGGGGCGGGTCGATGTCTTCTATGCGGACCAGCCACTCGCCGCCGGCCTGGCGCGCGTGGAGGTAACTGGCCGCAGCCGCGGCCAGCGAACCCAGATGGAGATCACCGGTTGGTGAGGGTGCGAATCGGCCTCTATATCCGGAGCCGGGTTGCGTCAAGCGGAGTCCCCGGCGCGACAGAGCCGCCTAGCGGTAATAGTCCTCGCGGTCGGTAAACTGCTTCTCGGCGAGCTCGCGACGCTCCTGTGCCTCGACGCAGAGGGTGGCGACAGGCCGGGCCTCGAGGCGCCGCAGGCCAATTTCGTCACCCGTTTCCTCGCAGTAGCCGTAAGTGCCACTGTCGATGCGATCGAGCGCTGACTCGATCTTCTTCAGGAGCTTGCGCTCGCGGTCGCGGGTTCTGAGCTCCAGGCCAAACTCAGTCTCCTGGGTCGCGCGATCGTTGGGGTCCGGCGGGTTCGAAGCATCGTCCTTCATGTGATGCATCGTGCGATCGACTTCTTCCATGAGCTCGCGTTTCCAGGCCAGCAGGAGCTGCCGGAAATGCTCGAGCTGGTCTTCGCTCATATAGGCTTCGCCGCGCTTCGGTTGATACGGCTCGAATCCGGGCACTGGACCGGCCAGCACACCGCCGCGACGAGCCGCAGTCTTGCCGGTTCGCGCCGGCAACCGGTTGACAACCGGTCGTCGGCTCGGCCGCGCAACCGCTGCAGCGCGCGTCGATTTCTTCGAGCTCGTGGTGCGCTTCAGCGACGTTTTCTTCGACGATTTCCCCGCAGCTGCCTTCTTCCCGGAGGCTGACTTGTTCCTTGTCACTTTCTTCCCGATATCCTTTCGCTTGGATGAGGTCTTGCCGGACTGCGCCTGTTTGCTGCCAGTCTTTCCCTTTGCTGAAGGTCTTTTCGAAGACGCTTTATTGGAGGCAGCCTTCTTCTTCGGCATCCGCTAAGTCTCCAGGTGGCTCCAAATCAGGCGGGCGATTATACATAGAAGAGGCAGCGTGGATACCCCGCGCGGGCAGGGCGCGCGGGCCAGCGGATCAACGCAGCACGACGGGAGGTGCCGGAGTCCAGTTCGGCGCTCGATGCTCGGCCACGACAGTAGTGTCGATACCACCGCGTACATTGAATGCGGCTGTCAGGCGAGCGAAACGCGGGCTCATGCCTCGGACGAGGTCGTCGAGAATCGCATTGGTGACGGCCTCGTGAAAGGCGCCGACGTCGCGATAGGACCAGATATAAAGTTTCAGTGATTTCAATTCGACGCAGAGAGCTTCTGGTACGTATTCGAGGTCCAGCACGGCAAAATCAGGCTGGCCTGTCTTCGGGCAGAGACAGGTGAACTCCGGTATTCGCATGCGAATCGCGTAATCGCGCGAGGGATTCGGATTCGGAAAGAACTCGAGCGAATCCCGGGAGGGCCGGGTTCTGGCGTCAGGCACATCCCCTCACTTTTTTTCGCCGAAAAATCCAAAGGCTTCGCAGCGAAATTTACTTTACACTAACCTCCCGGACGCAGTCACGGCTGCCACGACTGTCCCTCTACGGAGCGATATGCGCCTCAGCAAGGTCAAGCTTTCCGGATTCAAATCGTTTGTCGATCCAACGACACTCAACTTTCCCACGAACCTGACAGGCATCGTCGGTCCGAACGGCTGCGGCAAGTCCAACATCATCGACGCGATCCGCTGGGTTCTCGGCGAGAGTTCCGCCAAGACCTTGCGGGGTGACTCGATGGCGGACGTGATATTCAACGGCTCGAGCACGCGCAAGCCGGTCGGACAAGCCAGTATCGAGCTGGTTTTCGACAACAGCGACGGGCAGATCACGGGTACCTACGCGGGCTATACGGAAGTCGCCATGCGGCGCGTCGTCGAGCGCGACGGCACCTCGCAGTACTTTCTCAACAACGGCAAGTGCCGCCGCAAAGACATCACAAACCTGCTGCTCGGCACGGGCGTCGGTAGCCACGGCTATTCGGTGATCGAGCAGGGCATGATTTCCCGGCTCGTCGAGGCCAAGCCCGAGGAACTGCGATCCTTCCTCGAGGAAGCCGCGGGTATTTCGAAGTACAAGGAACGGCGGCGCGAGACCGAGCACCGGATCGAGCACACGAGGGCCAACCTCGAGCGCCTGAAGGATTTGCGTGAAGAGCTCGGCAATCAACTCGACCACCTGCAGCGCCAGTCCAAGGCTGCCGAGCGCTTCAAGCTGCTCAAGGCCGAGGAGCGGCGTACCGAGGCGGAGCTTTTGCTACTGCGCCTGAAGGCTCTGGAATCCGACATGGGCGAGGAAAAGAAGCAGCTCTCCGCGCGGCAACACGAGCTCGACGTCGCTGTGACCAATCAGGGAACCGTGGACAAGGAGATCGAGCAACTGCGTGTGCAGCTCGACGACCGCGGCGATGAGTTCAACGAGGTCCAGGGCATCTATTACAAGGTGGGTGCCGACATCGCCCGGCTCGAGCAGAGCATCCAGCATCGCAATGCCGACATTCAGCGCCAGCTCAAGGAGCTGGAGCAGACCGAGGGTCAGCTCGGCAAGGTGTCGGGACATGTCACGGACGACCAGACGGAGCTCGAGAAGCTCGACGAAATGCTCGGTCGCCTGAATCCCGAGCTGGAAAAGGCGCAACGGCAACTCGAGGCATTGGAAGCAGCGCTGCGTAGTGCCGAGCAGAGTGCCGAGGCCGGTCGCGACCAGGCAGAGAACATTGCGGCTGCTATGGCCAGTGCCGAACGTACGATTCAGGTGGAGGAAGCGCGGCTTGAACAGCTGGCCGAAAGGCTCGAGCGACTCAGCATCGAGCGGAAAGATAAGGAAACAGAACGCGAATCGATCGAATCGTCCCAATTCGATCGGGTAATCGACACGCTGACCGCGACCGAGGAGAAGCAGCGTTCGGACTACGAAAACGCCACCCGCCGGCTCGAATCGACCACGGGCGAAATCCGGCAGTTGCGGAAGGACGATCTCGCGCTCTCTGACGCACTCGACGGGCTGCGCCAGCGACTGCAACTCGACAAGGGTCGCCTGAGCTCGCTCGAGGCCCTGCAGGAGGCGGCACTGGGCAAGGTCTCCGAGTCTGCGGCACAGTGGCTGAGCGCGGGTCGAAGGAGCAAGTCGCCACCCCTGGCGGCGCAACTTCAGGTCGAGTCCGGCTGGGAGCGGGCAGTCGAAACGGTCGTTCGAGGCTATTTGAACGCTCTCGAGGCGAAGACGCTCGACGAGATCGAACCCGACCTGCCGCATCTCCAGGATAGTGGTCTCGCCTTCGTTGAAACGGAACAATTCGCCCGAGCTGCGAACGATTCGATGGTTGCGCTCGAGTCTCTGGCCGACAAGGTGAAGGCGCCGGCGGCGGCTCGCACGCTGCTGACTGGCGTATTCGCGGCCACCGATCTCAAGCAGGCGCTTGGTAGCAGGTCCCGACTGCTCCCGGGGCAGTCCATCGTCACGCGGGACGGGATTGAAGTCTCGGCACATTCCCTGAGGATCGGCAAGAGTGACGATCCGCAGATCGGTGTCATCGCTCGCAGCGAGGAAATCGAGCGGCTGCTTGCGAGCATTGCATCGCTGACCAGTGAAACTGAATCTGTGGCGGCTCACGCATCGCAGAATCGCGCGCGGATCGAGGCGGCGGAGACGCGGTCCCTCGAAGAGCAAGCTGCTGCCCATCGGCTGCAGGGCCTGCATGCGCAGTCACGTGCAGAGCTCGAAGCTCGCAAGGCACGGCGGGAAGAGTTGCGGCAGCGCGCTGCGGCGCTGGCAGCGGACGCGGCTGCGCTCGACGAGGAGTCGCGCGGTATCTCCCAGGCCATGACGGAAGCCAGCAGCCGGATCGGGAATGCGACGACGGCGCGCGAGGAGTCCGCACTCACGCAGGGGCGTCTGCATCGCGAAAGAACGGATACGACTGATCATTTGCACGAAGTGCGACGACGTGTCGAGCTCGAGCGCGAAAGCGTGCACGATATGGCCATCCTCGTGGAATCGAGGCGCAGCTCGAAACAGTCCGCAAGCGCAGCGCTCGAGCGCATCCAGGCTCAAAAGAGCTACCTGGCCGAGCGCCGCGACGAGCTGACGGCGCACATCGAGGCGCTCAAGGCTCCGCTTGCCGGCGATCAGGCCACCCTGGCCACGCAGCTCGACGAGCGGCTCAAGGTCGAGGACGCGCTGGCACAGGCCCGTTCCGGTGTGGAGAACTGCGAGCAAGAGGTTCGCGATGCCGAGGCGCGGAGGGTTACCGGGCAGCGTGTGGCCAACGAAGCCCGAGATGCTACCGAGAGCGCACGCATGGCTGTCCGCGAGATCGAGGTCAGGGCCGACACTGTGCGCGAGCAGCTCAGCCATAGCGGCTTTGCACTGGAAACCCTCGTGGCCGAACTGCCCGAGGGTGCAAATTCGACCGAATGGGCGGAGAAGCTCGAAGGCGTAGGCCGAAAGATCCAGCGGCTTGGCCCGATCAATCTCGCTGCCATCGACGAATTCCAGGAAAAGTCCGACCGCAAGCAGTACCTCGACAAGCAGGACGCGGACCTAACGGAAGCGCTCGCGACACTCGAGGCCGCGATTCGCAAGATCGATGGCGAGACGCGCGCGCGGTTTCGCGACACTTTCAATCAGGCCAATCAGGGACTGGGCGAGCTGTTTCCGCGACTCTTTGGCGGTGGACAGGCCTATCTGGAGCTCGAGAGCGAAGATCTGCTGAACGCCGGCGTGACCATCATGGCGCGTCCGCCGGGGAAGAGGATCAGCACCATTCATCTGCTGTCGGGCGGCGAGAAGGCGCTCACCGCAGTGGCGCTCGTGTTCGCGATATTCAAGCTGAACCCGGCACCGTTCTGCCTGCTCGACGAGGTCGACGCGCCGCTGGATGACGCCAACGTGGGAAGGTTCTCGGAAATCGTGCGCGAGATGTCGGATCAGGTGCAGTTCGTGCTGATCACGCACAACAAGACGACGATGGAGGCCATGAATCAGCTGGCTGGTGTCACCATGCATGAGCCGGGTGTGTCGCGCCTGGTTGCCGTCGACATCGATGAAGCGGTCCAGCTCGCTGCGATGTAGGCAGAGCCGCAATGACCGGACTGCGATTGGCGCTACTCGCGCTTGGCTTGTTGTTGATTCTCGCGGTCTATCTGTGGACTCGCGGGGCACCACAACGCTGGATCAGTCGGCTCGCAGGCATGCGCCGCGTCAGATCCCCGGATGCAGTCCGGGTGGAGCCGGCGGTCGAAACCGAACCTGAAGAGTCAATCGCTGACGAGCCTCGCTCGAGCGAGGGGTCGGGATATCCGCCGGCCCAGCCCAGAAAGATCGTGACCCTGCGGTTTGTTCCACGCCAGGGGCAGCTTGCTTGCGACACGGTTTTGCTTGCCTTGAGGGCCGCGGGTCTGCGCCACGGCCGCTATGGGATATTTCACAAGCTCGCCGACGAGTTCAGTGACGACCCGCAGTTCAGTGTCGCAAATCTCACTGAGCCAGGCTCATTCGACCTCGCGCGGGCATCCGAGACCAAGATCCCCGGGATGAGCTTCTTCATGGTCATGCCGGGCGCGGGCGACGCCGTAGATCGGTTCGACGACATGGTGCGCACGGCTCGAGAACTCGCCCGGGAGCTCAATGGGGACCTTCGCGACGAGCAGGGCAGTTCCTGGAGCATTCAGCGCGAACGATTCGTGAGGGAAGAGATCATCCAGTTCCAGCACGGCAGGGAACGGCTCGATTCCGAGTGATGGCCAAACCTTCGCGCAAAGTACCCAAAGACATAGCAGTTGAATCCGAGCGGCTGCGCGAACAAATCGACGAGCATCGTTACGCCTACTATGTGCTGGCGCACCCAAAGGTGCCGGACGCGGAATTCGATCGACTGTTTGCACGGCTCGAAGAGATCGAGCTGAAATACCCCGATCTCGTCACGGCAGATTCGCCGACCCAGCGGATCGGACCGGCACCCACCGGAGAGTTCGCGCAGGTCGAGCACGATGTCCCGATGCTCTCGCTTGCCAACGCCTTCCACGACGAGGACGTCATCGCATTTCACGAACGGGTGAATGTGCGGCTCAAGGACGCTGGCGCCGATCCTGCGGCACTCGAATTCGTCGCCGAACCGAAGCTCGACGGCACGGCCATCAGCCTGCGGTACGTAAAGGGCCGGCTGATCCTGGGCGCGACTCGCGGCGACGGTTCGCGCGGCGAGGATGTTACGCACAATGTCCGAACCATCGAGAGCCTCCCGCTCAGGCTTCGCGGAAAGCGACTTCCCGCGCTGCTGGAAGTTCGCGGTGAGATATTCATGCCCAAGGCGGGCTTCGAGGAGTTCAACCGCCGCATGGCGGCGGAGGGCGGCAAGCCATTCGTGAATGCCCGCAATGCCGCGGCCGGGAGCCTCCGGCAGCTTGATCCAAGACTGACTGCGGACAGGCCGCTGGACGCCTTTTTATATGGTCTCGGCAAGGTGGAGGGACGCACGGCGCCCGACACGCATGCCGAGGTCTTGGGGTTTCTGGCCGAAATCGGCTTTCGGACGTCGCCCGACTGGGAATTGGTAGAGGGATATTCGGGTTGTTTGCGCTATTACGAGAATATCCGGGCGAAACGGAGCGATTTACCGTACGAGATCGATGGTGTCGTGTACAAGCTGAACCGCCTTGATTGGCAGGATCTGCTCGGCACAGTCTCGCGAGCTCCGCGTTGGGCCATCGCACACAAGTTTCCCGCCCAGGAAGAAATGACAGTGGTCGCGGCAATAGAGTTTCAGGTAGGGCGTACCGGCGCTATCACTCCAGTTGCGAGACTCGAACCGGTGTTCGTAGGCGGAGTCACCGTCAGCAACGTTACCTTGCACAATATCGGTGAGGTTCATCGCAAGGACGTCCGCGTTGGAGATACGGTCATCGTCCGTCGCGCCGGCGACGTGATCCCCGAAATCGTCGGCGTGGTTCCGGATCGGCGCCCACGAGGTGCGAAGGTCGTGCAGCTGCCTGTCGCGTGCCCCGTCTGCGGTTCCGCAATCCTCCAGGAGGAGGATGAAGCGGTCGCACGGTGCAGTGGCCAGCTCGCCTGCGCAGCTCAATTGAAGGAGTCACTCAGACATTTCGCTTCACGATCTGCGATGGACATCGATGGTTTGGGGAGCAAGCTCATCGATCAATTGGTGGACGCAAAGCTGGTCACCAATGCGGCACAGCTGTACGAGCTGACTCTGGAGCGGCTGATTGACCTCGATCGCATGGGCGAACGGTCGGCGAGCAAGCTGCTGTCCTCGATCGGGAGCAGTAAGAAGACAACATTTGCGCGATTCCTGTTCGCTCTCGGGATCCGAAATGTAGGCTCAGCCACTGCTGGAGCACTCGCGGCAGAATTTGCGAGCCTCGATGAGCTGATGGTTTCCGATGAGGAACGGCTACAGCAGGTCGAAGACGTCGGCCCCATCGTGGCAGGGCAGATTACGAAGTTCTTTCGCGAGACTCACAACGCTGCCGTGATAAAGAGCCTGATCGGGCACAACATTCATTGGCCTGCCATGGATAGACCACGCACTGTTGACTCTCCCATCGCTGGCAAACGAGTGGTGATCACGGGAACTCTAGGCAGTCTGTCTCGACAAGAGGCAACGGCCAGGCTAGAGGCGCTAGGCGCAAAAGTTGTGAGCAGTGTTTCGAGCAAGACGGATATCGTGATCGTTGGTGAAAGCCCGGGGTCGAAGCTCAAGAAAGCAGAGGAACTGGGAATTACCGTCTGGACTGAAGATATGGTCAAACGTGAGTTGCGACTGTGAGCCCGATTCGTGCGTCCCTTCAAACGGTGTTCATTGAGTGTCTCCATTCAATGCTTGCGCCGTTGGTACGGCTCACTCTCTATTGCGGCCTAGGGCATTCGGAGTTCGCTGCCGTTGCGCGGCGAGTCTTCGTAGACGTGGCCAGCGATGAATATGGACTTCGAGGCAGGCGCGCGAACGTGTCGAAGATTTCTGCAAAGACGGGTATTTCAAGAAAATCTGTCCAGAAGCTCCGGACTCAGAACCACGCTCTGGAATGGACCCCGGACGACGAAGTCAGTCCGATAAATACGATCAGTCACTATTGGCGATTCGATGAAGAGTTCGGATCTAAGGATGGCGCCGCGAAGGAACTTCGCTACGAAGGGGAGGGTGGGTTCGTTGCGCTGGTGAAAAAATATGCAGGTGACATTCCTGCAAGCACCATTCGACAGGAGTTCCTCCGTGAAGGACTTGCGGTCTTCACAGACAGTGGCCTACTTAAATTGATT
>Ga0315910_10000837_pt1 | contig 29336 bp, 31 predicted proteins | sample EdamamesoilMG_FD_204470 | JGI IMG/M metagenome (GOLD analysis project Ga0315910, IMG submission 204470) | Garden soil microbial communities collected in Santa Monica, California, United States - Edamame soil | ecosystem: Environmental > Terrestrial > Soil > Garden | place: USA: California... | reverse complement strand
ATCAACGCCGCAAACCCCGCGTCCAGCGGTCGTAAAGCCGGTCCGCGACGCGGCGCATGGCCGCGAGGCGGTCCTGCATTCGGGACTGCATCTGGTCGGGTGTCTGCACCGACGGCGTTGCCCGCGCCTGCTCGATCTCTTCCGCACCGGTCCGGCACCAGCTGTCGATCAGCTGCTCGGTCATTTCGACGTGGCATTGCATGCCGAGGTTCTTGCCGACGACGAAGCCCTGGTTCTCGCAATTGCGGTTGCCCATGATCCTGACGGCGCCGTCCGGGATGGAAAAGGTCTCGCCATGCCAGTGGAAGGATTCGAAGCGCCGCAGGTCGGGCCCGAACCACTCGCGCGCCACCGGGTGGTCGGCGACTTCGATTTCCCCCCAGCCGATTTCCTTGACGGGGTTGCGGCCGACTTTGCCGCCCAGGGCCTTGGACATGAGTTGCCCGCCGAGGCAGTGCCCGAGCACGGGGATGTCGGCGGCGACGCCGGCGCGGATCAGGGCTTCCACCTGCGGGATCCACGGCAGGTCGTCGTTGACGCTCATCGGCCCGCCCATGAACACCAGGCCGCTGTAAGCGGCCGGCTCCCGGGGAACGGCTTCGCCGGCATCGATGGCCACCAGGCGCCAGGGCAGGCCGCGCGCATCGAGATACGTGGCAAAATAGCCCGGCCCTTCGGTCGGAGAATGTCTGAAGATTGCGACGGGCTTCATCTCGGGAGGGTTCGTGCGGATTACGGTGGCAAATGTTACTGGAGTTCTGCTGACCCTCCTAGCGGTCGCGGCGCACGCGCAGGAGGTCAGCGTGGTCGCCCTGTTCCAGGACAGGGCCATGCTGTCCATCAACAAGGCCAAACCGCGCACCATGCGCGCCGGCGAAACCGTGGACGGTGTAACCCTTGTCAGCGCGGATAGCGACGGCGCCGTCATTTCCATCAAGGGCAAGAAGCAGCGCCTTCGCATCGGCGAAGGCGCGTACAGCACCGCGACGATTGCCTCGGGCCGCGCAAGCACCACCTTGATGGCCGATTCCAGCGGCCATTATTCGACGATCGGCAGCGTCAATGGCACGTCGGTGCGATTCCTGGTGGATACCGGCGCCACTCTCGTTTCGATGGGCGTGGAAGATGCGCGGCGCGCAGGCGTCAACTACCTCGCGGGCAAGATCGCCTATTCGCAAACCGCCAACGGCGTCACGCCGATCTACCGGGTCAGGTTCGACAGCGTGAAGGTGGGCGACATCACACTCAACAACGTGGAAGGGGCCGTGCACGCTTCCGGCCTGCCCGTGGTGCTGCTGGGCATGAGCTTTCTCGGCCAGCTCGAGATGCGCAATGACGGCAGCAGCCTGGTGCTGACCAAACGCTACTGACCGCCGCGCCGACGCCGACGGCATTTCCTGCAGGATTTCCAACCACCGAACGACCAAGGAGAACGCATGCTCTACGAATTGCGCATCTATCACGCCGTGCCCGGCAAGCTGCCGGCGCTGCACGCCCGCTTCCAGAACCACACCCTGAAGGTCTGGGAACGCTTCGGCATCCGCCAGGCCGGGTTCTGGACGTCCCTCATCGGCGACAGCAACAATGACCTGTATTACTTCCTGGAGTGGGAGAGCCTCGCCGAACGCGAGCAGAAATGGAATGCCTTCGTGGTGGACCCGGAATGGAGCCGGATCCGCGCCGAAACGGAAAAGGACGGTCCGATCGTCGGCCACATCACGAACATGATCCTGTCGCCGACGGCGTACTCGAAATTCCGCTGACCGGCGCAGCCGGAACTACATCGATTCCTTGATGAAGCGCCCGTTGGTCGCCTGCACCGGGCGGGCGTTCATCGGATACAGCCGGGAGAATACCGCCACCTGCTCCGCCGAAATGGCGACGGGAGTCTTCATCACGATCCAGAGCACGCCCTCGCTGCACGGCGGCGTGGTGAGGGACCCCATGTAGGTGTAGTACGCGCGGCTCTCCGGCAGGAGCTTGTCCAGTTCGAGCCTCACCTCCGGCAGGTAGGTTTCGATGCCGCGCTCCAGCGGCAGGAAGGGCCAGAGCTTGCGGATGAAGGCATTCTCGCCCCCGCCTTCGAACAGCACGGCAATCACGGCGATCCGGCCGTCGACATCCTTGTGGACCAGGTGCGCGACCATGTCGTAGCTGCGGCCGTCGATGCGTTCCTCGGCGGGCTTGTGGAAGTGGAATTGCTTGAGGTCGTAACGCCGGCCTGTCACGACGATGTATCGCCCGGCCTCGACATTGACCTGCACCGTGTGGCCGTTGTCGACGATGCGCAGCGGTCCCGGCGCATACGAAAATTCGATCGGCTCGAGTTCCAGGCGCGCACCGTCCCGGATGTCGATGGGCGATTGCTGGCGGCCTTCGGCGCACGCGGCGAACTCGGGCCGGATCGCGCCCCAGTTGTCGGCGCCCGCTTCACCCGCGTAGGCCCAGTGGGCCTCGGCCTGCTTTGCCGCAGTGGCATTGGGAGCAGGCTTCGCGCGCTGGACGCGCCGCATGGCGACGCGCGATGACGTTTCCGGGCGCGGCGCGCGACGCACCGTGACCGTCGGCGCGGCGGTCACGGGAGCCGCCTCCTGCGGCGCCTCGACTTTGGACAGCATTGCAATTTTCGTCGGCGGAGTTTTCTCGGCGGCCTTCTCGTCCGTCTTGGCGTTCTCGGCAGGCTTGCCCTTGTCCGGGGCGGCCTCGGCGGCTTTTTTTGCCGGTTCGCCGGTTTCTTTTGGCGCCCCTTCCTTCGGGGCGCCCTTGGAAACCTCGGCGGCAGCGGCTTCGGGCATCAGGCCGGACCTGGATTTTTCCGAAGGCTTCGCAGCCGCCTTCTCCGCGTCGTTCTTGCCGCAGGCGAGTTCCAGCATTTTCTCGCGCAACGAATCGGGTTCCACCGCGGACGGGAACTGCAGGCCCTCCATCTGCACCCGTTTCATCTCGGCGCCATCCGCCCCCAGGTAGACCCGCAGGAGCGGTTCGGTGGTGCGCCGCGCACAGTCGTAGGCAATGTGCGATTTGACGGCGCGGTACTTGCCTTCCCAGGCCTTGTTTTCCTGGTCGGCCGAGAACCTTTCGAGCTCCCAGGCCCTGGCAGCTTCGCCATTGCGAGCGATTCCGCTGACGTCGAGGAAGGCCGTCTTCTCGGGCGTGACCCGGACGGTTTTCCATTGCGCGGCAAGGCTGCCGCCGGCGAAAGTCAGCGTCGCGGCCAGCAGGAGCAGGTGCGCGGATGTCGGGCGTGAAGTCTTCATGGCGCTGCTATCGGTCGCCGCGGGGGAATCTTTACCGGCCCGCGCCCGGGCCGGGCTGGCTTTTGGACCGCAAAAATGAGTAAAATCATCGTCCGATAAAGCACTTAGCCTCCCGCGAGGCCGCTTCGAAAAGATCATGGACGAAAAACTCGTTTACAACGTCAACGTCGCCGCCCAGGACGTATTGCTCCCGCCGGGCGAGGTCAAGCGCCGGATCCCTCTGACGGACCGCGCGGAACGCACCGTGCTGGAAGGCCGCCACGTGCTGGAGCGCATCCTCGACCGCCGCGATCATCGGCTCATGGTGGTCGTGGGTCCCTGCTCCATCCACGACCCGATCGCCGCCATGGATTACGCGCAGCGCCTGAAGAAAGTGGCGGACGAAGTGGCGGACACGCTGTTCATCGTGATGCGGGTCTATTTCGAGAAGCCGCGCACCACGACGGGCTGGAAGGGCCTGATCAACGACCCGCACATGGACGATTCCTTCGACATCGAGAAAGGCCTGCAGCTGGCGCGCAAGGTGCTCTCGGACATCAACGAACTGGGCCTGCCTGCCGGCACCGAGGCGCTGGATCCGATCAGCCCGCAATACCTCGGCGACCTGGTTGCCTGGAGCGCCATCGGCGCGCGCACCACGGAATCGCAAACCCACCGCGAAATGGCGAGCGGTCTCTCGACCCCCGTGGGGTTCAAGAACGGCACCGACGGCGGACTGCAGGTGGCGATCAATGCCCTGCTCTCGGTATCGCGTCCGCACAGTTTCCTGGGCATCGACCAGGCCGGCCAGGTTTCGGTCGTCCGCACCAAGGGCAATGCCTACGGGCACATCGTGCTGCGCGGCGGCTCGAAAGGCCCGAACTACGATTCCGTCACCATGGCCGTGGTGGAAAAGGAACTGGCGAAGAACAAGCTCCCGGCGAACATCGTCGTCGACTGCAGTCATGCCAATTCCAACAAGGACCACAACCTGCAACCGCTGGTCATGCTGGACTGCGCCCACCAGATCATGGAAGGCAACCAGTCCATCGTTGGCGTGATGCTGGAAAGCAACCTGAACGCCGGCAACCAGTCGATCCCGACGGACCTGAAGCAGCTCAAGTACGGCGTTTCCGTGACCGACGCCTGCATCGACTGGGAGGCCACCGAGAAACTGCTGCGCGATACCCGGCAGAAACTGAAGGATGTCCTGCCGAAGCGCGTTCCGCGCTCCGCGGACGTCATCGCGCTGAAGCGCTAGGCGCGATTCTTCGCGCCAACCCGGGGCGGCCTGGCGGCCGCCCTTTTCTTTTGCGGATTCGCTGTCAGTTTCGGCTGCCGCCCGTTGCGGTCATTTCCCGCCGCGCTTGCGACCTGCCGCGACCGCTCTCGAATTACGAACCGCACGCGCGGGCGCCGGCGCGGCGGGCGCGCTCTCCCCGACCAGCCATTGCACGAAATCGTCCACCTCCGTGCGCGATCGCGTCGCCGGCGCGCGGACGATGTAATAAGCCCGATCCACCACGGAAGCGCGGTCGAACGGCGTCACCAGCGAACCCTCGGCAACCAGTTTCCGAATCAGCGGGCGCCGCCCGAGCGCAACGCCTTGCCCGCCCACCGCGGCATCGACGACCTGGTCATAGTGGCTGAAGCGCAGGGACGCAGCCGGCTTCAGATCCGCCAGGCCGACCGCTTCCAGCCAGACATCCCAGCTCAGGGACGGGATCGCGCGTTCCGCGTCGTCGAAATGCAGCAGGACATGGCGCTTCAGGTCGGCCGGCGACTTGAGGGGACGGGCACGGTCGCGCGCAAGCGCCGGACTGCAGACCGGGATGATTTCCTCGCCGAACATGCGGATTGCGCCGGCCGGGGCGGCGCTGACGGGGCAATAGCGGATCGCGAGATCGATGCGCTCGCGGTCCAGGTCCAGGATCTGGTTGTTCGCGGCAATGCGCACGTCCAGCGCGGGATGCCGCTTGCGGAAGGCGGCGAGCCGCGGGATGAGCCACAGGGAACAGAACGCGATCGACGACGTCACCGTCACCATGTTCTGTCCCGTGTCGGGGTCGATGCGTTCGACCGCGTCCGCAAGGGTGCGCAGCGCCTGGCCGGCGGCCCGGAACATCTGCTCGCCGGCATCGGTCAGCGCCAGGCCGCGATTGCGCCGCTTGAACAGCTCGACCCCGAGGCGCTGTTCCAGGGCCTGGATCTGGCGGCTGACCGCGGATTGGGTGATGAACAGCTCCTCCGCGGCCCGGGTGAAGCTCAGGTGCCGGGCAGCCGCCTCGAAGCCGCGGACCAGGTCGAGCGGAAACTGCGGCCGGGCCTTTTTATCCATTCCTGTCACGCATGCGAATCATTCCAAAATATCGTTTGTCCGTCTGAGACGGCCTGCGGAAAATGCATTTCGCAATGATTCACGGGAATGATTCACCCGTCAACGCACAAAGGAGCCCGCGATGAACATCGACATCAAGCGGCAGACGCTCGACCTGGCCGACGAAGGCCTGCTCGCCATCCGCGATGGACGCATGAGTCGCGTTCATTCCCTCGAAGGCACGCTCTGGGTCACGGAGGAAGGCGAGGTCAAGGACACGATCCTGCGCCGCGGCGAGACCTACACGATCCGCAACGCCGGCCTGGTGGTCATCACCTCGCTGGGAAAATCGCGCATCACGCTGGAAGAACCGGCGCTGCAAAGGGGCGCCGCCCGCAGCCTTGCAGCCGGGGATGTCCCGGAGCTTGCGTCGTGCGCCTGAGATACCTCGCGCAACCCGTACGGGTGCGCGATGGCCGGCCCGCGTGGATCCGGGAAGTCAGGCCGGACGACGATGTGGCGGTCGGCCGCTTCGTGCTGGAACTGTCGCCCTCGAGCCGCTATTTCCGCTTCATGATGGGCATGCGCGAGCTGTCGGAGGATGCCCTGCACCGGTTCACCCGACCCATACCGGGCCGCGAAGCCGTGCTCGTCGCAACGCCGGGGACGAGCCTGGGCCGGATCATCGGGCTCGCCCAGTTCGTCATGGACGACGACGGCGAGAACGGCGAGTTTGCGCTGGTAGTCGCCGATGCCTGGCAGAGGAAGGGACTGGGCACGCGCATGCTCACCGAGCTGGGGATGCATGCAGCAAGGCACGGCATAACGCACATCCATGCCGACGTGCTCGCGGACAACCATGCCATGCGGCGCCTCGCGGAAAAGACCGGCTCCGTGCTGCGCGCGAATCCTTCCGCACCCTGGGTGCTTCAACTCTCGGCACGCCTGCCCGCGATCGCAACAACCCCACTGCACACCGGCCTCTCCGAAAGCCATTCCGTCACGACGGCGCGCTAAACGGAACCGACTGGCGTCAGCGCGCGTCTATACTCGTGCCCATTCAGGGCGTGGCATGAGAGTGAAGGACGAATACAAACCGAAGATCGGACTGGTGCTGGGCAGCGGCTCGGCACGCGGCTGGGCCCACATCGGCGTAATCCGCGCCCTGCAGGAAGCGGGCATCGAGCCGGACATCGTTTGCGGCACGTCCATCGGATCGCTGGTGGGCGCCGCGTATGCGGCGGGCAAGCTGGACGACCTCGAGGCCTGGGTCAAGTCGCTGACCTGGAAGACGGTAGTCGGCCTGCTCGACTTCACGATCACCGCCGGCCTCATCAAGGGCATCCGGCTGGTCGATTTTTTCCGGTCGCAGTTCTCCGACATGGAGATTCCCGAGCTCGCCACGCCCTTCGCCTGCGTGGCGACGGAACTGGGCACGGGACGCGAAGTGTGGCTGCGGGAAGGAAAGGTGCTGGACGCGGTGCGCGCGTCGATCGCGTTGCCGGGATTGTTCACGCCGATCGAACGCAACGGCCGCCTGCTCGTCGATGGCGGGCTGGTCAACCCGGTGCCCGTCTCGCTCGCCCGCGCGATGGGCGCGGACATCGTCATCGCGGTGGACCTCAGTTCGGACCTGATGGGTCGGCGCCTGCGCAAGCCGTTGCCGGTTGCCAAGACCCCGCAGAAGCCGGGCCGGATCGCCAGCCATCTCTCGACGATGCTGGCCAAGTTCGGGAGGAAGAAGGACCGGCCCGACGCCAAAGCCGCGCGCCCCATCCCCTCTATGCTCGACGTCATGGCCACCAGCATCAACATCATGCAGGAGCGCATCACCCGCAGCCGGCTGGCCGGCGAGCCGGCGGACGTCATGATCCGCCCGCGCCTGGGCCAGATGGCATTGATGGATTTCCATCGCGCGGCGCCCGCGATCGTCGAAGGGCATCGCGCCGCGGAAGCCGCGATGGCGCAGCTGCTTTACGTGATCAACGGCGGGGACATCCGGGTGGAGGCCCCGCCGGAGCACTGACCGTGTCTGGTTCGATTTCCGGTATATCGCCTTAGAGCCGGCCGGGATCCCGGCCGGGATTGACTTGCCGGCCGCGATCGAATGACTGCGAGTTGATCGCGGAACTCCCCCGTCCGCCGATGGCCTCGGTATCGGGATTGACGTTGGTCCCGCCGATCTGCACGCGCGGACCCACCGCACCGCCGCCGCCGCCTCCGCCGCCTCCCTCACCGCGGCCATCACCACCACCCGGATTGACCTGGGCGACACCGCCGCGACGCGGCCCGGTGGTCCCGCCACCGCCGCCGCCACCGCCGGCTTCGTTCGGCATGCCGGCGAGATTCTTTTCCTTGCCGGGCTTTTCACCACCGCCCGCCTGGCCGCCACCCGCTTGACCACCCCCCTGGGCTCCACCGCCCGCCTGTCCGCCGCCTCCAGCCGACTGACCACCGCCGGACTGGCCACCACCCGCTTGACCGCCACCCTGGGCTCCGCCGCCTGCCTGTCCACCGCCTCCAGCCGCCTGACCACCGCCGGACTGGCCACCACCCGCTTGACCGCCACCCTGGGCTCCGCCGCCTGCCTGTCCACCGCCTGCCTGTCCACCGCCTGCCTGTCCACCGCCTCCAGCCGACTGACCGCCGCCGGCTTGACCCGCGCCAGCCTGCCCGCCACCGGCAGCACCGCCTGCGCCTTGTCCACCCCCGGCCTGGCCTCCACCTTGACGGCCGCCGCCCGCCTGTCCTGCGCCGGCCTGGCCACCGCCAGCTCCCGCCCCAGCGCCCCCGGCCGCCTGGCCACCACCGCCCGGCGTTTGTTTCCCGGCACCTGTGTTCACTCCGGCAATGCCTGCGGCCCCACCACCCGCCTGACCCCCTTGCGCACCGCCCGCGGCGCCCTGTCCTTGACCCGCGCCCCCCTGCTGTCCCGGTACGCCCACCTGGCCTGCGCCGCGCTGTCCGCCACGCTGGCCGCCTTGTTGTCCCGCGCCCGGGATGCCTCCCGGCGTCTGCTTGTCGGGATCGCTCATGCTGTTCAGGTCACCCGGCATGCCCGCACCGGGAATGCCCGGCACGCCACGGCCGCCCTCGCGGCCGCTGCCGATCCCGCCAAGGTCCTGCACGCCCTGTTGTGCGCCGCCCATGTCGCGAAGTCCAGCGAGCTCGCGCGCGGCATTCGCGCCCTGCACGTTGCGCATATTGGCGTCACCGATCGGCGTGTTGCCGATGGGCGTGTTACCAACCGGCGTGTTCCCAACGGGCGCGTTCCTCACGGGCACGTTGGCCACGGGCTTGCTCCCGATCGGCGTCGTGCCGATGGGTGCCGTCACTGTCGGCTTGATGGCCGGAGAATTCGCCACTGGCGTTGCCGGTGCAGTCGGCGCAATCGGCTTGACTGCAGGCATCGCCACAGGTGTGACCGGCGCGGGCTTCACGGTGGTGATCGGGGTGACGGAAGTCGTCGGTTTGGGCATGACGGTGGGCGCTTTTTCGGCGGCGCCCAGACCGTGTCCAAACAGGCTTCCCAATACGCAAATCGAAGTAACGACAGCTTTTTTCATTCCCTTGCCTCCCCTGGTTGGCGACCGCTGCGATGTTCGCCGAACGGCCACCCTGATCCCATAAGCAAGCAAAAGGCCGGGTCGCCCCGGCCTTCTGCAGTTAAGCGGCGCGAATCCTTCAGCGCATGACGAAAGGATTGCCGGTCTTGACGCCGGTGTTGATCCACACGCTTTTCATCTGCATGTACTCGAAGATCGCGCTCTGGCCGTTCTCGCGTCCCACGCCGCTATCCTTGTAGCCGCCAAACGGCGACATGAAGCTCACCGCGCGATACGTGTTGACCCAGACGGTACCGGCTTTGATGCGTTCCGACATGCGAATGGCACGGCCGATGTCATTGGTCCAGACACCGGAGCCCAGCCCGAAGCGCACGTCATTGGCAATGCGGACGGCATCCTCTTCATCCTTGAACGGGATGATGGACAGCACCGGACCGAACACTTCTTCCTGTGCGATGCGCATCTTGTTGTCCACGCCGGTAAATACCGTCGGCTCGACGAACCAGCCCTTGCCGCACTCCGGCCGGGTCGCGGCACCCCCGCCCATGCGCAGCTTCGCGCCCTCGTTCTTGGCAACGTCGATGTACGACAGGATTTTCTGGTATTGCGGCTGGGTGGTCACCGGACCGACCTGTGTTTCGAGGCTCATCGGGTTACCCATCCGCGCGGTCTTGGCGAGGGCGAGCAGCTTGTCGACGAACTTGTCGTGGATGGATTCCTGCACCAGCAGGCGCGAGCCGGCGATGCAGGTCTGTCCGGTCGCCGCAAAGATTCCCGACACCGCGCCGTTGACCGCGTCTTCCATCACCGCGTCCTCGAACACGATGTTCGGCGACTTTCCGCCGAGCTCGAGGCCGACCTTCTTGAAACTGCGCGCAGCGGTCTCGTTGATGATCCGACCGGTGGCGTCCGAGCCCGTGAAGGTGATCTTCGCGGTGAGCGGATGCTCGACCAGCGGCATGCCAACTTCCTTGCCGAAGCCGGTGACGACGTTCACGACACCCGCCGGGAAGCCGGCCTGTTCGACCAGCTTCACGAACTCGAGCGCGGATGCCGAGGTGAATTCCGAGGGCTTGATCACCACCGTGTTGCCCGCGGCCAGTGCCGGCGCCAGCTTCCACGCGGTCAGCATCAGCGGCGAATTCCACGGCGTGATGGCGGCGACCACGCCCAGCGGTTCGTAGCGGGTGAAGTTGAAGTAGCCCTTCTTGTCGAGGGGAATGACCGCGCCCTGGATCTTGTCCGCGAGGCCGCCGAAGTAGTAGTACCACTGCGGCACGTAGTTCAGTTGCGCGCCCATCTCCGCGATCAATTTGCCGTTATCGCGTACTTCGACTTCGGCGAGTTGCTGCGCATTCTGCGCGACCAGGTCGCCGAGTTTCCTGAGCAGCGCACCGCGCTGCGTCGGCGTCATCTCCGGCCAGGGGCCGCTGGTGAAGGCGGCATGCGCGGTGCGCACCGCATTGTCCGCATCCGCAGCATTGCCGCGGGCGATCATGGCCCAAGGCTCCCCGGTGAACGGGTTGTAGCTTTCGAACCACTCGCCGGAGGAGGGGGCAACCCACTCGCCGCCGATGTACATGTTGTATTTCTGCATTTGGGCTTCTCGCTATTATTGGTTTGACTAACGGATCGCGATCGGTGCGACGGTCGAACCGGTGCCGCCCTTGATCTTCAGGGGCTGCACCACGAACGCGAACTCGTAGGCCTTTTTCGCCGCGAGTTCGTCCAGCTTCATGTTCTCGAGCAGGAAGATGCCGTACACCGACAGCGCCAGCTGGTGGATCGGCAGGCTCAGCATCTTGTCGGGATTCGGATTGACCTCGACCGGATAGGTGTCGGCGCCGAACAGCACCGGATCCGCCTTGGCCAGGAATTCGGCTGCCGGCACCCCGATGCCCGGCGTGGCTGCGTTATATCTTGCGTTGTCGGCACCCCACTGCTTGCCGAAGCCGGTGTGGATCAATATCGCGTCCCCGCGCTTGAGCGTGGTTCCCTGCTTCGCCAGCGCATCCTGCAAATCCTTCACGGTGATCTCGTAACCGGCATCCAGCATGTCGACGCCCTTGGCGGCGGCGACATCGATGAGCACCCCGCGCGTATAGATCGCGCCGATCTTCTCGACGCCGAGCTTGGTGAAGCCGTTGCGCGTGGTGATCTCGTCGGTGGCGAAGCAGTTGTAGTGCTTGTTGTCGATGCTCTGGTGCGAAAACATGTCGAACTGCGTGCCGACCTGGCCGATTTCGGCGATGACCAGTTCTTCGTTGGTGTAGCGCTTGTTGCTGCCGGCGGGACCGCCGGTGCGCTTGGTATGGATGTCGAAGCGGCGCGTTCCGAAGAGCGGCATGTCCATCGCCAGGGTTCGCGCCAGTTCGACCACTTCGCCGGTGCGGATGAGCTTCGAGGCCGCCAGCACGTTCTCTGCCGACATCAGGTTCGCCGCGCCGCGCTCGTCGGTCGCCCCCCACTTCGATGGGCAACGCACGTCCGGCGCCGGCGGGGTCCAGGTCTGGGCAAACACGGGCAGGGCGCAGGATGCGGCCAGGGCCGCCAACACGAGTTGTTTTTTCACGATCTCCTCCGGATTGTTCTTATGGGTGGCGCTAGCTTAACGCAGCACCCGGTTTCAGTGTTCGGGCGCCGATCGCGATCCACACATAGGCGGCGAGTTCGACGGCGATCAGCAGGGCGAAGGCCGCGCGGTAGCCGTCGGGATGGAAGTGCCCCACGTGGGCCGGCCACAATCCCACCACCGCGCCGAACAGCCATTGGAAGGCGAAAGCGAACAGGAAGACCAGCAAGTTGAGCGCCGTATTGGCGCGACCCGTCATGGAAACCGGGAACGCATGGGACAGGATGGTGAAGGACAGGCTGCTGGCCGTGCCGAACAGGCCGAAGCCGATCCACCAGGCGCCCAGGCCGGTCGTGATGCCCAGGGCGAGCGGCACCTGCACCGCGATGAACATCGCGGTCCCGATCTGGAACAGCTTCAGGGGTGTAATGCCGCGGCGCTTCAGGCGAAATGCCGCCTGTCCCCAGCCCAGGAAGCCGAACATGGTGGCCGCGGCCAGGGCCAGCAGGTAGCCGGCGACGGCTTCCCGTCCCAGGCCGGCCACATCCATCAGCCAGGGGCCCGCCCACAACCCCTGCACCGCCATGTTGATGCCCTGGAACAGCGCCGATGCGGCGGCCAGGCGCCAGAACACGGACGAACGGTAAACGCGTCCGACGCCGCGTAATTGCTCGGCCCAGGTTTCATTGCTTGCCGCGGTGCCCCGCTCGGGCACAAGGAAATACAACGCCAGCGCGGCCGCGAGGCTGAGGACGGCCATCGCCCGGAACACACCGCGCCAGTCGGTGACGGTCAACGCCATTTCCACCGGCACGGTTGCAGCCATTGCCCCGAGTCCGCCGACGAACAGGATGCGACCGGTGATGGCCGGCAGGCGCTCCAGCGGGAACCAGAGCGTGAACACCTTGATGCTGGACATGAGTCCCGCGCACACGCCAATGCCGATCAGGGCGCGCCCCGCCACCAGCGACACGAAACCCTCGCTCATCGAAAAGACCAGCGCCCCGGCGGCCGCCACGATGAACAGGCTGGCGTTGACGCGGCGGGGACCGAAGCGGTCGAGCAGGATGCCCACCGGAATCTGGCCGGCGGCGAACGAAAGGAAATAAGCGCTGGTCAGCAGTCCGAGATCCGCCGCCGACAGCCCGAAGCCGCCGACGAGATCCGGTGAGATGACCGCGTTGATGCTGCGATATACGTAGGAAAGGAAATAGGCGAAGGCGAACGGCAGCACCACGGTCGCGGCAGTCCGCGCCGGCAACGCAGCGGGTTCCGCGTGCGGCCCGTTCACCGGATCCGCCGGACCTGGACTTTGTGGTTGCCGAGCAGCGCGTTGAGGATGAAGCTGAAGATCGAAACGAACAGCGCCACGAAAAAGCCGGCCCAGAAACCCGACACCATGAATCCCGGCACCAGCCACGCCACCAGCAGCAGCATGAGCGCGTTGATCACCAGGACGAAAACGCCCAGGGTCACGATCGTAAGCGGCAAGGTCAGTATCACCAGGATGGGCTTCACGAACACATTGACGATGCCGAGCACGAGGCCAGCGATGAACAACGACTTCGTCGAGTCGAAGGCGATGCCATCGAAGAGGTCGTCGGCGACCCACAGCGACAGCGTGTTGATGCCCCAGAACAGGAGGAAGCGCAGGACGGGATTCGCAATCATCGGGAAATCATAGCACCCCCTCCCTCCGCGCCTTCGCGCGGCTGGTGACTGGTGACTGGTGACTGGTGACTGGTGACTGGTGACTGGCAAAGTCTAGCGATGCCTTTTCCGTTCTGGCTTTTCTCTTTTCCCTTTGTCTCCCGCGCCGCGTCCTTCCGCCTTCATGCGCTACACTGCGGCCCTTTCCCCGATTCCCTTCGATGCCGCAAGCCGCCCAAACCCTGCCCCGCTCCCTGTGGGTGCTCGTCATCACACTCACGCTCGGCTGGGGGTTGAACTGGCCGATGATGAAAATGGCGCTGGCGGAGATTCCGGTGTGGTCTTTTCGCGGCGTGTGCACGGCAACGGGCGCTGCCGGACTGTTCCTGATCGCATGGCTCGGAAAGCAGCGCATCCGGATCCCGGACGGCCAGGCCCGCATGCTGGTGGTCATTTCAGCATGCAACGTGACCGCCTGGAACGTGCTGATCGGCTACGGCCTCACCATGCTGCCTTCCGGCCGCACCGCGATCATCGCCTACACCATGCCCCTGTGGACGGTGCTGCTATCGCGCTGGGTGCTGAACGAACGATTGAGCACCCGCCGCATCCTCGGCGTCGCGCTCGGCATGGCCGGCATGGCCCTGCTGATCGGCAGCGAGCTGGCGATCGTCAAGACCGCGCCGCTGGGTGCGATCCTGGTGCTTGGCGGAGCGCTCGGATGGGCCATCGGCACGGTGCTCATGCGCAAGTACCCGACCTCGCTGCCGACAACGTCCTTTACCGCCTGGCAATTGCTGATCGGCGGCCTGCCGATCATCATCGGCGGGCTGGTGCTCGATTGGGGCAAATGGCAACCGATCGGCTGGCCGGCGACGATCGGGTTGGTCTACAACATGTTCTTCGTCTTCATCTTCTGCTACTGGGCGTGGTTTCGCATCGCCGCCAGCGCGCCGCCGACGGTGGCCGCGCTGTCCACGCTCATGATTCCCGTGGTGGGGGTGTTCAGCGGGATGTGGCTGCTGGACGAAAGCCCGCACTGGCAGGAATATGCCGCCATGGTGCTGGTGATCGCCTCCCTGGCCACCGTCCTCGTGCCGCCTAAATCCTCCCGCCGTCCTGCCGTTACCTGAGGGGTTGCTTCCGGCCACCCGATTGTCATGGCGCTTTTTGGCCTGAAAGTTGCTCGACAGTATCGCCCCATGAAAACAAGGCTTCTTCTGTTACTGGTTTCGGCGTTTTCTGCCGGAATTGCGCACGCCGACATCTACCGCTATGTGGATGCCGACGGAACCATCCATTACACCAACGTGCCGCATGACAGCCGTTACAAGGTCTACCTGAAGGAAAAGAAGAAGCCGGACCCCGTCGCCGACACCCTGGCATCGGAAATCCGCAATTACGACCCGAAAGAGCGCGCCCGTTACGCAAAGCACATCCAGGACGCCGCACGAGCCAACAAGCTGGAGCCGGCGTTGATCCACGCGGTGATCTCGGCCGAGTCCGGCTATAACCCGTTTGCCCGTTCAAGCAAGGGCGCCATGGGCCTCATGCAGTTGATGCCGGCAACCGCGAAGCGCTACGGCGTGACCAATCGGCTGGATCCCGCGCAGAACATCCAGGGCGGCTCGCGCTACCTGCGCGACCTCGTGCGGATGTTCAACAATGATCTCCAGCTCGCGGTAGCTGCCTACAACGCCGGCGAGAACGCAGTCGTGAAATACGGCAACCGCATTCCGCCCTACTCGGAAACCATGACCTACGTGCCGCGGGTCATGACGTATTACAAGAAATACCGCACCAGCTCCTAGTTTTTCCTCGCCGAGTTCCCCAATCCGCCGTCACCGGCCCCAAGGCCGGGTCTCAGTCCCGGTTTCAGGACTGATATAGTGGCGCCATGAACCTGGAACGCATCACCGTCGAATTCCACGCCGGGGAAGACCGCATGCTGCTGCGGGTGTTTTTCAACGGCCGGGCGGAAATCCAGCTCTGGCTGACCCGCAGGCTGCTCAAGCGCATCTGGCCCGTGCTCATGCAGATGGCGCAGGCGAAACCGGACATCCAGGTGCAGCCGAATCCGGAAGCGCGCAAGGCCATGCTCGGCATGCAGCACGAGAAGGCATTGCAGGAGGTGAAGTTCAGCAAGGCCCGGGAAGAACCCCAGGATCGCGAGCACCCCCTGGGCAACTCGCCCATGCTGGTGAGCAAGGTGCGCGCCGGCCGCAACCAGAAGGGCCAGGTCGTGCTTTCGATGCATCCGGGCGAAGGCAATGGCGTCGATCTCGCGCTCGGCGACAACCTGCTGCACGGCTTCATAAAACTCATCCAGGATACGGCGGTCAAAGCCGAGTGGGACCTGGCGCTGGCCGTACCCAGCATGGGCGCGGCAGTGGCGGAAGACGCAACGCCCCGCACTGTAAACTGAAATCCCGCGGCGGCGTTGTCGCTGGGGGATTCACGCCGTGAACGCATCCAAACCCTCAAATCCGATCGCAACCGCGAAGTTGCTGCTGGTCCTGGCCGCATGCGCGCTGCCCGGTTGCGCAACGTTTCGCAGCTACAACGCCGAGCTGTCGAAGACCATCGATGTCGCGGCCTCGGGCAAGCCCGGAGTGGCGGCCGCCGCGATGGAGAAAAAGAAGGGCAAGCAGGACCTGCTGTACTACCTGGAGCTCGGCGAGTTGCAGCGCCTGGATGCCCGTTTCGAGGACAGCCAGAAAACCTGGATGACCGCCGATCGCGTGGTGCAGACGTGGGAAGAGGCGGCCGCGGCCAACCCCGAGAAGCTGCTGGGCGCCGCCGGCAGCCTCGTGCTCAACGACAAGGGCACCGTCTACGAGGGCCATGACTACGAGAAAGTCATGCTCAGCACGCGCATGGCCCTGAACCACCTCGCGCGCGGCGACTGGGACAACGCGCGCGTCGAGATCAAGAAGACGCACGAACGCGAAGCCGTCATCGCGGACCTGCGCGCGAAGGAAGTCGAAAAGACCACCGAGGAGGCCAGGAAGCGCGGCGCCAAGACCGGCTTCAAGGACCTGAACGGATATCCCGTGCAGAGCATCGACAATCCCGAGGTCAATGCGCTGCGCAACAGCTACCAGAGCGCGTTCAGCCACTACCTTGCGGGCTACGTCTACGAAGCGCTGGGGGAACCCAGCCTTGCCGCGCCAGGCTACCGGCAAGCCATCGAACTGCATCCCGGCAACCCGATCCTCGAAGACGCGCTGGCCAACCTCGACAACCGCAGCGCCCAGGCCGACGACGGCATGACGGACGTCCTGTTCGTGGTCGAAAGCGGCGCCGCGCCCGCCCGCGTCTCGCAGCAGTTTCCCCTGCCGATCCCGTACAACAACCGCCTGCTGGTCTATCCCATCTCTTTTCCGGTGCTCCAGCAGCACGACATGGGGGTGCTGCCCACGGCCATCCGCATGGGCGGAGTCACGGCGACGCCCACTTTGGTGACCAGCGTCGATGCCATGGCGCGGCGTTCCCTGCAGGATGAAATGCCCGGCATCGTCCTCCGGGGTATCATTCGTTCCACGGCGAAGGCGATCGCGCAGTACCAGGTCAGCCAGCAGGATGAAACGGGGCTTGCCAGCCTTGCAGTGATGCTGGGCTCGATAGTCACCGAATCGGCCGACGAGCGCACCTGGCGCATGCTGCCGGCACAGATTGCCATTGCCCGGGCGCGCGTGCCGGCGGGCACCGACCATCTCGAAGTGGACACGCCCGGCGGCACGCAGCAGATCGCCATTGCCGCCAAGGGGCGCCACCAGGTCATCGCGTTGCGCATGCTGCGAGGCCATCTTTTCACCCTGCCGCCGCCCGGACCGCCCGGCGACAAGCCGCAACAGGCGTCAACGATGCCCCTGCTGCAAACGTTTTTGGCCCAACCCTGAAAAGGAGCCTGACCATGATCCGCCTGTATGCAGTCGCCCTGCTCGTAGCGCTGGCCGTTGCCGGCTGCGCGGGCAAACCCGAGCGCGAGGGCTATGCCTTCGGCTGCCCGATCGGCATGGAGAAAAAGATCAGCAACAAGGAAAAGCTGCTCGAGGCCAAGCTGGAGGAATCGGGCGACATTCCCTATGTCGAGGTCACGGACCTGCGCTGCGCCGACAGCGGCACCTTGCTGCGCATCGAGGCCGATTTCACCAACGACGGCAAGGATCCGCACCACGTGGCCTACCGCTTCCGCTGGCTCGACAAGAACGGCATGGCCGCCGCCACCGAGGAGGCCTGGAAGCCCCTGATGGTGTACGGCAAGACCCGCCAGACCATCGCCACCATTTCGCCGACGCCGGATGCCGCGGATTTCCGGCTGATGGTGCGCAGCCTCGACAAACCTTGAACCAACCGCCAGGAGAATGACCATGAAGAGCTTTTCCACCGCCCGCCTGCTGCTCGCCACCGCGCTGCTCGGCACAATGCTCGGCATCGCCGGCTGCGCCAAGGAGGCCGTGCGCTACGGCGATGCGCGCGGCGTCGAAACCGTCACCAACGAGTTCGGCTCCACCGACCTGCAGATGATCGCCGAATCGATGACGCGCTCCATGCTCAACTCGCCTGTGCTCAACGCCACCAACGCCCAGGCCATCGTCACCGTGCAGGAAGTCAAGAACAAGACCAGCGAATACATCGACACGCGCTCGATCACGGACTCGATCCGCACCGAATTGCAGAAGAGCGGCAAGGTGAGGTTCGCGGTCGATTCCGCGGAAATGAAGCAGCAGATCGAAGAGCTGCAGCGCCAGCAGAGCGAATATTACGATGCCAACAAGTCCGCCGAAGTCGGCAAGATGGTTGGCGCGGGCTACCGGCTGGAAGGCAACATCACCTCCATCGTCAAGCAGGCCAAGGAGGTGAAGGACGTGTATTACAAATTCAACCTGCAGCTCTGGAACATCCAGAACGGGCTGCTGGAATGGAACGACGAAAAGGAAATCAGGAAGACGACGTCCAAGCAATAAGACCCCCCTCACCCCAGCCCTCTCCCACCGGGGGAGAGGGAGCCTGGGAGCAAAAAGCTTGAATTGAAAAAGGTGACCCTTGGTCGCCTTTTTCATTTCCTGCTTCAGAACTTCCTCTCCCCCGAGGGCTGGGGGAGGTGAGAGGGCGATTCAGTCCTTGAAGCCCAGTGCCTCGGCCATGATGTGGTAGATCACGTTCTGCTCCAGCACGCCGCGGACCAGGTGCGCCTGCGGGCCGCGCGCGTAGATCGCCACGTCCTCGCCGCCGTGCGTCTCGCCCGGCATCGGGATCGCCGACTCCTGCATGTAGTCCGGCAGCGTGGTATCGACGCCGTCGAGATCAGGCCGCCCGTCGCGCACGCCCTTGTAGCCCTTGCCTGCGTGCGGGAAGCGTTTCGGTCCGGCAGGCTGCGCCGCCGCTTCACCGGGATAGCCCGGCCCGTTGGCATAGCCGAGCGTCGTATAGGGCTTCCCCAGCGCGTCGTGCGCATAGTCGTCGTCGGCATGGCCCGCCTCGACGACCTTGCCCAGGATCGGATTGCCGCGCTTCGGATAGCCGGCAATGTGGAGCGTATGGCTGTGGTCGGCCGTGACGATGATCAGCGTATCGCGTGGATCGGTCCTGCGCATGGCGAGGTCGACGGCACGGGTGAACGCGATCGTGTCCGTCAGCGCGCGATAGGCGTTCCCGGCATGGTGGCCGTGATCGATGCGGCCGCCCTCCACCATCAGGAAATAGCCCTTCGGGTTGCGTCCGACGATGGCGAGCGCCTTGTCCGTCATTTCCGCCAGTGAGGGCTCGCCCGCGGCATCCCCGGGGCGGTCGTGCTCGTATTTCATGTGGGAAGGCTCGAACAGCGCCAGCGCATGCGACACCCTGGCCGCATCCAGCGCTTCGAACTGGGCGCGGTTCCATGCATATGCCGAGCCCGGACGGCGCTTCACCCACTCCGCGGTCAGGTCGCGCCCGTCGCTGCGCTCGCCCGCGAGCTCCGGATACTCCGGATCGCGAGCGGATTTCGGAATGAATTTCGCGCGCCCGCCGCCGAATGCGACTTCCAGCCCGTCGCCCGCCGGGAACTCGATCAGTTGCCGCGCAATGTCGGGGAAGCCCGCTGCGTTGGCGGCGGCCGACTGGTCGCTGTCGGATTCCCAGTCGCGATCCGGCGAGTGCGCATAGCACGCCGCGGGGGTTGCATGGGTGAGGCGCGCCGTGGTCACGACGCCGGTCGCCATGCCGCGCGCTTCCGCCCGCTCGAGCAGGGTCCGCGTCGAGTTGGCCGCCACCGCGCGGAAATCCTCGCGCGCGACGCGCTCGTTGACGGAGATCAGCCCATCGTTGGTCTTGATGCCGCTGACGATGGCGCTCATCGTCGGCGCGGAGTCGGAGGTCTGCTGGTTGGCGCTGTAGGTCTTCGATAGCGCCACGTAGGGCAAGCGCTCGAAGGCAAGCTGGTTCTCTTCGCCGGACAGGCCGCGCTGCTGGCCCTCGAGGATGCGGGCCGCCGTCACCGTCGCGATCCCCATGCCGTCGCCGAGGAACAGGATGACGTTCTTCGCGCGACCCTCCACCGGTTTTTCCGCGCGCGCTTTCTCCACCGCCGCGCGGCCGTTGCGAAACCATTCCTCGGGCGTCTGCGCGGCCGCATTGACGGCGCCGAGCGCGAGCAGCGCAAACGCGATCCTGTTCATCCCTGCATCCCCCAATCGATCACGCCAGCGGCCCGAGTGCATCGGCATAGCGCCGGGCGCATGCGAGGCCGAACTCCGCCGGCGCGAGGGCCGGACTGCGATCGTGGACCTGCCCCAGTCCCAGCCTGCGGGCGGCAATGCGCTTGCCGTAGCAATGCAGCGTATCGAGCGATTGCATCACGAACACGATTGCCGGCAGCGTTTCACGATAGAGCGTTTCAGCTTCCGCCTCGCGGCCCTCGACGAACAATTCGTAGATGCGTGCCTGGCGGTCGAAAGTATCGGTTGCCGGGATCATGCCGGCACAACCGGCGCGCAGGTTGTCGAGGAGCTCGAGCCCGCCGCGGCCATTGAACACGGTGATCCGGCCATCGGTCTGCTCGATGACGCGGCGGATGACGAGCGCAGGGCCCTCGCCCTTGAGGACGCGGAAATTCGGGTGGTTGCGTGCCAGCGTCACGATGCCCTCCGGGGTGAGGCCCACCCCGATGTATTCCGGCGCATTCTGGACCGCGACCGGCAGTTCCACGCGGTCGGCCACCGACCCGAAAAACCGCACCAGGAAATCGTCGCCGACATTGCGCTCGGGCGGCGGTTGCAGGATCACCCAGGACGCCCCCATCGATTGCGCAAAACGGGCAAAGTCAGCCTGGCCGTCGACCGTCGGTGCGTTCACCGTGACGGCCAGGGGCAGGCGGCCGCCGAGGTCTTCGGCGACCCATTCCACGAGCTGGCGGCGTTCCGCGTCGCTGAGCTTGCCCACCTCGGTGCCGAGGCCGAGCACGGCCATGCCATGCGCGCCATTGCGCACGAAGGCCTCCACCTGGCGGCGCGCGGCCGCGCGATCGAGCTTGCCGTCGACAGTGAAGAACGCGTATAGCATCGGATGGATGCCGCGCGGGGCAAAAGGTTTGTCCATGGCGAAACCGGGCTGCGGAGTGGCGCATTCTAGCGTGCAAGCCGGATTCGCAGCTTGAAAGGTGTACCATTTTTGGATTGCCACTTCCGGTTCCGTTCCATGCGCGCATCGTTCCTGACTCTTGCCTGCCTCCTTGCCGTTCTGACCGCGTCACCCGTGCATTCGCAGGCGCTGACGCCGGACCAGATCGTGTCGGCCCTTCTCCGCCCGGAAAACAGCACCGGCAACATCGCCGATGCCGTCGAGGAAGCCACCGGCGCCCGCGGCTGGATGTCCGCCGACGTGAAGCCGATTTTCGACACGCGCATCGCGGGCCGCGCGGCCACGGCGCTGATGCGGCCGGTGCTGCGGACCGACACCCGCAAGTACCCGAACCACCTGCTCGAGATCCTCGACCAGGCCGAACCCGGCAGCGTGCTGGTATACGTCATGGAAGACGGACTGGAGATTGCCGCGATGGGCAACCTGATGGGCACCACCGCCAAGGTACGCGGCCTCGCCGGCGCCGTGATAGACGGCGCCGTGCGCGACATCACCGAATTGCGCCGGCTGCAGTTCCCCGTCTGGTCCAGGCGCGTGAGTCCGGCGACATCCGTCGGCCGGATGGTGAGCGTGGACAAGCAGATCCCGGTGACATGCGGCGGCGTGACGGTGCATCCGGGCGACTACGTGGTCGGCGATCTGGACGGCGTCGTGGTGGTGCCGGCGGCCGCCGCGGAGAAAGTGATCGCCCTGCTGCGTCAATACGACGACAAGGAATCGAAAATGATCCCGATCATCGAGCGCGAGAAGTCCATGCTCAAGGCGCTCGAGATCTACAATCGGTATTGATGCCCGCCGACCGCAAAGGCGCAAGGAGCCACACGCCTTCGCGGTTCAGGGCCGGAGGAAAGACATGAACGAGATCCGCAGAAAGCTGCTGCAAGCTTCGGCCGGCGTCGCCGCCGGCGCAACGCTGCCTGCCTGGGCGGCCGACCTCGTCCCGACGCCGCAGCAGATGAAGGGCCCGTTCTATCCGCTGGAGTTTCCCCTGGACCAGGACAACGACCTGGTGACCGTGAAGGGACGCAGCGGCATTGCCCACGGCCAGGTCATCAATGTCGGGGGCCGCGTGCTCGACGCCGGCGGCAAGCCGATGGCGGGGGTGCGCCTCGAAATCTGGCAGGTCAACGGCTACGGGCGCTATCACCATGAGGGCGACGACAGCGACAAGCCGCTCGATCCCAATTTCCAGGGATACGGCGCCGCGGTGAGCGACGAGAACGGCGGGTACCGCTTTCGCACAGTCAGGCCGCTGGCGTATCCGGGTCGCGCGCCCCACATCCACTTCGCGCTCGCCCGGCAGGATTTCGGCAGTTTCACCACGCAGATGTACGTGGCCGGCGCGCCGGAAAACGAGCGGGATTTCCTGCTTTCGCGCATCCGCGACCGGCGCGCCAGGGAAAGCCTGGTCGTGGCGCTCGCCCCGGCCGCCGGCGAACTGGCGGGCCAGTTCGACATCGTACTGGCCGCGGACGGCCGCCTGCAGCGCGGAAAGGCGCCGTCCGCCTTCCATTGGGCCCGGCTTGCTCTATAGTTGAGGCATGGCGCCAGGCCCTGCCGGGGCCATGGCACCCGCCAACGGGATCGATGATGGAACTCACCACGGAAGAGACCGAAGCCCTCCGCATGAAGGTGGAAATCCTGCGCGTGGAGCATCGCGACCTCGACGCGGTCATCGAGCGGCTGTCGCACGACCCCGAGCTCGACGAGCTCCAGTTGCGCCGCCTGAAACGGCGCAAGCTGTTGCTGAAGGACCAGATCACGCTGCTCGAACGGCAACTGGTCCCGGACATCCGGGCCTAGGCGGCGCACGGGAACGGCCCCCGTTCCTGCCGGTCTATAGTTGAGTCCACCGCCCTTTAAGCCTGCCGAGACATGAATCCGATTGCATCCGTCGTCCGCCTGGCCCTTTTGCTGACGCTGGTCGCCCTGCTCGGGGCCTGCGCTGGCGCCCAGCGCCGTCCGCCCCCGTCGCTCGAGCAGGTGGTGGAAATGAGCAAGGCCGGCAAACCCGCGGAAGAGATCATTCGCGAACTGCAGGAAACCCGCGCCATCTATCCCCTGACCGGCTCGCAGATCGCCAGGCTGCATGAACAGGGGGTGCCGGACACGGTGCTCGACTACATGCAGAATGTGTACATGGACCGGGTGCGCTGGGAAAGCCGCATGGCCTACGACAGCCCGTTTGGGTGGAACTGCTTCTATTGCTATCATCGACCGATGTTTTACGGACCGTACTGAGGAGGCCGCGTGAAATCACATCACCATCTCTTGTCCCGGGGCATCCGCGTTGCGGCCGCCGCCGCCATGGCGCTCGCGCTTGCGGCATGCACGAGCTTCTCGCAGCGTCCCGTCACGCCCATTTCCGAAGTCGTCGAAGCCAGCAAGTCCGGGGAGGGCGACCGCGCCATCGAGCGCGCCAAGTCGACCAAGACGACGTACGCACTGAGGGGATCGGATTTCGGCAAGCTGGCGGATGCCGGCGTGCCGGACCGGGTGCTCGATTACCTGCAGCAATCGCTATACAACGACGTCGATTTCCTCACGCGCTACTGGGTGCTTGGGGAATCGATGGGCAACTGCGACCGCTGCTATCCGCAGCCGGTCGACCTGGGCACGCTTGCCAATGGCGGCAATGGCATGGCGGACGCGCACAACCTCGGGCGCAGCAACACGTACTCCAGGCCGCAGGGACTGCCGGACTGGATGACGGCGTATCCGGGCGGCATGAATGCCCCTGCCATCACCGCAGCGGATGTCGAGCAACTGGCAAAAGAAGGGAAGTCCGCGGAAGCCATCGTCGCGCAGATCGAGGGCTCCCGTGCCCGCGACTACATCGACCACCAGTCGATAACCACCGTGACCACGCATTTTGTCGCCGGCCTGAAAGGCTCCGAGCTCGCCACGCTGCACAAGAACGGCGTGCCGGACGCGGCCCTCGATGCCTTGCAGAAAAAATACCTCGCGGAGTTCATCGAGTTCCACCGCATTCGCTACCAGAGCTGGGGCAAGGGCAGCTTCTCGAACTGATCAGGGTCGCGCTCGAAAGCCGCTCAACAGGGCGGCCCGGTTGGCCAGCGCGATGCCGAGGATGATGGCCCCGAGGCCGACCAGCAGGCGCCAGGTCACGGGTTCCGAAAGGATCAGCGCGCCGAGAATGACGGCCGCCACCGGATTCATGGTCACGGTGATGGCCACCCGGGACGGCGAGGTGTGTTCCAGCGCCCAGATCCAGAGGAAGAAGGTCACCGCGCCGCCGATCGTCATCAGGTAGGCAATCGCCAGCCAGCCGCGCATCGAGAATCCCGTGAATCCCGACCAATCTCCGCCGATGACGATCGCTGCAAGCAGCGCGAGCGCGCCGATCGGCACCATGACCGAACAGAGGACCAGCGCCGGGTACTTCCTCAGGTAGAACCCCGACGTCACGTTGTAGATCGACCCCGTCACCGCGGCGCCGAACATCAGCAAATCGCCCCTCCCGGTGTCCGCGCCCGGCACGGACACGCGATCTCCCAGCGCGAATGCCACACCGAGCAACGCAATCACTCCGCCCGCCGCCTTAGCGAGGGTGAAACGCTCGCGCTTGAGCAGGACGGCCAGCGCCAGCGTCAGCAGCGGCTGCGTGGAGAGCACCAGGGCGCCCCGCGCGGCCGGGATGTACTGCAGGGATGCGCTGAAGAACCAGGCGAACAGCGCGAACTGGATGAGCGCCAGCGCCGCCACGGGCGGGGCGTCGCGCCAGTCGATGCGAACCCGGGTGCGCGGGAGCGTGAACGCCAGCATGACGATGCTTGCGCCGAGAAAGCGCAGGAACGTCACGGCCAGCGCGTTGCTTTCCGGCACTGCCAGGCGCGTGGCGACCACGGCCGAACCGCCGATGGTCGCGGACAATGCGGCGGCAAGCACCGCGAGAAACGGAAGCGGCAGCCCCTTCATCGCGGGACTGCCGCAGGAGGAAGCGAGGAAGCGCCGGGCAAGTTACTTTTTCGCCTGCTCTTGTTTTGGATCCTGGTCGAAACCGTCGGTGATCGCGCCCTTCGTTGCCGTCGAAACCAGGTACGCATATTTGGCAAGCAGGCCCTTCGTGAAACGCGGCTTGGGCTGCTTCCACGCCGCGCGGCGCTTCGCCAGTTCCTCGTCGGAAATGTTGACCTGCAGCAGCTGCTTGTGCGCGTCGATGGTGATGGAATCGCCCTCCTTCACGAGCGCGATGTTGCCGCCGACGAACGCTTCGGGCGCCACGTGTCCGACTACCATGCCCCAGGTCGCCCCGGAGAAGCGGCCGTCGGTCAGCAGGCCGACCGAATCGCCCAGCCCCTGGCCGATCAGCGCCGAAGTCGGCGAAAGCATCTCCTGCATTCCCGGCCCGCCCTTCGGGCCTTCGTAGCGGATCACAACGACATCGCCGGCCTTGATCTTGCCGCCCATGATCGCTTCCATGGTTTCCTTCTCGGAATCGAACACGCGCGCGGGCCCGGTGATGACCGGGTTCTTGAGGCCGGTGATCTTGGCGACGCTGCCTTCGGTGGCCAGGTTGCCCTTGAGGATCGCCAGGTGGCCTTCCTTGTACATCGGGTTGCCGAACACGCGGATGACATCCTGGTCCTTGCGGGGTTCCGCCGGGATTTTTTCCAGCTCGTCGCCGATGCTGCGTCCGGTGACGGTCATGCAATCGCCGTGCAGCAGGCCGTTGGCGAGCAGCATCTTCAGCACCTGCGGCGCGCCGCCGGCCTTGTGGAAATCCGTGGCGACATAGCGGCCCGAAGGCTTGAGGTCGCACAGCACCGGCACCTTGCGGCGCACGCGCTCGAAGTCGTCGATGGTCCATTCGACTTCCGCCGCCGCGGCGATCGCCAGGAAGTGCAGCACGGCGTTGGTCGAACCGCCGGTCGCCATGACCAGGCTGACGACGTTTTCGATCGACTTGCGGGTGATGATGTCGCGCGGGCGGATGTTCTGCTTGATGGCATTGACCAGCACTCGCGCGGATTCCGCGGCCGAATCGGCCTTCTCGGCGTCCGGCGATGCCATCGTCGAGGAATGCATCAGGCTCAGGCCCAGCGCCTCGAAGGACGTGGACATGGTATTGGCGGTGAACATGCCGCCGCAGGCGCCCACGGTCGGACAGGCGTTCTTTTCGATGCCGGTGAAGTCCTCCTGCGAGATCTTGCCCGCGTTGAACGCGCCCACGGCTTCAAAGGCGCTGGCGATGGTCAGGGCCTGGCCCTTCCAGTTGCCGGGCTTGATGCTGCCGCCGTAGACGTAGATCGCGGGCACGTTCATGCGGGCGATGGCCATCATGCCGCCGGGCATGTTCTTGTCGCACGCGCCGACGACCAGCGCGCCGTCCATCATCTGGCCGTTGACCGAGGTCTCGATGGCATCCGCAATGACTTCGCGCGACACCAGCGAATACTTCATGCCGTCGGTGCCCATGCCGATGCCGTCGGTGATGGTCGGCACGCCGAAAACCTGCGGCATGGCCCCCGCCTTGCGCAGGGCCTCCATCGCCCGGTCGACCAGCGGCTGGATGCCGGCGTTACAGGGATTCATGTTGGAATGGCCGTTGGCCACGCCGACGATGGGCTTCTCGAAGTCGCCGTCCTTGAAATCGACCGCGCGCAGCATGGCGCGGTTGGGGGAACGGGCCACGCCCGCGGTGATCAGTTTGCTGCGCCAGTTGTCTGCCATGACGTCTCTCCTCGTGTCTGCGGGCCGCTCGGGCGGTCCTTTACATGATGCAAGGCTGCGCAGTTTGGCGGGCTGCAACCTTGGCGTCTAATATATTATTAGGGTCGTTTTAATACTCTAATGCTATCGGATGGAATTGCGCCACCTGCGCTACTTCGTGACCGTGGCCGAGGAACTCCACTTCGGCCGCGCCGCGGAAAAGCTCCACATGTCCCAGCCGCCGCTGTCGATGCAGATCCGCGCGCTGGAAGAGGAACTGGGCGTGCGCCTGTTCAATCGCACCCAGCGCCAGGTGGCCCTGACCCAGGCCGGCAATGCCCTGCTGCTGGAAGCCCGCCAGGTGCTGGCCCGCGTCGAGCAGGCGGTGCTCGTCACGCGCCGGGCGGGTCGGGGCGAGATCGGCGAACTGGTCGTGGGCTTCATCAGCGTCGCCGACTACAACGTCCTGCCCACCGTGCTGAGGGATTTTCGCCGCCGGTATCCCCTGGTAAACCTGACCTTGCGGGAGTCCACGACGGACGCGCAGGTGCGCGACCTTGTCGCCGGCCGCCTGGACGTCGGTTTTGTCCTGCCGCCGGTCAACGAACCCGCGCTCGAGTCCGTTTCGATCCTGCGTGAGCCCTTGATCGCGGCATTGCCGGAGAAGCATCCCCTCGCCCGCAAGCCGGGGAAGCTGGACCTCGGCAAGCTTCGTGACGCGCCCTTCATCCTGTTTCCGAGGCCCTACGCGCCGGGGCTTTACGACGACATCGTCAGCTGCTGCAAGGCGGCGGGTTTCAGCCCCCGGGTGGAACAGGAGGCGATCCAGATGCAGACCATCGTCAGCCTGGTGTCGGCGGAACTGGGAGTGGCGCTGATCCCGGCCTCCCTGACGAACCTGCGCCGCACGGGTGTCATCTACAAGGCCTTGAAGCAAAAGAGCCCTTTGACGGAGATCCACCTGGCCTGGCGGCGGGGGGACGACTTGCCGGCGCTGCGTGTTTTTGTCGAGGCCGCCCTGGGGGGGCACTCCCCGCGGGATGGCAGCCCCGGTCAGGCGGCGCCATGACGGCCGGCGGAAGCGCCCATACGTTGTTCCTCGCAGACGAGGCCGCCACCCTCGAATTCGGCGCCCGACTGGCGGAAAAGCTCCAGCCCGGGCTGTTCGTGTCCCTGGCAGGCGACCTGGGAAGCGGCAAAACCACCCTCGCCAGGGGCATCCTCAGGGGCCTCGGATACCAGGGCAAGGTCAAAAGCCCGACCTATACGCTTGTTGAACTTTACAAACTTTTCAGGTTAGACTTATATCACTTTGATTTATATCGTTTCAGCAATCCGCAAGAATTGCTGGAAGCCGGGTTCCGGGACGCCTTCGATGACGGCAACATTTGCCTGGTCGAATGGCCGGAACGTGCATCGGGATTGCTTCCACCGCCCGACCTCGAAATGACGTTGGCGTTGGAGGGCACAGGGAGAAGATTGGGCATCAGGGCAGAAACGGAGCCAGGAAAAGCGTGCTTGCGGGAGTTGTTCATCTGAATCGTAGTCGCCGTTCGCCAAATGGCCCGCGCGTGCGCGCGCCGGGTATCCGGATCGCGTTGTCCCTCGCATGGCTCGCCCTCACTGGCGCGCTCGCCCCTGGCGGCAATGCGCTCGCCGCCGCGGAGATCGTTTCGGCGCGCCTGTGGCCGGCGCAGGAATACACCCGCCTCACGCTCGAATCGCAGTCGCCCATCACGCACAATGTCTTCACCATCAGCGGGCCGGATCGGCTGGTGCTGGACCTTGAAGACGTCGAATCCAATCCGGCGGTGGAAAGCCTGCCCACGAAAATCTCCCCGGATGATCCGTACGTAAGCGGCATCCGCATCGGGCGCTTCAAGCCCGGGATGGTGCGCCTGGTGCTCGACCTCAAGACCCAGGTGAAGCCGCAGACGTTCATGCTGCAGCCGATCGGCGAATACGGCTATCGCCTGGTGCTCGATATCTATCCCGCGGAACCGGCCGACCCCATCGTCGCCCTGCTCGAGAACAACAAACCCGCGACGGTACCGGCATCGGCCGCGCCGCCCCCGGCGACAGACAAATCCGGGGCGGTCAACGCGGATCCGAAAGCGCCGAAAAAGCCGCTGCCCGCGGCACCCGAAGTGCTGCGCCTGATCACCGTTGCCATCGACCCGGGCCACGGCGGCGAAGACCCCGGCGCGAAGGGACGCAGCGGAACCTACGAGAAGCACGTGACCCTGGCCATCGCAAAACGCCTCAAGGCGCTGGTCGATGCCGAGCCGAACATGCGCGGCGTCCTGATCCGCGACGCCGATTACTACGTGCCGCTCGCCGGACGGGTGATCAAGGCGCGCAAGGTGCAGGCCGACCTTTTCGTGTCGATCCATGCCGACGCTTTCATCAAGCCGCATGCGCGGGGTTCCTCGGTGTTCGCGCTCTCGGAGCGCGGCGCGAGCTCGGCCGCCGCAGGCTGGCTCGCCAAGAAGGAAAACGAAGCCGACCTGATCGGGGGCGTGAACATCGACGTCGACGATCCCACCCTGAAGCAGGTGCTGCTCGACTTGTCCCAGACCGCCACCATCAACGACAGCCTCAAGCTCGCGCGCTCGGTCCTCGGGGAAATCGGCGATATCAACGAACTCCACAAGGCCCATGTCGAGCAGGCAGGCTTCGCGGTGCTGAAGGCGCCCGAC
>Ga0315910_10000836_pt1 | contig 29375 bp, 29 predicted proteins | sample EdamamesoilMG_FD_204470 | JGI IMG/M metagenome (GOLD analysis project Ga0315910, IMG submission 204470) | Garden soil microbial communities collected in Santa Monica, California, United States - Edamame soil | ecosystem: Environmental > Terrestrial > Soil > Garden | place: USA: California... | reverse complement strand
ACGCCTTAATTTTGTAAAACGATTTAAGGTTAAGAACATGCCTTTTTAGTCAGCATTTAAAATATAGTGTATTTGGAATTTAACTTGTGATGGTGAAGATGCTCGACTGGCGTAACGGATGTATACCCGCATTCTATATTCTCAGATATGATATACCCACTCCTTATACTGACTATCCTCGGGATTAAAATCATCAGGTACTTTGAAATGGAAGTTGAGCATCTCAACACGTTCAATATCGTTTAATATAAGATTCCGATACCCTTCTTTCCCTCCTGCTTTTGTAAAACCCATCGTCTGCCGGCATACCAGAACCACTTTGTTCGCTGGTGTCAGGCAGATTCCATACGGATGGACAGTGCGGGGAAAAGGTTCACCTTTAATCGTAAGACGACAAGCTCTACGTTTTTCGGATGCCTGCCATAGTTGCCGTGTTATTTCTTCTACCATAGGCCTCGAACGGTGCATGTTATATCAATGTGGATGACCCGTCATGTTCTTTTTGAGATTCAAACGCGCAAGAAAAGCACTGAGCACCATCATAACCGAAGCGGTCATCATCACGGCTCCGGGGAAATAGTAGGTCGCTCCGGGTTTTGAAGACTGATAAAAGATCCACGTCATCATAACCGGTCCGAACACCGAGGTTAAACTAATTAAACTGGTTAACGCACCTTGTAATTCACCCTGCTCCGTAGGCGGAACCTGTCCCGACATGATACCCTGAAGCGAAGGACCTGCAATACCACCCAGGCAATACGGAATCAAAAACGCATACATCATCCAGCTTTGCGAAGCCAAACCAAAAAGAAAGAAGCCGATCGCATAAAGAGCGAGACCCACATATACACTTCTGGCCTGACCTATCTTTGGAATGATCACCCGTATCAAAAGTCCCTGTACAAGTGCAACCAACACACCGACAAATCCCAGTGAAAAGCCAACTTCTTTCGGAGTCCACTTAAATTTCTCTATCGTGTAGTACGACCACGTGCTTTGTATAGCATGGCCCGCCAGATAAACCAACACGATTGAGCCTACCAGCCCAAGGATGACTTTATAGCGGAGTAAAAACTCCAACGAGCCAAAAGGGTTTGCCCTTTTCCATTCAAATTTCCTTCTGTTCTCGGGCTTCAGGGATTCCGGCAGAATAAAAAAACCGTACAACCAGTTAATAAAAGTAAGTACCGCTGCACCGATGAAAGGCGCCCGTGTACCATACTCCGCCAGTACCCCTCCGAGCAATGGTCCGAGTATAAAGCCCAGCCCGAAAGCAACACCAATGATTCCGAAATTCTGTGCCCGCTTTTCCGGTGTACTTACATCAGCAATGTATGCACCTGCCGTAGTAAAACTGGCACCCATGATTCCGGCAATAATTCTTCCGACAAATAACCATTCAATGGTTGGCGCGAAGACGACAAAGACATAATCAAGACCAAAACCAAAAAGCGATGCCAGCAATACCGGTCTGCGACCATACTGATCACTCAGGTTGCCCACCAACGGAGAAAAAAAGAATTGCATAATACCATAAGCCGCCACCAACCATCCTCCATATTCTGCAGCTTCGGCTACGCCCACGCCTTCCAACTCACCAATCAATTGAGGAATCACTGGAATAATAACACCGAAACCAATGACATCAATAAGGAGGGTTACGAAAATAAATCCGAGCGCTGCACTCTTGTTCGCGGACATAGGGATGTGATTATTTTGCAAATAAAGCTATTTTCGAAATGCAATAGCGATCAACCTTAACTTTTACACCCTGTTTGAATTATTAAAACCCATTCTCGAAGAAAGCCTTCAGAGTAAAAAAGGAATCACCTTCTACGTCAACGGCAATACCGTAATTGGATACGTAACCCGCATCATTGACGACACAGCCGTAGAAGCTAAGAATCAGCGAAGCAGCAAAGTATTAATCGACATCAGCATGATTGACGCAGTTGAACTAAGCTGATGTTGAATGAAGACGCTATCTAAACTACTCCATCGGGGAAATTTCAATTCGGATACCCAACGCCTGCAGTAATTTCAGGTTTTCAAGAAAGCGCTCTTTGCGTTTCAATATTACCTGAACGTGGAGAGCACATCGATCCTTGAATTCCTGTTGACGAATAGTAAGATCATACGCCTTCACCACTTTCATGATTTCAGGGGTAGCGTCATAATCATACGTCAGAAAAAAGTCTTCCGTGACATCTTTTTCAACAACGGCTGTATTCGCCAATACAGTCGTTGCTGCTGCCTTATACGCTGCAATCAGTCCGCCTACACCCAGCTTGACACCACCGAAGTATCGTACAACAACAATCAAAACATTCGTAATGTCTTTCGAGCGAATTTGTCCGAGAATGGGATCCCCTGCCGAATGATTTGGTTCGCCATCATCAAAAGCCCGAAACCGCTTTTTCTCCGACCCGAGCATCCATGCATAGCAATGATGCCGTGCATCGAAATATTTCTTTTTCAGTGAATCCAGCCGGTCTTTGATCTCAGTTTCAGTTTCCACGGGATAGGCAAAGGCGAGGAACTTACTCCCCTTCTCCTTATATATGCCCTCACCGGGCTGCTGAATGGTTTGAAAAGAAAATGCCGGCATGTGTAACGCAATCTCCGAATAGGCGTCAAATAATGAAAAAATATTCAGGTCCGCCAAGCAACCTTTACAAGCACCCTTCAGTCTATAAATTTGTAATCAATCACACTGATATGAAAAAACTTATCCCATTCTTCTTACTGATCGCTTTTGCATGCACCTCCGTATTCGCGCAGGTCCGCGAAACGCGGTCGGTCAGCACGTTTACAAAGATTGCGTTCCGCGTTCCCGGCAAGCTGTATCTCCGTCAGGGCTCTACCCAGAAAGTTGAAATTGAAGGCAAAAAAGAATTCCTGCAAGAAATCGAAACCACGGTGGAAGGCAACAAACTCGTTATCGGAAAGGAAGGAAAATGGACGGATTGGAATTGGAGCAACGATGACCGGGTCAATGTATACATCACGGTAAAAGACATCGAAGCCCTCAGCGTAGGCGGATCTGGCGATCTGATTGCTGAGACTAAACTCACTGCTGCCAATCTGGATTTAAGCGTCAGCGGATCCGGCTCCCTGAAAGCAGAAGTAGATGTAACCGGTTCACTTGAAGCGGATGTATCCGGCTCAGGCGACCTTGAGGTACGTGGAAAATGCAGAGCGTATGACAGCGATGTGAGTGGATCGGGAAGCGTTACCCTGGCGTTGAACATCACCGATGTTGCAGATTTTGGCGTTTCAGGCTCTGGAAAAATAGAAGCATCCGGCACAGCATCAACTGTTAAAGTATCGATCAGTGGATCCGGAAAAGTATTGGCCGCCAATCTCGAAACGAATACTTGCGATGTGAGAATATCCGGTTCAGGCGATGTGGAGATCAATGTAAAAGAAGCGCTTGATGCCAACATCAGCGGCAGCGGAAGCGTGTCTTACAAAGGCGACCCCAAGCGATTAAACAGCCACTCAGCCGGAAGTGGAAAAGTAAGGAAGATGTAACACGCTGGATAAACAGCAAAAATAAAAGGCTGCCGATTGGCAGCCTTTTTATTTTCATCGGTATGGGCTAATGTCTTAGCGAACGGAAAATTTATAAATCGTTGTGGTCTTATACGTATCTCCGGGATTCAATACAACGGAAGGAAACTTTGGTTGATTAGGTGAATCGGGATAGTGCTGAGTTTCGAGACAAAGACCGGTACGGTGTTTATAAACAACACCATCTTTTCCGGTTAACGTACCGTCCAGGAAGTTACCGGAATAAAACTGTAAACCAGGTTCGTCTGTACTTACTTCCATCACCCGTCCACTTTGTGGCTCATACAGTTCAGCAATTTTTTTTACGGTGCCTGATTGATCATTATTTAACACCCAGCAATGGTCATAACCATTGCCAAACACGAGTTGCTCATTCTTATCGTTAATACGTGCCCCGATCGCGGTGAGTATATTAAAATCAAAGGGCGAGCCTGACACCGCTTTAAATTCGCCCGTAGGAATCAATGTTTTATCAACCGGAAGGAATTGATTTGCATTTATCATCAGCTGGTGACCCAGAATATCGGAGGATGGATTTCCGGTAAGATTGAAATACGTGTGCTGCGTGAGATTGACAATGGTTTTTTTGTCCGTTGTTGCCTTGTAGTCAATTTTTAATTCATCACTGTCACTTAGTGTGTAGACCACCTCGACATTGAGATTGCCGGGATAGCCTTCCTCACCATCGCCACTGGCATACGTCAGTTTAAGGGATGATGAATCCGGCAGCACGTCAATATTCCAGAATACTTTGTCGTATCCTTTCTCACCGCCATGAAGGTGATTCAGTCCATTGTTAACCGCCAGGGCATAGTTCTTTCCGTCCAGCGTGAATTTTCCTTTTTCAATACGGTTTCCGTAACGGCCGATAAGGGCACCGAAAAACGGATTGTTTTTTATGTAGTGATTCAACGAATCAAAACCCAGCACAACATCGGCAACTTTACCTTCGCGGTCGCGGGTCTTGAGCGAAACGATGATGCCTCCGTAGTTTATTACCTGCAGCGTTGTGCCGCTCTTGTTTTTAAGCGTGTAAAGCATAACTTCCTTGCCATCGGGCATTCTACCAAAACCTTTAGCATCCACGGTATTCTCAGGCGCTGGAGTTTCGACAGTTGTTTCTTTTTGTTCCTTCTTGCAAGCCGTCAATACAAGTGCGGCCAGTGCGGTGCTTAGGAGAATGTACTTCATCACAATCGGGTTGAGTTTTTAGTATTCTAAAATTACAGAAGGCGGTTCATCCGGCCATTAATTTTCCGGATTACTTTATCTCCAAAACCACCACGGAAAATGCAGGAACATCAACCGTAAGCGTTCCCTCTTTCAGTTTAGCACCTTTAAATTCCACGGGCTTGACTTTATCCGGAGATTCAAAGGAATTGAAATCATTGATTTTTGCCGAAGAAAGAATCCTGCCGGTTACGGACTTGTATTTCGCGCCTGAAAAATCGATGGCAATTTCCTGCCGATTTTTAGCATCGATATTTACCAGTGAGATATGCGTAGCTCCGTTTTTGTCGATGGAAGCCGAAACCGACACAGCCGGTAATTTTTCAGTTCCGAAAACATAATCGCTGGTGTTCACGGAAAGCGGAATGAGTTTCGCATCCTGGTGAACATTAAACATCTCCATTACATGGTAAGTAGGTGTTAGAATAATCTTCTCGTCATTAGTAAGGATCACCGCTTGCAAGACATTAATCGTTTGCGCGAGGTTCGCCATGCGAACACGATCAGCGTGATTGTTAAAGGTATTCAATGTTGTTCCGGCAATCATGGCATCACGCATGGTGTTCTGCTGATATAAGAAACCCTTGTTTGTGCCCGGTTCAACATCATACCATCCTCCCCACTCATCAACGACAAGGGCTACTTTTTTCTTCGGATCGTATTGATCCATCACGGTTGAATGACGCGTTACGAGTTCCTCCATTTTCAGCGCCTGGCGCATAGTGGCAAAGTAAGTAGCCTCGTCAAATCCGGTTGACGGACCTTTTTTATTCCAGTCGATTACGGAATAATAATGCAAGGCAACGCCTTCCAGCATGTTGTGCGGAATGTCACGCATGAGTACTTCCGTCCAGTGGTAATCAAATGAATTCGCACCCGAAGCTATTCTGAAAATCTTGCCGGTGTTATTCCAGTCCGTCATGAATGTTGCGTACTGACGGTAGATGTTTGCATAGTATTCTGCTGTCATGTTACCACCACATCCCCAGGTTTCATTACCCACTCCCCAAAAGGAAACATTCCAGGGCTTCTCACGTCCATTCTCTTTCCGCAGGGTTGACATCGGACTGGTCCCCTCAAAGTTTGTATACTGAATCCACTCCGCAAGTTCCTGTACGGTACCGCTTCCAACATTGCCCGAGAGATAAGGTTCTGCACCGATATGCTCACACATATTCAGAAAGTCGTGTGTTCCGAAACTGTTGTCTTCTGTAACACCACCCCACCATATATTCACAATTTTCGGGCGATCGGGCTTCGGACCAATGCCATCCTTCCAATGATACGTATCTGCGAAACATCCGCCCGGCCAGCGCAGGTTGGGCACCTTCAATTTTTTTAATGCGTCAATGACATCATTGCGAACGCCTTCGGTATTGGGAACCTTTGCATTGTTTTCACCTACGTAAAACCCGCCATAGATACAACGACCGAGGTGCTCAGCAAAATGACCATAGATGTGTTTATTGATCACGTACTTCGCTTCGGCAGGATGCGCAATAACGTTCGCCTTGCTTTGAGCATAACCATTAAAGACACCCGAGGTAACAAAAAGAAGCAAACCCAAACGGAAAAAAGTTTTCAGTAATTGTGAGGACATCATAGTTATAGAGTTAAAGATTCAAATCGGACTTAAAAGCTTAGATAAACTTCACACCCTGCTGGTGAAGCTGGTTGTACTTCTCCTTATCGAAGACATAGTAAAATGCGCCCTTGCGCGAAGAGTGCTTTTCTTTCTCTGTTAGTTTATTGAGAACGTCCAGCGATAATATTTTCCGGGTGAAGTTCCGCTTATCCAGTGGCGTCTCGTAAATGGCTTCGTACAGGTTCTGCAATTGCGGGAGTGTGAACTTCTCAGGGAGCAATTCAAATCCGATCGGATGGTTGCTTACCTTTTGCTGAAGTCTTTCCTTGGCTTTGGCCACCATTTGCTGGTGATCGAAGATCAGTGCCGGAATTTCACCCAGCGAAAACCATTTTGCTTCGTGCTCACGCTGCATTTGCTCCGGGTAATCTGCAATGTTGATCAAGGCAAAGTACGCCACCGAAATAACGCGGCCTTCGCTATCCCGTTTCAGGTCGCTGAAACAATACAATTGCTCCATGTAGATGTCGTGCATACCGGTAAGTTGATGAAGCACGCGTATGGCGGCCTGGTCGGTACTTTCATCAGCATGAACAAACCCACCCATCAGTGACCACTTTCCTTTCTCGGGTTCAAAGCCGCGCTTGATCAGTAAGGCCTTCAGTTGATTACCATCAAAACCAAAAATGATGCAATCAACCGCGACAAGTATTCTGTCGTGACTGGTGTATTTATTTTTTTCCATACTTATCGTTTTGGTTCATTACGTGTCCAGAAATTATAGGCGATTGTAGTACATGTCACTCCAACGCAATTCATTCTTAAGCTGATTGAGATTGGTGTTGCTGCCGATGAGCACACACTCAATGCCCGCGATCTCGGCAAAATCGTGAAGATGCGCTGACGTCAAATTCTGACTGTAACACGTATGATGCGCACCGCCCGCATAGATCCAGGCTGCACAACCGGTGAGCATATCCGGAAGTGGCTTCCAGAGCACGCGCGCAACCGGAAGCTTCGGCAATTCATTTTTAGGTGCAACAGCCTCTACTTCGTTTACGAGCATTCGAAAACGGTTACCCATATCGATGATCGAAGCGTTCAGCGCACTACCCGCTTCACTGTTGAATACCAGACGAACGGGATCTGCTTTTCCGCCTATTCCCAACGGGTGTATTTCACAGGAGATTTTCCCATCCGCAATGGATTCACAAATCTCCAGCATATGTGCTCCGAGCACCAACGGATCGGATGGATCAAAGTGATATGTGTAATCTTCCATGAATGAATTACCGCCTTTCAATCCGCTCCCCATTACCTTCATGGTGCGAACCAGTGCTGCCGTTTTCCAGTCGCCCTCTCCGGCAAAGCCATAGCCTTCGCCCATTAACCGTTGCACAGCGATGCCCGGCAACTGCACCATACCATGAAGATCTTCAAATGTATCCGTGAAGCCTTTGAAATTTCCATCCTGTAAAAAATACCGGAGACCAATCTCTATTTTAGCAGCCTCACGAAGCGATTGATTTTTTTCTCCGCCTTTGCGCAAACTATTCACCACGGCATAGCGGGTTTCATATTCGGCTGTAAGCTTATCAACTTCGGAATCACTCACCTGGTTGATCACTTTTACCAGATCACCTATTCCGTATCCATTCACTGCAAATCCGAATTTTATTTCGGCTTCTACTTTGTCCCCTTCGGTAACCGCTACCTGACGCATGTTATCCCCAAAGCGGCAATAGCGTGCACCTTGCATATCGTTCCAGCCGGCTGCAGCACGAATCCAGGTATTGAGTTTTTCATGAACAGCCTTGTCTTTCCAATGACCTACTATCACTTTACGATTCAGGCGCATACGTGACATAATGAAGCCGAACTCGCGGTCACCGTGCGCGCTCTGATTCAGGTTCATGAAATCCATATCGATATCCTTCCACGGAATATCCCGGTTGAATTGCGTATGTAAATGAAGGAGTGGTTTATACAGAATCTTTAATCCACCAATCCACATCTTGGCCGGAGAGAACGTGTGCATCCACGCAATGACACCTATGCAATTCTTTGCTGTGTTGGCCTCCTGGCATAGCTGATAAATCTCTTCGGGTGTTTTCAAAACCGGTTTGAATACTACGTTAACCGGAATCAGGGACGAGCCGTCAAACTCTTTTGCCATTTGATTTGAATGCTCAGCAACTTGCCTGAGCGTTTCTTCACCATATAAGAACTGGCTTCCGGTTACAAACCAAACTTCAAAATTTCTAAGGTTGACCATTCGTATGTTAGTTAAAATTTTATTTCGAAATAATATCTATGCCGGTGATCCGCTCGGGAAACCAAACTTCCATTTCACCTTTTCCACGATGTGCCCAGGCATAGTAAGGAATAGCCACAAAAGGTTGTTGAACGGTTGTAACCGTATTGTCCTTTGTTTTGATCGCGATAGCTTCACTTTTCAAAATCAGTATACCATTCAGCAAATCTTTTTTAAACTCTACGGTAAAGACCGATGACTTGGGCAGTACCAGATTACTGGTCAGGCCCTGGTTATCGGGCCACTCCGCACAATACATTAGCGGGCCATATTGAAGTGCCACTTTTCCCATGTCATCTTTTACCTGGGCCGTTGCGCCTACTCTTCTTACTTCCATCGGAAGGTTCACTTCAACAACGTCACCCTTCTTCCAGGTACGGCTCAACACGGCATAGCCGTTCCCGATTTTATAATCGACTTCTTTTCCGTTTATTTTTATGGTAACCGGGGCCCGAGAATTCTGTTGAAACGAATACAGGTTTGAAGGCATCGCTTCATTTCTCGCCCAGCCCGGAATGCGGATAAGTAAGCTAAAGGGCAATGGCGACTGCGGTGTTATCGTGAAAGTCAGATTACCTTCCCACGGGTAATTATTTTTTTGCACAATTTGTACGGACTTCTTATTGACGGTCAAGCTTGAACTTCCACTCACAAAAAGATTGACATATAGTTGATCATTCTTTTGCGCATACACATACCCCGGCACAGAAGGAATCAACCGCGTGATATTGGTGGGGCAGCACGAACAGGTGAACCAGCCGGAACGTTCACCTTCCTGATCGCTGTGTTTGAAATTATTTTTGATCTCCAGGGCATTGGTGTAGAAAAATGATTTTCCATCCATTCCTACTCCCGAAATCAATCCATTGTATAACGACTTTTCAAGGATGTCAATATACTTTGCGTCCCCATGCAGCAGGAACATACGGTGATTCCAATAGACATTCGCGATAGCAGCACACGTTTCGTTATAAGCCGTTGCATTGGGCAATTCGTAGTTATCTCCAAAGCGTTCGCCATGCCCCACTGCTCCCACACCGCCCTGAACATATATCTTTTTGGATACTACATTGTTCCAGATGCTATCGATGGCCAACAGGAATTGTTGATCGCCCGTAAGTGCTGCCACATCGGCCATGGCTGCGTACAAGTATCCGGCTCTTACGGCATGTCCGGTTGCTTCGCGTTGTTCAATAACCGGTATATGATCCTGCCAGTATGCACCGTTCTTCCACGGATCTTTACTCAAGGAGTCGTAGGCGAAGTGACCACGCTCTTCAATAAAATATTTTGCCGTAGTGAGGTATTCTTTCTTACCCGTGATGCGATACAATTTTACAAGTCCCATTTCAACAACCTGGTGGCCCGGAGCGACATGTAGTTTATTATGACCAAAAACGCTGCACACCAGGTCAGCGTTTTTTAAAGCAATATCAAGCAGGTTACGTTTGCCGGTAGCGAGGTAGTGCGCGGCAGCAGCTTCATATAAATGACCCGAGTTGTAGAGTTCATGACTGAGTTCGCGTTCTTTAACCCAGCGTTCATTGCCAGCCCATACGTGTGGCGTTGCAGGGTTAATGGTCCTGGCGGTATACAGGTATCCATCGGGCTCTTGCGCCTGCCTTACTTTTTCAATAAGGGTATCAATGTACAGTTCAAGTTTTTTGTCGGGGAATAAACTCAGGGAAAAGGATGCACCTTCAATAGTTTTGTAAATGTCGGTGTCGTCAAAGGGATAAACGGTGCAAAACTTTCCGCTTTTGGCCGCTGCCATTTCGAAATTTTTTACGCGTCCTGTATTCTCGCAGCGTTCAAAAGAAGCCGGGATGGTGACACTGTGATTTGTTTTAATTCGCGGTAGCCAGAAATTATCATTAAGGTGCACCTGGGTGAATGGCACCGCCTGAATGGGATAGTCTGACTTTTGACCGAAGGCGTTTGCGGTTAAAACAAAAAAGAAAAACAGAAATAATTTTCGCATGGCGTAATAATTATTGACCATAGTAAGAATCAGGCCCGTGCTTCCGTTCAAAATGTTTTTTAATAAGCGCATCTTTCAGCCGTGGTGCCTGGGGGTTTATCTGTTCCGTCAGTAACGCCATCTGTGCTACCGATTCGAGAACAGCACTGTTGTAAACTGCTTTCTCCGGTGTTTTACCCCACGTGAAAGGAGCATGGTTGCCTACCAGAATCATCTCCACTTCTTCGTAGCTGAGTTGTTTCGCTTTGAAGCAATTCATGATCTGAAAGCCGGTTTCGTATTCGTAATCACCGTTGATCATCTCATCGCTCATGGGAGGTGCGCACGGAATATCTACCGTATTGTGATCTGCGTGTGTAGTTCCAAAAATCGGGATATCACGTTGCGCCTGCGCCCAGGCCGTTGCATAGGTAGAATGTGTATGAACAATACCTCCGATCTTCTCCCAGTGCTTGTATAACACAGCATGTGTCTTTGTATCTGACGAAGGCCGGAGTTTCCCTTCTACTGTCTTCCCATCGAAATCGACAATCACCATTTTTTCGGGTGTGAGGTCTTCGTAGGGAACACCGCTGGGTTTAATCGCGAACACACCCAGCGAACGATCCACAGCACTTACGTTTCCGAACGTAAAAAGAACAAGCCCTAACTTTGGCAACTGCATATTCGCTGCGTAAGCCGATTGCTTTATATGATTATACTGATCTGACATGTTCAGTGACGTTAGAGGCTAGGCACTCGTGAGTTCCCGATGAGATTTTTTTTCAAGGGAAGCACCCATCTTTTTATAGGCTTCATACCTGCGTGCATATACGGAAATCACCGCTGAATTCGGTTTGTATTCAACATCAAACCCCTGCCCCATTGCCGCCATGGCATCTTCCACTTTTTCATACAACCCCGCAGCGGTAGCGGCAAACATCGCAGCACCTAATGCACAGGTTTGTTCGGAACGGTGAATTCGAATCGGCATGTTCATTACGTCAGCCATTACCTGCATGATGTACGGAGATTTTTGAGCAACCCCTCCCAAACCAATGAGGCCTTTCACCGGAACGCCTTCATCATTAAATCGGTCAACGATAGCTTTAGCTCCAAAACAGGTTGATTCAACCCACGCTTTAAAAAGATGTGGCGCTTCACTGCCCAGGTTTAACCCGGTTAGCGCACCTTTTAATAATTGGTTGGCATCCGGAGTTCTGCGGCCATTGAGCCAATCGATCGCTAACACATTATTTTCATCCACAGGAATAGATGCTGCCTGTCGCGTTAGCTCAGGAACAAGTTTATTCAATAATTCTTCTTTTAATTTCTCAGTAGTAGCGGCATCAATCAAAGCGGATGATTTGAGCAAGGTAGTAACGGGCCAGGCCAGAATATTTTTAAACCATGCATAGGTATCACCAAATGCTGACTGACCCGCTTCGAGACCGATCATACCTGGAATTATAGAACCATCCACTTGTCCGCAGATACCGCGAACCAGTTTTCCTCTCATTTCATCTTTCGGTACTACCATCATGTCGCAGGTAGAAGTACCCATTACTTTACTGAGGTGATAGGGTTCAATCTGTCCGCCCACGGCACCCATGTGACAATCAAAAGCTCCGATGCCGATTACAACGTCAGTTGGCAATCCAAGACGTTCGGACCAGGTTTTACTTATGGTTCCGGCTGCTTTATCGGAAGTGTAAGTATCCTTAAATAATCGGGAAGTAAATCCTTTCAGGAGCGGATCGAGTGAGCTGAAAAAATCATCCGGAGGAAGTCCGCAAAATTCTTTCGCCCATAATGCTTTATGTCCGGCTGAGCATACACTTCGTTTCATTTGATGAACATCGGTTCCGCCCGTAAGCAGATAAGGAATCCAATCACAATGTTCTACCCACGAATAACACGCTCTGCGGACGGCCTCATCCCTACGTAAGACATGGAGAAGCTTCGCCCAGAACCATTCTGAAGAATAAATGCCTCCCACAAACTGAAGAAAGTTGATATCAAACCGGGTTGCATGATCATTGATCTCGACAGCTTCCCGGGTTGATGTATGATCTTTCCACAACACAAACATCGCATTGGGATTTTGTTCAAAGCCTGGTGTTAACGCGAGCGGTGTGCCTGTTTTATCAACCGCCACCGGTGTTGACCCCGTGGTATCTACAGAGATTGCTTTAACTGCCGACTGCACGGATACACCTGCCTTTTTCAAACAGTCTTTGACGGTATATTCAAGGCCATCGATATAATCCTGCGGATGTTGCCGGAACTGATTCAGTGCAGCATTACAAAACAGGCCATCCCGCCAGCGTGGATAATAAAATACGGATGATGCAATCTCCTTCCCGGAGCGGGATTCTACTATAATAGAGCGGACAGAGTCTGTACCATAATCAACTCCTATTACATAGGTGCTTGCCATACCTCAATCGTTTGAATACAAATCAAAGGTATAAATATTTTATTAAGTGTACGTAATACATTTATGAAATACACCTAAAAAAGGCTGATGTCCAGCCAATTAAAACTTCATTACCTTACCCGCTACCTATTGGATCAAATCCTGCAAATCATGATAGTCAGGCACAAAACGGATCACGTTGGGATACTTTGCAAACTCTTCCTTCGTGTGTAAGCCGGTAATAACAACGCTTTTCATCCCAGCATTCCATGCAGATTCAACTCCTTTTGGTGCATCCTCGAATACAATACAATTTCCGGGAGATGCGTGGATAAGGTCGGCTGCTTTCAAAAATACTTCCGGATGCGGCTTACTTTCCAGTACGTCTTCGCCACTTACCACGGCTCCGAAGTAATGCCGGACGTTCAGGTTATCCAAAGCAAAGTCAATATTAAAAAGAGGCGCTGCTGAACCAATGGCCATCGGTATGGCATGCTGCTTTGCGTTATGTAAAAAATCAAATAAGCCCGGAAGCAAGTCAAGGTGAGGCTTATACAACTTCTGATACTTTTCCTCTTTTGCACGAAGAATTTTTGCAGCCTCAATGGCGGTGAAGCGATCCTTGCCAAAAACCCGCGCGAGTAATTCCTCACCCGTGCCATACATTTGACTTTTTACTTCGTGCCAGGTAAGGCCGGCATTGAGTTCATAATTCAACACCTCGTGCCATACCTTGAGATGAAACTCCATGTCATCGATCATTGTACCGTTGAGGTCGAACAGAAAAGCCCGTTGTGCGGAAGACATGTAATGTGACTTATCGTTTAAAATGTTTTATCAATCCATTTACTATCAGGAACTGCGCGGTAATGTAGGTAATCATAATGTAGAGACCAGCATGACTGATTGGCTGGAAAAATTTATTTATTGCCAAGAGTGAATCAGAAACCATAAACAACACAGCACCAATTAAAACCAAACTAAAGCTTACCGTATTCGTACGGCCGGAACGAAACAATGCGTTCAGCACCATAACTACCAATATGGTTGCATAAATGATCACCGGAATCCGCAGATCACCCAGTGAGGGATATAGTACAAACACCAATCCGCTTCCGGCAATTATGATCGGGAAAGCCATTCGTGCGCGATGAACACCTTGTAGCCTGTCTTCATTTTCTTCTCCACGATGTTGACGATAAACGAGAATATAAAAGACGTGGGCCGTCAGGAATGAAGCCAGGCCGAACATGAAGTACAGTGGATCTTTGTGTTCATACATTAATAAGGTATCGCCCAGGAAAGAAAAGAAGATAGCTGCCAGCACACCATTGGACCTGTTTTGACCTGATGCACTGAAGTAGTACAAAAAGAGAAACACCATAATCAACGGTTTACACAGGTGTTGAAGAAACAACTGATTGGTTAGTATGGCCAGCAGTTCTCCAAGACTGACAACAACAAAACCGATGAGCGAAATTTTTTTCATGTCGTTTCTTTACGTGAAGATTGATGAAACAAAAGAAATACAAAGCCTACAAGCGCCAACGTACTACACACTATAAAGGTGGCGAAAAAATTAGAAGGCTGATTGGCATAGATCAATCCCGATACAGAAGCGCCTAGCCCAATTCCAAGCTCCATAAACATATAGAGTGATGAAATGCCACGTCCCCTGAATTGTTCGTGACTGAGGTCAGTTGCCCAGGCGAGCAGGGTTGGCGATGTTGTTCCCTGACCAAAACCATAGAGTACAACGCCCACAATCACGGTTAATTTGTTTTCTGCGAACGCAAGAATCAGCATCGAAACAACAATCAAAGTTACCGATACGCGTAGTACAGGTTTCCTTCCCCATCGGTCGGAAGCTTTTCCGCCCAGCAGCCTCACCGTAAGTGACGCCAATGTGAGGTAGGTAAATAACAAACCTTTGTTTTTCACACCCATGAATTCACTTAAATCAGGCATGAGGGTGAACAAGGTTCCATAGGCATAGGCGCTCAGCACCATCACCAGGCAAGGTGCGATAACACGCGGTTCGAAAAGATCGGACCACTTAACTTTCATCACGGATAATCCAAAGCGATGTTTATCGGTCAGGGTTTCGCTAATCCCCCATAAAATCAAAACCGAAAAAACAGCAAAAGATGAAGAGAGATAGAACATGAAATCCAACCCGAAGGTATTGGCCACTGTACCTCCAAGAGCAGGACCACCAGCCGTACCTACGGATGCAGCCGTTCCGATTAAACCCATTGCTTCTCCCCTGCGGTGTGAAGGAATGATATCAGCTATATAAGCCGTTTGGCCGGTAGGTGTGAAGCCCGTTGAAAATCCATGCACCAGCCTTAACCACAAAAAGCCGGCAACTGCAGTAAGTAGCGGATAAATCAAACTGCAAATGCAGCACACGATGGAGCCAAACATCATAACTGGTATGCGGCCGACTTTATCAGCAAGCTTCCCGCTGAATGGACGGGATACTAACGCGGTAAGAGTGAACAAGGAAATGATCAGGCCTTTATAGTTTGACCCGCCCAGTTTTGTCAGGTAATCGGGCAACTCCGGTATGATCATGTTAAAGCTGGCAAAGAATAACAATGAGCTCACACATAGAAGCCAGAACGGCTTCGGGTAATTTCTAGGGTCGATCAATTTTTTCGGACAGTAGTCGTTCGATATCTTTTTCCAAATCCGGATCAGTAGGTTGACGCGCTTTGGGGTTAGCAAAGAAACCCTTTTTATCTACCAGAACATAGCGGGGTACCTGTGAGATCGTAAAAATGTTCACTGCATCAGACTCACTGCCAATCCGGAAGTGAGTCACATAGGGATTACTCAACTTATGTTTTTTCACGGCATCTTTCCAACTGCTTACATCCGGATCCAGTGATACCAGAACAAAAGCCACGGCATGTCTGTATTTATCGGTTAGCTTTTTCATGTACTCAAGCTCGCGAAGACATGCGCCACAATCCGCTGTCCAGAATCCGATATACTGCACGCGGCCCTTGTTAGATTTCATAAACGCATTGAAGCGTTCTTCATCCTCCTTGCCGCTGAAGAAACGTGCCTTCTCAATTCCTGCGTAGTCTTGAAATTGATTTTCGAGGGATGCCGTCCGTTCCAGGTCAGTTACGATCTTTTCCTCCAAAGGCGTTGCCTTGATCACGTTGTACGTCACCCAGAATGCCGAATCATAGGGAACATTAAAAAGCATTTCGCGATCCGGTTCTTTGCCTCTGAATTCAAGAAAATTTCGCGTGACAATATTCGTAGTTACCAGATCAATATGATACGCATGCGACAACTTCAGCTGATGATTAAAATTTTTCCCTTCGCGCATGCTGTGATAGAGGTAGTACTTTCCTTTATTTCGCTTGTAACTCGAAGAGGCAATCAAGGTATCATTAGGGGTTACCCGTTTCACTTCGGTTTTAACAAAAGCAAAATTCCGTGTATTGATATATAGAAACCCGCTAAGTAAAACTGGATTACCTTCCGTTTGAAGTGCATTCGCTTTAAGCTTATAGGAGATTTTATACACCTCCTCGTCATCGAAAGTAGTGACGTGATCCACGTTGAAATCAAATTGCTTATAGTACCGGTCCAGGCCACTTACATCGTTACTGCTGGTGGACGTTATCCAGCTCGGGTATGTACTGCGCGTGCGAACCTGGTAAGCAACTTCGTCTACCGCCATCGCACTATACAACGCGATGGGTGTGTGGTTAATGGTGGCTTTCGTGTTGTCAAACGTTCTGCGTAACTGCATTACCTTAACCTCGTCTTTCTCTCCAGGATACGACTGAAAAACTTTATAGCCCTTCCGTTTGTAGATGTCTACAGCCGCTTCGATCAAACGGCCATATTGTCCATCATCCTTGCAGTAATGACGATAGAACGTCTGATACACAAAGGGCTTGGTGTTGTAATTTTTCCGGACCTGATCAAACGCTTTCTTAACAATTTCGGCAGGCGTTAATTCGTCTGACGAAAAGACAATTTCCCTCAGGTAAATGGCTTTCGGTTTTAAGCGCAACGCAAGTTGACGACCCGGATTTTTAAGCAAATAATTTTCGTAACCAATGCAGGTAATTTTGAGGGTGATGTCTTTGAAAGCAAGTTCATCCGGAATTTTGAGCGTAAAAGTTCCATCCGTATTGGATGTAGTGCCCACAGCATATCCCAGTACCTCAATTGAAGCAAGTCCCACGGGAACATTTGTTTCGGAGTCAGTAAGGGAGCCTTCAATGATCGTAACCTGAGCCAACATTGCTTGAAAAGCAAACACTAAAAAACCAGACAATAGACAAATTACTTTCATGAACAACCCTAAGGAATACTAAAGATAGCCAGAAATCAGCTTCGTTATTTTATCACTGTGCAACTTTAATAATTACGATATTGCACCTATGCGCACATTGCTTTTGCTCCTCCTTGCTTCGTCCGGATTGCTGGCACAAACTACCGTTGAATCTGTTCCCAATCAAAAAGTCATTACGGGCAGTTATGTTTCCAACCCGGATAAAATTCTTGATCAACAGACGGTGGCTGAAATAGACACGGCTCTGGCGCTACTTGAAAAGAAAACAACCGTTCAGGTAGCGGTAGTAGCATTAGCGTCAATCGGTGATGCTGACATCGTTGAGTTCGGTCAAAAACTCTTCACGCTCTGGGGAATAGGCCGTAAAGAAAATGACAATGGATTGTTGTTACTTCTTGTCAGGGACCAACGCACGATACGTTTCCATACCGGATATGGTGTTGAAGGTGTTCTTCCCGACTTTGTTTGCAAAAGAATTCAGATGAAGTACATGGTCCCTGAATTCAAAAATGGAAATTATGGTGCGGGGATACTGGCTGGAATCCGGCAGATCGAATTAATAATCACTAACCCGCAACATGCCGAAGAGCTGAAAGCCGAAGAAAAAAAAGACGTTAGTGATTGGACAGGATTTGTATTCATTCTCTGTATCGTCTTTGCACCGATAGTAATCACAGCATTTATCGTTAAGGCAACAAAAGGTCAGTTTGCCGATTCAAAAGACGCAAGTGAAACCAGCCATCCCGAAATGCGATTGACTCGGTTGGGCTGGTTAGCAGAATTTATTGTCATACCTGTATTGATCATTGTGGCATTCGCCACAAGTTCGATAGAGAACGCAACTGGTTTTTGTTTCTTAACGCTGTATGCGTATTTCATGCTTACGCTCCTCCACCGATTGTGGCGAGGCCAAAAGGTGATCAAGCGGTTTTTAAAACAAGAGGATCATTACGAAATCGTTGAATTTATACGCCGGCAACAGTGGTACTGGTTCCTTATGGGGCTACTATTTCCATTTCCATTCTTTCTCTACTTCTTTTATCACCTGTCGCGCAAACACACGTATCGAAACTATCCGCGAAAATGCAAGCAATGCCAAAACCCACTCCATAAGTTGGGAGACCTTGCTGAAGATGATTATCTCTCAAAAGGCCAGCTGCTGGAAGAAAGTCTGCGATCGGTCGATTACGATGTGTGGAAATGTGATGCCTGTCAGAATATAGAAATGTGGTTCTATCTGAATCGTAGTTCGCGATATGAGCCATGTCCGCGATGTAAGACCATCGCGTTTCATTTGGAAAGCGATCGTACGCTGGAATCCGCGACATATTCATCCAGCGGCAAAGGCGAAAAGCTATACAGCTGCAAATTTTGCAACCACAAAAAGAAATCGACTTACACAATTGCCCGGTTAGTACAGCATACTACTTCCGGGTCGTCTTCTTTTGGAGGAAGTTCTTCAGGTGGAAGTTGGGGCGGTGGCCGGTCTGGTGGTGGTGGAGCCAGCAGTAGCTGGTGATGATTTCATTTATAATTAGCAATAGCGTACTGCTATTGCTAATTATAAATTGCTCTTCGCCTGTTCCTGCGCTCCCAGCAAGAATGCTTTTATGAAATCGTCAAGATCTCCGTCTAATACATTCTGTGCATCATGACGTTCTACTGCTGTGCGTGCATCTTTTACCAGTTTGTAAGGATGCAGTACGTAATTTCTGATTTGAGAACCAAAATCAATTTTCATTTTGCCCGCTTCAATCTTGTCGCGTTCCGCATGACGTTTTTCCATTTCCAGCTGATACAGTTTTGATTTAAGCATCTGCATCGCACGTTCACGGTTTGCGTGTTGAGAACGTTCAACCTGGCAAACAATAACGATACCCGTTGGTTTGTGCGTAAGCTGAACTTTGGTTTCTACCTTGTTCACATTCTGACCACCGGCACCTCCCGAACGTGATGTTTGAATTTCAATATCCGCAGGATTGATTTCAATTTGAATTGAATCGTCTACTTTGGGATAAACAAACACCGAGGCAAATGACGTATGCCTGCGTTGATTCGAATCGAAGGGTGAAATACGAACCAGCCGGTGCACTCCGATTTCCGACTTCAACTTTCCGTAAGCAAACGGACCATCAATTTCCAACGTAGCCGATTTGATGCCTGCTACATCTCCACTTTGATAGTCGATTTGTGAAACCGTGTAGTCGTTCTTCTCGCCCCACATGATGTACATTCGATTGAGCATATCTGCCCAATCCTGGCTTTCCGTTCCACCCGCTCCCGGATTGATCTCCACCACGGCACTGAGCTGATCCTCCTCCTTGCTGAGCATTTTTTTGAATTCCAACTCCTCAACGGACTTGGCAGTCTTTTCATACTCACGGTCGAGTTCTTCCTCCCCAACATCTCCAGCCAGGTGAAATTCATTCAGAACCTCCAGGTCGTCCATCAGTTTAGACACATTCTCGAAAGCATCCGTCCAGACTTTTTTAGTGCGGATGGTTTTCAAAACTGATTCAGCTTGCTTGGGATTATTCCAGAAATCCGGCTGTTGTGTGATGAGTTCTTCGTCTTTTACTTCAATGATCTTACGATCGTAGTCAAAGATACCCCCTCAAGGCGCTAACACGAGCCTTTAAATCCTTCAGATGATCTGTTGTCATTTATGACGCATTGATTAATTTAGAAAAGGCAAATATAACAACTATGAAAAGATCTCTACTGCTGTTTTACATGTTGTCAACATTGATAACCCAGGCTCAGGTAAAAAATTTTTCCTTTAAAGCAGGCGTCAATTATCCGGTTATTCCAACAAAAACAGTAGAGACGCAGATAACAAGTCTCGCTTTGCCTGAATCCAGTGGATTTTCTCCTATCACAGTAGGATCAATAAGTTTGGTCCATGAATCCAAACCAGGAATCGACCTGGGTGGAGCATTCGACTATAGTATTTCCAGGAAGTTTTTCATATCCACTGGACTAAATCTGTCATACTTACGGTTTAAAAAACTGGCTAAAATCGAAAAGTTGAGCGGTGGACAAATTGAAAGTGATTTCGATTTGCCAACAACGGTTGGGATGCCTATGGGTTCGTTTTATGGTTCCATTATATATAGAGACGCAAATGGAAATGTTGTTGTGGGTGAACCCCGGCCCGAAACCGAAATCAGCAGCCTCCGATCGACCGGGGATCAGGGCAAAACGTCTACTTTATACTTACAGGTTCCGGTATTGGTAGGTACTACATTCCTTCATGACAAACTCATTGTACGTGCAGGTATTTCAGTATCATATCTTCTAAGTGCCAGTCAGTATGTCGATCGATATTCCTATGAAAATCAAAGCGTTGAATCTCATAAAGAAACGAGTCGCGATGGATACACCGCCATTTTAGCGTCATGCACAGTTACCACTACCTACAAGATAACCCGTATGCTCGGGGTTGACCTCAGCATGAATCAATTTCTGTCCCCGATTTATAATCAATCTGGTAAAACGTCATTCAAATCAAAATACAGTACGCTCGCTTTCGGATTGAGCTATACGCTTAATCCATAGTTAACAACGGTAACGTTAGCTTCTTCCGGCAACAGACGAATATTTCGTGTAGCCCGTATTCCGTAATATTTCCTAATCAATAGCTCATTTCCAGGCGAATTTTCGGTTACCTTTACGCCCCTATGAAAGTAGAAAAGGCTAAAATGAGGCGGATTGGAGGGTTCTTGATGGAAATCCTTGTTCTGGTCTTTGTGTTTTCCTATACAAACTCAGGCGCTGAATTTACTCCGGAAGAAAAAACTTCCACAAATCAGGAAGTACCTGACACTCAATTTCTTTTGGGAGATATAAATATCCCGGCCTCTTCAAAAGATGATTTAAGCGTATTGAACCTGGACCTGGCATATGAGGCAGTCTGTTTCCGGCCGGCCTTGTTGAAATCTGTCAGTTTTCCGCGCCTTGCCTCGTTATCTCCCGGACTTAACGGCTACTATACTTATACAACCATAAACGCCCCTTGATGGATGTTTGCTAGCGTCCATACACTAACAGTTGTATGGATGGCCATAAAATTTACCTGGCCCTTAATTAATTCAAACTTTTACAAAACACGATTTGACAATTTTTACAGTCATAGAAACTGCAATACTTCTCTTTGTTGATCTCTTTAAACCAGAGTCAATAATATTGTATGGAGGTCTTGGCCTGCTTTTATTTGTGATTTTCGCGGAAACGGGCCTGTTCTTTGGCTTTTTCCTGCCGGGGGATTCATTGCTATTTGTGGCCGGATTGTTAAGCGGCACCAAATATCTTGATGTGTCGGTGTGGCTTTTAATCGCTTTACTGATTATAGCAGCATCCACAGGCACAACAGTAGGTTATGGATTTGGGCGGTGGGCTGAATCTTACCTGAAGAACCGGAAGGAAAACTTTTTTTATAAAAAGAAATATCTGCAAATGACTGAGGATTTTTATAAAAAATATGGGATGATGACCTTTATTTTGGGGAGATTTCTCCCTGTAGTAAGGACATTTGTTCCTATTTTGGCGGGCATTGTCCGGATTAACTTCGGGAAGTTTTTATTTTACAATATCATTGGAGCCGCTGCCTGGATAATCACGATGGTTATGGCAGGGCATTGGCTGGGCAACATTTTTCCAGGGATATCAGAACACCTTGAGATAATTGTAGCAGCAATGATATTGCTCACCACAATTCCGCTGTGGACTTCGTGGCGAAAACTAAAAAAACAAGTTGACTGATTGGAAATGAGTTTACAATTCAACGAGAATACTTCACAAATTCAACGGCCGGTTTTACCGTCTAAAAAAAATAGAACCCATACGTACATGCTTATTGACAATTCTTTAACAAATCGAATACTTTACAAAATCTAAACATTTAACAACTAACATTACTCTATGAAAACTCAAAATTCTTTGGGAGATAGTTTAAAAACTGTCTTCGCGGCTATCGTGATCCCCGTAGAAATCATTATTGCTATTTTAATTTACATCTATGTGTTAGGAGACCCGTCACATTTTCAGGGAAATAATCCTGATAATCACCCAGTGCAAGGCGACTATTTCGGAATTGTTTATAAGGGAGGCGTCATTGTACCGGTCCTGATTTCTATGTTAATGATGGCCATTACGTTTGGTATTGAAAGACTTATAACCCTGAGCCGCGCGAAAGGAAGAGGCAGTGTAAATAAATTCGTTCAGAAGATCAGAAGCTTGCTGGCTACAAACAATATTTCTCAGGCCATCGCTGAGTGCGATAAACAAAAAGGATCGGTTGCCAACGTAGTAAAGGCGGGACTCCTGAAATTCAGCGAGCTGCAGAAGAACAATACGCTTGAGCCGGACAAAAAAATCCTCTTAGTTCAGAAAGACATCGAAGAAACAACTCAGTTGGAGATGCCGATGCTGGAAAGAAACCTTCCGATCATCGCTACACTAGTTTCTGTAGCTACCTTGCTTGGTTTGTTGGGAACGGTAATGGGTATGATCAAGGCCTTCGCTGCCTTGGCAACGGCCGGTGCTCCTGACTCGGTAGGTCTTGCAAACGGTATCTCTGAAGCGTTGATCAACACCGCTCTGGGTATCGGTACTTCAGCCATCTCGATCATCATGTATAACTACTTCACAAGCGCCATCGATGGTCTCACACACGCAATTGATGAGACAAGCTTTAGCATTATTCAGAGCTTCACTGCTCAGAACAAGTAGTCAGTAGTTAACACAAACAAAAAATTATGGCAAGAATTGCTCCTCCGATTGATATGACCCCGATGGTGGATCTGGCGTTCCTGCTGGTGACATTCTTCATGCTCACCGCTACGGCAATACCAGACGAACCTGTTACGGTGGACACACCATCATCGGTTTCAGAGATTAAGCTTCCGGAAAACAATGTAATGACCATCACCATTGACAAAGACAGTCGCGTTTTCTTTAACGTTGACGGTCAGTTTACCCGCGCAGAGTTGCTCGGTAAGATTGGTGAACGTTACGGCATTGCCTTTACCGAGAACGAGACAAAGACTTTTGCAATCATCTCCAGTGTTGGCGTTCCGATTGGTAGTCTGAAACAGTTTCTGGCGTTAAACCCGGAACAACGCAAATCGATTACACAACCTGGTATTCCAAGTGATTCGGCTCAGAATGAACTGGCTGACTGGGTTTTGCAAGCACGTCTTTCCAATCCGCGATTGCGCATAGCAATCAAGGGTGATCGCGATGCGAACTATGGCACGATAAAGAAAGTTATTGATACAATGATTGACCGTAAAGTGAACAGATTTAATCTGATCACCAACATGGAAAAGGGTTCATAACTAAAAACACACAAAACTTAAAACTGAACAGCAATGGCAGAACTAGGTGGCGATGGTGGTGGTAAAAAGAAGAAAGGTGGTAAAGTAAGAGCCAAGAAAGGCTCCACACGGATCGACATGACTCCAATGGTGGATCTGGCTTTCCTCCTGCTGACTTTCTTCGTAATGACCACGACCCTGAATAAACCTCAGACTATGGAAATCACCATGCCTGAGAAGCCGAAACCAGGCGATGAAATGCCGGAGATCAACGAGAAAAATGTAATGACGGTGGTCCTGGCAGATGACAATAAAGTGTATTGGTACATGGGAATAACAGAACCCGTGGCAGAAAAAGCAGATTACTCAGCTGAAGGGATTCGCAAGATACTCCTGCAGAAAAAAGCTGAACTGCCGAAATTAGTAGTGCTGATAAAAGCAATGGATGAATCGAAATATAAAAACATGGTGGACATCATGGATGAGATGAACATCAGCAGTATGCAGCGATTTGCCCTTGTGGATATCACAGATACAGATGTTCAACTGGTAAAAGAAGCGCAAGCATTATGAAAACGGAAGCAGCAGTTTATCCCCAAAAATGGGAAGATATAGTATTTGAACACCGTAATAAAGAATATGGAGCGTACTTCAATCGTAAGTCGTACTCCAAGCATGTTATCTGGGCGGTTGTTTTAACATTCGCTGTGCTAGGATTGGTGATTGCCGCTCCTGCTATTAAGGAATGGCTGGCGTCAGGTGACGATGCGATTGCCGATGATCACCTGAAAAATATGACGGTGAACCTTGATCAGCCACCGCCAATCACTCCGAATCAACCTCCTCCACCCGATGTTCGCATCCCGCCTCCGGTAAAAACGATCATCAAATTCCTTCCTCCAAAAGTAACGGAGAAAGAAGTGGTGGAAGAAGAAGAGATGCCGACCATTGAAGAGATCAAGCAAAACGAAACCGGTGCCGTTGATGTAGAAGGTACTGGCGAAGTAGTGTTTGAAGAACCTGTACAGGAAATTGTGGCCCCCAGCGATGAAGATGTAATCTTCACGGTAGTTGAGCAGCAAGCTGAATTTACCGGTGGTTATGAGGCCATGGCGAAATTCCTTCAGCGAAACCTCAAATACCCTGCAGCTCCGCGGAGAATGGGTATTGAAGGATCGGTGTTCGTACAATTCGTGGTAGACAGAGAAGGCAAAATCAGCGATATTCAGGTAATTAAGGGAATCCACGCAGATTGTGATAAAGAAGCAATTCGCGTTGTGCAGATGATGCCACCCTGGAAACCTGGTAAGCAAAACGGAAGAGCGGTTAAGTCACGTTTCGTGCTGCCCATCAAATTCAAATTGGCATCATGAAAACCAACTCTGATGAGTATAAGGTCGGCACGTTCGGCCTTATCATGAAAGGTCTTGAGATTCTCATGGCGATAGTATATATCGCCATGGGGATTCTCGTGATCTGGCGTTCTACGGATTTATTTAACATCCCCCACCAGTTTATTCTGCCTTTAGGAGGCGCTTTTATTGTTTACGGAATCTTCCGTTCCTATCGCGTTTATAGCCGACATTTCCGAAAATAACCATGCGCTATTTTCAACTCGCCTTTATCGGATTACTAGCCGTTGGCACCGCTTGCGACAGAGGAAAAACAAGCAAGCAGGATGACGGAACTACCTACGGAAAAATTCAAATAGCCGTAGATGAATCACTAAGACCTTTAATGGATGCCGAAGTAGATACCTTTGAGGGCATCTACACGCAGGCTTCCATTGGCGTGAAATACTTGTCAGAAGCCGAAGCTATCGACCTGCTAATCAAAGACAGTGTCAGACTGGCTGTGGTAACCCGGTATCTCACTCCCGAAGAAATTAATGCCTTTAAAGCACAGGTCATTGAACCTAAACAGATGGCGGTTGCCATCGAAGGCGTTGCATTAATCCTGAATAAAAACCGGCCCGATAGCCTCCTCACACCCGAGCAGGTAAAGGACCTTTTGGCCGGCAAAATTTCAACCTGGAAACAACTCAACAACAACAATAAGCCAGATTCGATCAAAATAATATTCGATAACCCCACTTCAGGCATTTTGCGGCATTTGAAGGACACCCTGGGTGTTGAAAACCTGGCCAAAAACTGCTACGCAGTAAATAATAACCCGGCAGTTATTGATTATGTGTCAAAAGACAAAAACGCCCTGGGTCTGATTGGAGTAAGCTGGATTAGCGATCAGGACGATTCCACCGCAAATCAGTTTTTGAGCTCCATTCGCGTGGCAGGGTTATTGCAAGGGTCCGAATATTATAAGCCGTATCAGGCGTATATTGCGCAAAAGCAATATCCCTTTTCGCGTAAAGTGATCATTATCAGTCGCGAGGCGCGATCAGGACTGGGCAGCGGGTTCCTTACATTCGTAACGCACGATAAAGGGCAACGAATCGTACTTAAAGCTGAACTGGTTCCAGTGACGATGCCGGTACGCATAATTGAAGTAAAGCAAGAACCTTGAAATCTAAACTATAGAAATGAAAGACGTAGGAGTTATAATTAATAGAACCAGGGTCGTGTGGATCATGATGCTGTTCTCCGTTTCAACCGCTTTTTCACAGGCAGTACCTGAAGTTGGTCAGGCTCGTTATGCCCAATTGGTCGATCAGCCATCAAAGTCAGCACCGCTTCTGAAGCAAGCTATCAGTGCTCACCCGGAAGATGCCACGCTATGGTATTATTTAGGTATGGCACAAATCAAAACCGGTGCAAAGCAGGATGCTGAAATCTCGTTTCAGAAGGGCATTGATCTCAATCCAAAAGAAGGAATAAACTATGCTGGTAAAGCACACCTCCGGTTTCTTGAAAACAATACCGCAGAAGCCAAAAAGTTTATTGAACAAGCCCTTACGCTAAGTAAATCTAAAAGTGTTCCGGTCTTAAAAGCGGTTGCAGAAGCTTACCTGACACAAAAGAATACGTTTTCAAAAGATGCATTGGCCTTGCTTCAAAAAGCTAAGGCGATTGATTCTAAAGATGCAGAGGTGATGTTACTCACGGGTGACTCCTATTTGGAACAAAACAATGGTGGACAGGCTGTATCCAGCTATGAGAGCGCAGTGAGCATTAATCCGAAAGATGCTACTGGCGATTATAAAGTGGGATTGGTATACCTCCGTTCAAAAAACATTGAAGCTGCAGAAACTGCATTTAAAAAAGCAACCACAGCCGATCCGAATTACACCCTGGCCTATAAGGAGCTGGGTGAGTTGTACTACCTCGCCAAGCGCTACGATGAATCAGTAGCGGCTTATGAAAAAGCAATGTCGCTTACTGAAAATCCAGAGTCGTATAAGTTACGTTATGCATTTTTCCTTTTCAGCGCAAAGAAGTACACACAGGCAAACGAAGTATTCAAGCAACTGGTGGCCAAGCCGGACGTAAGCCTCATAGCCGTTCGCTATTATGCGCAATCCCTTTATGAAGCAGGTGACTATAAGAAGAGTGGAGAAATCTTCGATATGTATTTTGCGAAAGCAAAGCCTGAAGAAATTGAAGCATCTGATTATGCCTACTTAGGTAGATTATATGTGAAGATTTCGGAGGAAACAAAAGGTGATACAATTTCTGTAGACAAGGCTACCGAAGCCTTTGGCAAAGCCTTGGCCATTGATAACAGTCTTCTCGATATCCGGCAGCAACATGCTGATTTGCTCTTCAAGCGAAAGAAATTCGACCAGGCTATCGCGTCCATGCAGGAATTGCAAAAGCTCCGTACCAAGCCGGTTTCACAGGATGTTTACAAGATGGGACAGGCCCTTTACTATACCGAAAAATTCCAGAAAGCAGATTCAACTTTCCAGAAGCTGATCGAGCTTCAACCTAACATGACTGTTGGTTACATCTGGAAGGCACGTTCCCTTTCAAGTCTTGATCCTGAATCAGACAAGGGATTGGCAAAACCTGCCTATGAACTGGTTATTGAAAAAGCCTCAGCAAATCCGGAAAAAGGAAAGAACGATTTGATTGAAGCCTATTCATATCTGGGGTACTACTATTACCTGCTCGCGCAAAGCAAGCCTTCACGCGAAACCCTTTTAACGGCAAAAGGCAATTGGGAAAAAGTACTTGAGCTTAAGCCGTCAGATCCAAAAGTATCCGAGCAGGCCAAGGTGGCAATTGAGTCAATAAACGAAGCCTTAAAGGGCAGCTAAAGAACAATAAAAGACTGGCCAGGGAGTTATTGGATAGTCAGTGCACCATGCGTTTTAGTTAAAAGTTCCGCATGCTCCACTGTTCTCATAGATGAGATACTATCCGACCCTGGCTGTTTTTTTTATACCTTGCTTATATATTTAAATCTGCATGGCAATTTTTTCATCCCTCCTCCTTCAAATCACCACAGACTCCACCGAACTCGTCTCCGCTCCGGAAGAGCTTGATCTCTTTCACCTGATCCTGAAGGGTGGCGTAGTTATGATTCCAATAGCAATCCTTTCGGTGATTGTAGTGTACCTCACCGTTGAACGGTACCTGTACCTGAACAACGCCACAAAGCATCCCGCCAATTTCATGGAAACCGTGAAGGCGCATCTGCGCAAAGGCGATATAGCGGGAGCAAAGACCTTTGCCGGCCACTACAATTCCGCCATTGGCACCATTATCCGTCATGGATTGGATAGCGTGGGCCGCCCCATGCGGGATATTGAAACCACACTGGAATCAGCTACTAATATCGAAGTCGCGGAGATGGAAAAGAACATGGGATTTCTCGGTATCATTGCAGGTATCGCCCCCATGCTTGGGTTTATCGGTACAATCGTGGGTATCATTCATATTTTTTATGATATCTCCCTTTCTGATAACATCAGCATTGGTATCATTGCCGGGGGATTGTACGAAAAGATGATTACCAGCGGTTCTGGTCTTATTGTGGGTGTAATTTCATATGCCGCCTATCACCTGCTCCACATGAAGATTCAGAAGTTTGTTCTTCAGATACAGAAAGATGCATTTGAATTCACCAGCTCACTTCAACAGAACTAATCGTCTATGAAGATCAAAATGCAAAAACATTTTCATGCAGAGGTAGCTACCGCTTCGCTGAATGATATTATGTTTTTCCTGCTGCTCTTTTTCCTGATCATTTCTACCGTTACCAATCCAAACGTTATTAAAATATTACTGCCTAAATCACAGGCAAGCGGAACATTTAACAAACAACCGGTTACTCTTACGGTGACGGAAGACAAGCAATACTATATCAATAAGCATAAGGTGCCTTTTGCTCAACTTGAAGAAACGTTAAAGAAAGAACTGGCCGGAATCCCCGAGCCCACCGTTGTGCTGCGGTTATCGGCAGACCTAACCGTTCAGGACCTCACATCGGTACTGGAGATCGGAGCAAAGAATAAGATCAAAATGGTGTTGGCAACCCGAAAAGCTGATTGATCCATGAGTTCACTTTCGCCTCTCGCTCTAACCTCATTCTAATTTCTGTCTGCCTTCGGGAAGATCATTTCCACCAGACCTTTACAATCGTTTTGGGTGTAAGGTTTGAGTAAGAATGAATCTAAATAGGAACCAATCTAAGTTCCACCTCAGGAACGATCCCAAGTCACATTTGTTTAATGTGTGAAGTGGGTTAC
>Ga0315910_10000835_pt1 | contig 29415 bp, 21 predicted proteins | sample EdamamesoilMG_FD_204470 | JGI IMG/M metagenome (GOLD analysis project Ga0315910, IMG submission 204470) | Garden soil microbial communities collected in Santa Monica, California, United States - Edamame soil | ecosystem: Environmental > Terrestrial > Soil > Garden | place: USA: California... | reverse complement strand
AGACGGCCGCCTGGCTCGCGCGGCGCTTCCCGCGCGAGCTGGGGGTCGACTGGGAGCTCGTCGACGACGACACCGAGCAGAAGCTGCTCGACCGGCTGGATCCGCTGGTCCTCTACTGCGAGACGCCGGGCCTGGACGAGATCGACCTCCCGATGCGCTCCTGGGTGGCGCGCCTGAAGCACCCCTCCGAGGGCGACGGGGCCTTCCTCGCGCGCAGCTTCGCGAGCGTGGGGGCCGAGCCGTTCCTGCGCGAGTCCTACTACGACGAGCTCGGGCTGCCGCTGGTGCTGGCGTCCGGGCCGGGCACGCCCGCGCGCACCCACGCCCACGCCGGCTTCCTCGGGCTGGCGCCGGTCTTCCAGCGCGGCCCGCTGAAGAGCCAGCGTCCGGCCATCGAGGAGGCCCTGCGGCGCGTGCCGCGCGTGCGCGCGCTCTCGCCGGCGGACGGTGCGCGCGCGATCGAGCTCGCGCGCGAGGCGATGGTGACCCGCTCGCGCGACCTCGACGTGTTCGCCTACGGCGACCCGCGCGACGTGCGCCTGCTCGAGTGCGAGGACGGGCTCGCCTTCCTCGCGATCGGCTTCCAGCCCGAGCGCAGGCTGCCCTTCGAGGCCGTCTACGGCTTCCTGACCCTGAAGAACGCGGTCCCGATCGGCTACGTGCTGAACTCGGCCCTCTGCGGCTCGGCCGAGATCGCCTACAACGTCTTCGAGACCTACCGCGGCGGCGAGGCGGGCCACGTCTATGGCTGGGTGCTGGCCTGCGTGCGGCACCTCTTCGGCGTCGACGCCTTCACGATCTATCCCTACCAGCTCGGCCACGAGAACGAGGAGGGCCTGGCCTCGGGCGCCTGGTGGTTCTATCAGCGCCTCGGCTTCCGCCCGCGCGAGCGCGGCGCGCTGGCCCTGATGCGGCGCGAGCTCGCGCGCCAGCGCCGCGACCCGCGCCAGCGCTCCTCGCGCGCGACGCTGGTGCAGCTCGCGCGCCACAACGTCTACTACCACCTGGGCCGCGAGCGCGCGGACGTGATCGGGCGCCTCCCGCTCGGCCGCCTCAGCCTGCGCGCCTCGGCGCTGCTGGCGCGGCGCTTCGGCTCGGACCGCGCGCGCGGCGAGCACGAGTGCGTGCGCGCGGCCGCGCAGCGCCTCGGCCTGCGCTCCTTCCGCGGCTGGAAGCGCGACGAGCTGCGCGCCTGGATCCGCCTCGCGCCCGTGGTCCTGCTCCTCGTGGGCGTCGAGCGCTGGTCGGCGGCCGAGAAGCGCGCCGCGGTGGCCGTCCTGCGCGCCAAGGGCGGCCGGCGCGAGTCGGACTTCGTGCGCGCCTTCGACCGGCACGCGAAGCTGCGCCGTGCGCTGGTGCGCGCCGCCGGGCCGGAGTGAGGGCTCCGCCGTAGAATCCGGGCGGAGGATTCGCATGCGCCCGCCGCTCCTGATCGTGCTCGTCCTGGGCTTCGGCCTGTTCCTGGGGGCCGGTCTGCTGGTCTTCCTGCGCACCAGCGCGGCCCGCGCGGCGAGCGAGGAGGCGCGCGCCGTGACCGAGGAGCGGGCCCTGGAGGAGGCCCTGCGCGCACGCCTCGCGGCGGCGAGGGGGCCGGAGGCGAGCGAGGGGCGCACGTCCACGGCCGATGCGTCGTCCGCTGCTCCAGCCGCCGAGCGCTTCGAGCCGCGCGACGAGGTCGGCGTGCTCTTCACCGAGGCCCTGCGCCAGCACGCGCGCCAGAGCTTTGCGCGCGGCTGGGCCGAGGTGCGCGGCGATCCGCTGCCGGAGGCGACCCGCGCGGCCCTCCTCGCGGAGTTCGAGAGCACGATCCTCGCGCTGCCGGAGGCGATGGGAAAGAGATCCGCCGAGAAGCAGTCGGAGCTCGACCGGCAGGCGCGCGCGCTGGCGCAGGCGGACGCGGTCGCCTGGCTCGAGGGGCTGCCGGAGGACGAGCCCGCGCTCGCCGCCGCGGCGCGCGACCCGGAGCGCTTCGCGAGCCTCTTCCGGCCGCAGAGCTCGGGGGCCGCGGTCGACGGGGTCGGGCTCGAGGACGACGACCCGCTGGTGGACGGGGCCGTGATCGCCTTCCCGGCCGGCGTCTTCGCCGTGTCCGACTTCGCCAGGGCTCGGGATCCCTTTCCGCGGGACGTGACGGTCCGCGGCGCGGGGATGGACGCGACCCTGCTCGTGATGCAGGACCTCGGCCCGCGCGGAGCGCTCGAGCGCCTGACCTTCGAGGACTGCACGGTCTACACCGCGAACTGCGGCGTGATCGACATCCGCGGCGGCCCGACGTCGCTCACGCTCCGGCGCATGCGCGTGGTCGGCTTCGACTGCGGTGCCGGCGGCTCGGTGGCGTTCTACACGCGCGCCTGCGCGATCCTGGCCCAGCACTCCCGCTTCGAGAGCGGGTACGGCACGAACCCGGAGGGCTACGCCAACCTGCTGCGCGCGGGCGGGGCCGTGGCGGCGCGCTTCGAGGCCTGCACCTTCGAGCGCCTGGACCTGGCGGACGCCGCGGCGCCGGGAGTGGTCTTCCAGGGCTGCCGGATGATCGACCTGCTCGCCGAGCCCCGCGCCGGGCCGCTCTACCAGGACTGCACGATCAGCGTCCTTCCGCAGGAGCAACACTGGGACGAGGCGACGCGCAAGCGCGACCTGAACGAGCTCTTCCCGGGCTGGCGCGAGCGCCTGGAGTGGCGCTGATGTGGCGTCTCGGCCGGGGCTGGGTGTGTGCGGGCGCGCTGCTCCTGATCGCCTGGCCCGGCGGCGGGCTCGAGCTGACGCGCGAGGCCGTGGCGGCGGCCGCCCAGCAGCACGAGAAGCTCTCGCCCTTCGAGGCGATCCGCTGGCGGGGCGACGAGGCCGAGGTGCAGGTGCGCGGACGCTGGTACGCGCTGCGGGCGATCGGAGGACACACGACGGCCGAGCTGCTCGCCTTCTGCCGCGAACAGTACGGCGCGAAGGCCGTCAAGCGCTTCGAGGAGGACCTGGTGCAGGTCTTGACCGAGATCGGCGACCCGCCCGGGCGCGCCGTCGACCTCGCGCTGACCGAGCTCGAGTCGGGCAAGGCGCTCGAGCTGAAGCAGGTCGAAATGACAGCGGCGAACCGCGCCGCGATGCTGACGGCCGCCCGCGCCCGCCCCGGCGAGCCGCCGCGCGAGGCCGGATCGGTCGAGCGCCTGCGGCGCGTGCGCGCCTCGACGCCCGCGCCGGGCCACGAGGCGCTCGCGCGCTGGCCTGCCCTCTCTTGCGGGCGAAGCCTACCGCGCGCACGGGCGGGCGAGGATCTGGAGCAGCTCGAGTGGCTCGTGCGCGAGCGCTACGCCTATCGCGACCCGGCCGGCGTCGACGTCGCCGCGGCCTTCGACGCGCTGCACCTCGGGCTGCCGGAGGAGGTCGATCTCTTCGGTCTCGCGCTGCAGGTGCGCCGGCTCCTCGCGCGCTTCGGCGATGGCCACTCGCGCCTCGAGGCGCTGCCGGACCTGCCGGGCGAGCGCTATCTGCCGTGTCTGGTTGAGGACGTCGGCGCGCGCCACTTCGCCGTGAAGCCGGACCGCTCCGGCTTCCTCGACGTGGCCCACCCGTGCCTGGTGGCGATCGACGGCCTGCCGCTGGAGCGCTGGCTCGCGGCGGCCGCGGCGCTGGAGCCCGGCGGACATCCGCTGGCCGTGCGCCGGCGCGCGACGCGCGCCCTGCGCGACCTGACGCTGCTGCGCGGCGAGCTCGGCCTGTCGACCGCCGCCGAGGTTCGCCTGACGCTCTCCGACGAGAAGGGGAAGAAGTCGCGCGAGCTCGCGCTCGAGGTGGCGACCCGGCGGCCGGTGTACGGCCAGCGCGTGCGGGGCGAGCACCGCATCCTCTCCGGCAAGGTCGGCTACCTGCGCATCCCGGAGATGAGCGACGACCCGGCCTTCCTCGCCGGGCTCGACGAGGCCATGGCGAGCTTCGCGCGCACCAGGGGGCTCGTGATCGACGTGCGCGGGAACGGCGGGGGCAGCCGGGACGCGCTCCTGCGCCTGGCGCCGTACCTGCTCACGTCGGAAGCGCCGTGCCTCGTCGCCAACGTGGCCGCCTACCGCCTCGGGCCCGGCGAGGCGCGCGACGCGGCCGAGGGCTACCTGGAGGACCGTTTCCTCTTCCCGCGCGCCTCGGGGCGGCAGGACGAGGCGTCGCGGCGCGCGATCGACGCCGTGGCGCGGGACTTCCGGCCCGAGTGGGACCCGCCGGCGAGCGAGTTCAGCGACTGGCACTACCTCGTCCTGCGGCGCGAGGCGAACCGGGCCGCGCAGCCCTACACGAAGCCCGTGGTCGTGTTGCTCGACGCGGACTGCTTCAGCGCGACCGACATCTTCCTCGCCGCGCTGGCCGAGCTCCCGGGCGTGACTCTCATGGGGCAGACGAGCGGGGGCGGCAGCGGGCGTGCGTTGCCGTATCGCCTGGCGCACAGCGGCCTCGAGCTGCGGCTCTCGTCGATGGCCTCGTTCCGCGTCGACGGGCGGCGCATCGACGGACGCGGGGTCGAGCCGGACGTGGAGCTGTGGCCGGAGCCGGAGGACCTGATCGGGCGCGGGGACAGCGTGCTCGAGGCGGCGGTTGCGCGGCTGCGGTAGGGCGCGGGCTGGGTCACGCGGAGGGAGGGCCTTGTCCACTCCGCGCACCGGATCACCAGGCGGGCTGCGCCCGCCCGGAGAACCGGTGCGGTCACGCTGACGGCGCAATCTGAGCCGATCGGACGCTCGGCTACGCCGCGTGGATCAGCGTGTGCAGGCGCATCAGCGCCGCGCGGTCGTACTCGAGCTCGAGCGAGGGGTAGGCGTCCGGGAAGAGCGACCAGCGGAAGCCGGCCCAGCGGCGCAGGTCCACGCGCAGGTCGTCCGGGCGCGGCTGGGCCTGCAGGCCGAAGACCCACTCGATCGTCTGCTCGTCGCCGAGCTGCCAGCGCGTGGGCATCTCGAGGTCGATCAGGCGGCTCGGACGCGCCAGGCCGATGTCGTCCATCACCTCGCGGCGGATGGCGGACTCGAGCTTCTCGCCGAAGCCGATCGGGCCGTGGATCGGGGTCCAGAAGCTCTCGAGCTGGGCCGCCCGCAGGAGCAGGTAGGTCGGCTGGCCCTCGTCGTAGCGGTAGACGAAGACCCGGATGCGGTGGCACAGCTCGTGGCTCGGGTCCTGCATGGGGCGGCGCCGTCTCCTATCGAGACCGTGATGCCTCATTTTGAGTCGGACCCGAGATTTCAAGCGCCTCCTCGGGCTTTTCGTCGACGAGGCCGGGCTCGATCGCGAGGTCGGCCGGGCGCAGGCCCGGGTTGCGCGCGAGCAGGAGCAGCACCAGGCGCGGTGCGCGGCGCGGCTCGATGTGCGCGGCCACGCGCTCCTCGAGCGTCAGGAGCTCCAGCAGGCCGAGGTAGGCGATCCCGTGCAGCGGGTCGCGCAGGGCGGCGCGGACCTCGGCCGCGGCGCCGTCCTCGTCGGCCCCGGTGCGGCGCTGGAAGTTGACGCGCGCCTCGCGCCGCGAGAGGCCCTCGCCGTGCAGCTCGAGCGCCGCCAGGAGCCGTGCCGCCTCGCGCCCGCGCTGGCGGGCGAAGGCGCGCTCGAGGCTCGCGTCGCCGTGGAACGGGTTCGCGTCATGGGCGACGCGGCCGATCCAGTCGAGCGCGTAGAGCCCCAGTCCCGCCGGCACGAGGCGCTCGTCGCGCAGCATCGGCGGCAGGTCCTTGGCCGCCCGCGCGAGCACGGCCCCGTAGGCCTCGCCCGCCAGGCCGTAGCGCACGCCCAGCGCTGCGGCGTGCTCCAGGCGCAGCTCGGCGTTGCGTGCCGCCGTGCGCGCCGGGGGCCAGGAGGGGTGCGGCAGGAGCAGCGTGCCGAGCCAGCGGCCGCCCTGTGCCGGCTGCAGCTCGAGCTCGCGCCAGGCCGCGCGCGGGCTCACCGCGGCGCGCAGCTCGAGGAGGCGCGCGTCGGTCGTGTCGTGCAGCACGTGGGCCGCCAGGCCGACGCGCACCGCCTGCTCGGCCGCGGCGGCGACGTGCTGGACGAGCTCCTGCGGGTCGGGCCGGCGCGGGCGCTCGCGATGCGGCTCGGGGCGCGTCAGGTCCAGGCGCGCCAGCTCGCGCAGCGTGCGCGCCTTCAGCTCGCCCGTCGACCAGGCCGTGCCGCTGGCGAGCCGCACGCAGCGCTCCCACTCGGCGGGGTCCAGGCGCGGCGGCTCGCCGCCGGCGCCGTCGCGCTGCTCCACCAGCCAGTTCCGGAAGCCCTCCAGCGCCGGCGTGGCCTCCAGGTCGCGCGCACCCTTGCCGCTCGGCGGCCGCGCCGCGGCCAGGGTCGGGGCGAGCGCGGTCAGGAGCTCGCGCAGATCCTCGATCTCGAGCAGGGCCGAGTCGATCTCCTCCGGCGCCGGCGAGACGAGGCTCACGCGTGCGTCGCGCAGGTACTCGGGGAGCGCGGTGACGAGGGCCGCGAGCTCGCGCTGGCGCGGCTCGGGCTTGAGCCAGTGGGCGTCGGCGGCGGCGCGCAGTGCACGCGCGGCGCGCTGCACGTAGCCGGTCGGCGATTGCGTGGCCTCGGCCCGGGCATCGAGCAGCAGGAGCTGGAGCTGGACCCAGTCGACCAGCCGCCGGTGCAGGCTCGAGCTGGCATCGGCGCCGCTCTCCTCGAGCCGCGTCAGGCCCGTCAGGGCGTCGAGCAGCGCGTCGCGCCAGCGCAGGCCGGCCAGGGTGCCGGCGGTGCCGAGCGCGAAGCTCCCGGGCGCACCGCGCGCGTGCGCGAGTGCCAGGTCCGGATGACGCGCCGCGTAGGCCCTGCCGAGGCCATCGACCACGCTCGTCCACAGCGCCGCCCGCGCGCTCGCCGAGGCCATCGGGCGCGGCGGCCGGGGCGTGAGCCCGACCTTCGGCGCGGGTGCGGCCGGGGCCTTCGCCCCGGCGGCGGCCTTCGAGGCCGGACCGTCCTTCCTGGCCTTCTTGCCCTTCCCCGGGGCCACCTTTCCGGCCGCCGCGGCCCCGCCGCGCTTCTTCCCGCCCTTCTTCTGGGCCTCGGCCGGCGCGGAGAGCAGCGCCAGCGCGCACAGGAGCGCCGTCAGGGCTAGGATCCAGCGCCCGAGCGCGACCCGACGGAGAGCAGGAGACGTGTCCACCGCCCTCAAGGATGGCATCCCGGAGCCGTCCATGCGGCTACGGAACGCCCTCGAACGTCTGGCGCCCCTCGTGGACTGGGAAAAAAGGTCGCGCGCGGGGATGGAGGTCTCACTCGCGCCGATGCGCGACCTGTGCGCGCGCCTGGGCGGGCCCGAGCGGGGTCTCTGCGCCGTGCACGTGGCCGGCTCGAAGGGCAAGGGCTCGACCGCGGCCCTGGTGGCGAGCGCCCTCGGCGCCGCCGGGCTGCGCGTCGCGCTCTACACCTCGCCGCACGTCGAGCGCCTGAGCGAGCGGCTCCTGCTCGCTGGGCGGGAGGTGGACGCCGAGCGCCTGGGCGCGGCCCTCGAGCGCGCCCTGGACGCGCGCGACGCGGCCGTGGCGGCCGGGACCGGCGCGCGCGAGGCGACCTGGTTCGACTGCCTGACCGCGGCGGCGCTCGTCGTGATGGCCGAGGCGTCCGTGGACGTGGCCGTGGTCGAGTGCGGCCTGGGCGGGCGGCTCGACTCGACCAACGTCGTCGACGGCCTGGTCGCGGCCGTGACGAACGTGTACCTCGAGCACACCGCCGTCCTCGGCCCGACGCGCGTCGCGATCGCACGCGAGAAGGCCGGCATCGTGAAGCCCGGCGCGCGCGTGGTCGTGGGGGCCCTGGGGCCGGACGACGAGGCGGCCGCGGTCGTGGCCGAGGTGGCGCGCGCGCGCGGCGCGACGCCGAGGCGCGTCGAGCACGCCCCCGGGGACCCGCTCGCGCGTCGCAACCTGCGCCTGGCGGCGGCGATCCTGGAGGAGCTGGAGGCGGCCGCGCCCGGGCTGGCGGGCGGCGCTCTGGCGGGCCACCTCGCCGCGCGCGCCGACGCGCGGCTGCCCGGACGGGCCGAGCGGCGCTGGGTGGGGACCACGCGCGTGGTCCTCGATGGCGCGCACGTGCCCGAGAGCCTGGCGCTGCTCCTCTGCGACCTGGCGCTCGATCCGGAACTCGACGGCGCGCCGGTCGTGGTCTTCGGTTGCGGGCGAGAAAAGAACGCCCAGGGGCTGCTCAAGGCCCTCCTGGGGCGGGTCGATAGGGTGCTCTGCTCGTCCGTCGGCGAAGGTCCTTCGCGCGCCGCGGCCGAGCTCGCGGACCTCGCCCGCGGGCTCGGCCTCGACGCGCGGACGGTGCCGGAGCCCTCGGCGGCCCTGGACGAGGCCGTGCGCGTCGCCGGGACCGGTCGCTGGGTGCTCGTCACGGGCTCCCTGCACCTGGTCGGCGCGCTGCGGTCGCGGACAGGACCCTGATCCTCCGTCGCACCCGCCCCCGATGCTGACGATCGTCTCCGACCTGCTCCTGACCGACGCCTTCCTCATCAAGGGGCAGGTCGAGAACAAGTACACGCGGCTCTCGCAGCTCCTCGACGAGTACCGCAAGTTCTTCGTCAAGGTGCGCGACGCGACGCTGATCGACCTGAACAGCCGCGACCGCATCCACACGCCGCTCCTGCACGTCAACCTGGACGAGGTGCTGCTGGCGCACGAGCTGATCGAGACCGCCGGCGACCCCCACGCGGCCAAGCTGGCGACCGACGGCGTCTCCTACCAGCGCGTGCGCGTCTTCTACACCGGCAACCTGAACGTCGAGATCGCCGGCCAGGTGCGCCCGCGCAGCTACGAGGTCGACGACCGCTCGACGCGGCGCTTCTTCGTGATGCGCAGCCCCGAGGTGCGCGGCATGAAGATCGAGGGCGACCGCGACCTGGAGCTGCTCAAGGGGCTCAGCTACGCGATCCTGAACAAGTCGCGCCTGTCGTACGTCTACGACTTCAACGAGGGCGCCTAGCCCATCGCAGATGGGCTACTCGCCGTCAGCGTGACCGCACCGGTTCTCCGGGCGGGCGTGAGCCCGCCCGGTGATCCGGTGCGCGGATTCCCGGACAGGCTCCTGGGCGCGCGCGGCGGACCCGTTTCCCAGACGAGACAGAGGTCACCGTCCGGTAACCGGCGCGGGCGTCGAGGTTTCCGTAGGTGGCTGAGAGCGCGATGACCGAGCGATCGGGTCGCGCGCACAGTCCTGTCCACCTGGAAGGAGTTCGATCATGAAGCTTCGTCACCTCCCGTTCGTCCTCGCCCTCGCCCTGCTCGCCGTGCCGGGCTCTGCGCAGGGGGAGGGCCACAAGAAGAGCCCGCCCGTTCCGGTCAAGGGAACCGCCCAGGCGGCCAGCGCCGGCGCGCGTGCCCAGGAGCGCCTCGAGCTGACCCTGCACGTCACCGGCCTGAGCGCCGAGAACGCGGAGTCGGTCCACACGCGCCTGACCGCGCTCACGCGCTCGCTGTACACCTGCGAGGCCTGCCACGTGCACCAGGCCCAGGCGGGCAAGTGCCCGCACTGCGCCTCCGAGCTGAAGAGCACCCGCAAGCCGGAGTTCACCAACGTGCGGCCGACCGCCGCGGACGGGACCCTGCAGCTCGGTCTGCCGGCGGCCGTGCCCACGCGGCTGAGCGAGATCGAGCGCGCCCTGAAGGACGTCGCCCTGACCCTGGACGCGGCCCAGATGCCGATCCCCGGCCCGGCGCAGCTCGTCCTCGCCGGGGGCAAGGCGGGGGACGTGGCCACGATCGACAAGCTGCTGCAGGAGGCCAGGCTCTATGCCTCCGTGCACGCGGCCTGGGACGCGGCGGGCAGCGAGATCCACGTGCAGGTCGCGCCCGGGAGCATGGTTCCGACGCGCGGCAAGATCGACGGCGCCCTGGCCGGAGCCAGCGTGCACGTGCGGGACGTCGTGTGGGGCCTCGCGCCGAAGACCTGAGTCCCGTGGAGCGGGCCGGCGAGGACGATCACCGTTCCCGCCGCGCTCGCCCGAGCCCCGCGAGGTGCCCCGTGATCCAGCCCGAGCTCCCCCCCCTGCCGCGCAAGCGCATCCTGATCGTCGAGGAACGACCCGACGTCGCCAGCGACCTGGCGGCGCCCCTCGAGGCCCGCGGGTACGAGGTCCATGTCGAGTGCGAGGGCCGCGAGGCCCTGGTCGACGCGAGCGTCCTGCGTCCGGACCTGGTGATCCTCGACCTGGAGCTCCCCGACATGGACGGCTACCAGGTCTCCCGCCGGCTGCGCTCGCTCTACCGCGCCTGGATCCTGCCGATCCTGATGCTCATCGCCCCCGACCAGCCGCTCGAGCGGCTGCGCAGCTACGGCGCCGGCGCCGATGCCTGCCTGCCGAAGCCCTGTGACCAGGGCGAGCTCCTCGGAACGGTGGAGCGCCTGCTGGACGAGGGCGAGCTCGAGCTCGGGTGAGCCGGGCCCGTGCGGCCCGCGCACCGGGGAGCCCGCATTCCGACTAGCCTGGTTGCCATGGACGTGGCGAGTCGTGCGCGCTCGAGCGAGCACCTGCTCTTGCTCGGCGCCTCCCTGGCGGCGCCGATCGTGCTGATCGTGCTCGGGCTCGTGCTCGAGCCCGATGCGCGCGGGTGGGGGACGCACGAGCAGCTCGGCTTCCGGCCCTGCTATCCGATGACGCACTGGAACGTGCCCTGCCCTGGCTGCGGCGTGACGACGGCCGTGGTGCTCACGCTGCGTGGCCGGATCGGCGTGGCGCTGGCGACGCAGCCACTCGGACCCCTGCTTGTCCTGGCGAGCCTCGCGCTAGCGGGCTGGGCGGTGATCCTGCACCGGCGCGGCCAGGACCTGGCCGCGGAGCTCCTGCGCTGGCGCTGGCGACGCGCCGCGACCGCCGCCGGGGCCGTGCTCGTCCTGGCCTGGCTCTACAAGGCGGCCGCGGTGCGAGGCTGGGTCTGAGGCGCGGCCGGCGCGCGCGCTAGCTAGGGCCAAGAGCCTGTCCGAGAATCCGCCCACTCGATCCCCTACGGAATGATCGACTCGCGGGCGAGGCGCGGAGTCCGAGCCCGAGATAGGCGAGAGGCTTCGATCCTACTTGGGATTCGGGGCGGGGGTCGGGCTCGAGAACTTGAAGGGGACCTGCGTGTACTTGGCGAAGAACTCCGGATCCTCGAGGACGAGCTCCATCGAGGCCCAGTCGAAGTCCGCGTCCGTGGTGTTCTTGGCGCTCGACAATCCGTTCTCCGAGGTCAACGCCAGCTCCATCGAGTTGTCCTTCGAGTCCTTCACGCGGATTCGCCGGGCACAAAAGAGCCCTTCTCCCTTGATCACGAACACCTGTCCGACCTTCCACCTTTGCGGAGCGGGCTTCTGTTCCTTCTCGACGACGGTCTCCACGGCGGTGATCCTCGGATCCTCGGTGACCCAGTAACGGAGCATGAAGTGGCTGGGAGTGTCCAGCAATGCGGTGATCAGGGCCTCGTACTCTCCTTGCTCTGCTTCTTTTGCGGCAAGGACGACCGATCCCTTCCTCTTGAACAGGCCAGGATCCTCCGGTGGATCCACCAGCGTCCAGGACGGGGCATCCTGGGGCAGCCGCCGTGCTTGGAGGGTGATGGCTGCACTTTCGAACTCGTCAGGCAGCTCGTACTCCAGACGGACCTCCTTGCCCGTGCGCAGGAGAGAAGTCCTCCAGTTCCCGCCCAGGGCCTCGATGCGTCTCTCGGCGCGTCCCTTCATGTAGTCCGTCACCCGGCCGAGCGCGGCTTTGGTGGCTTGGGGCAGATCTGGGTCATTTTTCAGATCGCCGAGCTCACCCTCGAGCTCTTCCTGCAACCGGATGATCTCTGCCTGGCTCTTGGCGGCGGCGATCCTCGCCGAGTACTCCTTGCGGAGGTCACCCTCGAGCCTCCAGGCGATGATCGAACTGGCGAGCCCGGTCGCTTGCTGCCCAACTTGCTCACTGGTCAACTGGCCGGTATTGATGGCGAGGGCCTCGATGACCTTGTCGCGTTGCGCATTCTCTTGCAGCGCGGCGACGTCGACCCCGGATTCCGCCTCGACGACCGAGAACGTGATGTAGCCATGACCGTGGTCCAAGGACTGCGCCTTGTCGTCCAGACACACGCGGCTTCCGACCGCCCTGTAACCGTAGCCTTTTGACGTGAAGGTACCGGCATGGAAGAGCGTCCCGTCCGTGCCCGTATATGCCGGGATCACGGTCGAGTCTCGATCCACACCGAACGGGCGTCCCATGAGCGCGTAGTAGCGGTCGGTGTTCCGCTCATCCTCGGTCCATGGCCACCAGTTGGCGATCCCCAGCGTCGCCAACTTCAGTCCCACACCGATGGTGTACCGCAGCGAATGCGTGAAGACGTCGAGGTAGTTGGAGGGCAAGGCCGTGCGCGAATCGTGCTCCGTCTTGAGCACGGTGTAGGTTCCAACGCGTGGCGCGATCACGGCGTCGTAGACGCGAGCCGGCTTACCCGCCGTTCCGCCCGTCTCGAACGGGCTGCCAGAACTCGAGATCCCGAAGTCGAACTGGAACTCGATGTCGTCGGAGTTCCACTGTGAGATGAACGTCAGGGCGGTCTGGAATACCGAGATCCCAACGGCCGACTCTGGCTCGAATGCCGCAGCGCCGCTCGCGGCCGAGTTGATCAGCTGACGGAAGCGTTCGTTGTCCTCGGCATCGAGCTCAATGATCCGCAGGGAGACGGTGATGTCCTGTCCGTCGTAGGCGAGCGGCGGCACGAGCACGACGTCCTCGCGGGGGATGGTCGAGTCCTTGTTGAACACCATGTTGTGCTCCTTGAGCTCGCTGTTGAGCAGGACCTTCTCCCAGAGCAGTGACTCCTCGGTCTCCGTGCGTGCGCGAATCGTGACGGTGACGAACATCACGATCTCGGGCCGCTCCACCGCTTCCAGGTAAGGCAAGTAGCCGCCTTTGAACGTGAGCCCGAGGAACCCCGTGGGGTTGACCTTGTCGAGGTTGTCCGTCTGTGACTTCGTCTCGATCACCAGGCGGGGCTCGATCAACTTCCCGTTCCTGTCGACCTTCGACATCGTGTAGTCGCGGCCAGAAGAAAGCGTGTTGCAGGACGACAAGCTCGCCGCGAGTGCCAAGGCGACGCCGGTGCCCAAACGAAGCAGTCCTGTGCTCATCGTTGACTCGAAACCGATGCCTCCGAGGTCGGGGGCGGCCGCACGCCATAGGCGAACTCCTCCTCCACCCCCTCCCGTCTCTGTCGCGGCGGATTCTCACAGCCCTTGTCCGGATGTCAAGGTCCGCGGGGCGTCGCCCCTTTGCCGGCGACCACCCTGGGGTGCGAGCGCGGCCATCCGGGCGCAGGCACGCTCCTTCGGCGCGCTCCGGGCCGAACGCGGGGCGCGTGGTGGTCCTGTTGGGCGCCGATGGCGTCGCGATCCTGCGCTGGGGGATAGGTGGTCCAATCGCACGTCCCCTCCGAGGCGCACCGGATCATTGGGCGGGCTCACGCCCGCCCGGAGAACCGGTGCGGTCACGCTGACGGCGAAAGCAGTAGCCGATCTTCGATCGTCTAGCCCTCGGGCGGCGGGACCGGCGTGTCGTCCGGCGGAGGGGGAGCCAGCTCGTCGAGGATCTCGAGGTAGCTGGCGTAGCGCGTGGGCGCCAGCTCGCCGCGCTCGACCGCCTCGAACAGTGCGCAGCCGGGCTCGTGGTCGTGGGAGCAGTCCGGCGCGAAGCGGCAGCGCGCGGCGAAGGGTGCGAACTCGGGGTAGCAGTCGCGCAGCTCGGCCTGGTTGATGCCCGCGAGGCGGAAGACGCGGATGCCGGGCGTGTCGATGACCCAGGCGTCGAGCGAGGGCAGGCGGTGCATCTGCGACGCGGTCGTCGTGTGCTTGCCCTGGTCCCAGAACTTGCTGATCTTGCCGAGCTTCAGGGCCAGGCCGGGCTCGAGCGCGTTGAGGATCGTCGACTTGCCGACGCCCGAGCCGCCGTAGAGGGCCGAGGTCCGGCCGCGCAGCCGCGCCGCCAGGTCCGCCAGCCCGCGCCCGTCGCTCGCGCAGATCGGCAGGACCTCGACCCCGGCCGCGGCGTAGGTGCGCGCGATCTCCTCGGCCTGGCGGTCCGTGTCGAGGTCCAGCTTGTTCAGCACCAGCCCGGCCGGGATCTCGTAGTAGCGGCAGGCGGCCAGGATGCGGTCGGCGCGGTTGGAGGAGAACTTGGGCTTGGCCAGCGAGGCCACCACGAAGAGCTGGTCCACGTTGGCCAGCAGGATCTGCGCGCGCGGGTCGTGCGAGCTGGCCACGCGTGGCAGCCAGTTCGTGCGCGGCAGCACCTCCTCGATGCCCGGATCGCCCTCCAGGCTGACGCGCACGCGGTCGCCGACGGCGATCGGGTTCTTGACCGCGCGGTCGCGCTCCTCGAACAGCTTGCCGCGCGCCGCGAGCGTGCGCACCTCGCCGCCCAGCTCGACCTGGTAGGCCTTCGCGTCGCCGCGCACCACCCGCCCGACGAGGGGAGCGCTCAAGCGCGGGCCATGGGCGCGAGTCGCGGGGGCATGCGCGGGCATCATAGCCGGCGGCGCTATCCTCTCGGCTGTGCCCGCGCCCGCCGAACCGATCCGCTCGCGCTCGAACCCGCTGCTGAAGCGCGTGCGCGCGGCGGCGGCAGGGCGCGGGGAGGACGAGATCCTGCTCGAGGGCGACCGGCTGGTGGACGAGGCGCTCGCCGCCGGGCTGGAGCTGACGGCGGTGCTCGTGGCCGAGGAGCGTGCCGGGCGTCTGGCGGAGCTGGCGCGGAGGGGCGCACCGGTGCGGGCCGTGGGGGGCGAGCTCCTCGCGGACGTCAGCGCGCTCGAGAGCTCGCCCGGGTGCCTGGCCCTGGCCCGCGCGCCGGCCGCACGCGGGCCGGAGGCGCTGCCGGACGCGCCCGACGCGCTGGTCGTCGTCGCCGCGGGCCTCCAGGACCCGGGCAACCTCGGCGCCCTGGCGCGCACGGCCGAGGCGGCCGGGGTGCGCGCGCTGGCCGTGACGGCCGGCGGCTGCCGCCCGTGGAACCCGAAGGCGCTGCGCGGCTCGATGGGGAGCCTGCTGCGGCTGCCGGTGATCGAGCTCGCGCCCACGCAGGCCAGCGTGACGGCCCTTGCGGGCCAGGGCTTCCGCCACGTGTGCGCGCGCACGCGCGGCGGGACGCCCTTCGAGCGCTTCGACTGGTCCGGGAGGATCGCCCTGTGGCTCGGCGGCGAGACCGGCGCGTTTCCGGGCGAGCTCGCGCGCGCCAGCGAGGCCTTCGCGGGCGTCTCGATCCCGATGGCGGGCGCGGCCGAGTCGCTCAACGTCACCGCAGCCGCGGCCGTGCTGCTCTTCGCCGCCGGACGCGCGCGGACCTCGCGATGAGCGCCGACCTCTTCGCCACGGACGAGTTCGCCACGGACGAGCCCGATCCGCTCGACGAGCCGGTCGCGCCGGACGCGCCCCTGGCCGAGCGCATGCGTCCGCGCTCGCTGGCCGAGTACGCCGGCCAGCAGCACCTGGTGGGGGCCGGCCGCGTGCTCGAGAAGGCGCTGCAGGGCGAGCTCGGCGCGAGCCTGATCCTGTGGGGCCCGCCCGGGACCGGCAAGACGACCCTGGCGCGCCTGCTCGCGCGCGCCTCGAAGCGCCGCTTCGTGCCCTTCTCGGCCGTCACCAGCGGGATCAAGGAGATCAAGGAGGTCATGGCGGCGGCCGCGGCCCAGCGCCGGCGCAGCGGGGCCAGCACGCTGCTCTTCGTCGACGAGATCCACCGCTTCAACAAGGCCCAGCAGGACGCCTTCCTGCCGCACGTCGAGCGCGGCGACATCGTCCTGATCGGCGCCACGACCGAGAACCCGTCCTTCGAGGTCGTCGGGCCGCTGCTCTCGCGCGCGCGCACGCTCGTGCTGCAGCCGCTGACGGAGGACGAGCTCGTGGCGATCCTGGCGCGTGCCCGCGACGACGCCGAGCGTGGGCTCGGCGGGCGCGTGCAGGCCGACGAGGAGGCCCTGCGCTGGGTCGCGCGCGCGGCCGACGGCGACGCGCGGCGCGCGCTCAACCTGCTGGAGGCGGCGGCGGAGCTGGCGGCCGGGCGCGCGCTCGCTCCGGCGCTCCTGCAGGAGGCTCTGCAGAAGAAGACGCTGCTCTACGACAAGTCCGGCGAGCAGCACTACGACCTCGTCTCCGCGCTGCACAAGAGCGTGCGCAACTCCGACGCGGACGCCGCGCTCTACTGGCTCGTGCGCATGCTCGAGGCCGGCGAGGACCGCGCCTACGTCGCGCGGCGCCTGATCCGCATGGCGGTCGAGGACATCGGCCTGGCCGACCCGGGCGCGCTGCGCCTGTGCCTGGACGCGGCCGAGACCTACGAGCGCCTCGGGACGCCCGAGGGCGAGCTGGCCCTGGCCCTGGCGGCCGTGCACCTGGCGCGCGCGCCGAAGTCGAACGCGGTCTACGTCGGCTACGACGCGGCCCGCGCCGACGTCGAGCGCACCACGAACGAGCCGGTGCCCCTGCACCTGCGCAACGCCGTGACCGGCCTGATGAAGGCCCAGGGCTACGGGCACGGCTACCGCTACGCCCACGACGATCCGGCGGCGCGCGAGGAGATGACGTGCCTGCCGCCGGGGCTGCTCGGGCGGCGGTATCTCGAGCGCCCGTCCTGAGGCGGAGGCGACCACGGAGTCGTGGAGTGCGCGGAGGAACGCGGGGCAGCGCCTCACGAGTCTCGTTGCGCCCCGGGCCAGGTCGAAGGCCCGGGAGGCGACTGAGCCGAGCGCGGCCGGGCGTCGCTCAACCGGCGACCCTCCCCGGACCGATAGGGCCCCCGAAGCCCTTTCCGTGAGCCAGCCCGCCCCTCGCCAGCCCGTGCCCGTCGGGAAGTTCTTCCTCGACCAGGGCAAGATCACGCCCCAGCAGCTCGAGCTCGCGCTCAAGCACCGCGCCGAGTTCAGCCTGAAGCTCGGGCAGTCGCTGGTCGAGCTCGGCTTCGTCACCGAGGCCGACATGGTCGAGGCGCTGCGCTACCAGGCGCGCTTCCCGTGCGTGCACCTGACGAGCGGGATCGTCGACGCGCGCATCGCGCGCAAGGTCGGCGAGCCGGTCTCGCGCAAGCTGCGCGCGATCGCGCTGAGCCAGTTCGCGGGCCACACCACGATCGCGCTCGAGGACCCGAGCAACGAGGAGACCCTGCTCGAGCTCTCGCACCTGCTGGGCACGCGCATCTTCGCCGTGTACGCCGAGCCCTCGGCCATCCGCCGCCAGATCGAGCACGTCTTCGGTCACGCGGCGCGCAGGCCCGCCGCGCGCCCGCCGGAGCCCGTCCCGGCGCCGCTGCCGGCGGCTGCGCCCGCGGCGAGTGCGCCCGCGCAGGCAAGTGCCCTCGCGCCGGCCCATGCGCCCGCCACCGTGTCGTCTGCTCCCGCGACGCCCGTTCCCGAGCCCCGGACCGCGCGGGCCGAGCCTGCGCCGGCCGGCGAGGCCCCCGACGAGCGCGCCGTGGTCGAGCGCGTGCGCTCGATCCTGATGCTGGCCTTCGAGCAGGGCGTGAGCGCGATCCACCTCGAGACGCGCCGCGAGGAGCTGTGCGTGCGCTTTCGCCTGGCGGGTGCCCTGCTCGACCACTGCCGGCTCCCCGCGAGCTGGGCCGCGCCGACCTTCGCCTGCCTGAAGTCGCTGGCCAGGCTGGAGGGCGGCGAGGTCGCCGGGCCGCGCAGCGGCACGGTGCCCTTCGTCTTCAAGAAGCGTCGCATGGAGGTCGAGGTGGCCACGCTGCCCACCGAGCAGGGCCAGTGCGCCGTGCTGCACGTGCGCGACGGCGAGCGCGCGCACCTGCGCCTCTCCGAGCTCGGTCTGAGCGAGGAGCAGCGCGGCGAGCTGGCCCCGCTCCTGGCCGCCGAGCGCGGGTTGCTCCTCGTGGCCGGGCCGCCCGGGAGCGGGCGCGCGACCACGCTGCACGCCCTGCTGGAGAAGCTGGCCGCGCCCGGCAAGAAGGTCGTCGTGCTGGACGAGCGCGAAGGCCACGACCTGGAGGGCGTGGTCCACGCGCGCCTCGACGGGAGGCACGGGCTCGACTACGCGCGCGGCGTGCAGCGGCTCCTGGCGCAGGACCCGGACCTGCTCGCGGTGGGCGAGCTCGACGGCCGCGAGTCGGCCCGCGCCCTGGTGCGTGCGGCCCTGGAGCGGCGCGTGGTGCTCTCCTCGCTCTTCGCCAGCGGCGCGCTGGACGTGCTCACGCGCCTGCAGCGGCTCGGGCTCGAGCCCTACCTCCTGGCCGAGACCCTGCGCGGCGTCGTCGCGCAGCGCGTGGTGCGCCAGGTGTGCGCCGAGTGCCGCGAGCCGGTCGTCCCGAGCCCGGAGCAGCGCGCGAACCTCGACCTGGCCGAGGACGGCGCCGTGTTCCAGCGCGGCGAGGGCTGCGGGAGCTGCGCGCGCACCGGCTACCGCGGCCTGCTGCGCCTGTTCGAGGTCCTGGCGCTGACGCCGGGGCTGCGGCGCGAGCTCGAGAAGGGCTCGGGGCCCGAGGCCCTGGCGCGCGTGGCGGTGGCCGAGGGCTTCCGCCCGCTGCGCGCGCAGGGCCTGGAGCGCGCGCGCGCCGGCCTGACCACGCTCGAGGAGGTCCTCGTGGCGACCAGCGGAGTCTGAGCTACCCGACCCATGCGCACGATCTTCCTGGGCCACGATCAGCAGGAGAGCCCCGAGGTCCGCAAGCACGCGCTCGAGATGGCGGGCTACATGGTGCGGCTCTACGCCGACTACACGAGCCTCGAGGCGGCGCTGAAGCAGGGTCCCGCGCCGGATCTCCTGCTGGTGGACGTGCTGCTGGAGGGCAAGCACGGCTTCGAGGTCGCGCGCCTGGTCTCGGAGGCCTTCCCCGCGCGTGCCTTCCCGATCCTGCTCTCGACCCACATCTACCGCGCGCGCCCCTTCCGCGAGGAGGCCCTGCGCTGCGGCGCCGCCGACTACCTGCTGCTCCCGCTCGCGCCGGACGAGTTCCTGCGGCGGATCAACCAGGCGATCGCCTACTTCGTGCCGCCCGAGGGCGCGCCGGCGGCGGCCTGAGCCGCCGGGCCGAAGGATGCCGCAGGCATCCGCAGGCCCGGGGGCTCTGGATCGGCCGAGCGCGCGCTCCTCGCGCGCCCTCTGATTCCTTCACGGCCCTGAGGGGGGGGGCGACTGGGGCCCGCAAGGCGGCTTCCCGGGCAGAAAGGCCGGGATCCGGTCGACGGGCCGCGCACTTTTGCGTCTCACCGGGCGCCTCCCGCGCTACACAGGGGGCTCGATGCGCTCGCCCGACCCGTTCCCGGCCCATCCGGAGGGCCCCGAAGCCCCCGCGGAGGCCGCCGCGCTCGCGGCCGCGCGGCGCGGGGACCGCGGCGCCCAGGCCGAGCTCCTGCGGCGCCACTTCGCGCGCATCCACGCCCTGGCCTTCCGGCTGCTCGGCAACCCCGAGGACGCCGAGGACCTGGCCCAGGAGGGTTTCGTGCGCGCCTTCCGCGCGCTGGCGCTCTACCGGGGCGAGGGCAGCTTCGAGGGCTGGCTGCGGCGCATCGTCGTGCACCTGGCGCAGGATCGCTTCCGCGCGCGCGGGAAGCGCGAGCCCGGTCCGCTGCCTTCGGACCTGCCCGGCGGGCGCGAGCCGTACCGGGCGCTCGAGGCGCGCGAGCTGCGGCTCGTCCTGGCGAGCGCGCTCGACGCACTCCATCCTTCGCTGCGATCCGCGCTGCTCCTGCGCACGCGCGAGGGGCTCGACTACGACGAGATCGGCGCCCTGACCGGCGTCACGCCCGAGACGGCCCGCACGCGTGTGATGAAGGCGCGCAAGGAGCTGACGCGGCGCCTGGTGCCGTACCTGGCCGAGCGCCCGGCTCCGGAGGCGCATGCGCGCCGGGAGCGGAGGCCGTGATCCGCTGCCGCGCGGCGCGCCGCTGCATCGACGCGGCCCTGGAGCAGGAGCTCGGGGTCGAGCGACGGCTCGAGCTCGAGGCGCACCTCGCCCACTGCGAAGCCTGCGCGCGGCGCGAGCGCGAGGCCCGCCGGCTCCAGGAGTGGCTCGAGGGGCCCGGCGATCCGCCCCCGAACGCGCCGGACGTCGAGGCAGCGGTTCGGACGGTGCTCGTGCGCCTGGAGCGGGACGAGGATCCGGCGCCGGTCCCGGCGCGCGTGCGGCGCGTCGCCTGGGGCGCCGGCCTCGCGCTGGCCGCGGGCGTGCTCGCGCTGGTTGTGCTCGCATGGGAGCGCGGAGCCGCCGATGGATTCACCCCTGAGCTCGTCACGGGCCAGGCGGAGGCCGCGCCGACGCAGGACGGGCTCGGAACGACCTCCACGTCCGGCGCGCAGGCCGTCGCGATCACGGCCGGGATCGAGGCCGCGCTGCGAACCTGCTTCAGCGGCCGCGGTCTGGACGTCGAGCGGGCCCACGCGCGCTTCCTGGAGGCCGTGCGCGAGCCGCTGCGCGCTGGCTGGCCCGTGCGGCGCTTCGTCGAGCAGGCGCTGGCGAGCGCGGACGAGGAGCTGGCACGCGCGGCGGTGCGCTGCCTGGGCGCGAGCGGCGAGGCGGGCGCAGCCCTGGCCCTCGAGCGCGTCCTGGCGCGGCCGGAGCTGGCCGCGGAGGCGCTGGAGGCCCTCGGTGGGCTCGCGCTCCTCCCGGCGAGCCAGGCGCCGGCCGTGGCGGCGCTGGAGCGCGCTCTGGCGGCGCCCGCGCAGGCGCCGGCGGCGCTGCGCGAGCTGTGCCGTGCCGGCGGACCGCGCGCGGCGGCCAGCATCGAGCGCGCCGCGCGCAGCACCGTGCCGCTCTCGCGCGCGGCGCTGCTGGACGCGCTCACGACCACCGGCCCGGCGGCCGTGGCGAGCCTCCTGCGCCTGGCGGAGGCGGCCGGCGAGCGGCGCGAGGGCGAGGCGATCCTGGCCCGGCTCGCGCTGGTCGACGGCGGCGGGCCCGAGCTCGCGCGCCTGCTCCAGTGCGGCGGCGTGCCCGCCGACCTCGCCTACCCGGCCCTCGCGGCCGCGCAGCCGCGCGAGGCCGTGCCCTGGCTCGAGGCGCGCGCGCTGGAGTCGCGCCAGCGCGGCGCGGCGCTGGCGACCCTGGCCGGCTTCCGCGGTCCGGAGCCGCTGGCGGCGGCGCTGCGCCTGGCGCGCGGCGGGCGCGTGCCGCGTGCCGACGTGCTCGCGCTGCTGGTGCGGCTCCTGGAGGCCGACGAGGAGCGCGCCGAGCCTTTTGCACACGCCCTGGTCGCGCGCGGGGACGGCGCCGAGCTCGCCGCCTGGCTGGCACTCCTGATCGAGAGCGGCGCGCCGGCCGCGGCGTCCGCGCTCGTGCCGCTGGCCTTCGCCTCCGCGCTGGGGGCCGACGACCGCGAGTGGGCCGCGCTGGCGGTCGGCGAGCTCGGCGCCGAGGGGGAGGCGCGCGTCCTGGCGCGGGCGCTGGAGGAGCCCCTCACGCGCCTGCTCGACGACGATCCGCGCCTGGTCGCGGCCGTGCTCGTCGCGCTGCACGCGCACCTGGGCGCGGCGGGTGTCGCGAACGCGCTGGCCGGCGCCCTGCCCGAGCCCCAGGCCGTCCTCGTCGCGCTCGCGAGCGACGCCGCTGGCGCCGTGCGCGTGCACCGCGTGGCGCGCGCGCTCGAGGAGACCCGCGCCGCCCGCGCCCGGAACACCGTGGCCTGGAAGGAGATCCCATGACCGTCTGGCTCGCGCTCGCTCTGCTCGCCCCGTCCCAGCAACCCGCGGCCACGGCCGCCGCGTCGCAAGGGGAAGAGAGCGTGCTCGTGACCCACGACCTGCGCGCGCTCCTGCCGCGCTGGGACTCCGGCGCGGGCTGGAGCCAGAGCCTGCTCGTCGCGCCGGTCGCGAGCCCCTCGGAGGCCCAGGTCTCAATCGAGGGCTCGCTGCAGTACGGCGAGCTCGCCGCCTTCGAGGTGCAGGATCTGCTGGGCCAGATCCTGGGCGACGACCTGCGCCGCGAGGGGCGCGACCTGATGGTCGACGGGCACGCCTTGACCGTGCTGGCGCCACCGGCGCAGCAGGAGCAGGTGCGCGCCGTCCTCGAGGCCCTGGGCTCGGTCATGGGCGCGACCGCGGCGGTGCGCGTGGACGTCCTGACGCTGGGGGAGGGCGGCGGCGAGGCGGTGCCTGCGGGCGTGCTCTCCGAGGAGGAGGCGGCGCGGCTCGTCACGACGCTGGTCGGCCGTGGGGCGAAGCACGAGAGCGCGACCCTCGAGCTCTCGGCCGGGCGCACGGCCGCGCTCGACGCACAGCGCGTGATCCCCTTCCTCTTCGACTACGACGTCGAGATCGCCCAGGGCATCCTCGTCTTCGAGCCGGTGATGGCGCGCTCGCGCGAGGGGCTGCGCCTCGTCCTGCGCGGCGCCGGAGTCCCCGGCGGGCTGCGCCTGTCGAGCGTGTGCGTGCGCTCGGAACGCCTCGGGGAGATCGGTGAGCTGGAGCTGCGCCTCTCCGGGCTCGTCAACCAGGGCGAGGGCGAGGGGGCCCAGCGCCTGGACGGCCCGACCACCGTGCAGTCGCCGGACGTGCGCGTCAGCGCCTTCGCCTTCGACACGTTCCTGCCGGACGGGAAGGCCCTGGCCCTCTCGCTGGAGACGAACCTCGGAGCGGCGCGTGCGCGCGAGCTCGTCCTGCTGCGGCACGCGGGCGGCACGCTCGGGGCCTACGTCGCGCGTCCCGTGCCGCGCACGAGCCGGACCCTGATCGCGCTCGATGCCGGCCTGTTCCGTCCCGCGCGGCTCGCGTGCGGGATCGAGTGGGACGACGACGAGCGTGGCCTGCGTCCGTCGATCGCGGCGACGCTGGACAGCGAGCTGTCGGGGTTCCTGCTGCAGTGGCTCAAGGCGCGCTTCTCGGTCTGGCGCCGCTTCGGACCGTGGATCCTGATCGTCACCGACCCGGCCTGGGACCGCGACGCGGCCGCGCAGCTCGAGCGCCTGGTGAAGGGCCAGCGCGCGCCGGCCGGGCTGCGCACGCTGGCGCTCGACCTGCGTGCCGGCGCGACCGTTCCCGTGCGCGCGCGGCTGCCCGTGCTCGACGGCTCGAGCGTGGGTCTGGTGCAGGCGCGCGGGCGCACGGCGGTGCTGGGGTACCGCGTGGAGGTCGCGCAGGGGGCCGCCGCGCCGGACCCGAGCGTGGACTCGGTCTTCGAGGGCCTGGCCGTGACGCTGGAGCTGCAGGGACCGGCGCTGAGCGCGCGCGGCCTCGTGCAGGTGCTCGATGGACCGCCGAGCGTGCTCGATCCCCGCTACCCCGTGATCGGCCCGATCCAGCGCTTCGAGGCGCGCCGCCTGCGTTTCGACGAGCGCTTCGTGCTGCCGGAGGGCCGTCCGGGGCCCGTGTTCGTGGGGGGCAACGCCGAGCGCGGCGAGGGGCTCGTGCTCGAGCTGTCGGTCGCGGGCGCGGCGCGCTGACCCGCCGCGCGGGGGCAGCCTCCGCGGCGGCCGCCACCTCCGGCGCTGGTACGATCAAGTCCAGCCGGCTCGCGACCGAGCAGGAGTGCGTGGACACGGCGACCTACCAGACGATCAAGCGCCTCTACCTCGAGGTGCGCGAGCTCGGGCACGCGGAGCGCGCGCGGGTCCTGGAGCAGCGCTGCGGGGGCCAGGGCGAGCTGCGGGCCGAGGTCGAGGCCCTGCTGGCCCAGGAGGAGGCGCTGGGGGACTTCCTGGCCCGACCGGCCGAGGCGCTGGCCCCCGAGGAGCCGGCGGCGCCCGCCTCGCACCCCGAGCGCATCGGCGCCTACCGCATCCTGAAGCCGCTCGGCTTCGGCGGCATGGGGGTCGTGTACCTGGCCGAGCAGGACTCGCCGCGCCGCGCGGTGGCACTCAAGCTCCTGCGCTTCGACAGCGCCTCGCCGCGCCAGGTCGAGCGCTTCGAGCAGGAGGCCGAGCTGCTCGGGCGCCTCTCGCACCCCGGCATCGCGCGCGTCTACGAGGCCGGCTGGGCCGAGACCGAGACCGGCCGGCGCCCGTACTTCGCGATGGAGTACGTCGAGGGGCGCCTGCTGCACGAGCACGCGCTCGAGCAGAAGCTCGACCTGGCCGCCAAGCTGCGCCTGATGAGCCAGGTGGCCGAGGCCGCGCACTACGCCCACGAGCGCGGCGTGGTGCACCGCGACCTGAAGCCCTCCAACGTGCTGGTCGACGAGCGCGGCGAGCCCAAGGTGCTCGACTTCGGCGTGGCGCGGCCGGTCGGCACCTCGCACGCGACCCAGACCGGGCACCTGGTCGGGACGCTGGCCTACATGAGCCCCGAGCAGGCCCGCGGGCACGGCGCGATCGACGCGCGCGCGGACGTCTACGCGCTGGGCGCGATCCTCTACGAGCTCCTGACCGGGCGCCTGCCGATCCCGACCGAGGGCCTGGCGCTGCACGAGGCCGTGCGGCGCGTGCGCGAGGAGGAGCCGATCCCGGCCGGCTCGGTGCGGCCCGAGCTGCGCGGCGACCTCGAGACGATCCTCGGCAAGGCCCTGGCGAAGGAGCCCGAGCGCCGCTACGCCTCGGCCGCCGAGCTGGCCGAGGACCTGCGCCTCACCCTCGAGAACCGCCCGATCCGCGCGCGCCCGCCGACCACAGCCTACGTGGCCTGGAAGCTGGTGCGGCGGCACCGCATGCTGGCGGCCCTGGCCGGGTTGCTGCTCCTGGCCCTGCTGGCCGCGCAGTACGCGGCCCTGCAGTTCGTGCAGCGCGGACGCGAGCTCGAGCGCAGCGAGGCCCAGAAGACCTTCTACGTCGAGCTCGGCCACAAGGTCGCCGAGCGCGCCACGATCCGCGACCTCGAGGGCGAGGCCGAGCTCCTGCTGGCGCGCGCGGACATGCCGGTCGAGATCCTGGAGGGCTGGCGCGAGCGTGCCGAGCGCCTGGTCGAGCGCCTGGACGCGCGCCGCACGGAGCTCGAGGCCATGCGCCGCTACCAGGGCCCACGGCCGGTCCCGGAGGAGGAGTGCCAGCAGCTCCTGGAAGTGCAGGGCGACATCGTGAACAGTCTGGAGCGGATGATCGGCCCACGCGGACACCTGCCCGAGATCCGCGCGCGCATCCTGCGGGCCCGCGGAGGCGGGGGATGAGCGCGCCCGAGGAGAAGCCGGCGCGCTCGATGGACGCGCTGGTGGCCGACCTCTACACGACCCTGCGCGAGGTCGCCGATCGCGCCATCGGGCGCGGCAAGGGCCTGACCTTCGACGCGACCGACATCGTCCACGAGTGCTACATCAAGCTCTCGCAGGCCACCGAGTACCAGGGCCTGCAGCGGGTCGAGTTCGTGGCCCTGGCGGCGACCGTGATCCGGAACGAGCTGGTCGACCGCGCGCGCCGGCGCGGGGCCAAGAAGCGCGGCGGCGACCGCGACCGCATCACGCTGCACGAGGAGGCCGTGCTGGGCGAAGCGCCCGAGCTCGACCTGCTCGACCTCGACGCGGCCCTCGAGAAGCTCAGGAAGCTCGACGAGCGCCAGGCGCGCATCGTCGAGCTGCGCTTCTTCGGCGGCCTGACGAACGACGAGGCGGCCGAGATCCTGGGCCTCAAGCCGCGCGCGGTCGCCGACGAGTGGACCATGGCCCGCGCCTGGCTGAAGCGCGAGCTCTCGCGCGGGCTGGGCTGAGCCCCCTGGGACCGCCAGGCTCCAGCCTGGCCTCTTCTCCGGAGGCGGAGGAGCGCGGAGACGCGGAGTGGAAGACGCGGAGGGCGCGGAGAGCAGAAAGAGGAAGAGCCAGGCTGGAGCCTGGCGGTCCCAGGGAAGGCCGGGTCCTGTGCAGAGTCACGGGCCGAGCCCATCTCCGATCCCGACGTCAGCCGCGCGCGGGCCGTCTCGGCCGTCGGCAGACCGCCCCCGATCCGCGGCGCGGGCTCCGTCCGAAGGATGGGCGTGCTTTCACGCTCCTGCACCGGCCCCAGGCCAGCCTTCGCGGCCATAGGCGACTCCTCGCGCCCCGCGTTGCAGCCATCTCGTCTTTCCCGCCGGACGCGCGCCGCCGTCCCGGCCGAGAGCCGGCGGGCCGGCACGGGAGTCCGCGCTGCGCTTAGGATCTGGTCGGTGCCGCCGCCCCCCTTCGACACCAACGAGCTGCGCATCCGCGATCGGATCCTGCGCCGGCTGGCTCGGCGCGTTGCCGCTTCCAGTGCGGACGCGGACGACGCCGTGCAGGAAGCGTGGCTGGCGGCCCTCGAGCGCCCGCCGCGCGACTCGCGCGGTCTCCTGGCCTGGCTGCACGTGGTCACGGCACGCATTGCGCGGCGCATCCTGCAGCGCGATCGGAACCGGCGCGAGCGCGAGCGGCGCGTGGCCCGCTCCGACGTGAGCGGGAGCGCTCCGGACTCCAGCGAGGAGGCGGGACGATCCGAGGGGCTGGCGGGCTGGCTCGCGCGGCTCCCGCCGCCCTACCGCGAGGTCCTGCGGCTGCGCTACCTGGAGGATCTCTCGATCGGCGAGATCGCCGCGCGACTCGGGCGCTCGGAGTCCACCGTGCGCAGCCAGCTCAAGCGCGGGCTGGATCGCATCCGCCTCCTCCTCGACGGGCGCGACGGCGCCCGATCACGCGAGCGGCGGCCCGCGCTGGTTGCCCTCGGGCTGCGCTGGCTCCTCGGTGCGGGTCTCCCGGCGGCCGTGCTGGTCGTGCTGGCCTGGACGCTGTGGGGGCCCGCGCGCCTGGCGAGCCCGTCCACGGCGCTGGCCGCCCGGCCGGCGGCCACGCTCGAGGACAGACTCGCGGCCCTGGAGCCCCTGCCGGATTCCGCCACGGCGCGCCGCGAGCCCCGCGAGCGTCTCCCGCGCGCTCCGGCGACGGAAGGGAGCCCCGCTCCGGGAGCGGCCGTCCACGACGCGGTGCGCGGGACGGTGCGCAGCGCCGAGGGCCTTCCCGTCTCCGGCGCCCGCATCTGGGTCGAGGCCGGCGAGCTGGATGAGGCCGAGAAGGTCCTGGTCGCGCGCGGGACGCGCGTCGCGCTCGGGACCTCGGATGCCGACGGCGCCTTCCGCGTTCCGATCGTCGCGCGGGGCCTCTTCCTGTGGGCCGAGTCCGAGGCCTTTTCCCCGAGCGCGCGGTTCGATGTCGACGTTGCCCTGCGGGAGCGCGACGGCGAGGTCGCGATCGTCCTCCCGGCCTCCTCCGCCACGTTGCGCGGAGTCGTGCTCGATCCGGCCGGAGATCCTGTCCCCGGCGCAAGCGTCCGGCTGGACCCGCGGCGCGAGGGCGTCCTGCTCGAGGAAGTCGGCAAGACCTCCGCGGCGCCGCAGTACACCACGACGGACGGCGCAGGGAGCTTCCAGCTCCCCCTGCATGGCTGTGCACGACAGGCGCTGCTCGTCGAGGCCGTGGGCCAGGCCCCGTTCCAGCAGTTCTTCGATCGCCAGGCGGTCGGTGTCGAGCTCGAGATCCGCCTGCGCGCGCCGGCGACGCTGCACGGGCTCGCCCAGGATCCGGCGGGACCGGCGGCGGGAGCGGCCGTCGAGCTGCACCTGCCCGGTCTCGGGCGTACGCTGCGCACCGTGGTCGACGGGTCCAGCCGCTTCGCCTTCACGGGCCTCCCGGCCGGCGAGTACGAGCTGACGCTCCACGGCGCGCGGCCCGGGCCTCGCTCCGCCGTGGCCCGTGGTCGACTGCAGGCCGGAGCGCGCGTCGACCTCGGGCCCCTCGTCCTGGACGAGCGCGCCTCGATCGCCGGGCGTGTCGCACGGGCTCCCGAGCTCGCCAGTGGCGCGCGGGTCCTGCTGCGCGGCCGCGGCTTGCAGCGCGCGACCCTGGCGGATGCCGAGGGGCGCTTCCTGTTCAACGGCTGTCCGCCGGGGAGCTACGAGCTGCTCCTCGGCTCCGCCGCCGAGCCGCGCTGGGTCCTCGACCGGGTCGCCTCCGTGTTCCCCGGCCGCCTGGACATCGAGCTCGCCGGCCGCGCCGGGAGGCCCGCGACCCTCTTCGGCTCCCTGCGCGGGGCGTCGGCCGACCTCGCCGAGCTCTCCCGCCTGGAGCTGGAAGGGAGCCCACTGGTAGAGCCCCTGCGCGTGGAGCTGGACGGCGAGCGATCCCGATTCGAGCTCAGCGGACTCCTTCCCGGGAGCTACACGCTCCTCGGCCTCTACGGCGGCCGCCGCTGGCCCCTCGGGACCTTCGCCGTCGACGGGCACGACCTCGCGCTCGACCTGCAATTGCCCCGCATGGGGTCGCTCGTCGTCCGGCTGCGTCCGACCGCCGGCCTCGACCTCGGCGGAGCGAACCCTTCCTTCGAGCTGCGCAGCCAGGGCCTTTCGAATTTCTGCAAGGCGCGCGCTCTGCCCGCGGACCTGGAGTACGACCCCGAGCGCCACGAGCTGCGCGTCCCTTCCCTGCTCCCCGGCCCCTGGGAGATCGTCGTCCGCTGGCGCACCGCCGCCACGGAGACGTGCGCCTTCGAGATCGTCCCGGGGGCGGTGACGGAGGTCGAGGTCCCGCTCGAGCGCGGCTCGCACGCGCGTCTCCAGCCCACGCTGGCGTGCGATCCGGGAGAGGCCGAGGAGTTGCTCTGCGAGGTCCACACCGAGGGCGGTGGAGTGCGCGTCTTCCGCCGCTCCGCGCTGCTCTTCACCGGCCAGGACCCGAAGCCCTGGGGCGACGTCGGCCTGGGGCTGCCGCTGGATGCGACGCACGTGGTCTTGCGCACCCCCTCGGGCGGCCTCAGGGGCGAGGTGCGCGTGGACCGGGCCGCGCTGGTCGCCGGCGGCGACGGCCCGGCGATCCCGGTCGCGCTGGAGCGGGTCGAGGGCCTGGCGCCGGTCCGCTGAGGAGCCGCGGCGGCGCGCAGGGTGGAGAATGGGGAGGCCGGCGCTTTTCTCGCCCCGCCCGTAACGCCGCAGGCGCGAGTGGGAGTCCGATGCAACCGTGCGCGAGCCCGACTCTGATCCCGATGCCCTCTTCCGACGCTGGTGTCGCCAGGGCGACGCCGAGGCGCTCGGCGCGCTCTTCGACGCGACCGCGCCGCGGCTCCTGCGCCTGGCGATCCACCTGGTGGGCGACGCGGTCGAGGCCGAGGACCTGGTCCAGGCGACCTTCCTGACGGCGATCGAGCGGCGCAGCGAGGTCGATCCCGCGCGTCCCGTGCAGCCCTGGCTGGTTGGCGTGCTCGGACACAAGGCGCGCCAGCACCGCCGGCGCGCCGGGCGCGTGCCGGAGCGGGAGCGGCTGACCCCGCAGGCGGTCGAGGACCCCTCCCGTCCGCTCGAGCGGCGCGAGCTCGACGGCCAGCTCGCGCGCGCCCTCGACGCGCTCGAGGAGCCCTACCGCGCGGTCCTCGTGCTGCGCCTGCGGCACGGTCTGGCGGCGCCCGACATCGCCCACGTGCTCGAGCGCGATCCCGGCACGGTGCGCGTGCAGCTCCACCGCGGCCTGGAGCAGCTGCGCGCGCTCCTCCCGGCCGCCCTGGCCACCTCGCTCGCGCTCGGGCTCCTCGCCCCGCGCGGGCTGGCCGCGGTCAAGGCCGCCGTGCTCGACGGCGCGGCCGCCGCCGCGGCGGGCGCGACCTCGTCCCTGGT
>Ga0315910_10000834_pt1 | contig 29425 bp, 48 predicted proteins | sample EdamamesoilMG_FD_204470 | JGI IMG/M metagenome (GOLD analysis project Ga0315910, IMG submission 204470) | Garden soil microbial communities collected in Santa Monica, California, United States - Edamame soil | ecosystem: Environmental > Terrestrial > Soil > Garden | place: USA: California... | reverse complement strand
GCTTCATCGCGATTCTGGATCCTGCCAACGGGACCACGGTCAAGGGCTGCGGCGTGCTCCAGGCGGATAAGACGAACATTCGTCCTTACCTCCTGTGGCGTCAGAACCGCGTTGACTTTGACGGCGCGGTCAGCAAGCCTACCTACTGCTTCCGTACGTGGGTTGACGGTAAGGGTACATATACCAACCCGGATGGTCAGACTACCCAGCAGTACCAGTTCACGCCTTACCTGAACAACAACTGGCAGGAGAGTCTCCTAGTCCCAAGCAAGCATCGCGATCTGATGCTCAAGCTCCGTGACCAGAAGAAGCTCATGCAGAGCGGTGCTCTAAAGGTCGCTGAGCACACGGCGGATGAGGTGAGTGAGGAAGCTCAAGAGGAAGCCGCATTTTAATGCGGTTTACTCTTGCACACCAGAAACAGAACATGGGCCTGAGCAGTCCGAAAGACTCCAATAACGGACCCGTCGGGTGAAATGCCCGGCACCAAACTCTAGTGACCATCGCTAGAGCGCTGATATCTGTAAGTGCAACCACAGAAATCTCAATCCGGTGCGTAAAGCCGGAAACTTTTATTCCGGAAGTAGTCAACCATCACTACGTTCGGTTAACCACTTTATCCCGTGCTGGAGAAGCATCGGTGCACCGATGTGAATACGCAGACTCGAATCTAGACGCGCGAAGAGAATGTTCGATTCGTTCCACGTGGCCAATCACAACATAGCCACTAATTCATATTGGAAAACACGAACATTTAACAAAATTGGTCCTTTGTTAAGCGCAAGTGGCTTGTGAACCGGTGCTACAGCGGGTTGTCTGTAGCAATACTAATTATGTTCCGAACCTACAAGTTTCGTCTTTACCCGAATAAAGATCAACAAGACCGATTAAATGCTTGGTCAGATGTTTGTAGATTTATTTGGAACCTAGGTCTTGAACAGTGGTTAAACTTAGTCAGAAGTTCAAATTTTAAAAAGATATCACTTACCTCGTTTAAACAACAGTCTGAATTCTCTGAATTGAGGCGAGAACATCTTTGGCTAAGAGATTGTCCTAGGCATGCGCAAGACGCTATCTTCTCAAGACTGTTTCAGTCTTGGAACAGATGCTTCCAAGGAATAGCAGGCAGACCAAAGTTCAAAAAGAAATCAGAATGGGTATCAATAGTAGAACCTGAAAGATCTAAATTTTCAATTTCAGGAGGATTCCTCAGATTCCCAAAACTATCTCCTATAGTAGCCATACAGCACAGAATTATTGAAGGAACTCCTAAAAAGTGCACTATAAAACGAACAGGGGACCAGTGGTATGCTTATGTTCAAGTTGAGCGGTCAAGACCTGACACTAGGTTGAGAATTTCCTCAGAAGTAGGTATAGACCTAGGAGTGAATAGTTTTATTGCGGATTCTAATGAAAATCTAGTTGAAAATCCTAGATTTTTACAACATTCAATGAATCTTCTTATTAGGTCTCAGCGAGACGTTTCTAGAAAAGTCAGGGGGTCCTCTAAGCACAAGAAAGCATGTCGCAGAGTAAGTAAAATATACAGAAAGATTAAAAATCAAAGAAGTGATTTTATTCACAAGCTATCCCGACAATATGCTAATAGTCACGGCTTTATTGTTATGGAAGATCTTAAAATAGAAAATATGGTAAAGGGCCTATGCGGAGGCGCTATACTTGATTCTGGCTGGGGTCTATTCAGAGAATGTCTGGAGTATAAGTTACTAGAAAACAATGGGATTTTACAAAAAGTTGACCCTAAGTACACATCGCAAACATGTAGCAGTTGTGGGTACACGGACTCCTGTTCTAGAACCAAATCAACTTTTAATTGTACTAAATGTAATCATGTAGAACACGCTGACACAAACGCAGCAAAGGTAATATACAGCCGTGCGGATCGCTCGGTTCTGGCCGTGGACGGAGATCTGAAGTATCAGACCGGAAGAAGCGGCAAAGCGAAAAGGAAAGTATCTTTCTTTAGTAGTACTAAGCCTAAAGGCTTATAGATCACGCCTATCATAACCATGCTAAATTAAAGGAAAGTATTAATGAAATTAATTGAAATATCAAAAGATGGTGGCCCAGACAGCACTGTATGGGCACACTGGCTAGTAGAAATCAAATCTTTATTTTCTGTGGCTCTGCTACGATTTGAAAATGGTACAAGGGAAGCATTCCATAGTCACGCCTTTAATTGCATCAGCTGGGTGCTCTCAGGGAAGCTCGAGGAGCGCCACGCTGATGGTAGGGTGGAATACCACTACCCCTCACTAAAGCCCGTGGTGACGCGGCGATCGACCATGCATCAGGTGTTCTCTTATGGTAGGACCTGGGTCCTGACCTTTCGCGGCCCTTGGGCTGACAATTGGAAAGAAATTGAGGCAGGTGAGGAAAAAGTCTTGACGAATGGGCGGAAGGTCGTAAGTTACTAATCATGGAAACAGCTAAAGCACCCCCGATTCAAGTAACCAAGACCATCGTCACCAAGAGTGTTCAGGATGACGACGGGTCTTGGATCTTCAAGATTTACGAGAAGTTCGACCCTTCCCACTATCCTGACAACGGTCCTCCGCGAACCGGCAGAAGCATTTTATTCTATGGCAAAACTGATAAGGAAGCACGTGATAATGCTCGTAAGTTTATTCGATCGGTGTCTGAGGCACTCCTGAAAAGTGTTTAGTAATGAATTGGTGGCTTGATAACGGCGACTATGGCGATCCATTTAATGGATTTTGGGAGAATAAAAAGATGGCAAACAAGTCCGGATGGACAGTAGAAAATCTAGTGAAGTCCTTTATTGAAGATGGCGTCTACGTAGGCCCCAAGTCTCCTACCCACTGGACCGCTGAAACCGGCCCTGATGTCTCCGACGGCCTTGACTCAGAGGGCTTCAAGGGAGGCGACCAGCGCCACGGACATCGGCCAACGACTCTTGAGTCTGCGCTGAGGTATCTTGCGGAATTTATTCCTGCGGATGAGCGAAGGTATCAGATGGATGCGATTGTGAGTCAGCTCGGGCATCTTGGTGCGACGAGCGATTGTTGGAAGAAAGTGAAGTAATTTATGAATGGTGAAACATTGCTGCTACATGACGTATCAGGAACCCATTTCGTTCCTGGTGTAACTTGGTTTACGGTAGACCATGTTTTAGCTGCTTGTCGCCTAGCTGGAATTAATACTGACAATGAGCGAGATCCTATTGAGATATTGTTTCATCCAGCGCTCTACTCCAGGCAAAAGAAAAATGGTCTAGTGGATCTAGATTACCTTGACCGTGAAACAATTGAGGGCATGTTCGTCAAGTCTGATGCTACAGCCGGCAAGAAAGGTAATGTATTTGATACTCTTGTTCAGCAAGGTGATAGGAAGATTATCCTCAGGACGAGAGAAGCATGAAGTCTATTCGCGTTGAACTTACCCACGTCTTTTACGTTCAAGTCCCTGACGACTGCGAAGACATTGAGGCTTTCATTGAAGAAGCCGTGGACGAAGAACTAGAAGGCTGTGATTTTGATTACAGTTATGATAGGGATACTCTTAAACGCTAACTTGATCAACTAGCGTGTTCAGTGACAGTATCGGAGCTCAGGTGACACGTGGTGAAACGAACTGAGGAATGATCGCGCCGTGTTCCGAGGCGCGCATTGTCGAATCCATTATGGCTAAACATTCCTACAAAGGATTATTAGGCACCCAGTGTGCTGGTAAACGCCGCTACGTCACTCTTGAATTCGCTCAAGAGCAGTCAGTTAAAATGTCCGAGAAGTACGGTAAACCAATGCGAGTTTACTATTGCGGAATTTGCAGGGGACATCATCTTACAGGAAAATCACTATGACAAAAGACGAATTCCATACAGTAGCTATTGAAAGCATGGCAAAGATCATTAAGCTGGTTAGTGAGGAACCGGGCATTACAGATCGCCAAATCCTCAAGCGCTGCAACAAGCGACATGCTTGTCTGGCTTGGTTGCACTTGGCTTGTCAAGAAGGCATGATTGTTGAGAGGCGGACGTTTTGGTCCACTCGCTACTACTCCGAAGATTATTTTACGAGTCACTGGTCATGAAATATCTCCCTAATACGCTTGAAGTGGTTTTTCTCATTGTGTTGATGATACTCGTGTTTAAGTGCAACGGAGTCACTCTGTGGTAATCTGGACATTTCAGCCCTACTTTAGGTGGCGAAACCAAGAAATTGGTTTTGGTCGTCGCCTAGATGCCGTAGTTAAGTGTTACGGCTGGCTATGGAAAATTGATATCCGTAATAGAACGTTGAGTGTGGATTGCTTTCTGGCGGCACTAGGTGTTAAGCGATGAATGAGATCTACATCTCCGTTGACGTCGAAACAGACGGGCCAATTCCCGGCCCTCACTCCATGTTGAGTCTTGGTGCTGCAGCATTCACTGTTGACGGCAACATGCTTTCAACATTCAGTGCCAACCTGTATCCGATGGAAGGCAGCAACCCTGATCCTGATACGGCTAGGTGGTGGCTCAGTCAGCCTGAAGCTTGGGCTGAGGTGATCAAAGATCGTGACGAGCCTATCCGCGTAATGAAAAGATTTGCTGAATGGGTCGGGAAGCAGCCTGGCAAGCCAGTCTTTGTTGGCTACCCCGCCGGCTTTGATTTCCTGTTCATATACTGGTACTTAATTAAGTACATAGGTAAGAGCCCTTTCTCTTTCTCTGCGATCGACATGAAGACCTTTGCAATGGCCATTCTGGGCTTACCCTATCGTGAATGCACTAAGCGAAATTTTCCTAAGATCTGGTTCAGCGATGACAAGCATAGCCATGTTGCTGTTGAGGATGCAATTGAACAGGGTAGGATCTTTTGTAAAATGTTGAAGGCGAGCAAACAATGAGTAAACAAATATCTAATTTCATTGACTTTGTAGACTACCGGCCACTATGGCATTATTCCGATTTTACTCAACGTGCTTCTGGCTATTACTTTTGGGATGAAGTCCAGAATAACTGCTGCGGACCATATGAAACTCAGCTTGAGTGCGAAGAGGCATTACGCAGGTATGCTAAGTCGTTGGAACCATAATGAAAGCACCCTCAAAGGCACAAATCAGCCTAATGCGTGAATTGGTTGAAGAACATCCTCACGGACCCAAAGAATACTGGTATTTTCCAATAGGAAAACAGCGCACTGGCGATATTCTCGCTGAGCGCGGGCTAATTGATAAGGACCCTGGTTCGGGATTTGGTCACTGGCGTGTAGGGTATCGGCTGACTGAGGCTGGGCGGAAGTTTCTGGAGACAATCAAATGAAGTTCTTTGACATCGGAATCAGCTTTCAACGCTACGTGAGTAATGACACGTTGTACGATAACTGCCGAATGGAAGATCCGACCGCGGAACAAGTTAAGACCGCGCTACTGGAAAATCTCAAGTGCATACTTGGCTATGAGATAACCGAGGAAGACATTGTAGTCACGCAAGTTGATAAATAAGTCTTGCACCCTGCGCCACCTCAGCTATCATAATCTCAACAATTTAAACGTTCTTAGGCCTTCATCTTAGTATCTGGGTACCGTAATTCCCAGAATTTCAATTACGGCTAGGGTGAAGGCCTAAGAACGTTTGGAAAAGTCATTATGGAAAACCCAATCAATCTACTGAACACGATCCGTGAAGACCTCGCCGCACATCGCGGCGAATGGTCACGCCCCGGCTTCCAGTCGCTAGCGGGGTAAATAAATGAGACTATCTCCTCTACCTGAAGGGTATGTTAATAAGGGCTTACTTATGGCAGCATATCCTACTTACGACCAGGTTCAGAAGATCGAGGCCATGCAACCTAGCCTAAAGGCTTGCTGGAATTGGCTTGTAAGTCGTATCGAAGAAGTTCTTAAGGCTAAGGAGGCCAGAGCGATGCGTGAAGGTCTGCTTCCGGCTCCTGTACCAAAGCCCAATTACGACGGACTGCAGCCTGAACAGTCTAGAGCATTAAAGCAGGAATATTCTGACAAGTGCAAAGAGAGGCGGAAACAGATCTTTGATTTGCCTATTCCTGTAGAATGGAGACCCTTCCTCAGTGGCAAGGGCAGTGAGGCTGAGCGACTGGGAATGAAGTATGGGTACGAAGTTTTAAACAACTACCTAGATTTCAAAGGTATGCCTAGACTACCTGCATCTGTATTGGCTAAACTTGAAGAAAACTTCAAAGCTAAAACACCAAACCAAAAACGAAAGAAGTTTAAAAAGAATTGGCAATCAATGCCAGTGCAGGTCATATCAGGTTTAAAACTTAGACCTCGCAGACCAACCATAAATGACAGTTGGCACCAGAAGCGCTCTAATTATGAAGTTCATTTACCATCTATAGGCTGGATAGCCTGCTACTGTGACCCTGATCGTATTAACTTGCTGCTAACTCCCGGCAATACGGTTCGTGAAGGATGTACTCTCAAATACGAACATGGTAGATGGTTTGCTAGCGTCAAGATTATTCGTCGCGAAATAATCAATCCAGGTCCTAGAGATGGAAGTGTTTGCGGTATTGACCCAGGACTTGATAAGATAGCTGCGGTTTCCGATCGAAAAGTACTAAAGAATTCACGCAATCTCAAGTATGACGATGCAAAGAATTTGGCTATTAGCGTAATAAATCTAGGTGCGGGTAAAGCTAAGTTTCTGGATAAAGAAACCAGAAACCAGATGATGGAGTCAGTATATCGACATGATGATCGTCAACGTAGAAGAGTATTAACTCAATGCAGACAACTGTCGGCGAAATTATGCGGTATGTATGATTTTATCGGCATTGAAGCGAACAGCGGGGTGGCACTGGGAATAGGAAGTCGATTTACCGGAGCAACTAAAATATTAGTTGATTGCCTAATTCAGCGTTGTGGGACTAATAGAATCTATCAGGTGGATTCCTACTACAATTCACAGACCTGTTCAAAATGCGGTCATCACGACAAAGAGACCTGGGCTAGGAAACTTGGTGGAAGTGACCAAACCTGTACTTGTCCGGTCTGCGGTTTCACAGAAGACAGAGATGTAAATTCAGCATGCAATGTGCGAAATAAACTTGCACACTTACTAGGTTTGACTCATAGTGAATGTTACTACCCGTGCGGGGGCTAAACCGCAACTGCCAGTTGCCGAAGCGATTATGAACTCAATTATCTCGTTACTCAAAATTATACGTGAGGATCTGCAAGCACACAGAGGAGAGTGGTCAAGACCAGGATTCCAATCAATAGCTATACATAGATTCGGTGTGTGGCAGAAGACCATCAAAAACAAGGCTTTACGTGCTCCTTTCTATGCTGCAGCCAAGGCTCTGCATGTCTTCACCCGTAACTTTTATGGTATTGAACTCCCATTCGAAGCTCAAATTGGCCGGCGAGTTGTTTTTGAACACCAGCACGGGATTGTGGTGCATGGTAATGCAAGTATTGGTAATGATTGCGTTATCAGGCAAGGCTGTACGTTGGGTATGAAAGATGTCAGCAAGCCGTTTGAAGCACCTTGTCTTGGTAAGGGTGTTAGTCTTGGCGCCGGGTCCAAGGTTCTTGGCAATGTAGTTATTGGAGATGATGCTATCGTCGGGGCGAATGCGGTTGTCACCAAAAACATTCCGCCTTCAACTATTGTGGTAGGTTTTAACAAGTTGTTGAATGGCGACAAATTACCTGATTTTGATATTCAGGCGGCAAGCTCCTTCATTAAAGACTTTTTTGAGGCTGTTGAGAGATATCAATGAAAGAAAACTACTAATGGGCTCCTCTTCAATCGTTGAAGCCATCAAACCCACAACTGATGGCCGTCAGCCCTGGGGCAATTACTTCATGCAACTAGCTGAAGTAATTGCTACTCGAGCCACCTGCGAGCGGCTTAAAGTTGGCTGTCTTTTCGTTAGAGACAACTTCATCCTAAGTACTGGATTTAACGGGGCTTTACCAGGGCACAGACATTGCACCGAAGTCGGCTGCCTATTGCATGAGGGCCATTGCGTTCGAGCGTGCCACGCAGAAATTAACGCAATCGCTCAGGCTGCTAAGCATGGAGTATCTCTTGAAAATTCGTACCTATTTGTGACTCACCTGTGTTGCATCAAATGCTATGTTTCTGTTCTTGCAGCGGGTTGCAGTAGGGTGTACTATCGATCCAACTATGGTACTGCCGACATGAAGCTGTATTATGAATTACAGGGAATGAGTAGACTGGAAAAGGTATGACTGAAGAATGGAGGCCAGTTCCAGGATGGCCTTACTTTGCTAGCAATTTTGGTAGAGTCAAAAACCAAGAAGGACGTCTAATGTCACTTGCTCCTCTAGATAGAGGACATTTAGTTGTTTGCCTTACGTTAAATAAACAACACAAGAACCACTATGTGCACCGATTAGTAATGGCTGCCTTTCATGGGTGGAAAGATCAATTAGTTCGACACTTAGACGGAAATCCGAAAAATAACAATTTGGAAAATTTGGCTTATGGTACAGGAGTTGAGAATTCAGCTGACATGATCCTTCATGGTACTCACATCAGAGGTGAAAGAAATAGCCAAGCTAAGTTAACCAACGAACAGGTTCTGTGGTTTAAAGATTTTTATGAAACTCACATTTTAGCTAGAAAGGCGGCTGGTTACAAGAAAGCAAAAGATGGAGTAGTAAAAGCAATTTGTCGAGATCTTAATATTTCTGAGCCGGCTATTGAGCGAATAATTTCTGGGAGAAGCTGGGGCTCGGTAAAAAGGAGTCTGCGATAAATGGAGCTATCAGCCCAACAGGAGCGGGCTAGATCCGCTATTTTAGAGTGGTATCGGTCCTCAGACCGTAAGCCGTGGTTTCTACTTGAGGGTAGTGCTGGCACAGGTAAGTCCAGCTGCATCACCGCCACGACCGACAGCCTAGACGGAGACATAGTCTATCTAGCTCCTACAGCAAAGGCAGCCCTTGTCATGCGTAACAAAGGCTGCCCTAACCCACGTACGGTGCATTCGGCTATCTATACACCCAAAGGAATGTCGGGTGATAGGAAGCTTGTTACACTACTTAAGCAGTTGGAGTCTAGTCCGACTGACGCTTTGAGATCGACTATCCGGCCACTGCTAGAGCAGGAGCTAAACAAGCTGCAAAAGCAAATGCCTTTAGCTGCTAGTAAAGACAAAGAGCCAAAGAGAATTACGGATCTGAAGCGAGCGCTTCTTACGAACATTGGTAATATTAAAGAATTGCTCAGTTCTGTAAACCCGATGTTTGAATTAAATCCTGACAGCATCGTTAAAGAGGCTGACCTCATTGTCTTAGATGAAGTTAGCATGATTTCGGCCCGAATGATGGAAGACATTCTTTCGTTTGGGGTGCCAGTGCTTGCACAGGGTGATCCTTGGCAATTACCGCCAATCAAAGGACAGTCCTTTTTCATTGGGCAGAAATCGGACTTCCTACTCACAGAGATTCATCGCCAAGCCAAAGAATCTCCTATCATTTACCTTGCAGAACTGGCTCGGAAAGGTCAAACTTTACCGCTTGGTAAGCACGGTAATTGCTTGGTGACCTCGGAAAGTGTCCCGGAGGAAGCAATGGCTGCTGATCAAATTCTGGTCGGTAAGCACACGACTCGATGGGCAACCAACGAAAAAATTCGTCATATACTTGGAAGAGAATCAGACTTGCCGGAAGTGGGTGACCGTCTAATTTGTCGCCACAATAACAATAAGATTGGCTTAGTAAATGGAGATCAATTCACCACAACTTCCTTTACAAGAGGTGACTACTTCCATAGGATTGGAATTACAAACGAAACGATTGATACCACCGTCCTTGCCCACAAGGAATACTTTGAAAAGAAAGAACCCAATCCTTGGCATAAGTCACAGGCCGAATGCTTGGACTATGCTTACAGCATTACTGTGCATTTGGCTCAAGGATCTCAGTGGGATACAGTCTACGTAAAGGACGAAAGTCGTTGTTTCGGTGCTGATAGAAATAAGTGGCTATACACCGCGGCAACTAGACCAGTAAATAAATTGATAGTAAAAGTAAACTAATGAACTACGAAATAGACCCAGAATTCCTCAAAGACATTCAAAAAGAAGAATATGAAGTAGCGCGTTACAATGAATACTACGCTCTTTCTGAAAACGACGGTATAACTCCTCTGTCCTATACAGCGTGGACCCAGTTTGATAAGAAGTACCAAGAGCATGTCCGCACAGCTGGCTCTGTTCTTTCTCCCGCAACATTTCAAAGAATAAGCACAATGACTACAAATAAACCAACCGTTGAACAACTACAAGCTAAGTGTCAAGAACTACATGAGGAAAATGATCGTAAGCTAAAGAGAATGAGTGAGCTGCTTTCTGAGGTAGACACCTGCCGGAATAAACTAGATGTCAGCGAAAGAGAACTCAGTTCTCTACGGCATCAGTATGATAAACTACTTTGTGAGACAGATAAGCAAGAAGTGCCTGCTCCTCCTGAAATGAACATTCAGGAAATGGTGAAGCTATTTGAAGTGGTTAGTCAAGTTGGACTTACTCCCAAAGAGTTAATTAACCATGCTCAAGCAATCATGCTCCGTGAGCAGACACCCGAGAACTATTCCATGTATCCTCATTACTATCGCGAAGTTCCGATGCATGTACGGTATGTTGATATTTATTGGGTCTTACATGTCTTTGGAGTGAAAAATCCTAGCGCTCAGCATGCCATCAAAAAGCTAATGGCTGCGGGTGCTCGAGGGTCTAAAGATATTGTCCAAGACTACGAAGAGGCTAGGGATTCAATCACACGTGCACTGGAGCTAGAGGAAACGAAATGAGTAGCTCAGTTAATTGGCTATTCAGTTGACGAATATCAAAGTCTCAGTTACTCTCTACCAGTTGAGGACGGATGAAAGTATTTGTCGTAGTTCGTGAGTTGAAGTGGGGCTTTGGCGACATCTGGGGAATCTACTCCACGGAAGATTTAGCAAAGACTCGACTGACTGCAATCACGAACATGGAAAATGCTCCTAATGCTGCCGACATGGTCATTAGAGAGTACAGTGTTGATGATGAACAAGTACATTAAAGAGGGAAATATAAAAATGAAATTTAATAAACTACTACCAGTAATCTTTGCCTTAGGCTGTGCGTCTGCAGACGAGTATGAATCTCAGTCGGAACAAGCAGATGCAGGCACGGGTAACCTAAGCCAGCCGCTCATGTCTGGTTACATGGGTGCTCAACAGTTCGGTTTTAAGCCCAGCACTGAAACTACATGTACTGCAAGTGATCCTAATCAAACATGTGTTGTTCCTAGTCAGAAGGCGCTTAGATTCTTTATTACTGGCGGCAGTTCGGCACAGCGGCAGGTCGTTAGAACCAAAGTCAACGCTTGGTATCAGGCTATGGTCAGCGCTGGACTAGGTCAGACGATCAGTGATTGGCTTTTCAGTGAAGCCTCTAGCGTTAACGATCCTTACCTGACTCTAATTATTGATGTAGACACAGGCAACGGGTTCTGCACAGGAACAGGTAACGAAACTAATGACTATTCCTGTTTCAGCGGATCCACAACTGCTCTAGTTGAAGCTTCTGGGATTAATGGAAATTATCGACGATGGACCGCCGTACCAGTATTACATATTGACTACGATGAAGTCCAGGCAATTTCCGGTCTAAATAACACTCAGAAGGCCAATGCTACGCACCATGTTATCTGGAGTGGCCTGAATCGATTCGTGGGTCTAGGTCTAGTTATTGTCGGTGACAATCGATGCACCAAGTCTACAGTTATTACCTTTGAGCCATGCTTCGTCACTACTGCTCAAGCCTGCGCTGCAAATTCCTTTGGAGATGAAGGTAATCAGACTGAGTGGCGGTTCGGTGGAGTGAATTGCGGTCAGTAATCGGTTAACCAAGCGCTAGCGCAGGTTGACTGATTGCGAACGAAGTGAGCTAAAACTACATGAAATTAACAGCAGTAAATCTCCTTAATCGTTGCCTAGATGAACTAGATTGCGATATCTACGCCGATCCAGTCACGATTGAATTAGTCAACGATATACGAGACTACCTAAAGACATACAATCAAGCTATCGTAAGCAATCGTGTTATTTCTAGCGATCATGGTGTGACGATTACTGCTGTTGAGGTCAATGACATTACGAGGGCAGCCCTGAACACAGGTGGGGCTAGACTGCCCTCTGGGAAGTAATCGACCTTCGTTTCACTCGGTCAATCACTTATGAAAATAACTTACACTGAAAATCCTCTTCGCTCCATTGTTGAGCTTGACGAAACCGATCAAACGATTTTTCGCCTAAAAATCAAGATTGAAGAGTTACAGGATCGTTTGGGGGATATTAATTTTCACTTAACTGAAGATAAATACCTTGACCTTGATCGCGCCAAGAAATATTCTAGCTACGAAGATCTTGAAGAAGGTGGTGCGGTTGACCAACGAGTTGAAAAATTACTCAAGCGGTATGTTGAAGAACTTAAAGGTCAGCACAGCGGAGATTGTACATGCATTCCCTGCAGTTGTATAAAGTGCCGAGCAGAGAGCCTTCTAGGAATTGATACTTTAAAGCCCTATCCTGGAAAACATTCTCTCCGATACATTGATTCAGCATTTGGTAAGAACAACGAAAAGACACTCCTTGAGGCTATTGAGTATTTGAAAAACTACAAAGTAGATCTCGTAAAGCCTGAATCTTGGGATCGGACTACTCAGGAAGAATATGAGTCATATATTCCAGGTTGGGAAGCTAGTGCGAAGAAGGCTTATGAATATCTTAAGAGCTATGCTGAGGAAAAGTTCAGCCTCACTGAGGGGAAGTAGTCAACATTCACTACATTCCGTTAACCACTTATGATCCGCCTCTCCGTCCCAACAGCCAAAGCCCTCCTAAAATTCGCCTCCAGCGACAAGCACCAGCCGAATCTTTACGGCATCGGCATTACCAGTCAAGGCTTGGCTACTACTGACGGATTCGCCGCTGTCCAGTTCTCCCTGCCATGCCCTATCCCACCGGAGCTGGCAGGGAGAACTGTGGACCGAAAGTATTTTGAGACTAGCACCAAGATTGCGGCTGTTACCAAATCAGAGTTAGTTATCAATACAGAAAATCTGATTGACGAACAACTGGCGTTTCCTCGAGTTTCAGCTATTACGCCTAAGCAGCGTCAGCCTAGCCTTCCGGGTGTTGAGCTAGTAGATGGTCTAATTAGAATCAATCCGCAGTACCTAGCGCTACTAGACTTGGTCGCTGTGGCCTGCGAGACACAGCATGTGGTGCTGTCGTCAGTTCAAAGTGACGGTCCTTTACGATTTGACGTGACGGGTGATAAACAGTCGGCTATTGTGATTATTAGTCAAGGGTAACAAACTTTTATGGTAGATGGGCCAGCGGTTGATCGCCGGTGGACCGTGCACAATCTACCACCCAATTTACAAAAGAATAATATGATTACACGTGAAGAATGGCTCAACAAAGCCAGAGACCTAATTATTGAGCAAGTGTTCAAACCCTATGAAGTGCATTTTGCACCAATAATTCGTGTCAGTGTTGGTTTGTGCCCAGGTAAATCCATTGGAGTTTGTTGCGATCCAAATTTCGCGGATGATGGTGCCATTAACATCTTCATTACTCCAGAGCATGGTGATAAAGAGGCGATGGAGATTCTTTCCACCCTGACCCATGAGCTTGTCCACGCTGCGAACTACAGTGACGGCCACGATCAGGCAGGCCACGGCCACCAATTCAAAAAGATTGCCTATGAGGTGGGTCTTGAAGGACGTCCTAAGTCATGTGGTGCTAAAGAGGGTAGTGAACTGTATACAACACTAAGTGGCATCTACATGACACTTGGCGAGTATCCACATGCTCCACTTCATAAGAAGGAAAAGAAGACTCGCCAGTCAGAAATGATTACATATGTCAGCGAAACTGATGAAGAATACACTGTCAAGCTAAAGTTCAGCCAAGTGTATGAAAAGGGTGCTCCTCGAGATTTCAACGATCAACCGATGAAGCCGAAAGACCAAGACAAATGGGCTGAACTAGAAGCCTGGTACTTATCAGACAAGGGTGAAGAAGAGACCTAAAAGGCAGAAGAAAAGACCGCTGAATAATAAAAAGTCCTTGCATCAAGCACCCTTAGGCTACATATTACCTCCATCGCACAATGCGAAATTAAATTACAAAGGATAAAACAATGATGAATAAGCCCACTAAGAAGCAACTAGTTGATTGTGTTACACATTACGCCGACGGTATCCGCGAAGTCGTTAGTGGCAATACGGTCCTAAATACCGTGGAAGAGTACAAGGAGTTTCTTGAGAATCTTCTCAGCCGCGCTCCCTCCCTTGAACCCGCTCCACCCAAGACATCGTTCCCGGTCCTGACTGACCCTGACCAGGTTGAGGATCCGGAAGCGCCTGCGGTTCACTAACTCGCTTCCTACACAACACCCAACTTGCGTACTTCGTAGGTTGGGTGTAGTCATTCCTCCTTTCAGTCAGAATAACCACAAATGACAATGATGTATGTGGATCGGGATCCTGAACCAATTGGAACTGGCGCTAGATTGGCTCTTGCACTCCGTAGCTTGCGAGTTGGAGAGGGACGAGATTGAAGTGATACGCACTAAAATCATCCCGGAATCTGTGCAGCAGTTGCGTGATATGAAGAAACGAACTGAGGAGCTTGAAAGCGCTCTTTTTAGGTTAATTGTAACTCTAAAGAATCCTGAGGACTTTAACTTGTCCGTAGAAGATCGTATTAGTAATGCTTGGGATATTTTAAACAAAGAAAATATTAAATGAAGTTCACCGTAACGCTCAAAGACCCTGATGCATTCTATGATGCAGTTGAGGATGCTTGTAAAAATTCGCTGGCTGCTAGCGATCTACCCAAAGACGAACAGAAATTGCTTTTAGAGGCTCGTGTTGAAAAGACTTGGAATAAGATCGGTAAGTGGGTAGATTGTAAAGAGTATATTCAGGTTGAGTTTGATACTGATGATGGGACTGCAACAGTCGTGGAATACAAATGACCCAACTATTCACCGCCTCCGACTACGCCAAGATCCACTCCCTAGTCTTTCGTGACGACTACCCAGGATACAAGCCGAATGTGGTTGAATCACCGAATGGGGATGGCAAACTGGATACAGAAAAACGTTATGCCCATGTCGCGGAAAAGTACTTGTTCCAGCAGAATGAGTACACAATCAGATATGAAAAGGCTAACGGGTTTCATCCTTCTCATGAGCGAGACACCCTCCTTCAAGAATATCTTAACAAGGCACACGACCTATCTATTCAGGTAGCAATTGCTATCGGTGTGCCTCGGCCATTCTGGCCCGTAAAGAAATACGGGGCCTTGAGGGTGCTTGAATATAATGGTGAAGCGGTCACGAATCCTCATAAGGATTTTGATCTATTTACGCTGATGTTGTATCGAAATGATGAAAGTTGCTTTAGGTACATTGATGACACATCAGTCGGGTGTGCTTTGCCTGAACACAGCTTTGAACAACGTCAAAAATCTTTGGTAGCTCAATTTAATTCAGAAGGGGCTCTTAAAAAAGCCCAATCACTCAATTCTCAGATTCATTTTGGTGAAATTCTGGAAGAAATTGACCCTAACCGTTTCGTTGCTAACAAGCATGAAGTTGTTGCTTCCGGTGGCCCGTGGCAGTATTCAATCGTGCACTTCTCAATTCCAGATCACAGCGTCATTCTTCCGTGTGGAATTGATGTGGCTGAGTGGTTGAGGAGAAGGATGGAGAGGAGTCGTTATGAGCGGTAACGTATGCACGTGTGGCGTTAAGTTCACTGGCGGCATCTGTTCTAGCTGGTGTGATTTACAACGTCCTGGTGTTTATGTAGATGACAAGGGTCTTTACATCCGGGATGAACTAGGTAATAAACAGTATGTTAAATTTACTGACCTATTTGACTTGGATTGATCTATGAGAACCAGAATCGTTTTAGGAATTGAAGTCATTGTTTCTCTTGTCATGGTGGTGCTGTACTACTTTGTACATGACCACCTCTCTCCACTTAAAGCATCACTGTCCATGCTACTGGTCTACTGCTTAGGTGTAGTTACTAAGACTACAGGGGAAAGAGTGATTAGGGACTATCTGGATGAGATGCGTGAAGAGTTAGGATTTCCAAAGAAAGAAGATTTTTAATGCCAGGAGGTGAAGCAATCTATGTGGGAACTGAACACGGACGTAAAGTAGTTAAAGAATTAAACGCTCGTGGTTGTTACGCTCATATCCATACACTTGATTTAGCAATATCTTCTGCTGGCCTTGAACTGGTTACTAAAGAACAAGCCAGAACAATTGATGAGCAATCTGCTTATATCAAACAACTAGAATTAATAATTGACGAACTAAAAGGAGATGCTCGTGTGTAGGACTATCCTCTGGTTCACCATGCTGTGTAGCTGCTCAGTCCAAATTGGTATGACAGATGCCAATCGATTCGCTCTGGAATATTCTGCTAGAGAGTATACTTCATTTCGTGGTATCTCTCATCACAGCTGTGACTGGGTGTCTGGTCTCATGACGACTTGGATATGGAATGATTGTTATGGACTGATGGGTAATGGTTTGGTGGTTAGGTTTAAATGCCACATTGAAGAAGGGTGTAAGCAGTAAGTAATGCGCAGAATCAAACCGATTCCAGGATCAATTCCTCTATTTGCCCCAGAGAGTGATTGGGTCGCGCCCAACCTAAGTGACCTTCCCGATTGGAGTAGGTGCCGACTGGCCGCCCTTGATGCCGAATTTCAGGATGATTCTTTACGGCAACTTGGCAACGGAGCCAGACGCGGAGCCAAGCTAGCCGGCTACTCTTTCGCCTTAGAAGGAGACAGCCGCGGATACTACATTCCTCTACGCCACCCGGGACCAGGAAATGTAGATTGTGATCAGGGCCTTAACTACTTACGGGATAACCTATGGAATCTCAAGGGTACTCTTGTCGGCGCCAATATGGCTGGCGACCTTGATATTTTCTTCTACGAAAATATCAAGCCTAATTACAATGAGATCCTCTGCAAAGATATTCAAGTAAGGGATCCATTAATTTGGGAGCATCACTACAAGTACTCACTTGAGGTAGTTGCAGAACGATGGGGATTCAAGGGTAAAGACGAGGCCAAACTAAAAGAAGCTGCTCAGGCCTATGGCTACGATATCAAGTCAGCAGGGTGGAAAGCATGCATCCCCAAATTACCTGCTAAGTTCGTTGGCCCCTATGGTGAGCATGACGCTTTCATTCTATTGCCTATTTACCATGCCCAGCAGAAGGTGATGGATGAGCAAGGCCTAAATGAAGTTGATGAGTTAGAGGCTAGACTTCTACCCCTTCTATTGAAGATGAGGCAGCGTGGCATTCGCGTTAACTTTGATCATCTAGATAGAGTTGAGAAGTGGGCACTTGAAGAAGAAACAAAGTGTGTTCTAGAAATCAAGCGCCTGACAGGCTGGGATATTGGCATTAGCCACTGCATGGCTGCTGCCAGAGTCGCGCCTGCCCTTCAAGCGATTGGTATTACACCACCTAAGACCGCCGAAACAGAAGCCTGGTCGATCAAGGCAGATTGGCTAGCAACCATTGAGCATCCAGTTGCAGGACTAATTCGTCAGTGTCGTCAGTACAACAAACTACGGACTACTTTCGCATCATCCGTGCGTCGATACCAGACCGGCGGGAGGGTGCACCCAACTTTTAGACAAATTGTAGGAGCGTCAGAAAAGAACGAACAAAGTGGTGCCGCGTATGGAAGGCTCAGTAGCTGTGTCGCTAAGGGTACGCTGGTTGAAATTGCTCGTGATGTGTCCAAGTATCCTAAGGGTATTCCCATCCAGGATGTAAAGGTTGGGGACTATGCCTACACCTACGATGATGAACTTAAGTTAAGGCTACGTAAGGTGACAGCAGTCACACTTACAGGACATAGACAAGTAGTTCGTATTCATTGGCGAGGCTACGGTGGAAAACACTCTGGCCACACAGACGTTACTCCGGAACATTTAATAAGGCTAACTACCGGAGAGTATGTTAGAGCTGATAGCCTTAAGCCTCTGGACCACGTAATGGCTTTATCAAGAGGTGTAGGTAAAATATATGGCTATGCCCGTATTTGGCCTACAGGAATGCCAGAAATTCCTCGCGAGCATAGATTTATTCATCAAGAAGTATATGGTTTTGTTGATGACCATGTGCACCATCTTGATGAAAATAAACTAAACAATCATCCTAGTAACTTGCAAGCTCTTCCGCGAGTTGAACACTTATCACTACATGCACAGGATATTTCTGATGAAGTTCGTGAAAAACGTAGAGTTGTTGCTCAATACCGCTGGGACAACAATGTAGACGGTATCAGAGAAAAGTTTGACGTTGGTAAAGGAGAAGACCATCCATGTTGGTTGGGTCTTAGTCATGAAGAAGTAAGAAAACTTCTGGAGGATAACTACTGGTCCCTGACTAACGCTTATAAAAACTCAGGCATATCTTTTGAAACTCTTAAGAAGTATGTGTTGTTGCATGGATTTGATATTAAGGAATTGAAAAAACTTAATATGCAAAGCCGTAAAGAAAGAGGAGTCAATCCATTTAACGGCAAACCTCGTCGAAAGTCACCAGAAAAAATTAACAACCATCAGGTTGTTAGTATTGAATACCTGCAAGAACCTGTAGATGTTTATGACCTTACCATTGAAGAGACACATAACTTCATCGCAGGAGAGATTTGCGTACACAATTGTCATCTCAATATTCAGCAACAACCGAGCCGTGCTAAGTTCGCTAACTTCTGGAGATCAATTTATATTCCAGAGGAAGGGTGTCAATGGGTATCCTGCGACTATAGCGGTGTCGAACCGAGATGGTACAATCACTTCAGCCAGATCTTAAACCTACCTAAGGCTAAAGAATTTGGTGACATGTACAAATCCAATCCTCGACTGGATCGGCACCAAGCAGTAGCTGATCTTACCGGCCTTAGCCGTAAAGATGCAAAGACTGTAGGTCTAGGCCTAGACTATCGAATGGGCAGTCTAAAATTGGCACATGCTCTAAAGATGCCAACACGGTGGTTAGTGGAAGTAGGAGTTGGTAGAGAGAGGGAAAAATTCTACTTTGAGACTCGTAAAGAAGCTCTAGAATTTAGGTTCAGTAGAACTGACGAGCGCATTAGTATGCGCGAAGTGGCTGGCGAAAAAGCTCAAGGCATTCTTGACACATTCTTCAATGGTGCTCCCTTCATCCCTCTACTAGCTAAGAGAGTTGAGGAGAAAGCTAAAGCTACAGGCTTCATCCGTCTACTAGGTGGCCGAGTACTCCATTTCCCTATGAATTCTAAGGGAGAATACGATCATACATATAAGGCCTGCTCGAAATTGATTCAAGGCTCAGCTGCATACCAAATGAAGCTTGCACTACTTGCACTGGATCGCGATCTACCTGAACTGTACTTGAACGCACAGATTCACGATGAGATATGGGGATCTGTGCCTGACTTACGAACGGCGAAAAGAGTGAATGAGATCATGGTCAACGTTGTCAAACTGAAGACAGGAATGCCGTTTCGATGCGATGTGGAAGTCGGACCAAGCTGTGGAGAGCTTACCCTCCTCTGCTTTGAGCATAATTGTACCAATTTCGTTGACCCTATTGATAAATTTGGGTGTGATCTTCACAAACTAGTAGCATGAATCACGGATATCTATTAGAATCAGTACCTTGCCTGATCTGTCAAAAGTCATTTCTGCCCTACACTAGCAAAACTAAATATTGTTCTGAAGAGTGTAGGAATAGAAAGAAGGCCGGACCATTACATTTAAGGCCAATGCTTGACTGCAAGTGGTGTGGTAAACAGTTTAGGAAGCGCGGTAAAAACAAAGTTTACTGTAGTAGTGAATGTCTGAATAATTCTAGAAATCATCAGCGAAAGCTAGCCTCTGAAAGGCATACTAAAGTCTGTTTAATTTGTTCTAAAGTATTTGAAGCTTATTCCGTTAAATTTAAGTTTTGTTCTCCTGACTGCCGTAAAGAATCTGATGTCCGTAGAAAAAGAGACAAGCCTAAGTACATACAAAGTCAATGCCCTAAGAAGAAAGCTAAGAATAGGTCTACTTTAGTCTTTAGGCTTAAGTCACATTATGGTATTAGTATTGAAGCCTATGACCAGATGCTAATTGAGCAAAACTTTAAATGTGCCATATGCCCTAAAGTTTTAGACTTAGGAAGACAAACTCATCTTGATCATGACCACACAGGGGAGAAAAAGGTCAGAGGTATACTATGCGGCGGATGTAACAAGGGATTAGGACATTTCAACGATAACCCTGATATATTAGACTCTGCCGCAGCATATTTGAGAAAACATAATAAATGATCGTCGTCAAAATTGAACTCCACTCCGCCAGCACCGGCAAGGTCTCAGAGATTGGTCGTATGCACGTTACCAATAACGGTCTCGCCTCCACCGAAAAGCGGGCCGACTACGACGTGGAGATTATGAGAAAAGGCACCACATACAAAGTCCAGCGTCGTGGCCTAGTCCGTGACTATCCACGTCAAGCCTATATGGTCTGGGAACTTATCCGCCGCTCACTTGAAGCAGGCCTTAGCAAGTGGCCAATTCATCCGGGACATCCGCAGGAGTTTGATGAAGATGTGCGTGAAGTCAATGATGGATTCACGCTCGGTAAAAAGATTGAACCTGGTGTCGTTTCTTCTGAATTTCAGGCCAAATTAGACACGTTAAGAGGAAAATGAGCGACATGTATAGATGCGGAGAATGCGGCGAAGAGTCGTACAGATACGAGCCTGAACGGTACATGCACTGGTGTAAGGTAGAAGTACATCCAGAACAAGTCGTTGAAGTTATCACAGAAAAGCCCGGACAACGCTTCTTAGACCGTGTCGCTGAACTAGACAAACTTTACCCTAACGATGAAGATTTCCCTACAGTATTAGCAAGTAGTAAATATCCAACAATGACAAACACAAATACCCTAAAAAACGTAAAAGAGTTTCACAAGGCTTTTGAGTGCCATGTGGCCCCAGAGCCTTTTATCCCTGATGGCCCGGACACTCAGTTAATTCTGACGTTCGCTGCAAAACTTCTGATGTTTCGCAACCTATTTCGTGAATTCTCAAAAGAGAATACTCGTTCAATGAGGCTATCACTAGCCACAGAAGAATTCATGGAAGAAGTTGTGGCTCTTGCCAACCGAGATGTAAAAGGCCTGCTGGATGCCTACGCCGACAAGGACTATATTGATAAGGGTAGTATCCTAGCATTCGGTCTGCAAGATGTGTTCTATGAGGCCTGCGAACGTGTTCATCAGTCAAATCTCAGCAAACTCGTTGACGGTAAACCAATTAAGGATGAATCAGGTAAGGTAAAGAAGCCACCAACATACAAGCCCGTTGACCTAACCGACCTCGTTGACGGGACATGGCTAGCGGCCGAAGCAAGCCGTAAAGAGTTCTGATGAACTGGTTTACCTGGACCCTAATGATGATCCCCGTCTGCCTATTCTCTTTATATGTGCTATTCAAACCTGACAACGACGAGAAACTGTAATGCTTTCTACATTGCAAGAAGCCTTGATACTCTTGATACTAGTTTTGCTGGGTGTTTTTACTTATCATTCTGAAAAGCAAGAGGTTGATTGATATGCATGAATTAGGATTCATTGTAATATGTCTTACTTTCGTATGTTTTATGTCGTGGATGGACTACAAACAAGATAAACTATTTAAGAAATGATTTACATTATCCTAAGCTTGCTTCCATTTCTAGTCCGAGCTATTCTCTACTTAGTATGAAACTATTAAATATTTCACGTGCATATGACGGACAGAATGCATTCTTCAATGGAATGCATGATGCTATTCGACTACCAAATGAACCTAATCTCTACAGAGAAGGTCTAGTAAACCAGATACTTTGGTACTTGGGACGTAAGGTTGGTTCTCTTTCAACTATAAAGAGATTTTGTAAAGCATGAAGAAACTACCAAAACTAATTTTCTGTGCATGTAAATACACAGAAATCCATACTTATCTGATCCAGCGCAACATACATAATGCTACATACTGGGTCCAAGAAGTAGCACTCCTAGGCGGAATGCCACTCTGTCCGGCAATGATTGGTGCAAATCTAGAGGGTGTTCAAAGCTACACCTGGTGGGGAGACGCCTATATCAACCTCCTACGTCGCTGTGACGCGGTCTTTATGGTGCCCGGATACGAATGTAGTAATGGCGCAACGAAGGAAGAGACAGAGGCGCTGGCGCTTGGGATGCCGGTATTTTACCAACTGGCAGACCTAAAGGGATGGTTAGATGTCCAAGACTAAGCCCAAGCCTGATCCAAAGAAATGTTCAGCCTGTGGTAGTACTTCGTGCCCCGGTCCGGGATATTGCTGCTATCCTTGGTTTTTGTAAACGTTGCCAAAATTACTTATAACTATTACGTAAAATGCCACCTAAAAAACTTACCCTAACACAAATCGTAAACCGTTACTCCAACGCTAACCAGACGGAAATGGATATTATCATCGCATGTGCAACCAAGTTGGATCCGCACAGCAGCGCTCAGCCTATTGCTGCCCAGTGTTTGGCATTATGGAAGCAATTGGAAGAATACTTAGAGAGTGCGGGTTTTGAGTTGTGACTCCCCGCCTCCCTGACGAAAAGTTTTTCCAAGCCGCAGAAGATAACGGAAGATCTCTCGTTCAAATTCGCTATTCTCGTGGTGGTGGAGAACGTACATATCTTGTTGTTCGTAATGCAGCACAATTAGCTGAAATAGTTTGTAAACTGCCTCCACAGGCCTCAGTGTCTATCATGGGCCTCGGTAATCATCTTCCTTGGGAAGACACTGTCTATCTTCAAGATGCGAATGGTGAATGCAAGCCAGGAGCTTACTAAAAATGTGGTATCAAACTACCTTCCACATCAAAGCAATTGACCTAAAACCAGCACTAGATCGACCTATTCTCAATAAGTCGTTCTTTAATTCCTTAGAACTTTACGGAGTTGATGTAGAGTCACGTAAAGATGGCCGTTTTGCCATCGGTGATGGTGAATCATACAAGTGGCGTGAGCATGAGGAAGACTTGTGTGAGGTTTCTTCTCAGTATACAGACGTTGTCTTCATACTAGATGGTGAGGGTGAACAGACAGGTGACGTCTGGCGCAAGTTCTTCCTAAATGGAAAACTTGTTCATAGCTGGTCTCCTACGATTGAGCCGCCTGAGTGGGATGATTTGGATATCTCAACCAATCGTTAGATCAGATATGTGGATCCCTATCCTACAAATAACCTCTCTTACCAACATACTCCACAGAAATACCGATATGCTAGGCCCTCTAGTTTACCTGTATGAAAACAGGCAATGGATTAGTTGTTGGTATGGATTTAGTTGGGAGTTAGCTCCATGAAAGGCCAACACTCTTTCGGCATCGGAACCTTAACAAGTCGTGAAGTCCACCTCGACTGGCATGTCTGGGTGTTCTTCGCGCATTTCTTTATATGGTGCGCTCGTCATGCTCACAGTGCCGCTGACTACTGTATGGCTGAATCTGGATCAGAGATGCACATTGAAAAGCGTAAGCACCGGTATAAGGAATGAGCGAGAAACTATTTGCCCGTGAGTTCGTTCAGCTCACAAAGCCATTACATCCAGTGCGTATAGAAAATGCGCTTCTTACTCCTGGCTTACCTGATGTGTCACTTTCTGTAGGATTTTGCGAATTGAAGTGGCTCCGTTCCTACCCTAAACGTGAAACCACACCTGTTCGTATTGAACACTATACTGACGACCAACGCAATTGGCTAATGAAGCGTTATAGGGCCGGTGGGGGAGCATGGTTGTGTCTAAAGGTAAGGACTGATTGGTATATATTCAATGCTCTTCAAGCACAAAGAGTAGGGAATGTCTCAAAATCTGAACTACAGAGTTCGGCTGACTGCTACTTTTCATCCAGACCGTCAACCGAAACCCTATGCTTAGCATTTAAGCAAAGTCTGGAGTCCATCAACCACTGGCAGATCCGTGAACATTCGTAAAGAATTATTATATAAGTGTACTGCTATATACACAGCCACGTGTAAAGTGACTGGAGGTATTTATATAGGTTTAACCTATACACCACCAAACAGGTGGAAGCAGCACTATAGAGACGCCAAGTCAGGCAAAACAACTCATTTCCATAGGGCAATTAGAAAATACGGTATTCTGAACTTTAACTGGAAAATTGAGTCTTGGCACAAGAATCGATATCTTGCTAATGATGCGGAGGTGGCCAAGATCAAAGATTTGAGAAGTCAAGGATTTCTTGTTTATAATATTTCAGATGGAGGAGGTCAATTAGATTTTTCTCCTGAAACACGAGCGAAAATGAGTTTCGCACAAAAAGGGAAGAAGCAGTCAAAAGCCACCACCAGAAAGAGATCCTTGTCTGTCTCTGCTTCTCTTAAGGGACATAGTGTATCTCAATCCACTCGTAATAAAATTAGCAATACACTTATATTGAGAAATAGAGCTCTAAATCCATACAAAATAGAAGGGCTGAATGGAAAAATATACGGCCCTAAGCTAGGCAGAAATGGAAAGAAGCTAAGCCCAGAACAAAGTCTTAATCGCAAACAACTGTTAGGTACTTTAAGTCACAGACAGGTTCTTTCTGCAGCTCATTTGGAAGACAGCCGTAGCAGGATAGGCCAGAAAGCTAGTCCACAGGCCGTCAATAACATGAAAAAGGCCCAACAAGATCGAAGAAGGCATTCAAATCTGGTACTGTGGTTTTGCTCACAATTATGTGGAGATAATATAGTAATTGAGCGAGACAGAAATCGCACCATTCTGTGTGAAAACGATATTCCAGCCATTCCTTTACCAGCCCAAAATAAAACTCCTTACTACTATAGACAATTTGCAGGTCTTTCGTTAATAGTGTATCCATCCGGAACCAAAACTTGGACTCTCAGTAAAAAGATTAATCGCAGAAATAAAATAAGAACTCTAGGTCATTATCCAGAAATGACCTTACTTCAAGCAATAGAGCAAGCTAAATTAGTTCTGCCCGAATTAGATGGCTTGAATTTCCAATGACAGAACCTACCTACACTCTCAAATACTTCCTCCGCCTCCGTGGTGTCAACGACCCATGCGATAAGTGCAAAGGCCTAGGCTCCTACAATTACTCATCCGGAGCCACGTGGCGCGGCGGAATGGGGACATGTGCCTTTCAGCATGACATTTGCGACAAGTGTTGGGGAACTGGCGATAAATATCGAATCGGGACTGATCTTCGTAAACTAGAAGCTGAAAGAAAAGCCTGGGAAGAAAACCAGGTCCTAGAATACTTAGCCCGACGTCTTGGTTGCGGTATTCCACGAATTGCTAACAGAATCAAACAGTTAGCAGAAATCTGTGGTAAACAAGCCAATAAACGTAAGCTGCCGGAAGGTGAAGAGGCCTACTGGTGGTGCCATGAGTGGGATGCTCTAGGCCGCATTCTTTTACGGCTAGTTTCTCCCAAACCTGACCTAGATTGACGTCCTTCATTCCTTACCGCATACTCCTAAACCCTTATGAATAACTGTACTTGCGGCGTTAAATTTACTGGCGGCCTGTGCTCCAGCTGGTGCGATTCTCTGAAACCGATGGCCGTCGGAATGCCGATTCGTGATGTGTCAGGAACCTGCTTTATTCCTGGTGTTACTAACTTCACAGCTGAAAATCTTTACGATGCGACGTTGTTAGTAGATATAGGTAACCATATTTCTTTGCCAGTTGAAATGTTCGTGCACCCAGCCGTCCGTTCCAGAATATGTAAAAACAATTTGCTTGACTTCTATGCAGACGGAACAGAGCGATTTCAAGGAGTAATTCTCCATCAGAAAGACATGGGCAAGACAGGTAACGTATTTGACACACTAATTCAGCAAGGTAGCCTAAAAATCATTCTCCGCACTCGTGAAGCCTAATGCTCCTCCCCACAAAAGACATCCGCGTTGTAGTATTGACCGAATATTGGTCCAAGGGATACAAGCGCGAAGATGGCACTGAGGTTCCTCCAGGCTGGACGAAATCAAAGGGGTGGCCTGCTCGAGCTAGTCAACGTCCAGATGGCGACATTAATGAGTTTTCTCGTGGAGCTTCAAGGGCTTACCACGAGTGTAGCCTCTATCAGGCCCTAACCCACAGGGCAACTCATCCAGCCTACTTTGTTGGTTACAAGCCGACTAAGATCGGACTAAGGCTCCGCAAAGACGCTCTAAATCCACTGTTCTACGGCTTCACAGAGGATGCCGGTGGAGTGCAGATGCATCTCGCCCTATTTGACGTGGACATGCATGATGATCTTGTGGATTTTGATACTTGGTTCAGTGATGAACTAGATAAGATTGCAGCCTTCATGGAAGTTCATGACGGCATGATTGTTTACCGGTCGCGTAGAGGGTATCGGATTATTGGGGTCTTGCCGAGCCCAATTGTTCTCAGAGACCAATCGGACTCGGGCAAGTGGGACAGACAGTACACGGCTTGGTGCAATTACTTAAAACGTAAGTTCAATATCAAGGCTGACGTTCTCTTAGACTGGACGAGATTCCAGGCCGTACCTCACACTAAGAAGGACCGGGATCAGCCTGCTCTGGAACTGGAGGTTTTTGGTGACGTCAATTACATCGGGGTTTGGGCCCCCGATTTAATTGACGTCGATTACCCTCCAGAGAAAGTAGTATCCACTTACGAAGGTGTTAATTACGAAGGTGAGTGTCAACTCCTAGCCCTCGTTAGAGCCTCTAACCTTCGCTGTGAAGAGACCGAATACTCCAACGTTTACGACATCTGCTGCCCCAACTGGACAGCACATAGCCCGGATCCTCGCGGCTTACAAGATTATCCGAGCAAGACCGTTCTCTACACCAATGGCCCAATCGGCAAAATAGAATGTAAGTCTTCTGGCTGTCGCATGTCTCATCCCGATCGTCAAAAAGACTATCTGCGACACTTTCCAGAAGAGCTAGTTGAAAAGACACGGCCTAAGCCTCCAGTTGACGTGTGGGATCCAGATGTGCTTAAGTTATCTGACTATCGTAACAGCTTGTGCGATAACGCTAGCTTAGACGACTACTTGTCTGATATCATTGCTGAAGATGAATCTTATCCTATTTATAAAATTGTTCGCTCTATGCAGAAGCGACTACAACGTAAAGTTTTGAATGATTCTTCCGGACCTATCGCTGCATTTTAATTATTTTGAAAAATACGGCATTCTAAAACGGGATCCGTATATTCACCATGATGCTAGCGATCTGCATGTGTCTCGTATCATTGAGACAATTGTCGGACACGATATCAAGCGTGTCGAACGTACTGGTAACTTTCTGCTTTGGAATGGGTATTGTTGGGAAGAGAGAGACAATCTAACTCCGGTTCTTGATAAAATAGCTGACACTGTTCGTAGGCATATCAATGATATCCATAGGCATAAGAATCAAGAGCCTAAGTCATTTTATGCAGCATTTGCCGAGTGGAAAAGACTAGATCCTACTGACGAGAAAAAACTGACTGAAAATGTAGGCTTCATGATTGATATTGAAGAAGCCATTTACAAGAAGCTTTCTACAGCAAATAGTCGCACCCAGCTAATCGGAATGGTGTGCAATCGACGCACAGTACGGCCTGAAGACTTGGATGCGAATACAGACCAATTAGTATTTAAGAATGGTTGCTATAACTGTCAAACAGGAAAGTTCATTCCTAATGATCGTGATCAGAATGCTACTCTCGCCATTCGTTGGGACTATAAAGAACCGGATGAACAGTCAGTAAAGACTTGGAGCGATTACTTAAAGAGTCTAGAGTTTGACGAGGAGACACTCAATTACCTGCAGCGGTCTTTCGGATATGCAGCCACAGGACGTGGTTCAGAGAAGAGATTCTGGTGGTTCCGTGGAGAGACAGGAACATCTAAGACAACCTTGATTGAGTTAGTTGCAAAGTGTCTTGATCAATATAGGGCCACAACGTTAAGTGACCAGTGGGTAGACAAGAAAGCTATGGCTGGAGGTCATACAGAAGATCTAGCTAGGTTGCGCGGCAAACGCATGGTGACTGCCGACGAGTTCAAGAAAAACAGCCGGTTTAATGAATCCCTGCTGAAGAAAATGACTGCCGGAACTGGAGACATCAGTGCCAGCCGTAAATCAGAGAAAACAATTGAGTTTTCGATTACTTTCGCCCTTTACTTCAACAGTAACTTTGACTGCCATCTAACAGAAGATGATCACGCATTCATCAAACGACTGAACACTGTAACATTTACAAAGAAAATTGACCCGGATAGTGTTGACGAAAAATTCGTGGACAAGTTTCTGGCTAGAGGACAAAACAGAATGGCTGTTTTAAAGTGGGTAATGGAAGGTGCCAGAATGTATTGCGAATCTGGAATTGGTAAGGATCCTGCACATATTCAGACAAGCCGCGAGGAACTCATTGAGGGACAGATGTCAATTAAAGAACAGTTAGAAGAGATTCTGGAGTTGAATACGGCAGCAACTGGAAAGAAGGCTGTGACGTTGAACAACGTACTAGAAGCTCTTTCAAGCCTACAGAAATCTACTCGTCAGTATAACTCATTTACCAAAAACGAAATCTCAAAAGCTATTACATCTCTATTTAATATTGAGTTAACCAAAGCTAACGGTCACAGCGGCTTCGTCGGCCTATCTCTAAAAAATTCTCATATTCCAAAACAAAGAAGAAATTTTGATCCAATGTTGGATTGGAATGGGGATGATTATGAGGATTTAACAAATCGTGCATCAAACTGAAATACTTGTTGCAATGCTTAATACTTATGATAAGTTAGCTTTACTATGAAATCTTTACTTATCGCACCCAAAAATCTGTTTCAGATGATTGATGCCGCAATAACTGAAAAACCCGAACTGTTGTCATTAGGTAATTGGCACGAACTTCCTAACGGTCGTGAGGCTTACACAGATGAGCAAATTACGGCTGCCAGTACCAAACACTGCTTGGCAGGTTGGATTATTGCCCTTACACCTAACGCTCCTAGATTTGAAAGAATGCGCGTGGATGTTGATGACTACGCGAACGAGATTCTAGTATCTAGCGGACGTTTGCCAATTCCTCTGTCAATTTATCATGATGAGGATCGAGAGACAACAATTAAAATTATCCGTGGCCGGTGTGCAGAAGAGCGCGCTAACGCTTACCGAGCCAACACTCCTTCCAACTAATCCGTGACAGAGTCCCTCCGTTTCACCCCGATCCAAACCTCCTACTCGTCAGAGAGTATGGAAGGGATCATTACTATCCCGCTTGAGGGTGGTGGATCACGCAGGCGTCAGGACATTTTACTTCCTGGCTTTACTGTAAACT
>Ga0315910_10000833_pt1 | contig 29431 bp, 26 predicted proteins | sample EdamamesoilMG_FD_204470 | JGI IMG/M metagenome (GOLD analysis project Ga0315910, IMG submission 204470) | Garden soil microbial communities collected in Santa Monica, California, United States - Edamame soil | ecosystem: Environmental > Terrestrial > Soil > Garden | place: USA: California... | reverse complement strand
GATCGGCGAAGCGAACCTCCGATTTTTGCGGGTGCACGTTCACGTCGACGAGCTCCGGCGGGAGATCGAGGTAGACGACCCCCCGCGGGTAACGCCCGCGCTCGAGCACGCTGCCGTACGCCTGAGCGATCGTCACGGCGAGAGCGCGATCACGGACCGGCCGGCCGTTGACGAGGATGCGGAGCCCGCCGGCCCCGGCTCGCGCCGCTTCGGGGCGCGAGAGGAACGCCTCCACCGCGAGCGGCCCGCGCTCCCCGCGGCAGGCCGCAAGGTCGTCTTCGGCCGAGACCTGGCGCACGCGCTCGCCGCGATCCGTCGCTCGGAGCAGCTCGCGCACCCGACGCCCGTCGCGCGTGAGCGTGAAGGTGACCGCCGGAGCGGACAGTGCCGCGGATTCCACCACTTCGGTCACGTGCCCGGCTTCCGTTCCAGTCGAACGCAGAAACTTGCGGCGTGCGGGCACGTTGAAGAACAGATCCCGCACTTCGACGGCGGTCCCCGGCGCAAGGCCGGCAGGCTCGACGATGCGCGCAGCGCCGGGCTCTGCGTTGACCAGCGTTCCGGCTTCCGCGTCCCGGGCCCGCGTCCGCAGCGAGAGCCGACTCACCGAAGCGATGCTCGGCAGCGCTTCACCCCGAAAGCCGTAACTTTTCAGACGCTCGAGATCGAGCACGCTCGTGAGCTTGCTGGTCGCGTGGCGCTCGAGCGCGCGGGCGGCGTCCTCGGCGTCCATGCCGGCTCCGTCGTCGCTCACCGTGATGCGAAGCACCCCGCCGCCCTCGATCTCGACGTCGCAGCGGGTCGCCTCCGCGTCGAGCGCGTTCTCGACGAGCTCTTTCACCACGCTCGCCGGCCGTTCGACCACTTCACCGGCCGCGATCTGGCTCGCCAGCTCCGGCGGTAGCACGGCGATGCGAGCCATCACCCAATGCTACAGGAGGCCGGCTCGTTCCGCCGCTTCGCGCATGGCGCCGCCCCGTTCGTCGTCCGCGTCGAGCACCTGATCGGCCGCTTCCTGCACCTCGTCCGGGGCCTGCGCCATCGCGAAAGAGAGCCCCGCCCGCTCGAGCATCGGGATGTCGTTGATCCAGTCGCCAACCGCCACGACCTCATCGAGCCCCACCCCGTAGTGCTGGGCGAGCCAGGCGAGCGCCGTCCCCTTGTCGAAGCCGGCAGCGCGCACGAGCAGCGCCCACGGTCTCCTCCCGCGCTCGTCCATGACGTTCAACGACTCGAACGTCACGCACTGCAGGAGCTCGGGTGCTCTCGCGCGGAGCGCCGCTTCGGCCCCGCGGATCCGATCCTGTCCCGCGAGCGCGAGCACGGCCGGGATCGCCTGCTCGGCACCCCACGCGGCCTTGCCGAGCAGTCCGGCGACGAGGCGCGTTCGCCGCGACCAGTTCCGCGCGTAGTCGAGATAGCGGTGGCCACCCTCGTCGTGGAACATGTGCCCGGACGAAAAGGCGAACGGCGTTGCCTCGTGCTCACCCAGGATCTCGAACAAGATCCGCAGCTCGGCTTCGGCCAGCGCCGCGCAGGAGAGGTCCTGGCCGGTGATCGACGCCGCCACGTGACTGCCGTCGACGCAGGCGAGCGGCGCGTCGAGGCCGAGCTCGAGCGCGATCGGCTGCGTGCCGGAAAACATGCGCCCGGTGCACAACGTGACGTGAACGCCGCGCGCGAGAAGCTCTGCGACGGTGCGGCGATCCGCGGAGCGGAGGTCACCGTCGGGACCGAGCAGCGTCCCGTCGATGTCGGAGACGAACAGCTTGTACGGGGACGAAATCGCGATCAGCCCGGCTGTGCAGGATCGACCGACACGCGCTTCTTCGTCTTGGTGTCGTGCTCGTATTTGACGAAGCCGTCGACCAGCGCGAAGAGCGTGTAGTCACGCGCGACGCCGACGTTGCGACCCGGATTGATGGTCTGCCCGACCTGGCGCACCAGGATGCCGCCGGCGCGGACGGTCTCGCCGCCGAACACCTTCACACCACGGAACTGGGCGTTCGAACCGCGACCGTTGCGTGTGGAGCCGCCGCCCTTCTTGTGTGCCATCGCTAGCCCTTCACCTTCGTGATCTTGACCGACGTGTAGTGCTGCCGGTGGCCCGCCTTCCGGCGCGAGCGCTTGCGCTTGCGGAACTTGAAGACGACGAGCTTGTCGCCCTTCACCTCGCCGACGATTTCGGCCTCGACCGAAGCACCCGCCACCTTGGGCGTTCCGATCTTCGGTTGGTCACCGCCGATCGCGAGCACTTCGTCGAAAGTTACCTTGTCGCCGGCAGCGCCCGCGAGGAGGTCGACACGAACCGTTTCACCTTCGGCGACACGGTATTGTTTGCCGCCGGTGCGGATGACTGCATAGGCCATTTTCGGGGGGCGGAACCTAGCCGAGGATCCCCGGCCCCGCAAGGAGGCGGCCCTCGGCGCGAATCAGGGTTGCGCCCAGGGCCGGAAACGAGGAGATTCCCGGGCATGGCCGCGTCCGACTCGATGCGCCCGCTTCCACCCCCGTCGCTCCCGCCGGCCCGGCCCGGCATGCCGAGCATCCAACCGGAATCCGGGGCGCGGTCGACCGAGGACCTCGAGGTGGACCAGCTGGCACGTATCCCGGCGGGCTTCGCCCCCGAAACGGCGATTGACGAGCAGATCGAGGAGCTCGAGCGCTGGGCGGCAGCGAACCTCCGCCTGGATCGGGCCGAGCGCATCCGTTTCTGGCTCCTCCGGGGCGTCACCTTCCTCGGTGCGAGCGGCGCCGCCGTCGCAGCCGGTCTCACGCTCCCCAAGCTCGCCGTCGGCCTCGGCGCGGCGGCAGCGCTGGCGATCGCCATCGATTCGGCCTGGCCGGTCGCGTTCCGAAACCCGGCGCTCCGCGCCGTCCACGATCTTCGTGAGCTTCAAAACATGCTGAAGCTCCGCTGGGACAAGGTGCGGCTGGCTCACCCCGATCCGGGTGCGCCGCAGCGAGTAGCACACGCGATGGCCATGCTCGACGCCGTGCAGGCCAAGCGCGAAGAGATCGGAAAGTATCTCGTGCGCGCGGAGCCGGCCGCCGGCGTGACACGACGGGCGTGACGAAAGCGGGCGTGACGCCCGCGACGGCCGCGACGGGACTCAGAGCGTGAGCGAGCGGTCGAGCACGTCGAGGAAGCTCGCGTTCTGCGTCTGACGACCGAGCACGACCCGAGCGATCTCGGCGGCGCCGAGCTCGGGGCGAGCCGTAGGCCGGGGCTCCGGAGGCGCGGAGCTCTCCATGCGGCGCTCCTCGACCGGCGGTGCCGGCGGGGAAGGCGCCGGCCCGCCCGGAAGGTCGTACGTGCCGGAGGGCATCTGGGCCCGCGGCAAGGCCACTTCGAGCTCCTCGGGCGGCCGCTCGGGCTCCGGCGGCGACGCCGGGGTCACGTCGATCTCGAGCGAAGGACCGCGCGGGGCCTCGAGCTCGATGGTCTCGCCGAGCTGCTCGGCCGTCGGTCCCATCGAAATGGGAGGAAGCAGGTCCGCCTCGAGCGCATCGACGTCGGGAACGCGCGGCGCTTCGAGCCCTTGCGGTGGCGGTCCGGCAGCCTGCGGCCCTGACTCGGGCGGAGGCGTCTTCACCGGGACCTCGCGCTCTCCGTCCATCTCGACGGCGCTGGCGAGCGCCTCGTCGAGCGACTCTGCGACCTTCGTGCGACTGGACGAGGCGGGCGGCTCGTCGCGCTCGGCGTCGATCGGGTCACCCGGCATGGAGATCTCGACGTCGACGTCCGTCGTCTCCTGCGCCTCGGGAGGGATGGTCGTGACCTCGAGCAGGTCGTCGTCGCTGAGCTCCTCCGGTGGGAGGCTCGACGGGCGAGCCTGCACCGCCGACGAAGACTCCTGCGGCCACGCGGGCGGGCCTCCGAACTCGGGCGCGGGCGCGGGGGCTTGAGCTTCCACGACGGGCCTCGGCGTGGGCGGCGCTTCCTCGACGGCGGCACGGCGGTCGACCGGCGGCGGCGCCTGGAAAACGGGGGCGGCGGCGGCCGTGGACGCTGCGACGACGACCGGGGCCACCGCACGCCCTGGGCTCGCGGCGTTACGCCGCACGCGCTCGAGCAGGGTTTCCAGGCGAGCGATGGTGTCGCGCGGGGTCACGACTGCACCGGTCCCGGTCCGTTCAATCGGGCGATCACGTCGCTCCAGGCGACACCCGAGCCGAGCCAGCCGCGCACGCGCTCGGCCGTCGTCGGGTTCACGATCAATAGGCGCACGAGCGAATCGTCCCGCTGCAACACGAGGACGCCCGCGGAGCGGCCGAAGGCGCGCTGCAGCGCACCGGCGACGACTCCCGCGAGGAGCTCGTCTCCCTCGGCGCGGAGAGGCGATGCCTGCACGGTGGCGACGAGCGCGCCGCCCCAACGTTCGAAGGCGAGCGACCCGAGGCCCATCAACGCGATCTCGCCGCCGAGGTGCTCGACGACCGCTTCGAGGCTCGCCCCGGAGTCCAGGCGCTCGGCCATGCGCCGCCCGGCTTCGGTTCCGAGGCGATGCGCGAAGTCACGACGCGTTTCGGCGTCCGCCCCCCGGATCAGCGCGGAGAGCGCGTCCGCTGGCAGCACGATGCGCTCGAGCGAACCGCTCAGCTTGACGGTCCCGCGATCGAGGTTGAATTCCAGGGAATGGGTCGGATCGAAACGCGGCGTACCCATGTTGCTCGTGCCCAAAGCTGTCGGGAGTATAGGGTCTTCTCCTCAAACCGTGTCAAATTCGACCCGAAAGTGAGCGCGCCCTCCGCCCCTCGGCCGAAGCTCGGCCTGCGCGCGCGTGCAGCCGCCCTGGTGTGGCTTGCCTCGCTACCGCGCGAGGCCGCCGCCGGGCCGACCGAACCCCCGCTTCTCCTCGGCGGTCCGGTCGCGGCCCCGGCCCGCACGGTGACGACGGATCCGCGCCTACCCGTCGGGCCTGCCTTCGACGTGAGCGTCCGCCCGCCGAGTCTCGGCGCCTTGTGCTCGGAGCGACTACCGGTGTGCGTCCACGCCACGAGCGGGATGAACGACGCCGGACGGCTGAGCGACGCGCTCGCCGCGTTCGAAACCGCGTTCGAGCGCGTCGTGTACGGGCTCGGGTTACCGGCTCCTCTTACCGATCACGGCCGCGGCGGGAGCGACGCGCTCGACCTCTATCTGATCGAACCGGATCCGTTCGCGCCAGCGTTTGCCCGCGTGCAGGTCGGCACCGAGGCGATGACGCCGGGCGGCTTCGATCGCGCACCGGGCTTTTGCACCGTGATGACCGACGATCCGGCGTTGCTTCGCCGCTCGAGCACACTTTGTGTGGCCGAAGCGCTGGTCCTGCGCCTGGACCCCGGCGAAACCCCGCACGCCCGCCGCGCCTTTGCCACCGCGCTCTGGTGGATCGTGGGGTCGCCGACCAACGCGGACTTCGAGGCGATCGCTGCCGTCCAAGCCGTTCCTAGCCGTCCGCTCGCCGCACGCGACCTCGGTCCGGAAAGCGAGGGAAGCGCGATCTTGTTTTCCTACCTCGAGCGAAAACTCGGCAGCGGCGACCCGGGAGCGCTCGCCACGGCGCTCTTTGCCGCCTCCGCCCAGACCACCGCGGCCGATGCGCCGACGTGGCAGAACGAACCCGACACGTTCGACGTCATCCGCCACACGCTCGACGAGAGTGAGCAGCGGGTCGCGAGCCTACTCGGCGATCTGGCCGTCTCGCGCGCGTTTCTCGGCAGCCGTGAGGACGGGCTGCACCTGCCCGAGCTCGCGTGGTCCGGCGCGTTCGGCGCCGCCGCTTTCGATTGGGTCTTGCCGTTCGCCTCCCTGCCGCGCCGGGTTCGCCTGACACCGCTCGAGCCGACGGGCGCGGTGCTGGTGTGGGTCGATCTCACCGGGGCGCCGCCTTCGGTGCCGCTCGGTTTTCAGGCGGAATGGGAGCCGCCGGCGGAGTTCCAGTGGGTCCTCGTGCGCGTCGGCGCGGACGGCCGAGAGCTCGGTCGTATCGAGGTACCGTTCCAGGAGCGCGCCACGAGCGTCGAGGGGCGTCTGATCGAGATGGGCGACGCGCGCGCGGTGCTGGTCGCGGGCGCGCCGATCGAACGCGTGGACAGCGATCACCCGTTCGATCCCGACGTCGCACCGTTCGAGCCCCACGGCGCCATGGTCTACGTCGTCGAGCTCTAGCCCGGCGTGCGTGGCGGCGCGCCGCTAACGCAATACTTGCGCGTTCTCGTAGCTACGCGCCCTCGAAGCAGCGATGCACGCGCGGGCACGAAGGTTGCCTCGGAGAGGGTGAGTCCTGGAGGACACCATGAAAGCAACGATTGTCTCGGCGGGGGGCGTCGCCTCCCGCGTGCGCGTCGGCAATCACGAGTTGATTTTCGACCAGCCGGCACCGGTGCCGGGCGGCGAGGATCAGGGCCCGTCGCCTCTCGACGTGATGGCCTTCGCCGTCGGTGCCTGTGCGCACTACTACGCCGCAGCATTTCTCTTCGGTCGAAATCTCTCCGCGCAAGGGCTGCGCGTGGAGGTCGAATTCGACAAGGTCAGGGATCCGGCGCCGCGCATCGGGCGCCTGTCGATGCGCGTGGTTCTACCGAGCAGCGTCCCGCCCCAGTATCACCAACCGATCGAGCGAGCCGTCCGCCACTGCCCGGCCTACGGCACGCTCAAGCATCCGCCGGAGGTCGTGCTCGAGATCGAGGCATCGCCCGGGCAGGCGGAAACACCGGCCGCCTGACGCAAGCAAGGATCTCGTTGCAGGGCATCGACCACAACCTGGGGCCAGCGTCGGAGATGCCGCAGGCGACGGCGCCCCGATGACGAGAGTATACTTTCCCCGTGACCCACGGCGCGCCAGGGAACGGGTGACGGGATGGGGGTCGCTCGGCGTGGGTTCAAGAGTCAGACGTACGGCATGCTCCACGTGAGCGTCTGGGCACACGGGGCCGAGCCGCGGGACGTGGAGGAACTGGAGACCGAGCTCCGTGCCGCCGCTTCGAGTGCAGGTTCGGTCGCCGTGCTCATGATCGTGGAGGCAAGCTCGCCCCTCGCGAGCGTGGGGGCGCAGTCGAGGGCCGTCGCGATGGTTCGCGAGCTCGGCGGTGCGCTTCGCGCCGTGTGCATCGTCATCGAAGGCGCCGGCGTTCAGACGGCCGCGGTGCGCAGCGTGTTCGTTGCCCTGGCGACCATCCTTCGCCCCCGCTTTCGCTGGAAGACGTTCGCCACCACCGAGCCCGCCGTCCTCTGGCTCGCTCCTTTCCTCGATTCGCCCGTCACGGCGGACGGCGCGCGGGCGAGGCTGCGTGACCTGCGCGCCGGCTGACCTACGGGGCTGGCATCGCGTAGGGCGACTCGGATCTCACATCGCCGGCGGGGGTGCGAACATCGCCGGCTGCGCGCTCGACGTCGTCGTCAGCTGCCCCTTGGTGAGCGCGTTCGCGGCGAAGTAATCGTCGAGATCCTTGACGTAGCTGATCGGCGGCGAACCCATCGGCGGAGCCGGCCGCATCGGGGGTGTGGCGGCGGGGATGGTTGCCATGGGCATCGCATACACGGTGAACGTGTAGGTGTCGGTCTTGACGGTCGGTGCCGGATCCATGCCTAGCAGCGGCGAACCCGGCGCGACGCCCCAGGACGGGCACGGACCGACGAAGCCGTCATTGAAGAGCCCGCCGCTGTACTGCTTCGCACCAGCAACGGCTGCGATGGGATTTCCGGAGGGCAGCGCTCTCGGCAGCGAGAGAACGCTCGACGGGATGTCGTAGATCGCCCAGTGGTAGCCGCGTTCGTCGATCGTGGCCCCGGTCGTGAGTGTCATGTCTCTGAAGACGATCGCGTAGCTCTGTGTGCCCGAAGGCCCTGCAGTCCAGTTCAACGCTGGTGACGCGTGGTCGACCGGAGGCATCCCGCTGTACGGGAAGTTCTTCCCGACGCAGGTGTACTCGTCCGGGATCGGCTGTCCGTCCGTGAAGGCGGGACTCGTGACCGGTATCGGAGCTGCCGCCGCAGGCGCCGGCTCCTCGCTTTCGTCGCCACACGCCACGCTCGACAAGCCAATTCCCACTGCCAACCAGAAGTTCGCTCTCTGCAACATGGTGCGGACCGTAGTCAAAGTTCGAACTGAAAAGAGGAGTGAGATTTTCATCACTCCTCAGGTAGGTCCGGTGCTGTGATTCGACGGCGTCGTTCGAGGTCGGGCCGCCGGACAAATGTGTCGGCAACGTGTCGATCGAGGCGAACGACATGGATCGAGGTAAACTCGCCGGCCATGGCCATCTGGCACGATTCGTTTCCGCTCGAGCTCGTGAAGAAGCACAGCGAAGGCACGCTCGTGTCGCACCTGGGCATCGAGCTCATCGAAGCGGGTGACGACTACCTCACCGCGAAAATGCCGGTCGACGCTCGCACTCATCAGCCCGCTCACGTGCTCCACGGCGGAGCGTCGGTGGTCCTCGCAGAGACGCTCGCCTCGTGGGCGGCCACGTTCGTCGTCGATCGCGCGAAGAACTACTGCGTCGGCCTCGAGATCAATGCCAACCACGTGCGCTCCGTGTCGTCCGGCTGGGTCACCGGCACCGCGCGTCCGATCCACCTCGGCCGCTCGACGCAGGTTTGGGAAGTGCAAATCAAGGACGACGCGGACCGTTTGGTCTGCATTTCGCGCGTGACGATGGCGGTCTTGGCGACGGCGAACCGCTACGGGAACCCACCCACCGGCTGAGTGATCTCCCGCGGTGATCCCTTTCGGGTTCGCGCGTGCCGCTCAGGCCCGAAACCGAATGGACAGGAGCGCCTGTCCGCTGCCGAGCAGCGGCGCGTAGAAACTCCGTAGTCGCGAAAGCTCCGCGTCGAGCTGCTGGTCGGAATGACGAGGTGGCGCCCTTCGCGACGAACCGGTGCGAAGTGGTTCGTGGTCGTCGGCCTCGGCCGGCCCGAGCGAGTCGGGAAAATTCCTCGATGCAGGGGACGGTCCGTGCCCGCGTGCGCGCGCGATAACGTCCGGGGGCAACGCCGCGACCCACTCCGCGATGGCTCGAGCCTGCTCGGCGCGCACCAGACGGGCCGAATCGACCGTGCGGTCCTCGAACAGCGAGAGCCCCGCGCGAGGGGTGAGCGCCTCCGCCCGCGCGTCGTCCGCGCCCGATACCCACAGCCAATCGAAGAGGATCCTCTGCAGCTCGATCCAGCAATCGTCGAGCTCGATCGAGCTCGGAATCGGCGTCGTCCCGAGATTTTCGATCAGTGAGCGCACGAGCTCTGGTTCCTCGAGCACCATGCGTTCACGCGCAGGGGAAAGTGCCACGAGGAGCAGGCGCTTCACGAGCTTTCTCCGCGGTCGCCGGACCGGCAACCAAAGCGGTGGCTCCTGGTTTTGGACCTCGTCCTGGTAGGTCGCTGCTTCGAAACCTTGGCCCACTTCCGGGCAAGCGAGCAGCCCGCGTGGATCCAGCCCGCGGCGAATCGACGGGGGAAGCGCCTCTGCATACCGTGGGCCCCAGATTTCCGGCGCCGCGCTGACCTCCGCAAAGCGCTCTCCCTTGTAGAGCACCAGGTAGTCGCCGCCGGCGTGTGAAACCCGATCGCCTCCGTCCTCCAGCAAGCGCTTCGCGCGCGCCGGCGCCGACGCAGGGATGACCAAATACGTGTCGACGCCCACGCGTCGGATTCTGTCCAGAACCCGGCGGGCAGCAAGTAGCGCGGCTACTGGCGGGGACGTCTGCGGCGGAACGCGACGAACGCAACGGCGAACGCGAGCACGAGCGGAGCCCCGTGGCCCGGGGTCGAACCCTGGCGAACACGACAGCCACCGAGCGCCTCCGGGAGCTCGTCCGCGAGCGCGCGATCCACCGCGATCGGGACGTTCGCCTGCGAAAGCACGCGACCGTCGTAGCGGAGCGAGAGCGCGAGGCGCCGCCCACCGCTTCCGGGTGGTGTCGTCACGGCGAAGCGAAAGAGGCCTGGTGCCACGCGCACCAGAGCCCGTGACAGCGTGCCGCCGTCGGCGGTGAGCGTGAGGCGATCGACCGCGAAGTGCTCGGCCACGTGGTTCTCGTCGTCGCGGACCACGGCGAGCCCTTCGAGCGGCCAGCCATCATCGGGGTGCGCGAGCGAATCGGCGAGCACGAGGCGTGAGCGTTTCCCCGGATCGCGAGCCTGTCCACCCCCGGCCTCGAGATCGAGCACCTCGAGCACCCGCTCGAGATCGAGCGCCCCTGCCCCGACCTGCTGCTCCGAGAACACGGCCCCCTCGAGCGAGCGCGACCCCGCTTGAAGGATCGTCCGCACGCGCTCCTGGTCGAGCGTCGGGTCCCGCTCGAAAAGGAGAGCGATGGCACCGGCGACGAGCGGCGCCGCCATCGACGTGCCCGACAGCACGGCGTGAAAGTCGTCCGCCACGTAGCAGGCGCCGGTGTAGCCGTGCGACAGGCAGGCGTCCTCCTGATCGAACAGCCCGCCCTGCCCGCCCAGGCGAGGATCGACGTTGTGCGCCATCGCGCCGATCACGTTGGCGCCCGCCGTCACGAGATCCGGTTTGATGCCGCCGGCGGCGCTCGGCCCCGCGCCGGAAAAATAACCGGTCGTGTCCGCGGGCGCGTCATCGAGCGAACCGTGCTGTGGAAAGACCACCGCCTCGTTTCGGTAGTCGGTCCAGTCCGTCCGGTTGAGCGTCGCCCCGACGGCGATCAGCGCGGGCGCCGTGCCGGGAATGCCGGCGGTTCCGGCCTTCTGCGCCCGCGGCAGGAGCGGCCCGAGGCTCACGGTCGGGCTGAGTGGACCGTCGCCCTCGACCCAGATCAGGGCCGTCCCGGGGCCGTCGAAGCGGAGTCCGAAGCCCCTATCGCTCGGGAACGAGCCCGCGATGACCACCGCCGCGCCGTATGACCCGCTCGGGATCCCACCGCTCGACGTCGCGAGCTGGTTCACGAGCGTGAATTCCACGCCGGCGTGCTCGACGACGGCGCTCGCGCCGGGCGGCACCATCGGCGTGACGAGCCCGCTCGCGTCCTCGACGCCGACCGACAGTGCGTCGCCCGGGCGCGTGCCAATCCATGCGTACACGACGCCTTCGGTGAGGCCAGGCGAGGTTGGGGGTGTGACGATCGGAACGAGCGCGCTCCCTCCGTCAGGCACGTGCACCGTCGTGTGAATGCCGAGCGGATCCGGCACGCCGGTCGCGACGCCGGTGTAGAGCCCCGCGCTGTTCCCCGCGGCCACCACGATCGCGCGACCCGGGTGCTCGGTGCCGACCAGGCTCGACAGGCCGCGCTCGATCGGCGCCGTCCCGTCGTGGCCACCGAAATCGCCACCCAGGCTCAGATTGAGCACCGCCGGCATGTCGAGCTCGGTCGCCCGATCGAACACGAAGCGCGCCGCCGAAAGCACGTCGGCGTCGTGGATCCCTCCGCCCGCGCGTTGCACCCGCGCGATGATCAGCGTCGCTTCCGGCGCCACCCCGGCGTACTCCCGTGCCGTGCTGGAGAGTCCATTGCCGGCGGCGAGGGAGGCGACGTGCGTCCCGTGGCCGACCGGATCGTACGGGTCGTCGTCCGGATCCGCGTTGGCGAGGAGGGCGTCGATGTCCTCGCCGCTCATCACGGCACAGGCTACGGCGCCGTCGTCCTCGGGATCGGTGCGACAGCCGAGCTCGTCTTCGAGCTCGGGGTGCAGATCCATGCGCTCGCGCGAAAAGTCGAGGAGGTACCGAGCGCGAGTGCCGGATGGACCGCGGAGATCGGGATGCGTCGGGTCGATGCCGGTGTCGAGGATTCCGACCACGACGCCGCGCCCCGTGAGCCCCGTCGTGTTGCGGAACGCGGAGGCGCCGGTGGAAGCCCCCGCGCGGTCGACGAGGAGGCGTCGTGGCGGCGCCCAGTCGAGCCTCAGATCGGGATGGTCGTGCGAGAGCGACCGGAGGTCGCTCGCCCGGACATGGAGCACGCCGAGCCGCCGGCCCTCGGCGGTCGTGCCGATCGAGACGAATCCGGGCGGCGCCTCGCGACCGGGCTCGAGCTCGGTCACCACGCTCACGGTGGGGCCGAGCACGCGCGGCACCGCACGCGCCGGCCCCGCCGACGACAACAGCTGCGACAGGTCGACACCCGCCGCCGCGGCACCCGCGTGGAGGGCGACGGCGCAACCAGCCACAACGCGGACGAAACGCGGCGCCGCCATCGTCACATCGGCGGCACGAGGTGTTTGCGCGGAACGCGCGCCGGACGCCGCCCGCTCGCCCGCGAGAACCGCGCTGCGATCTCCGTGCGAAGCTCGTCGAAAGGAACGACGGCGTCGACCACGAGCTCACTCGCCAGCCGCTCGAGGCTCACGTCCTTTTTGTACTCGTCGCGAAGCTCGGTCACGAGCGCATCGCGTTCCGCGCCTTCGGCCGCCTGCTGGATGCGGTGATAGTGGACCGCATTGACCGCCGCCTGCGCCCCCATCACCGCGATCGAGGCCGTCGGCAATGCCAGGCACGCGTCCGGATCGAAGGCAGGGCCGCACATGGCATAGAGGCCGGCGCCGTAGGCCTTCCTGACGATCACGCTCAGCTTCGGCACCGTCGCCTCGCTGACCGCCGCGACCATCTTCGCGCCGGCGCGGATGATGCCCTGGCGCTCGACCTTGGTGCCGATCATGAAACCCGGCACGTCCGCCAGGAAAAGGAGCGGGAGATTGAAGGCGTCACACAGCCAGACGAAGCGAGCTGCCTTGTCGGCGCTGTCGACGAACAGAACCCCACCGAGGTGCTTCGGCTGGTTGGCCACGATCCCGACGGCGCGCCCCTCGATGCGACCGAACCCGGTGATGATCTCTTTCGCGAAGCGGGCCTTGAGCTCGAGAAAGCTGCCCTCGTCGATCACCTGGTCGATGACCGCGCGCATGTCGAACGCCTTGTTTTCGTCGGCGATCACCGTCGCTTCCAGTCCCGGCCCGCCCGCCTTCGGAGCCCGCGGGGCTTCCACCGGTGCGTCGCCTTCGCAGTTCACCGGCATGTAGGCGAGATAGGCGCGACCGAACGCGATCGCTTCGTCCTCCGTCGCAACCAGCACGTCGCCGCAACCGGAGACGCTCGTGTGCATCTTCGCGCCGCCCATCTCCTCGAGCGTCACCTTTTCGCCGATGACCATCTCCGCCATGCGCGGCGAGCCGAGGTACATGCTCGCGTTCTTGTCGACCATGACGACGATGTCGCAAAACGCGGGGATGTACGCGCCTCCCGCCGCCGACGGCCCGAACAGCAGGCACACCTGCGGGACGCGACCGCTCAATGAGACCTGGTTGAAGAAGATGCGCCCCGCGCCGCGCCGGCCGGGAAACATCTCCGCCTGATCGGTGATGCGGGCGCCCGCGGAGTCGACCAGGTAGAAGACCGGGCAGAGGAGCCGGGTCGCCGTCTCCTGGAGCCGCAGGATCTTTTCGACCGTGAGTTTCCCCCACGAGCCTGCCTTGATCGTCGAGTCATTCGCCATCACCGCGACCGTGCGGCCTGCCACCGTTCCCGTACCGGTGATCACTCCGTCCGCCGCGAGCTCACCGTCCGTTGCGCGGGCCAGCGCGCCGTCCTCGACGAACGAGCCCGGATCGAGCAGACGGGCGATGCGCTCGCGGGCGAAGAGCTTGTTCTGCTCGCGGTTCTTCTCGTGATACTTCGGCGCGCCGCCGTCCTTCGCCTGGGCAATCAGCGCGCGGAGCGTCTTGTCGTCCATCCCGGCAGAGACTAGCGGGACCGCGCGCGGGGCGTAAGGCTCAGGTGCCGCCCATCAACGAGCGCAGGGTTTCCTCGACCGCCGCCAGCCGGTCCGAGGAGTAGCCGACCATCACGTCACGGACGGTTCCCTCGCGGTCCACGACGAACAGCGTCGGGATCGCCATCGCGCGGTAGGCGCGGCTGGTGCCCCCGTCCGGGTCGGACGCGACGGCATATTCGATCCCGAGCTCGACGCTCGCCTCCATCGCAAGCTCGGCGGAGTCGGTGGTGATACCGACCACGGTCAGGCCGCGGGCCGAGTAGCGGTCATGCCAGGCGTTCAGCGTCGGGATGGCGAGGCGGCACGCGACGCACCACGACGCCCAGAAATCGATGACCACCACCCGGCCGCGAAGCCCGGAGAGATCTTCCGGCAGGCTGCCACGAACGGTCCCGAGCTCCTGCCAACGCGGTGCCGGCGCGCCGAGAAACTGCGACCGCAGGAGAGCACTCTCGTCCGGCCGCGCGCCGAGCGCGACGGCCAGCAGGCGGTCGGCCCCGTCGCGGACGAGGCCGAGCGAGATCCGTTGGCCGGCGTGATGACGCGAGACGATGCGCACGACATCCGGGGGACGCGCGACGAGCTCGCCGTCGATGGTGACGATGCGATCCCCGCCCCTGAGGCCCGCGCGCTCGGCGGGAGCGCCACGGAGGACGTCGCGGACGACGACGCCCGCCTCCCCCGGCCGAGCCATCGCGAGCTCCACACCGAGCCAGCCCGGTGCGTCCGGATCCACCGCCTCCGATCCGAGTGGGGACCCGAGCGGCTCGCTCCGCGCCGACGGCGCCGGCGCCGTCGCGTGAGCCGGCGGTGGCTTGTCGCTCGGACCGCAAGCGACGGCGAGCGGGAGGACGAGGTGCCCGAGCGCCACGCTCGCGAGAGTGGGATGACCGCGGGACGGCACCGATCACGTGGTACCATGCGGGCCTGCACGGCGCAGCCTCGCACCCGGAAGCGCGCACCCGACGGCGACGTGGCGCGCTCGCGCTCACCCTCGTCGTGGTCGCCGCCGCCTGTGCCGAACCGCCGGCGCCTCGCGCTCCCGCAACGCCGAAGGCAGCACCACCACCCGCGGTGATCGCACCCTGGGCGCGCTTCACCGAAGTGAACGGCTGGCCACCCGTTTCGACGGACCCGTTCCTCGTGCAAGGGCACACCGAAACGCCGCCGTACGCCGTGGTTCGCGTGAGCCCCGCCAGCACCGACACCTACGTGTCGCTGGTGTCGGACACGGTCGTTGCGGCGGGCACGGTCGTGGTGATGAGGCACCAGAGCCGCGACGGAAAGGTACTCGGCCGGTCCTTCGTGATGACGAAGGCCGAGGACGGGTGGAGCTACCTCGCCCTCTCTCCCGAAGGCGTCCCCGTCACCATCGACCAGCAGCTCTGTGCCGGCTGCCACGCGACCGCGGTCGGGGACTCCCTGTTCGGTCCGCCGCGCGCGAAAGCAGCCGCTCGGGAATGACGGCCTGGGAGCCGGCGTTTCTTCGTGGAGGGCGCCGGACCCCCTGGCGCTCGCTCGAACAGGCCTTAGAAAAAAGAAAAGGCCTGGCGGCTGCACCCACCAGGCCCGAAGAAGGACAGGCTAGACGAAGAAAAAGGAAGCTGAAGCGCTAAGGAAGGAACAAGAAGGCGTTTCGATGCGCCTAATTAGGTGATCTCGGTGCGCTGGGCGAGAAAAGAGCGAGGCCTGCACGCCTCGGTAAGTGTCCCGACCTAAAGCAGGGTCCGTGCCACGAGATCCCCGCCGAAAATTTGGCCCTGTGTTTCAAGCAGTTGACTGCGGAACCGGTACCAGGCCCGTTGGCCTATCAGCGTGGCGCCCTGGTCGGCATGTCAGGGGGTCCAAGCGACCCTGAAAAAATTTCCGACCTTGCCGGGGCGAAAACGAGGCCGGACCCGGGGGCGTTGGGTGAGGTGCCTTCGACCCCGTCGGCCGGCGGCGAAACCACGAGGGGCCATGCTATGTGTCGCCCCCTTCTGAGCGCCCGTAGCTCAGCTGGATAGAGCACCGGTCTACGGAACCGGGTGTCGGAAGTTCGAATCTTCCCGGGCGCGCTGTAACCACGAGGTCGACCCAGGTCGACCGCCGTTGGCCAGGCACCCCGCCGATTCGCCCTCCGTGCGGATCCAGTTCGCTGTCCGCAGCTCGACGCGCTTCGACTGACGTCATTTGGCCGTCGGGTCGAATCTTCCCGGGCGCGCCACGCCGTACCTTTCGGTCGAATCTTCCCGGGCGCGCGGTCGATTCATCGACGGGGCGATGCTTCCGAGGCCCACGGTTCGATGTCGCGTCACGGCGTGTCGGCAACGAGAGTTCGTCGTCGAAACAACGCGGCGGTGCGAACTTCGCTCCATTGTGCTCTCGAGCGGCGGCATTTCGGGCGTGGCGAGAGAGGCGCGGGCGTGGTATACCTATTGCTCAGTATCGACGATCGCAGCGCAGGCGGCTCGCCCGTATCGAGCTTTGAGCCGAGCGTTTTTCTGCTGAATCGTCGCCGGTGAGACCCACTTGAATCGGCGCGTGCGCGCCGGGGCTCCGGAGTACTCCGACACCAAGGAAACCATCGATGACTCACGTGACGGCCAACGAAGAACCCGCGATCCCGGTGCTGTTTGCGCACAAGCGCTGCGTGGATTGGGGCGTCGGCATTCTTGCCAGCGAGAACGACGGCAAGCGTCACTACCTGTTCCAGGACGGCCAGGAGCGGATCCTGGCGAACGCGTTCGACGCCCTGATGACTCGCATCGAGCGACCGACGCCGGAGCAGTACGCGGCGTTCGCTCAGCTTCGGAAGCTTCTCCTCACGCGCGCGCCGAAGGGTGGCACCGTGCAGACGATTGCCGCGGCCGCCAAGTTCGAAGCGCAGATGACGCGCTTTCATGGGACGTACCCCGCCGGGTTTTCCGATCCGCAGTGGACCGGCGAGGCAGCGGAAAGTCCCCCGGTGCGCAAACGTCAGGTCCTGATCGACCAAGCCCGGGAAGAATTGTCGAGCGAAGCGCTGGACACGCTCCTGAGCAGCCAGCGCTTCGAAGGCGTCTGGGAGCTCGTGATGTCGGTCCTGCGTCGCAGCGAGCTCGTTTCGCCAGGCCAGCTGCGCCACAAGCCGACCGGCGAAACCACGCACGAGTTCGCCGCCGCGGTGCGCGAAGTCCTCTACGGTGCCGGCCCCTACGTCGGCCGCTTCGATCGATACGTGGCGGCGCTCACCGCAGCGCTCGGCAAGCCTCCGTCCTGGGAGCTTGCGACCGCGCTCAGCGCCGTCGTCCATCCGAGCGAGCACGTTTGCGTCGAGCTCGTGATGTTCCGGCGTCAGGCCAAGGCGATCGCCACCCGGCGTGCGATCGCCACGCGGCCGAGCGGCGCGGCGTACACCGCCGGCCTCGCGCTGGCGCGTTCCTTGGTCAACAAGCTCGGCGAGCACGCCGAGGTGCCTCGCAACCTGCTCGACGTCCGTGACTTCATCATGTTCACGTTGACGACGGCCACGAAGCCGAAGGCCAAGAAGGCGTGATCGACCACGCGTCTGGACCTACGAATTCGACAGTCTGAGGGAAGCAGAAAATCGTGACGAACAGCTCACCCACCATCATGGTGACGGGTGCGTCGGGTGCGCTCGGCCGTCGCGTCGTCGAGATCTTGCTCTCGCGCAAGGCAGGACAAGTGATCGCCGGCGCGCACGACGTCGAGAACCTGAGCGAAATCGCCGCCAGCGGCGCCGAGTTGAGAACGGTGGATTTCGACGGTGAGCCGGACGCGCTCGCGGCGTCGTTCGCGGGGGTCAACCACCTCCTCTTGGTCAGCACCGACGACGCCGCTGCTCCAGGGCGCTGCTTCGAGCAGCACGACCGCGCCATCCGCGCGGCGGTGAAGGCGGGCGTCGAGCACGTGGTCTACACGTCGATCGCGCATCCCGACGCAGAGTCACCGGTCTTGGTCGCGCTCGATCATTGGCGAACCGAGCAAGCACTGGCGCAAAGCGGCCTCCGGTTCACGTCGCTTCGCAACAATCTCTACACCGACGACTTGCTCGAGCTCCTGCGATCCGCGCTGGCGCAGGGGCAGCTCTTCGGTGCGGCGGGGGAAGCGGGTGCCGCGTACGTCACGCGGGAAGATTGCGCGAAGTCGGCCGCCACCGCCGTCGCCACTCCGGCGGGGGACAACATGCTGCTCGAGGTCACCGGGCCGGCGGTCGTCAGCTACACGCAGATCGCGCGGCTGGTGACCGAGCTCACCGGCCACCGCGTCACGCACGTGCCGCTCAAGCCCGATGATCGCCGCGCCGAGCTGATTGGCGCCGGCTTTTCGCTCCCGCGCGCCGACGTCATGGTTTCGATGGATACCGGCATGACGCGCGGCAAGTTCGGCCCTCCGACGGCGGTCGTGAGGCAGCTCACCGGACGCGCGCCCACCAGCGTTCGTGAGTTCCTACTCGGCCACCGCAAGGCACTGACCTCGGCCAGCGAGTAGCGCGAGGCCAGGGGTCCCAAGTGGCGCTCCGGGCGCCCGGCCACTGCTCGGCACGGGCGGGGCGGTATGGTATGAGGCCCACCAAACGAGCGCCCGTAGCTCAGCTGGATAGAGCACCGGTCTACGGAACCGGGTGTCGGAAGTTCGAATCTTCCCGGGCGCGCTGTAACCACAAGGTGCGGCAGAGTCGATCGATGTTGGCCCGTTATTTCGCCGATTCGGTCCTTCGTGCGGATACGGGCCGCTGTCCGCAGCCCAGCGTGCTTCGACGGACGTCGGTGGGCCGACGGGTCGAATCTTCCCGGGCGCGCTGGAATTGCCGAGGTCTTCGGGGCGTTCACCCGGTGTCGACCGCCGCATGTCCGATAAGACGGAGAGACGCGCTCTGCAGGTGACCGGTCGGGTGCTGCGCAAGGCGCTCGTCGGTGCGGCACCGCTCGCGTTGGTACTGGGGCTCGTGACGCGTGCCGCGCCGACGCCCGATGCGCCGGTCGCCGGTGAGCCTCGGGACAGCGGGTTCTCCACCTGCGGCACCGACTGCAGCAGCTGGGTGTTCCCCTCGTCGTACGCGACGCCGATCGGGCGAAAGGACGGACCGACCCAGCGGAACCTCGTCTACGTGCCGGACGACGAAGGCGACCGCGTCCCGGACTTCGCGCGTATTGGGTACCACCAAAGCTCCGGCGGCCTGCTCAGCGAGACGATGCCGCCGCTCGGGCAGACCGATCGGGACGTGCAGCAGGGCCTGCCGGCGCCGCTCCCGACCGACAGAGGGATCTGCGACGGCACCGACGCCCGACCCGTCCGTGACCACGGCCCCGCGATCCAGGCGGCGCTCTCGCAGCTGCGAGCGAAACCTCGCGACGCGAGCGGCGTGCGCGGCCGCCTGCTCCTCGCGCGCGGGCACTACGCGATCTGGAATCGACTGGTGGTCCCCGACGGCGTCGTGCTGAGCGGCGTCTCGGCGTGGCCGGGGGTGAACGGCCCGCCCACCACCCTCCACGCCTGCGGTACGTCGGGGGCCCCTCTGCTCACTATCCACGAAGGTGAACCGGGCGTGACGAAGGGAGCACCCAGGTTTGCGATCCTGGACGAGCTCGTTCCCGTGGGCTCGAACGCCGTCGTCGTCGCGTTCGACCGTCCGGGCGCGGAGAACCTGAAGGTCGGTGAACGGGTGGTGGTGACGCGCGAGAGCCCCGCGTCCTGGCTCACGGACATCAACATGCTCCACATTCGACCGGCGAAACTCCATGCGTCGCGGCTTTCGTGCCACGAGGCACACTGCCCGTTGCTCCCCTATTGCAAGAAGCGGAGAGATCTCGCGCCGGGTGAACAGAACGACCCCTGCTGCGACCGCGGCTGGCAGCCCGGCGAGCGAAACCTCGACTTCGAGCGCACGGTGACTCACATCGAAGCCGTCGACGGAGCACCCGCGGCTCGGCGTCGTGTGTTCTTCGACCAGCCGTTCACGAACGCGCTCGAACGAAAGTACGGCCCACATTTCGTGAAGAAGTATGCGAAGGCACCGACGCGCGCGCAGGACGCGGGGGTCGAGAACTTGCGCGGCATCTCGCACCCGAACACACCCTCGTGCGCACGAGGAACGATGCGCTGCGGGAGCGCCGCCGTCACGCCATCGACGGTGCTCGCCTGTAACTTCGACGGCCAGGTGGACTGTCGGAGCAACCCCGGCGCCAAGCATTCCCGCATGGCCGTTTGCGACGATGGCGACGGCGATCCGACGACACAAGCGCCCGCCCCGCTCTGCCGACAATCGGAGAACTTCCTCCACGTGGACAGCGCGGAGAACGTCTGGGTGAAGGGCGTGTTCGGCGAGGGATTCTCGAAAAGCGCCATCGCCCTCGGCAGCGCATCGCGTCAGGTGACGGTCGAAGACGCTCGGTCGGCGAATCCACGAGGTCCAATCGCCGGTGGTTATCGTTACACCTTCAACAACGCCGGACAGGAAAACCTGATCGCTCGTTCGGTCTCGGCGGGTCTCGGCCGCCACGACTTGATGATCGGCGCTACGGCCGTAGGACCGAACGCCTTCGTCGACGTGACCTCGGTCGATTCGCTCTCCGACAGCGGGTCTCATCATCGCTGGAGCACCGGCGCCCTGTACGATCGCGTGAACCTCTACTCGTTCGACGCCGATCCGAACGATGACCACGAGCACGCAGCCCGTCTGTCGGCGCTCAACCGCTGGGGACTAGCGAGCGGGCACGGCTGGACGGGCGCGAACCTCGTCGTCTGGAACTCGACGGCTTCGATGTACACCCTGTTCAATCCGCCCACGGCGCAGAACTGGCTCATCGGTTCGATCGGCGTGCTCGGCAAGCCGAACACCTGCGACCAGGACGGCTGCCGCCACGACGAACCGGATCTGGCGCTGCTCGAGTCGAGCCCGCACTTCGACTTCCGGTCCGCCGCCGAGCACGGCCGCGCGGCGCGGTTCGAACCGGGGGAGGCGAACCCATCGTTGTTCCTGACCGCGTCGGCAAAACGGCGTGCGTACCTGGCTCGCGGCTACGCGCTGGAAACACGCCACTACTTCGTGGGTGATGCAGACCAGTTCGGCGCGGGCGCAGGCGGTGACACGAACGACCCCGTGTTCGTGAACCCCGCGTTTTCGAAGTGGGTCGGACGAAAGTACCCCGCACCCGCGATCGGGGGCTTCGACACCCCGTTCCCCGGCAGCGCCGCTGACGAACGGAACGTCCCGTTCACGATTCGTTACGATCTCGCCGACAACGAGGAGGTCGTCCACGCGTACCTTGCCGTGCGCATCGAACGCACCACCGGAGCCGACGACGGCCTTCACCCCATCGTGCTGGCAGGCCCGAACTGGGCGGCGAACGGGCCGCGGGACCTCTTTCGTGCTCATCTCCGCTGCCCGGCTACGCCCGGTGACTGCACGCTGCTCCCGCGCGCCATGACGGGGCCGGAAGGTTTTCCGGCGAGCGCCGAAGGCCCCGCCGTGCGCGTGTTCGATCTCGGCGCGTTCGTCCGCGACGCCGGCGGCCCCGGCTTCGTGAACCAGACGACGCGGACGCACCAGCGCCGCTTCGGCGAGCTCAACGTCAATTTTCACAAGCGGACTCGCGTGGACTGGGCAGCCCTGACCATCCTCGTGCGCCGGGCACCCACGCCCTGACCTCGCTCCGAGACTGGCCCGAGCGCCGCCATGCTACAGTGCGCCGTCCGTCACTCGAACGCCGACCATGCCCGAAGCTCTCGAGCTCTATCGCCACGTTCGACTGATCCGGTCGTTCGAGGAGTCGTTGCTGAGCCTCTTTCGCGCGGGGCTGCTCCACGGCACCGTGCACACCTGTCTCGGGCAGGAGGCGACGCCGGCTGCGCTCGCACCGTGGATCGAGAAGGGCGACGTCGTTCTCGGCAGCCACCGTTCGCACGGCTACTTCCTCGCGCTCGGTCACGATCCATACCGGCTCTATGCCGAGATCATGGGACGAGCGACGGGTGTCTGCGGCGGCCGCGGGGGCTCGCAGCACCTTTACGCCGGGAACTTCATGACCAGCGGCGTGCAGGGGAGTTTCGTGCCCGTGGCCACCGGTATGGCGCTCGCGGCCAAGCTGGCGGGGGAGCGTTCGGTCTCCGTCGTCCTGCTCGGCGACGGCACGATGGGCGAGGGCGCCGTTTACGAGTCGCTCAATTTCGCCGCGCTGCACGACCTGCCGGTTCTGTTTCTGGTCGAGAACAACCACATCGCGCAGACGACACCGATCGAGTGGGCGGTCGCCGGCAAGCTGGTCGACCGCGCCAAGGCGTTCGGCATCGCGAGCGGTGAGATCGAGTCGACCGACGCCGTCGCGCTCGCCTCGTACTTCGAGCCGGTGATGGCACGCGTTCGCGCCGGTAAGCCCGAGTTCCACGTCGTTCATTGCGAGCGCTTCGGCCCCCACTCGCGCAGGGACGATCCCCGCGATCCTGAGGTGCTGCGCTCGTTCGAACGCATCGACCCGGTAACGATCCTGCGCGCACGGCTGCCGGCGGCCGAAACGGAGCGGATCGATCGTGACGTCGAGACCGAGCTCGCCGCCGGTCGTGCCCGCGCCGAGAAGGATCCCGTCGACGAGGCCGAGGTCGCATGAGCGCCGCCGCCGCACCCGCCGCGTCGACTCCCGCGCGCATCGCGGACGAGCTCAACGCGGGGCTCCACGAGGCCTTCGAGCGATCGCCCGACGTCCTCATCCTGGGCGAGGACCTGCACGATCCGATCGGCGGCGCGTTCCGCGTGACACGCGGGCTCTCCACGCGCTTCCCCGGACGTGTGATCGCCACGCCGATCAGCGAGTCGCTGATCGTCGGCCTCTCGACCGGCCTCGCACTGCGAGGCAAGCGCGCGGTCGCCGAAATCATGTTCGGTGATTTCGTCCTGCTCGCCGCCGATCAAATCATCAACGTCGCAGCCAAACTCCACGGGATGTTTCGCGGGCAGGTGCAGGTGCCGCTCACGCTTCGGGTTCCGATGGGCGGGCGTCGCGGCTATGGGGCGACGCACAGCCAGAGCCTGGAGAAGCATTTCCTCGGCGTGCCGGGGCTCGGCGTGGTCGCGGTGAGCCCACTCCACCAAAACGGGGCCATGCTGCGCACGCTCATCCTCGAGAGCGACCACCCGACGCTCTTCGTCGAGAACAAGACGCTCTACGGCGAAGCGTCGATCGAGTCGGAGCACCCCGTGTGGGAGTTTTCGACGCTCGGGGCAGACGTCTTTGCGCCTCGCCGAGCACGCCTGCGTGGCGTCACCTCGGCGCGCGCCACGATCGTGACGTACGGGGGCATGGCACGCCCTTCGCTCGAAGCCGCCGAGCGGCTCGCCGTCGACGACGAGATCTTCTGCGACGTGCTGGTGCTCGCCCGCCTTTCACCCCTGGACCGACAGGGGCTCTCTGCCGCCATCCCCGCGGGACACGCCGTGATCGTCGCCGAGGAAGGGCCACTCAGCAACGGCATCGGGGCCGAGGTCGTGGCGTCCCTCGCGGGGTCGGCTCGGCCCCCCGGACGCATGCGGCGCGTGGCCGCCCTGGAAGCGCCGATCCCCTGCGCCCGCGAGCTCGAGGATCGGGTGCTGCCGCAGGCCGGGACCGTCATCGCGGCAGTCCACGAAGCCCTTCGCTAGAGCGCGTCTCACCACCTCGTCAGGGCTGCGGAGCCGTGCTCTAGGGTGCTAGACGTCTCGGTCATGTTCACGGTTCGAATCCCACGCGAGAACACCAACGACGACGAGGTGAAGATCGTCGATGTCCTGGTGAAAGAGGGCCAGCAGGTCGAGCGGCATCAGGTCCTTGCCGTGATCGAGACCACCAAGGTCACCTTCGAGCTCCAGACGGAGGAGCCAGGCTGGGTGCGGGGGCTGACGGCGATCGAGGGCCAGCGGGTGCGCGTCGGCGACATCCTCTGTCACGTGACCGATGGCGCGAACGATCCCGTGCCGAGCACCGAAGCGGACAAGCCGGAAGCGCAGGCCGCGAGCACCGACACCGGCGACCTTCGTTTCACGCGCCGGGCGCGTGAGCTCTTCGACCGTCACGGACTATCGCCCGATCAGTTTCGCGGGCGAAGCGGACTCATCACCGAAACCGACGTGAACCGCGTGATTGGCGGCTCATCGGGGACGGCGCGAGCGCCTGCGGGACGAGAGGCCGAGGAAACCAAGACCGAATTTTCCTCGTCGGCGATCGTGATCTTCGGAGGCGGCGGGCGCGCGCGGGTCTGCATCGACCTCCTCCGCCTGACGGGTGGCTACGAGATCATCGGAGTCATCGACGACAAGCTGCCGCCCGGAACCAGCGTCCTCGGCGTGCCCGTGATCGGAGGCCGCGACCGCCTCACCGACCTACGCGCACGCGGGGTTCGCTTCGCCGTCAACGCCCTCGGTTCGGCCGAGCACGCCGAACCACGACTCGTGGTCCATCGGTTGCTCGAAACGACGGGTTTCGTGCAGCCGAACTTGATCCACCCGCGGGCGATGGTCGAGCCCTCGGTAGTGATGGGGACGGCCAATCACATCCTCGCCGGCGCCATCGTCGGCTCCGCCGTGCGCCTCGGCAGCGGCGTCACCGTCAATTGTGGCGCGATTGCCTCGCACGATTCGGTGCTCGACGACCACGTGCACCTCGCACCCGGCGCCATCCTGGCCGGCTCGGTCCACGTCGGCGCGGAGTCGCTGGTCGGCATGGGCGCCACCGTCTACCTCAAGGTGCGGCTCGGCCGCCGGGTTCGGATCAAGAACGGCTCGCACGTCTTCGGCAACGTGCCCGACGGCGAAACACGCTAGCGATCGCGGACCCTCACTCCGAGCGCGGGATGGGAAGCAGCGCCCGCACCCGCTTTCGGTAGGTCGCGTACTCTTCGCCGAAGCGCGCGGAAAGGTCGCGTTCCTCGAGCGGGATGGCGATCAGCACGTAGAGGGTCATGCCGGCGGCAAACACCAGGTGCCCGACGGTCATGATCGGGGTCGCCCAGAAAGCGACCAAAAATCCGAAATAGAGCGGGTGGCGGACGGCCCGGTAGAAGCTGGGGGTGCTGAATTCGGTGGCACCGGGCGACGTGTCGGGCCTGCCGAACGCTTGGCGCAGACCGAAGAGCTCGGCGTGGTCGAAGAGGAAGGTCGAGCGCACGACGATCAGCCAGCCGATCAGCGAAACGCCGGCGAGCGCCAAGCCGAGGGCTCCGTCCGATACGTCCCAAAGCACCGGCCCGATCGGACGCCACTGCCAGAAGAGGACGGCGAGGCAAAGCGTCGAAGCGAGCACATAGGTGCTCCGCTCGAGGTCCGAGGGAACGAAGCGAGTCAGCCACGCCTTGAAACTCCGACGAGCCATCACGCTGTGCTGAACGCCGAACACCGCAATCAGAGCCGCGTCGATCGCGATCGCTTCGAGGAGCGACGCGCTCGCACCGGCGTCCAGGCTCCGAAACCAGGCGCCCTCCCATCCGAGCAGGGCCCAGTAGTTCCCGACGAAGGCGACCGCATAGGCGTTCAGCGCGAGAAAAAAGCCGTAGCAAAAGAGCCCATACGCCCGGTAGGCGACGCGGGAGCCGGAGGAAGTCGCTGTCACGGCGGGTTTACCTCGGTGCGGAGCCTAACCCATCCGGCACCGGGGCGCGCTACGGCACGGAGTAGCCGCGCTCGAGCGTCATCGAGAGGATCCACCGTTCGACCACGTCGACTCCGGCGTCGTCCACGCGATTGGTCGCGACGCGCGGCATCTGCGCCTCGCTCTCTCGCACCTTCATGCGGGCGAGCAAGAGGCTACGCTCGGCGTCGAGGGGCATCAGATCGACGAACGGACCCGCAGCCGGAACGACCAGATCCGCGATTGTCGCATTGGGGCTCGGCGTGCGGCCGACGCCCGTCACGACCACCGGCGTCGACGGCGCGTCGCCCAGCGCATCGGCATCGAGCCGCGTGAACAGGCCCGTCTCACGCGCGAGCGCGGGCGCGGTCTCGTTGTGGCAGCTGACGCCGCAATTCGCGTGAAGATAGCCGAGGGCGGCGCGCTCGACGTCGTCGCCGGGCACCGAGAGACCGAGCGGACTGTCGCTTCCCTCGGCCTTTCCAGCCCACGTCAAACGCTCGTCCGCGAGCAGCGTGCTCGCCGTGACGCCGCTTGCCCCCTCCCCGAGCATCAGCGCATCCCAACCGAGCACGTAGTCGGGCCGGCCGGAGTGACACGCTTTGCATTCGACGCGCGACGGCACCGTGTGGCCGGTGCCGTCCAAGTTCGGGACGCCGTCGTTCTGCTGCACGGCGGTGGTTTCGTCAGTGGACCAGACGTAGGTCGTGTAGATCCATCCGGCGGCGCTCTTTTCGAGCAGGCGCGTCTCCAACAATCGGCTCGGACCGCGAAACTCCTTCCAGAAGCGCGTTCCCACCGGATAGACGAACCCGTCCGGATCGCTCACGTCGACCGTCGCTCCGGGAGGCATCGACACCCAACGATCCTTCTCGGCGCCGTCCGACCAGAGCTCGTAGGCGGGAACGTAGCCCTCGACGCCGCAGGCGAGCTTTCGAGTCTCGAAATCACCGTAGAGCCCGGTGCAGCGAAGCTCCCCGGGCAATACGGCGCCGGCGGGCACCGAGCAATCGGCCGGCATCACGAACGGCGCGCAATCCGTGCCGCCGACCGCCGGTCCGCCGGGCTCCTCACCGCCGCCTCCACACGCTACCGCTCCGGCGAAACCGGCCAGCGCGGCGAGCCCTCGGAGCGTCGAGTCGCTCACGGCGCGGCGACGATCCTGAGGAGACTGTCGCCGTTGGCGACCAGGTAGAGCTCGCGGGCGTGATCCTCGACGATGGCGGTGATGGATTCGAGCGCGGGCACGTTCCCGCCGGCCGAGACCAGGTAGCCGTTGTCCGGGAAGTTCGCGTCACGCACGTAGTCGATCACGGTGACCTCCGAGGTCGCGGAGCCGCAATGGTAGAGCGCCGCCAGGTTGTCGCTCGCCCAGTCTCCGAACAGGTAGGCGCCACGCAGGGCCGGTACACCGCTCCCGCGATACACGGCCCCACTGACGATGGCGCTGAAATCGCAGAACGGTGAGGTGCTGCACGGTGGAGCGAGGCCGCTGCCGCCGCCATGGGTGGTGAAGAAGATCGGTCGTGTCACCGTGCTGTCCGGCCGCTGCGTTCGCCCCGGGCATTTGCCCTCGTCACCTTCCTCGCTGGCCCAGCCGAAGTTGAGCCCTCGAGCGTCCGCCGGAGCGACGTTGATCTCCTCGTGCGTGTCCTGCCCGACGTCGCCGATGTAGAGGTCCAGCGTCTCCAGATCCCAGCCGAACCGAAACGGGTTCCTGAGCCCGTAGTGGAGGACGCGCGGATCGCCGTCGTCCACGAACGGGTTGTCGGCCGCGCCGTAGGGCGCCGCTCTCGTGAGATCGAGCCGTAGTAGCTTGCCGAACGGTGACGCGATGTCCTGCGGCAAGTCCTCGAAGCCGGGATTGCCGTTGCACGTCCCGCCACCGTCACCCATGCCGACGTACAGCATGCCGTCGGGGCCGAACTTCGCGAGGTAGGCGTTGTGGAGGTTCGGGAAGACGCGCCCATCCTCCGGCGCGCCCTCGAGACTCAGGATCTCGCGCACTGCTGTCATGTCCGCGAGATAAGGGTCCCCATCGGACCGACGATGCTCGACCAGGAGATCACGGTTCGCTCGCGCGCCGGTCGTGGGTGTGAGGACGACGTAGAAGAGGCCGCTCGACGCGTAGTCGGGTGCGAAGGCAATCGAGTGTAAGCCACGCTCGTCGTAGGAAAGGTCGAGCGCGATCTCGCTCGAGACGTCGAAGAACGGCGTCGGGCGCAGGGCTCCCGCCGAGAAGACCAGAATGCGGCCGCGTTGCTCGACCAAGTACCAGTCGTCCGAGTCCGGCGCCTGCACGGCGTAGGAGACACCCGAAAGCTCGCTGCTCACGAGCACGGCTTCGAGCCCGAGCGGACCGATGACTGGTTTCGCGCTCGCGTCACAAATCACCCCGTTCGATCCAGCGGTGCCCCCCGTTCCACCCGCACCGCTCGCCCCCGCGCCACCCCCACCGGCGTCGCCGCCCGCGCCGGACAGCGCTTGACCGGCTCCGCCACCCACGCTCCCTGCACTTCCACCGGCGCCACCGGCGCCGCCGGTACCGCCCACCCCGCCGGAACCCGAGCTCGCACCACCCGTCCCCGCAGCGCCGCTCGTGGAGCCACCGCCTGCGCCGCCTCCGGTGGAGGACCCGGCACTCCCGCCGGCTCCCAGCCCGGCCCCCGCCACCGGGCTCCCCGCCGTGCCGCCCTCGCCGGAGCCGTTCTGTTCACTGCAAGCGAGCAAGCACCAGCATGCCGCAAGGGCTCTGCACCAGTTGGACCTCGTCACGCGCTACCATGCCCGCGTCTTCCGTTCGATATTCACAGGCAGCCGCACGCTGCCGCTGAAAATCGGCGTTCCGCCTACCAGTACTGGCCACCGGGGGGCCGTGATAGGGTGAAACGGATGTCGGCTGCCGACAAACTCCGCGTTCTCATCGTCGACGACGACGCGACCGCGGTCATGACGACGTCGGCCCTGCTCGAGGACGAGGGGCACACCGTCACCTCCCGTACCGAGGTGTTCGGCACGCTCGCCGTGGCGGTCCGGGAGCAGCCGGACGTGATCCTGATCGACATCGGGATGCCCGGGCTCCGCGGGGATCACCTTGCACGTCTGATGTTCTCGGAGCAGCGGCTGCAGGGGACGTCGCTCGTGCTCTACTCCTCGCTGCCGGAGGCGCAGCTGTCGAAAATGGCCAAGGAGTGCGGCGCCACGGGCTACCTCGTGAAGTCGGCCAACGGTCAGGACTTCCTGCGCGCATTCCGCGCCCTCCTGGCGACCCGTCCGGCGCGGCCGAGCGCGCGCTAGCGGCCTTTGGCCTTAGGCGCTGGCCGAAAGCCGCTCGAGCTCGGCGCGCGCGCGGCCGAGCTCGACCGTCACACGTGCCACCCCGGCATCCGCCCCATCGAGCCGCCCCTCGCTCGCCTGGCGCTCGAGCGCCTCGCACACCGCGCTGAGCAGTTTCGCGCCAAGGTTCCTGCTGCTGCCCTTGAGGGCGTGGGCCGCTTCCCGCAGCCGCTCGGCGTCGCGCTCCGTGACCGCAGAGCGCAGCCGAGCGACCAGCGGGTCGGCGTCGGCCAGGAACCGCGCCACGAGATCGCGCACGAAATGCGGCCGCGCCGGGGTTTGCAGGCGTACCAGCTCGCTGGTCCGCGCCGAGTCGAGGACGACGTCGTCGCTCAAGCCGCACCAGCGCGTCAGCGCCTCGCGTAGCGACTCGAGCCCGATCGGCTTCGGAAGGACGTCGTCCATACCGGCCTCGAGCACCTCGCCGCGGATCTCCGCCGGCGTGCCGGCCGTGATCGCCAGGATCGGCAAACGCGGACGACCTTCGCGCACCTCGATCGCCCGCAGCCTGCGCGCCGCCTCGTAGCCGTCGAGCTCCGGCATCTGGCAGTCCATCAGGACCAGAGAGTACCGGCGCGCATTGGCTTCGAACGCTCGGATCACCTCGATGCCGTTACGATGGATATCGAGCGCGTAGCCGAGCTCGTCGAGCAGGGCGCGGAGTACCTCTTGATTGGTGGGATTGTCCTCGGCCGCGAGCACGGTGCCGCGCGCCGGCGCGAAGGACCGCCGCTCCCGGGACAGGCGGTGACCCGAACCGGAGCTCGCGCTCGCCGCCCCCACCCGACCGACCAGAGCGC
>Ga0315910_10000832_pt1 | contig 29440 bp, 28 predicted proteins | sample EdamamesoilMG_FD_204470 | JGI IMG/M metagenome (GOLD analysis project Ga0315910, IMG submission 204470) | Garden soil microbial communities collected in Santa Monica, California, United States - Edamame soil | ecosystem: Environmental > Terrestrial > Soil > Garden | place: USA: California... | reverse complement strand
GTCCCTGCATCCCCGGGAGGCCAGCGCGCGGGGTTATGTCTTCGATCGCACGAAGGTGGGCCCAGTGCGCAGGATCGGTGTGATCAGCGTCACGCGCGGGCAGCTCGACCGGGAATGGGCCCATCTACTGCGCAAGCTGTCCTTGCGTTCTCCGGCGCAATTTGAAAAGTTTGCGCAGGTGCGACGTCCGGCCTGCCACCCGTCGTTTCGCGTGTGCCCGGGGAGTGAGAACGAATGAGCGTGAATTTTCGTGATGCCATGAGCAGCTCGATCCGCTACTGGGAACCGGGGCGGCTCATCTACAACGGCGTGTTGCTGCTGGTGGTGGGCGGCTGGTTCATCGCCGGCTGGCCGACGTCGAGGGATGCATTGAGCGTCGACCTGGCGTTGGGCCTGTTCATCCTCGCGGTGCTGGCCAACGTGGCGTACTGCGCCGTCTACCTGCCCGATCTCGCGCTGCAGTTTTCGACGTTCCGCGATTCGTGGCTGCGCTGGCGCTGGGCACTGCTGACCCTCGGCACGCTGTTCGCCGCGGTCGTCACGCATTTCTTCGCGCAAGGAATGTTCGGGCCGGTCACGCCATCAATGTGACACGCGCTGCGCCGGGGTCTCGGTGTGGGCGGCGCACTTCCACTGTCCATCCGACCTCACCCAGGTCGAAGTGTCATTGACCTCCTGGGTGGTACCCCCATGCGACTTGCCGCGTTCCACCATGGTCTGCCGCGCGTGATACGTGAGCACGGCGGTGTTGTCGTTGGGGAACACGACCTGCATGTCGCTGAGCTCGAATGACTTGAGCACCATGGGTCCCTGCGTCGCCATGCGGCGATAGTCTTCGTGGCTGAACTTCATCGCGCCGTGTGAACTCACCATGAGCGCGGGCTCGGTGAGCATGCCGATGGCGGCGTCCGCGTCCTGTTCGACGATGGACTGCCAGAATTTCTGCTCGAGGTCCTTGATGGTCTCGCTGGCGTTGGGCATGTCAGCCTCCTTCGTTGCGACAGGCGCCCATCTTCCCGAAGTGGACGCCGCAAGGGATCGGGCGGGGCGCTCGATTCCAGTCAGACTGCACTTACTACCCTGGACCCCCTTATGATGCTGCCGGTTTCGGGCGGGGCGCTGGGGAGAATTTCATGAAGGTTTCCTTGTGGAGGGTGCTGGGCGTCTGTGCCGCACTGGCGTCGACTTCGATGGCCACCGCGCAGACGCGCGAGAAGGGCGAGTGGTGGCCGAACGCGCAATGGGGTGCGGGAGACGAGGCCGGCGGCTCCAACTGGATCACGCCGGAGAAGGTGGTGAAGTCACTCGCGTTGGTGAAGTCCGGCCGCGTGGTCGAGCTCGGGCACGTCTATGAACGCGGCATGCCGCTCAACGGCAGCCGCAGCTACAACATTTTCATTCCGTCGTTTCCCACGCACGGGCCCATCCTGGATCGTGGCGTGGTGTTCAACGACGAATTCGTGGCGGCCGAGATCGGCCAGGTGGGCACGCAGTTCGACGGGCCCGGCCATGTCGGTCAGCGCGTGAAGTTCGCCGACGGCGGCGAATCCTTCGTGTTCTACAACGGGGCCACCGCCGAAGACATGCGCGGGCCCTACGGCCTCAGGCGCAATGGCGTCGAAAACGTCAAGCCCATCATCACGCGGGCTATCTACCTGGACCTGGCCGCGCTCAAGGGCGTGCCGACCCTGCCCGGGGATTACGAGGTGAAAGTGGCCGATGTGCGCGCCGCGTTGGCGCGCCAGGGCCTGAAGGAAAGCGACATCGAGCCTGGCGACGCGCTGCTGTTCAACATCGGCTGGTGGCGGCTGTGGCCGGATCCCAAGGTGGAGAGCGCGCCGCACGCGTACGCCGGCCGCGAGCTCATCGACTGGATCATCGCGCGCAAGCCCTCGATGATCGGCTCGGACTCCAATTTCGACGGCCCGCAGGCGCTGGTGCACACCGAGGTGACCCTGAAGAACGGCATCTGGAACCTCGAGAACATGGACTTCTCCACGCTCGAGCAAGAGCGGGCTTACCGCTTCCTGTTCGTGTTCACGCCGCTGCGGCTGAAGGGTGCGACCGGGTCACCGGGCAGGCCCATCGCCATCCTTTGACGCAGCCGCTCCCCATCGCCACACCACCAGGCCCGTGACGAGCAATGCGACCGCGGCGTACGCCACGATCGGCATCCAGCCCTGGTACGCGCGGTACAGCGCGGTGAAGGCCAGCGGCGCGATGCCTCCCGCGAAAATGCCCGCGAACGTGTAGGCGACGGACGCGCCGGCGTAGCGAACCTGGACAGGGAACTGTTCCGCGATGAATGCGGCCTGCGGCCCGTACATGAACGCGTGGATGGCCGAGCCCGCGGTGATGGCGATGCAGATCGCGAGCGTTGACTTCGAGTCCAGCATCGGGAAGAAGGTGGGCAACCACAGCAGCGTCACGACGACGCCGGCTACGTAGACGGCACGCCGTCCGAAGCGGTCGGAGAGACTGCCGGCGATCAGCATGCACGTCGCGTTGAACACCGCGCCGATCGCGAGCGCCGCCACGGCCACGCCGCGGGATACTCCCAGCATGGTCGTGAGGTAACTCAGCGAGAACACCGCGTACATCGAATACATCACGTCGGGACCGAGGCGCGCTCCGGCCGAGACCAGCAACGCGCGCCAGTGATCGCGCGCCACGTCGCGCAACGGCGCCCGGGCCAGTTGCGCCTGGCGCTCGAGCGCGAGGAATTGCGGCGTCTCGCTGACCCCGGCGCGCAGCCACCAGCCGAACGCCACCAGCACCACGCTCGCGATCAGCGGCAGGCGCCAGCCCCAGGCCAGCTGCTGCTCCTCGGTGAGCAACCACTGCGTGAGGGCCACCGCGCCGAAAGCGATGAGCGTACCCACCGACGGACCCATCTGCGCGTAAGAAGCGTTTCGACCGCGCCGGCGCGCGTCACCGTGTTCCAGCGACAGCAACACCGCGCCGGCCCATTCGCCGCCCAGCGCCACGCCCTGCGCGAAGCGCAGGACCACGAGCAACACCGGCGCGAGCGCGCCGGCCTGCGCGTAGGTCGGCAGCAGGCCGATGAGCAGCGTCGAGGTGCCCATCAGCAGCAGCGTCACCACCAGCACGAAGCGGCGGCCGTGACGATCGCCCAGGTGACCGAACAGGATTCCGCCGACGGGGCGCGATAGATAGCCCACCCAGAACGTGGCGAACGACAGCAGCGTGCCGGCGACCGGGTCGAACGTCGGAAAGAACAGCTTGTTGAAGATGAGCGCGGCCAGCGTGTTGTACACCGCGAAGTCGTAGTACTCGAGCGCGGTGCCCGCGATGCTGGCGAAGGCGAGGCGGCGCATCGGCGGCGGGCCGTTGCCGGCGGATTCCTGCGTCACGGCTTGCCGAATCCGCCGCCGCCGGGCGTTTCAATGACCACCACGTCGTCGCGATTCACGCCTCGCGTAAAGGTCGCGCCGAGCTGCTCGAGCGTGCCGTCCGTGCGTTCGATCCAGTTGAGCCCCGGATGCGCGCCTTCTCCGCCCTCGAGGCCCGCGGGCGCGGTGCGGCGACGATTCGCCAGCAGCACCGCGGTCATCGGCTTGAGAAACCGGATGCGTCGCTCGACGCCGTCGCCGCCACGGTATTTGCCCCGGCCGCCCGAGCCGCGGCGTATGCGGAACGATTCGAGCCGCACCGGGAAACGCCATTCGAGCACTTCGGGATCGGTGAGGCGGGAGTTGGTCATGTGGGTCTGCACGGCATCCGCGCCGTCGAAGCCCGGGCCCGCGCCCGCGCCGCCGGCAATCGTTTCGTAGTACTGGTACTGCTCGTCGCCGAACGTGAAGTTGTTCATCGTGCCCTGCGAGTCCGCGAGCGCGCCGAGCGCGCGAAACAGGGCGTCGGTCACCACCTGCGAGGTCTCGACATTCCCCGCGACCACCGCGGCGGGATAGCGCGGATTCAGCATGGTGCCTTCCGGCACGATGAGCCGCAGCGGTTTGAGGCAGCCCGCGTTCATGGGAATCTCGTCGTCGACCAGCGTGCGGAACACGTACAACACCGCCGCGCGGGTCACCGGCAGCGGTGCGTTGAAGTTGTCGCCGAGCTGCAGGCTGCTGCCGGTGAAGTCGATGGTGGCGGCGCGCTGCTCGCGGTCAATGCGGATCGCGACGCGCACCACGCCGCCGTTGTCAATTTCCTCGACGCCCGTGCCATCGCGCAACGCACCGATGACCTTGCGCACGGCGGCCTCGGCGTTGTCCTGCACGTGCTGCATGTAGGCGCGCACCACGTCGAGCCCGTAATGCGCGGTCATGGCCGTGAGTTCGGCGATGCCTTTCTGGCAGGCGGCCACCTGCGCGCGCAGGTCGGCGAGGTTCTGCGCGACATTGCGCACCGGGTACTGGCCGCCGGTGAGCACCTGGCGCAGCGCACGCTCCAGGAACTCGCCGCGCGCGACGAGCTGCACGTTGTCGAGCAGCACGCCTTCCTCGTCGATGTGCCTGGAGTCCGAGGGCATCGAACCGGGCGTGATGCCGCCGATGTCGGCGTGATGGCCGCGCGCGGCCACGTAGAACTCGGGCCTTTTCGCCTCGCTGGAGACGAACACCGGCATGACCACGGTGACGTCGGGGAGGTGCGTGCCGCCGGCATAGGGCGCGTTCAGCACGAAGGCGTCACCCGGGTTCATGCGGCCCTGGCGACGCCGCAGGATCTCCTGCACCGACTCGCCCATCGAACCCAGGTGCACCGGCATGTGCGGCGCGTTCGCGATCAGCTGGCCCTGTTCGTCGAACAGGGCGCAGGAGAAGTCCAGCCGTTCCTTGATGTTCACCGAGCTCGCCGTGTTCGCGAGTGTCACGCCCATCTGCTCGGCGATCGCCATGAACAGGTTGTTGAAGATCTCGAGCAGCACGGGATCGGCCTGCGTCGAAGCCCTTTCGTGCGCGCGCGCACCGGTCTTCTCCAGCACCAGGTGGTCGGCGGCGCTGAGCGTGGCGCACCAGCCGCGCTCGATGACGATGGTGTTGTGCGGCTCGTAGACCACGGCCGGGCCGTCGATGCGATCCGCGGGCCGCAGGGCTTCGCGCTTGTAGAAGGGCGCGTCGATCCACGTGCCCTCGAAAAACGCGCGCCGAATGGCCTGCGGCGCGAGCGCGCGTCCGCGCGGTTCGAACCTGCGCGCGGCTTCGTCGTGGCGGGTGCCGCCGCTGGCGGCGAGCGAAATCGCATCGATGACCACCGCGCGGCCCGGCACGTGGAAGCCATAACGGGTGCGGTACTGCGCGAGGAATTCGGCGCCGAGCGTGGCGGCGGTGGAGTGGGCGGACAGCGGCAGGGTCAGCGTGGAATCCGTGTCGGCGTACTTGAGCAGCACGGCGCGCTCCACCGCGACCGCGGCCTTCAGGAATCCCTGCGCGGCGAGCTCGGCGCGCGCTTCGAGCTCCAGGTCTTCGAACAGCGGCGCGAGACGCGCAAGGGCGCCGTCTTCGAGTGTCTCCTCGATGGTGCGCTGGCGCATGGCCATCGCGTCCGCGAGCCCGATGCCATAGGCCGAGAGCACGCCCGCGAGCGGATGGATGAATACGCGCCGCATGCCGAGCGCGTCCGCCACCAGGCAGGCGTGCTGGCCCGCCGCGCCGCCGAAGCAGGTGAGCGTGTAGCCGGTGACGTCGTGGCCACGTTGCACGGAAATCTTCTTGATGGCATTCGCCATGTTCTCCACCGCGATGCGGATGCAGCCCGCGGCGAGGGCCGCGGTGCCGGTGGGCGTGGCATCGCTGCCGACCGCCTTCGCCAGCGCCTCGAAGCCGCGCGAAACCACGGCCGGATCCAGCATCAGGTCGCCGCCGGCGCCGAATACCGCGGGGAAGAAGTCCGCCTGGATGCGGCCTAACAACACGTTGCAGTCGGTGACCGTGAGCGGTCCGCCGCGGCGGTACGAGGCCGGGCCCGGGTTGGCTCCGGCGGACTCCGGCCCCACGCCCAGGCGCACGCCATCGTAGTGGACGATCGATCCGCCGCCCGCCGCCACGGTGTGGATGCGCAGGATGGGCGTGCGCAGGCGGACTCCGCCGACCTCCACGTCGAGCGCGCGCTCGTAGTCGCCCGCGAAATGGCCGACGTCGGTGGACGTGCCGCCCATGTCGAAGGCGATGATCTTCTCGAACCCCGCGCGGCGCGCGGTGCCCGCCGCACCCACGATGCCGCCGGCCGGGCCCGAAAGGATGGCGTCCTTGCCATGGAACGAGGCGGCGTCGCTGAGCCCGCCCGAGGATTGCATGAACTGCAACCGGACCCCGGGCAGGGCCGTCGCCACGCGTTCGACGTACCGTCGCAGCACCGGCGACAGGTAGGCATCCGCGACGGTGGTGTCGCCGCGCGACACCAGGCGCATCAGCGGGCTCACGCCATGCGAAACCGAGATCTGCGTGAAGCCGATGCGGCGAGCGATCAGCTCGAGCGCGCGTTCATGCTCGGGATAACGGTAGCCGTGCATGAGCACGATGGCGCAGGCGTGGATACCGCGCTCGAAGGCGCCGCGCAACGCCTGCTCGGCGGAGGCGCTGTCCAGCGCGCGCACCACCTCGCCATGCGCGCCCATGCGCTCGTCCACCTCGACGACTTCCTCGTACAACATCGAGGGCAGCTCGATGTGCCGCACGAACAGCTTCGGGCGATGTTGATAGGCGATGCGCAGGCTGTCGGCGAAGCCGCGCGTGGTGACGAACACGGTGCGATCGCCCTTGCGCTCTAGCAGCGCATTGGTCGCCACGGTGGTGCCCATGCGTACCGCCTCGATGTCGCCGGAGGGCAGCGGCGCGCCCGACGCGACGCCTAACAGTTCGCGGATGCCGTGGATGGCCGCGTCGTCATAGTGCTCCGGGTTCTCCGACAGCAGCTTGTGGGCCACCAGCGCGCCGTCGGGGCGGCGTGCCACGATGTCGGTGAAGGTGCCGCCGCGGTCGATCCAGAACTGCCAGGTCATGCGGCCGGCATTATATTCAGGCGCTCGCGCGCCACGCCGGAAAACGTCGCCCCTTTGATCGAAGAAGGGGCGCCGTCCGTTAGATCTGGCGCGCGTCGCGCTGCGCGAAGACCTCGCGCGCCACTCCCAGCGCGTTGATGACCGCGGGGAAACCCGCAAAAACGGTCATCTGCAGCATCACCTCGATGATCTCCTGCGCGCGGCAGCCGACGTTCAGCGCACCCTCGATGTGCACGCGCAGCTGCGGCTGCGCGTTGCCGAGCGCGGTGAGCGCCGCGATGGTCGCGAGCTGGCGCGAGCGGCGGTCCAGGCCGGGGCGTGACATGACGTCGCCGTACGAGAACTCGACGATCCAGTCGGCGAAGTCGGGCGCGATGTCGCGCAGGCCGTCGACCACGCGCGCGCCGGCCTCGCCGGTGAGCTCGCTCAGGGCGCGCAGGCCGCGCCCGCGGCGGTCGTCTCCGTAACTAACTACTTCGGCGCGTGGCGCGCGCGACTCCAGGGGGTCGCGCGGGAATGCCGGCGGGGCGGGTACGTCGGGCAGGCGGTCGCGGTGCGAGGTCTTCATGCGCGGCAGCGTAGCGGGACCGGGCGGCCGCGGCAGGCGTCCGGAGGGCGGGACCGCTGTCAGAAAAGCGGCAGAACGCCGTCGCTAGAACCAGAAACGCAGGCCGGCCACCACGCTGAATTCGTCGGCATCCTCGCCGCCGGCCTCGGCAAGATCCGCGGTCTCGCCGAATCGCCAGTTCCAGTGGATGCCCAGGTAGGGTGCGATCTCGCGACGCAGCTCGTAGCGCAACCGCAGTCCGAGCGATGCGTGCGCCAGCCCGGAGCCGAGCGCGCGCTCCGGATCGTCGCGGGTATAGGCGTCGAGCTCGATGCGAGGCTGCAGCACCAGGCGCTGCGTGAAGAGGAAGTCGCGCTCGGTAGTTAGCCGCAGGGCGGCACGCCCGTCCTCGCCCAGGTACGCGCTGGCCTCGATCTCGACGAACCCGGGCGCGAGGCCCGCGATGCCGACGGCCGCCCAGTCGCGCGAGGGGCCCGCGCCCTCGTCGTGCCGGGCGCCGAGCCGCAGGCTCCACCAGGCGCTGATGACGCGATCCCAGGCGAGCTCGGTGCGGGATTCCGTGCCTTCGCCGTCTTCACCCTCGGTTTCGAGCCACACCTTGTTGTAGTCGCCGCCGTACCAGGCGGACGCGTCCCAGGCGAAGGTGTCGTCCCCGGAGTGTCCCTGCCATTCCAGCCGGTCGAGCGTCACCTTGTGGAACGGCCGGCGATCGTCCATGCCCATCATCTCGGCCATTTCGCGGTACGACATGGAATGCACGTGCGTGGCGGGTGGATCGGGCGGCACGTGCTCGCTGGCGCTGTCCTGCGCGTGAAGATTCGCGGCCCAGGCGAGGGCGGTGACGACGCACACGTGACGCCTCTTCATGCCACCACCACTTCGCGGAACATGCCCGCTTCCATGTGATAGAGCAGGTGGCAGTGATAGGCCCAGCTTCCGAGCGCGTCGGCGGTGACCAGGTAGGACAGGCGCTGCGCGGGCTGGATGGCCACCGTGTGCTTGCGCACCGCGAACTTGCCATGCGCGTCAACCACCTCGCTCCACATGCCGTGCAGGTGGATGGGATGCGTCATCATGGTGTCGTTCACCAGCGTGATGCGCAGGCGCTCGCCGTGCGTGAACTTCAGCGGCGTGGCATCCGAGAACTTCTGCCCGTTGAACGACCAGACGTAGCGTTCCATGTGGCCGGTGAGATGCAACTCGATTTCGCGCGCCGCGTCGCGGACGTCGATCGGGCCGCCCAGCGTGGCGAGATCCGCGTAGGTGAGCACGCGGCGGCCGTTGTCGCGCAGGCCGACACCCGGGTCATCGAGCCTGGGCGCCACCATGCTGGCCTTCATGTCGACGAGCGGCCCGTTCTCGGCCGGCGCGTGCTTGAGCGGCGCGTGACTCATCTGCGAGTGGTCCATGCCCTCGTGGTGCATTCCCATGTCCGACATGGACAGCAACACGGGTGCGTCCGGCCTGGGCACCTCGGCGGTCATGCCCGGGCGCGGCGCCAGCGTGCCGCGGGCGAAACCGGAGCGATCCATGGCCTGGGCAAACACCGTGTAGGCCGCGTCGCGCGGCTCGACGATGACGTCGTACACCTCGGCCGTGCCGATGCGCAGCTCGTCGACGGTCACCGGCTCCACGTCCTGGCCGTCGGCCGCCACCACCGTGAGCTTGAGTCCCGGGATGCGCACGTCGAAGAAACTCATCGAAGAGCCGTTGATGATGCGCAGGCGCACCCGCTCGCCGGGAAGGAAGGTGCCGGTCCAGTTGCCCGCCGGCGCCATGCCGTTGAGTAGATAGGTGTACGCGTAGCCGCTGACGTCGGCGAGGTCGGTGGGGTTCATGCGCATCGCGCCCCACATGCGCCGCTCGTCGAGTGTCGCGTCCCAGCCGCGCGCGCGGACATCGTCGAAGAAGTCGCCCACGGTGCGCTTGTTGTAGTTGTAGTAGTCGCTCTGGCGCTTGAGGGTGGCGTAGATGTGCTCGGGGTCGTGATCCGTCCAGTCGGAGAGCAGCAGCACGTGCTCCCGGTCCGCGGCGTGGCGCTCGCCGGCGCGCCGTTCGATGACCAGCGGGCCATAGAGCCCGACCTGTTCCTGGAAGCGCGAATGCGAGTGATACCAGTACGTTCCGGACTGGTTGACCTTGAAGCGGTAGGTGAAGGTGCTGCCGGGCGCGATCCCGTTGAACGACAGCCCCGGCACACCGTCCATGTCGGCGGGCAAGATGAGCCCGTGCCAGTGGATGGAGGTCTGCTGGCGCAACCGGTTGGTCACGCGCAAGGTCACGGTGTCGCCCTGGCGCATGCGCAGCGTGGGGCCGGGAATGCTGCCATTCACGGCGATCGCGCGGCGCGCCGTGCCGGTGAGGTTCACCGGCAGCGTGTCGATGGTGAGGTCGAAGTCCGGACCCGTGAGTACATTGGGCGCGGCGGTCGCGGCGCGGCTCCAGCCGCTGGCGCCGAGCAGCAACGCGCCACCGCCGATGCCCTGGACGAATTGTCTTCTGCTCAGCATTCCTTCATTGCCTCCGCAGTCGCAGTGCATTCGATATTACAGATACCGAAGACAGGCTCATGGCCAATGCCGCCAGCAGCGGCGAGAGCAGCAGCCCGGTCGCGGGGTACAACACGCCCGCGGCGATCGGGATGCCGAGCGCGTTGTATCCGAACGCGAAGACGAGGTTCTGCCAGATGTTGCGCACGGTCGCGCGGCTCAACAGGCGCGCACGAACGATGCCATTGAGATCGCCCCTGACCAAGGTCACCTGCGCGCTTTCCATCGCGATGTCGGTGCCCGTGCCCATCGCGATGCCGACGTGGGCGCGTGCCAATGCCGGCGCGTCATTGATTCCGTCGCCGGCCATGGCGACCTGGCGGCCTTCCTTCTGCAGCCGCTCGATGACACGCGCCTTGTCCGCCGGCTGCACCTCCGCGATCACTTCGTCGATCCCCAGCGTCCTGGCCACCGCTTCCGCGGTGCCGCGCGCGTCACCGCTCAACATGACGATGCGCAAGCCATCGGCACGCAGGGCCTGGAGTGCCGACGGGGTCGTTTCCTTGATGGGATCGCCGACCGCGATTGCGCCGGCCAGCGTGCCGTCGACCGCGAGGAACATCACGGTGCGGCCCGAGGCGCGCAGTGCGTCGACCCGGGATTTCAGGCTGTCGATGGAAGCGCCGACGTCGTTCATGAGTGCCGGATTGCCCAGGGCGATACTCCGTCCGCCCACGAAACCACGGACACCGCGACCGGTGATCGACTCGAAGCTTTCACTCGGCTGCGGAGCGAGCCCGCGCGCCGTGGCGCCATCGACGATCGCCCTGGCCAGGGGATGTTCGCTGGATTTCTCGAGTGCGGCCGAGAGCGAGAGGACTTCCTCCTGCGTCCATTCCGCGACCGTCAGTACCTCGTGGAGCGCCGGGCGTCCCTCGGTCAGCGTTCCCGTCTTGTCGACCACCACGGTGTCGATTTCCCGCAGCCGCTCAATGGCCTGGGCGTCGCGGAACAGCACGCCGAACTGCGCGCCACGACCGCTCGCGACCATGATGGAGATCGGCGTGGCGAGTCCGAGCGCGCAGGGGCACGCGATGATCAGCACGGCGACTGCGTTCACGAGTGCATAGGCGAGCCGTGGTTCCGGTCCGACCATCCACCAGGTCACGAACGTCGCGACGGCGACCAGCAGGACCGCCGGCACGAACCACGCGGCGACCCTGTCCGCCAGGCGTTGCAGGGGCGCACGGCTGCGCTGTGCCTGCGACACCAGGTGGACGATTTGCGCGAGCAGGCTGTCGGCACCGACCTTCTCGGCCACGATGACCACCGAGCCCGTCTGGTTGAGGGTTGCTCCCACCACGCGGTCGCCCGGGCCCTTGTCGACGGGCAGCGGCTCGCCGGTGAGCATCGACTCGTCGAACGCCGAGCGACCTTCAGTGATACGTCCATCGACGGGGACCTTTTCTCCGGGCCGGACACGCACGCGATCTCCGGGTGCGAGCGCGTCGATGGGCACATCCTCGTCGGTGCCGTCGGCACGCAGCCGCCGCGCGCTTTTCGGAGCCATGCCCAACAACTGCCTGATCGCGAGACTGGTGCGTCCGCGAGCGCCGAGCTCCAGCCATTCGCCCAACAGCACGAGCGCGATGATGGCTGCCGCCACCTCGAAATAGACGCCCACCATGCCATGCGCGTCGCGCATCTGCGGCGGAAACGCCGCCGGCGCGAAAGTCGCGAACAGGCTGAAGACGTACGCCACCAGCACGCCCAGCCCGATCAGCGTGTACATGTTCGCAGATCGATTCGTGATGCCGAGCCAGCCGCGCCGGTAGTAGTCGAATCCAGCCCAGAGCACCACCGGCAACGTCAACAGCAGCTCCGTGTATCGCAGCAGAAGCGCGGTCCCGGGCGTGACGTGCAGCGCAAACAGGTGGGGCAACATGGCGATGCACACCACGGGGATGCTGAACGCCGCCGCGATCCAGAACTTGCGTTTCACCGTGCGGAGCGCGGAATCGTCTTCCGCTGCGACCGGGTCCAGCGGTTCGAGCGCCATGCCGCAGATCGGGCAATTGCCCGGCCCTTGCTGTCGCACCTGCGGGTGCATGGGACAGGTGTAGATAGTGCCCGCGGGCATCGCCTGCGAGTGCTCATGAGCGTGCCCGTGCGGGTGTCCGTGCGGGTGCCCGTGTTCGCCATGGGTGGCGCAGCTTGGACCGTGCGACTTGGTGTTCACTGGATGGCCTCCTCGCCCAGGGCCTTGAGAATCGGGCAGTCCGCCGCGCGCCCATGGCCCGGGCAGGTGGCCACCAGGGTCGCGAGCCCGTCGCGCACACGCGTCAGGGCCGCCAGCCGCTCGTCGACTTCGGCCAGCTTCATCTCGGCGGCGCGTTTCACGCGGCCCACGTCGCGCAACTTCGAAAGGCCTAGCAGCTCGCGAATGTCCTTGAGGGAGAAGCCCAGTTCCTGCGCGCGACGGATGAATCGCAAGCGCGCGACCTGCGTCTCGCCGTAGCGCCGATAGCCGGAGGCCAGGCGTGCCTGGGGCGCCAGGAGCCCGCTGCGTTCGTAGTAGCGCACGGTGTCGATGCTCACGCCGGCGCGCACCGCCAGCTTGCCAATACCAATGGAGTCCATGAGTCAGGTCCTTCGCAAGGTGCCCCGGATCCTAAAGTATGGACCTTACTCCAGAGTCAAGACACGTCCCCGTCGGGTGACTTGATCTGGCAGACTCGCGGCGTGCGCACGGCCATTTTCCTTGCATGCATGTTGCCGGAGTCCGGGGGAAGCTCGCCGTGAGACCTGGTTCCACCCTGTTGCGCGCACGCGATGCGCACGCACGCGTGACCTACGTGGAGCTGTTCTTCGACCTGGTGTTCGTGTTCGCGGTGACGCAGCTGTCGCACCGGCTGCTCGAACACCTGACCCTGGTGGGCGCCTTGCAGACGGCGTTCCTGCTGATCGCGGTGTGGTGGGTGTGGATGTACACCTGCTGGTTCACGAACTGGGTGGACCCCGACAAGCCCGCGACCCGCGTGCTGCTGTTCGTGCTGATGCTGGCGGGTTTGCTGCTCTCGGCGTCGATCCCGAACGCCTTCGGACACGAGGCATTGCTGTTCGCCTGCGCGTATGTATTCAGCCAGGTCACGCGCTCGTTGTTCACGCTGGCGGCGATGCGCGGCCACGATCGCGTGAATCACCGCAATTTCCAGCGCATCCTCTGCTGGCAGCTCCTGGGCGGCGTGTTCTGGATCTGGGGCGGATTCGCGGGAGGGGCAGCGCAGGTGGCCTTGTGGAGCGTGGCGCTGGCGCTGGAATGCATCGCGCCGCTGGCGAACTACCACGTACCGGGACTTGGCCGCGCGAACACGACGGACTGGAAGATCGACGGCGCGCACATGGCGGAGCGCTGCGCGCTGTTCGTCATCATCGCGCTGGGCGAGTCGATCCTGGTGACCGGCGCGACCGCCGCGTCGTTGCCGGCGACCGCGGCGGGTGTCGCGGCGTTCCTGGTGGCGTTCGTCGGCACCGTGGCCATGTGGTGGATCTACTTCAACATCGGCGCCGAGCGCGGCAGCCGGGTGTTCGTGAGCTCGGCGGATCCGGGGCGCGTCGGCCGCGCGGTGTACACCTATTTCCACATTCCCATCGTCGCCGGGATCGTGGTGTGCGCGGTGGCCGACGAGATCACGATCATGCATCCCGGCGGGCACATGAGCATCGCCGACGCCTGCGTGTTGTTAGGCGGCCCCGCGCTCTATCTCGCCGGCAACGTGTTCTTCAAGCGCGCGAGCGCGAAGTACTACCCGCTGTCGCATCTGGTGGGGCTCGGGTTGCTGGTGCTGCTCGCGCCCGTGGCGCTGTACCTGACGCCGCTGATGCTCGGTGCGGCGACCACCGTCGTGCTCATCACCGTTGCGGTCTGGGAGACGCGGTCCTTCCGAAAATAATGAGGAATGTCCCCTTTATTTGCGGCCCGGCGCCGTCGAGTAGTTGGCGACGGCGGCGATGAGTGCTTCGGCCTTTACGGGTTTGGGCAGATGCGCCTGGAATCCCGCGGCGAATGCATCGGTTCGGTCCTGGGTGCGCGCAAACGCAGTCACTGCGATGGCGGGCAACCGCGCGGCATCGAAGCCGGCGGCGCGCAGGTTGCGCAGCAACTGGTAACCATCGAGCTGCGCCATGCCGATGTCGCTGACCAGCACGTCCGGCACGGTCACCTTGATATGGGCCATGGCGGCATCGGCATTCACGGCCTCGCTGACGAAGGCGCCGGCATCGGTGAGGATGCGTGCGATCAGCGCGCGCGCATCCGGGTCATCTTCGACTACCAGCACGCGCATGCCTTTCAGCCGCGCAATCTGGTCCGCGGGGGGCTCACTCGGCCGGCGATCCGTCAGGGGCAGGCGCACGCGGAAGGTTGCTCCCTTGCCGATGCCTTCGCTGCCGACTTCGATCCTGCCGTGATGGATGTCGACCAGGTGCTTGACGATGGTCAGTCCGATCCCCAGGCCCGCAAAACTCTTGCCGGTTCCGGATTCCTGCTGGCTGAAGCGCTCGAAAATCTGCGGCAGGAATTCGGGGCTGATGCCGCGCCCGGTGTCGGTCACGGCGATTTCGTAGTCCGGGCCGCTCGCGTGCGCGTGCACGTCGATGCGCCCTCCCGCCGGCGTGAACTTGATGGCGTTGGACAGCAGGTTCCACACGATCTGCTGCAGCCGCGACTCGTCCGCCAGCACGTACGCGTCGTGGTCGGTCACGTGCAGGTGCAGCTCGACACCCTTGTCATTGGCCTGCGCCTGCACCACCTCGGAGGCGGATTCCACGGCGCGCGCCGGGGACGTGGCGTCGACTTCGATTCGCATCTTGCCGAAGCGGATTCCGGCGAAGTCCAGCAGGTCCTCGATCAGGTGGCTCTGGATGCGCGAGTTGCGCTCGATCGCCTCGAGTCCCTGCACCAGCATCGAGGGCGAGACGTTCTTGCGCCTCAGCACACTCGCCCAGCCGAGCATGGCGTTGAGCGGGTTGCGCAGCTCGTGCGACAGGGTGGCGAGGAATTCGTCCTTGAGGCGGTTGCTGCGCTCGGCCTCGGTGCGCGCGGCTCGTTCGCTGGCGAGCAGCTTCTCGCGTTCGGTGACGTTGGTGGCGATCGCGATACGCGCGCCATGGCCGTTCTCGGCGACGATGCGCCACTCCACCTCGGCGAGGCTGCCGTCGGGGCGTACGACCGGCAAGGTGCCTTCCCAGCGCCCGCCGTTGTCGAGCGAGCGGTGCAGCTGCTTGCAGATCTCCTCGTGCCCGGGAGCGATGACGTCGACACACTTTTTCCCGATGATGTCGTTGCGCTCGCGTCCCGCCAGCCGGCAGAACTCCGGGTTCACGTCGCGGAACACGAGCTCGGGATCGAGCAGCGCGATGCCACTGGACGCCAGTTCGAAGATGGTGCGGAAGCGGGCGTCGGTAGTGCGTTTCAACACGTCCGCCTGGCGGGCGAACAACAGGGCGCGCACCGTGGCTATGAGCACGGGCGGATCCACGGGGTGCGTGAGGTAACTGTCGCCGCCCGCCGAAAGCCCCTGTGCCATGTCGTCGTGGGCGACGAAGGTGGCGGTCAGGTGAACGATGGGTAGATAGGCGGTGTTGGTGCGCGCGCGCAGTCGGCGGCACACCTCCAGGCCGTCGATGTCCGGCAGGTTGATGTCGAGCACGATCAGCCCGACTTCCTGCTCGGCCGCGGCCAGCGCCTCGGCGCCGGTCGTGGCCTCGATCACCTCGAAACCCGCCGCGCGCAGGATGCGCGACGTGGAATACAGCGACGCGGGATTGTCATCGACCACGACGATGCGCTGGTTGGCGAACGTGTTTGGCAGCGCGCTCACGGGGCGTCCTTCGTTTCGCCGGCGCCCGCGTAGCGCACCGGCAGCACCACGGAAAATCTCGAGCCTTTGCCGAGCTCGCTCTGCACGGCGACGCTGCCACCGAGCAGCTCGGCGAACTTGCGCGCCAGCGACAGTCCCAGTCCCGAGCCGCGCAGGCGCTTCTGCAGCCGCACGTCCAGCTGCACGAAGTCGGCGAACAGGTTGGGGATGTGTTCCGCCGCGATACCGATGCCGGTGTCGCTGACCGCGAATTCGACGTGCTCGGGATCCAGCATGCGCGCCGACACCCGCACCTCGCCCATGGGCGTGAACTTGAGCGCGTTCGAGATGAAGTTGCGCAGGATCTGCGACAGCTTCTTGTCGTCGGTGTACAGCCGGATCTCCTCCGAGGGCTCGTCGAAGGACAGGGAAATCGAGGTGCTCGCGACGATGGGCTTGAACATGCCGCGCAGCGCGGCGAACAGGTCGACCATCTCGAACCACTCCGGCGAGATGGTGATGCGCCCGGCCTCGACCTTGGCGAGGTCGAGCAGGTCGTTGACCATCTCGGTGAGCTCGCGCGTCGAGGTTCGCAAGAACTCCACCTGCTTCTGCTGCTCGGCGGTCAGCGGCCCGTCGAGGCGCGACAGCAGGATGCCGGCGATGCTGGTCATCGAGGTGAGCGGCGTGCGGAACTCGTGGCTCATGTACGACAGGAACCGGCTCTTGAGGTCGTTGGCGTCGCGCAGCTGCGCGGCCTTGTCGTCGAGCTCGGCGTACAGGGCCAGCACGCCCTTGTTGGTTTCCTCGAGCTCGATGCGCAATGCCTCGATGTCGGCTTCGCGCGCGGCGAGTTCAGCCTGGAGGGAGTCGTCCATTCAACCCACCACCACGACGGTGGCGTCGTCGCGGCCACGCGCGTGATCCCGGTAGATGGAGGCCGCGATGACGGCGGGATGCCGCGCGAGCAGCGCCGCGTTCTGCTTGAGCTCCCAGCGTGCCGACACGCCATCGGAATGCATGACGAGCACCGTCCCGGGGCCGCGCCGGTATTCGAATTGCTGGCCGCGCCGCTTGTGAAGGCCGAGCGTGCCGTTGTGCGACACCAGTCCGGTCGACTTTCCGGCGCTGACCAGCGCCGCGGAAATGTTGCCGACGCCGCAATAGGAAATCGTGTCGCCGGCGATGCGCGCGCAGGCGGCGGCGCCGCCGCGCGTCTTCGACATCAATCCATTGGCGCGGCTCATGACCTCCAGCGGTTCCGCGAACGGGCCGCCGCGAAAGGCGTCGATGCCTGCACGCGCCGCTTCGGCCGCGAAAGCCCCATGCCCCAGGCCATCGATCACGAACAGCGCGAGACCTTGCGGGCCGCTGGCCAGGTCCCAGCCATCGCCGCACAGGACTTCGCCTTCGAGCGCGACGCTGACCGCGCCGTAGCGCACATTCATGACCGCGCCGAAACGCGCCATGACGATGGTGCCTTCTTCCGGCGCGGAGTGTATGTCGAACTCGCTCGCCAGCCGGCGCACCGCTCCCAGGCCGGTACCGGGTGTTCCGGCGGTCGAAAAGCCGTCGCTCATGCAACGCGCGATGTCCGTCATGCCGCGTCCACGGTCAATCGCGAGTAGTTCGATGGTGGCGGCGTCGTCACTGCCGAGCTTCTGGATCAGCAGTTCTCCGCCGCCCGCATGCAGCAGCAGGTTGGTGGCAAGTTCGGTGGCCGCGATCGCGACGCGACCGGCGGATTCGGCATCCAGCTCGTAGTTGGCGAGCGTGTGGGCGGCGCGACGTGCCTCTCCGACCTTGCTCGGGTCGTCGACCACGTAGCGCTGTTGCGCGTTGCGTGACTCCATTTTTACGGCTACTTCCATCGGGTGATCGTCACGCGTGTACCGCCATTGACCTTGGTGTCGATCTCGAAGTCGTTCACCAGGCGCTTGGCGCCGGTCAGACCCATGCCGAGGCCAGTGCCGGAGGTCCAGCCATCGGTCATGGCCAGGTCGAGATTGGGAATTCCCGGACCTTCATCCGCGAACCGCAGCTTGAGACCGGTACGGGATTCCACCTGCAGCACTTCCCAGTGCATGGCGCCGCCTTTTCCGTAAATCAGTGCGTTGCGCGCCAGTTCGCTCGCGGCCGTCACCATCTTGGTCTGGTCGACCAGCGAGAACTTGAGTTCCTGGGTGAGCCTCCGGACCTGCTGGCGCGCGAGCACGATGTCGTGCTCCGAACGCAGCGGCGACTCGCCCTTAGTGAGAGCCGACATCGGCGCCGTCCGCGTCTATCTTCCGACGCAGCAGCGCCATGCCGCGTTCGACATTGAGGGCCGTCGCGACGCCCGGAAGCGACAGGCCGAGCTCGACCAGCGTGATCGCAACCGCCGGCTGCATGCCCACCAGGATTGTTTCGGCGCCGAGGATTTTTCCTATCCCGGTGATGTCCGCGACCATGCGGCCAATGAAGGAATCCACCATTTCCAGACTCGAGATGTCGATGAGCACGCCCTTGCTGGCGTTCTTCTGGATGGCGTTGGACAGATCGTCCTGCAGCTTCAGCGCGAGCTGATCGTGCATGTCGATCTGGATGGTCACGAGCAGGAACTCGCCCATGCGGAGGATCGGAATCTTCTCCATTGCGCCTTCAGGCTTTGAGCGAAGTACTGCCGGTGCGCTTGAGCGCCAGCGCCAACGCATCGGCGAGATTCGCCTTGGTGGTCACGCCCTGCAGGTCCACGCCCAGGTGCACGATGGTCTGCGCGATCTGCGGCCGCACGCCCGAGATGATGCACTCGGCGCCCATGAGGCGCAGGGCGGTGACCGTCTTCAACAGGTGCTGGGCCACCAGCGTGTCCACCGTCGGCTCGCCGGTGATGTCGAGGATGGCGATTTGCGCGCCGGTCTCGACCACCTTCTGCAGCAGGTTTTCCATGACCACCTGCGTGCGCGCGGAATCGAGTGTGCCGATCATCGGCAGCGCCAGGATGCCGTCCCAGAGCTTGACCACCGGCGTGGACAGCTCGAGCATTTCGCGCTGCTGCCGGTTGATCACGTCCTCGCGCGACTTCTGGTAGGTCTTGATGGTGTGCAGTCCCAGCGCGTCGAGCAGTTCGGTGGCACGCCACACCTGGTCGGCGAGGGCGTCGGCGTCCTTGCCGGCATCCGCGCGCAGGGCCGCGAAGAACGGCTTTTTCAACGAGAAGATGAAACTCGCGGTCTCGTCGGACGAGAACCCCTGCGCCACGCGCGAGCGGGATACGCCTTCGAGGAATTCGCGCAGCGGCTTGAACTCCGGCGCCGAGATGTCGCTGGAGCTGGCGTGTTCCGAGGCCGCCGTGAGTAGTTTGATGAATTCCGCCGACTGCTGTTCCAGCTCCGCCGCGGGCATGCGTCCCTTGGAGTTGGCCGCCGTTGCGGCGAGATCCCGCGACCAGTTGGCGTAGATCTCTTTGCCACTCTTCTTTAGTACGTTTGACATCGTGGCGTCCGCCATCGGACTTCCCCTGGGTTGAATATTGAAGAGCGGGGATGTTAACAACCGGTCATGGGGCACCCTGTAGGGGATGTCCGACTGCGGTGCAGGACGACTCCTAGTTTCGGTGTGGACGTCGTCTAACTACTCGCGCTGCTGCACGCTCCGCGCGAATCGCGATCGCCCGCCACGAGCGCGCTCGCCTCGCCGCCGGTACATTGGCGAACCGCCCCATGGCGGCAGCAGCGCGGGCGCGTGTAACGCATTGATCCGGCAGGGGTTATCTTTGTACGCGGCCGGGAAATCCGTTGTGATAGGATGCGCGCCCTCAAAATCCGCGCGCCCGTAGCTCAGCTGGATAGAGTACCTGGCTACGAACCAGGTGGTCGGGAGTTCGAATCTCTCCGGGCGCGCCAATTTCTCTTACCGCGACAACGTCTTGGCGCGGTTCTCTCCTCGCACTCGTCGCCGTAACCAGGTGATTGCGGGGGAAATGCGTGCACCTGGTGTTTTGCCAGGTAGTCGCGCCTGATCCGACGCCTGTCAGCGCAATAACCTAGAAACGGCGTGACGCAAAAACCTAGAAACCGTACGGGGCAAAACCTCAGAGGCGGTGAAAGCCCTGGCGAGGCTCACCGATTGTCCATCGACGACTACCGGCGGCGGTGTATTCAGAAACTTGTATAAATATACAGATTCTGGAATACTCGCTGCGATGCCAAAGCCGATCCCACGACTGAAACCGCTGACTTTTCTAGGGTCCAGTCGTGATGACCTGCGGGAGATGCCCGCCGCAGTTCGGCATGCGATTGGCGTGGAACTGATGACCGTGCAGCTCGGCGGTATCCCGACCGACTTCAAACCCATCGCTTCCGTCGGTGCCGGTGCATACGAGATCCGCGTTCGCGATGTCGCAGGGGCATTTCGCACGGTGTACGTGACCAAGTTTGCCGATTCCGTCTACGTGTTGCATGCCTTCCAGAAGAAGACCCAGAAGACCGCAAAGGCGGATCTGGAGCTGGCAAGGCGGCGGTACAAATTGATTCCAGGAGCGAAGCCATGAAGAGCACCACCCGTAAGTCCGGTCGAAGGAGTAATCCCCGTCTTGCCGACACGCGAGTTATCGCCGGCAGCGGCAACGTTTTCATTGATCTGGGCTTCGATGAAGCCGAGGCGCGCGTGATGGCTTTGCGCGTGGAGTTGATGATGCGACTACGTGAGCGGCTGCAGGAGAAGGGTTACACGCAGATCGAAGCGGCGAAACATCTGGGTATGACCCAGCCGCGAGTGTCGGCACTCCTCAAGGGGACTTGGAAAGACTTCAGCATGGATATGTTGCTGACGCTCGCGACTCGTGCGGGCCTCAAACCGGAGCTGCATCTCGCGGCTGCGGAAAAGAGGCGCGCGGCCTGAGTCATGCGAAGAAGCTCGAGTCGACTGCTATCGAATAGGCGAAGTCATGATCACGCTGTGTTGTTCGCTCAAAGTTCGCAGGCGTCTCGGCCTCACAGATAAGCTGCCCCCGCCAAAGTCCGCCACAACCGTACTGGGTAACTGGTACGTGAGCCTGCAGCACTTCGGAAAGCTCCAGATGATCCTGGCGACCAGCGAAGCCTCGCTGCTATCCGTCGTGTTTCCCGCCCGCGATCTTCGCCTGACGCTGGAAAGGAATCTGCAGGCGGGGCTGGGAGGGGTGCTTCTCGCACTCGGCGTGAATGACGAACTCATCACCCGCGAACAGCAGGAAATGGAAGAAGTCGCCTATGCGACGACTACCAACCGCAGCGTCATCGGCTCGGTGAATCAACTCGGGGTGTTTCTTGGGCTCGAACTAGAACGCACTGCGGACCCCTTGTCGCTAGCGCTCCGCCTTTCGCATATTCCGATGTTGGCGTTGAAAGGGAAGGGCGCCAATACGCATCCGTTTCCGGACATCGTGACGCGTGAGCTGTTCGGGCTCAGAGGCCGCATTTACCTGAACAGCTAATCGCCGGTCCCGACGGCCTGGCTAACCGCCAGGTGGTCTTGCGCGAAAAATAGCCAGGTACTTGCGGGAGTTTTGCGGGACTTGGGTCTGCTTCGCCGTGCTCTGTCGTGACAAATGCAACGGATGCCATGCGAGCTCGCGATTTTTGACCCAACAAAATCAACTATCTACGTTTCTCGTCCTCTCCAAGATTTTCACCCCCTCCAACTACGAACCAGGTGGTCGGGAGTTCGACAACTCGGCTGCCAGCCAATGGACGAGCGCCACGAAGGAGCCCGAGTTGAACCAACACGCGTAGCGTGTTGGGCCCTGAGCCGGCCGCGCCCAATGATCGAGGGCACACAGGTCGATCCGGCGCAGGGCGAGCCCGCGTAGCGGGCGAGTAATCTCTCCGGGCGCGCCATATTGAAATGAACAGGCCCACTCAGCGTCTTCGCTGAGTGGGCCTTTTCATTTCAATTCGGGCGTACCGAGGCGGTTCTTCGGAGTTCACGACTTGGCCCGATGCCGGGAAATGGCGGCGGCGATGCGCTGGATTCCCACGCCCATGTGCTCGGCAAATCCTCCCGATTCAGGCGCAGCGCCGATCTGCCGGGCGAGATTCAACATGTCGATGATCACGGTGTGCCGACACAGCAAGCCATCGCGGAAACGCGAAAACTCCGCGGTCTCGAATCGAATCGGTCGCCCGGTTGGAGCGAAGCCGGGCGGTATCAGCGGCCCCGTCATCGTACCTTGGATAAGAGTTCGCACCGCGATGCCTTGCCCGTCAGGTGTGAGATGCGGCTCATCGATGAGTTTGATTGCAACATCGGGGATGGCGCGGAACATGCCCTCGCGATGAAATCCGATGACGGCTGCCCGCCCGCGCAATGGTTCGCCGGCCGCAGGATCGTCCCACTCGACATCTTCCGTGCAGAGCGCGCCGATCCGCTCCGCGTCGTGAGCGTTGACGGCGGCGTGCAGTTTGTCCAGGAATTCCTGGGCCCACTGCGCCGCAACTTTGTTGGTGTGATCCGACATTGAAGATCCTGCGTTGACCTGGATTTCGGCTGGCGGCTGATCAACAGTCCCGACGGCCACTGTGCCCGTCGAGCTTCGAACTACCCGATCCGGGCATTGATCACCTCTTCGAGGGGTCGTCGCAACGACTTTGTTGCCAACGGCGCGTGTCCGATACGGACGACGAGATCCGGGCGCCGCTCACCGAGTCCCAGGTATTGAGCGAACTGCGGGCGCATATGGGCCACTTCCACCGGTTGATTGATGAAGGCCGTGCGGAGATTCAATGCGGTCGCTTGCAGAGCCAGTCGCTCGTAACATCGCCCGGCTTCAATCCAATGCGCCGGGTCGTTGCGCTCAGAGTGGATGATGGCGATTGCGCTCGAACTCTTGATGTTTCGGGAATCCTTTTGATTCTGTGCGTCCGCGGAGAACGCAAAGCGCATGAACAGTTTGCCGATCCACGGCGCTACATCGGGACTGCCCATGACCGGGCCATACAGTCCGTCCCCAGTGCGGATCGCATCGCGTGCGCTGAAACGAATCCAGTCTTGCAGTTCCGTTGCCCACGCCGCATCCGCAAACTGCACCTTGTTGGCGGCCGCGACATACTCCGCCACTTCGTCCTTCTGTTGCGCGCTTGTCAGCAACATCACGCCGACACCACGCCCGCCTCCAGCATTCTCGAGTACCCGCAGCTCGTCAGGCGCGAGTGGCCGCCCATCGTATTCCGTGCGAGTGCATTGGCGGATTGGAATTGCTTCGAATAACGGCGAGCCCTTCGGCGCGGAGTCTTCAAACGTGACGCGCAGAACGGCCTTGTCGGCATCGAAGCAGACATGAGACTCCAATCCCGCGGCCCGACCCGCAAGGACGAGGTTCTCGGTCGCGCAGCCCAGGCTCGCAAAAAGATGGTGATCGTCGGGATCGACGGCGGGACAACGGCGCGCGAAGTCCGGGTGTATTTCGATTCGGTCGGGAGCAAGATCGAAGCGCCACGGCTGTGTGTTGTGGCTCGAAGCCGCCAGCGCAGCGTAGCGAACGAGCTCTCGAGTATCGCTACGCAGCCCCTGTGGGTCCGCGGGGCGCCAGACCTGCTGGACAGCTGACTGATAGTTCATTTTCTCCCAGTGTGGCTCCGCAGCCCCCGCGGGCGAGGCGGGTCTCCATCAGTTTCTTGGTTCGTTGGCATCAAGTATCGGCGTGGCCGGTACTCGCTCCGCATCCGTAGTATTACGCTCGCGCTTTGCGCGCGGAATGCAGTGCAATGACCCTTGGGATGTGTCGACGTGGTGCCGCGCAGATTCGCGCGCAAGTGCGCGCCGAACACGTTCACCTCGAACTAGATGATCGTCACGCCCTCGCTGCCAGCAAGTGGCGCGGCAGATCGATCGTGAATACGCAACCCGAGCCCGGGATGTCGCGCACCTGGAGAACTCCATTGTTGGCTTCCACGCTGCGCCGGCAGATTTCCAGCCCGAGTCCGACGCCAGATCGATCCGTGCCGTGCTGCTTGAATGGCAGAAACATTTCTTCTGCGACTCCCGGAGCCAGCCCACCGCAATGATCCTCGACGTCGATCCGGATGCGATCGGCGGCGGCGTAGGCATTCAACGTGACTTCGGACTTGTGATGCGTGAACTTGAACGCGTTTTGCAGGAGGTTCCCGACGGCCGACAGGAGGATTTCCCTGTCGACGTCCAGGGCGAGATCGCTGTTGACGTCGCCCACGGTAAAGGTGCACTCGCGGGTTTTCGCCTCGAGCGACGCCGCAACCTTGACGTCGGCGACGAAGCCCGCCAGCGAGATCAGCTGGGCGCGCGAGGGCATCCCCGCTGTCAGTCTCACGCCCGCGAGTGATCGGTCTATGAGATTGCGCATTCCAATCAATGACCGGTCGAGCAGTGCTCCTGTCGCGCCACCGGTTCCCACATTTCCCGACCTGATGGCCATGGCCGCAAGCGTTGCGGTGTGAATGAGATTCCGCAACTCGTGCGCCAGGAAGCCGAGTTGTTCATTGAAGGCCTGGACGTTCTTGTTCTCCAGCACGGCATCGCGTTGAAACACGTACTCCGTGACGGCATCCGCGATGCCGTTGTCGAGGCAACGGTTCAGAGTTCGAAACTCTTCCGCCTCGATTGGCACATTGTGTTCGGCTGCAAGGTCCGTAATCGCCTGGCACAGATCGCCGTAATCGTGCACTACCTGGTCAACCGTGAATCCGCGCTGAGACAACTCCCGTCCGTGTAATGCCGCCGTAACGGCGATCTCGGAGGCGGCGGGGCCACCGCCCGAGGGACCGGAGATCTTGAGACTCCGTATCGGGTCCGTTGTTTTCTCGACTTGCAGGGTCTTGATGAGCTGATCCAGGAAACGCGATACGCCGTGGTCGAGTTCCGCAGTGTCTTGCCCGGCCCGCCTGGCGACCTTGATGCGGCACCGACGAACAAGGTCGGCTCTGTTGGCAGTAAGAAAGTCGTGTAGCACACCGTGAGGCTACTCCTACGTGCGCTGAATCTCTGTGCGGTGTCGAACCTACGCCAGTTGCGCGGTCCCGACGCTGCTTCGCCCCTTAATCAATGGAAAAGCCCCGCATCTTGCGATGCGGGGCCTCATTCATCATCAACCGCGCTTCAGGGCTTAAGCCGCGCGTAGATATTCCTCAAGATGATCATCACGGCCGCCCCGGTCACGAGCACTCCGATGTTGGCCAATATCGCCGCAATGTACGTGCCCACCGCTGGCACCGCGCTGAAACTCCCCGACAGTCCGGTAAGCACCAGTGCCGTCACCATCACGCGCACGTGATGGTCCCCGATCACATAGATTCCGACGACGAGTCCTGCGACCAGCAGGATGGTGGCTACCTGCGGAATCGCGACGAATGCGGCAACCACTGCAACCGCCACGCCGATGAGTCCCACGATCTTCTCGATACTCATTTCTTATCCCCCCATCTTTGATGTTGTTTTTCACGGGAGGCGTCCGTGCCAAATCTCGAACGGGCGCATGGTAGGACATTGTTAGCCGGGAAGCGAATTCGCCCGCTGCAGCAGGCTCTCATGCGCATTTAGATCGAATCTCTTCTATTCGCCCTGATCTCTCGCGCCGGGCTTTTACGCTTCCTCTATCAGGAGCCCCCTCTTCGAGGCTCCGTGGAGGAACCCATGCGCGCCATCCAATCCATCTTCACCCTGGCGATCCTTTCACTGGTCTCCGTCACCGCGACGGCGGCCGACAAGCTCATCGTCGGCGTGGCCTTGCCCCGCGCCCAGCTCGGTCAGCCCAACGGCGCCAATGCGGACGTCGCCGAGCCCGTGCGCCACGTCTTCATGAGTTACCTCAAGGGACCGGTGATCGAAGTCATCGCGCTGGAAGCACGCATCCCGGTGCAGATCGCCGCGGAAGCCCAGGAAAAGGGCTGCGCCTACGTGCTCTACACCGACGTCGTGCAGACCCGGAAGGGCAGTGGGCTCGGCATGCTCAAGAAACTCGCGCCCATGGCGGGAATGCTGCCGATGTTGGGCGGCGGCATGAACACGCAGGTGGCTGCGTCCGTGGTCGCGCAGGGCGTGATGCAGGCCCAGGTCGCCGATGCCCAGCAGGACGCCATGGAAAATGCGATGGCCGCGATCAACGGCGCCCAGCAATCCAACGTGAAGGCCGGCGATTCACTGTCGTTGCAGTACAAGCTCGTGCGCATGGGCGAGGAGCAGCCCGTCAAGGCGGACACGGTGGTCGGCAAGGCGAAGGCCAATGGCGAAGACGTGCTGAGCCCGATGATCGAAGCGGTCGCTGTCGCCGTGGTCGACAGCGTCTCCGGCCGCTAGCTCGCGGGGACGCTGCGCAGCCGCGCCTGCCACAGCGCGTTCGTCACGTACACCGCGAGCCCGATCCAGATCAGCACGAAGCCGGTGGCGCGCGCGGCCTCGAGCTTCTCGCCGAACACCACGAGGCCGCACACCAGCTGCAGGCTCGGCGCGATGAATTGCAACACACCGATGGTCGAGTAGGGGACCTGCCGCGCGCCGAAGGAGAACAGCACCAGCGGCACCGAGGTGACCACGCCGCCGAACAGCAGCAGGACATCCGCCCACATGCCCGTGTGAGCGAACACGCCGATGCCCTGCACCTGGCACCAAACGAGGTACAGGGCCGCAAACGGTGTGAGCAGGATGGTCTCGATCGCAAGGCCCGGCAGCGCATCGATGCTCACCGTCTTGCGGATCAGGCCATAAAAAGCAAACGACGAGCCGACCATCAGCGCGATCCACGGCGCGTGCCCCGCGATGAAGGTGAGGTGCGCAACTCCCGCGGCCGCGAACGCCACGGCGATCCACTGGAACCGGTTGAGGCGCTCCGACAATACGAAGATGCCCAGCAGGATGTTCAGCAGCGGCCCGATGAAATAAGCCAGGCTCACCTCGAGCACGTGCCCGTGGTTGACCGCCCAGGCGAAGCCAAGCCAGTTCACGGTGATGAAGAATGCGCTGGCCACCAGCCGCAGGAACACGCCCTTGCGCGTCACCGACTCGCGCAGCTTGCCAAGCTCGCCAGTCAGGGTGAGCCAGGCCAGGCAGAACAGGCAGGACCAGACGATGCGATGCGCGGTGATCTGCTCCGCCGAAACGTGGCGCAGCCCGATCAGGTACAGCGGAAACATTCCCCAGATGCCGAATGCGGCGAGCGCCGCCGCGTATCCGCGGCCAATCGAGGGTTGTTGGGTCATGCGGGCTGCATTGTGCGGAAAAACCCGGAATCCCTGCGTCTATCGGACGGGCTTAACCGGGGCAAAGCGCTCCCCGAACCGGTGGCCCGATCCGCGACTTTGTCGGGTTCCGGGTTGTAGGCGTCGTCCGGCACGTCCGCGGGCGGCGCATGTAGATAGCGAGGGGTGTCATTGCAGCACTTGCAAGGTTCGACCGGCAATTCGCGCGATGGTAGTCCTCGAACAACGACAGCGGGTATCCGAACGGCGACAGAAGCCGCTGTTTCCCGGCCGTATTTCCCGATTCAGGCCCCGTGCGCGCCTGCCGCGCCGCGCCAAGCAAGTTCCGGGCCCGGGTCTTGCAACCGTATGTTGTCTCATCGCTACGCAGGCAGGATTTGCAATGAAGAATCTCGACAAATTGAACATTCGCAGCATCGTTCGCGCACCGCGCAGCGATTTGCTCGTCATGTTGTTAGGCGCCGCCGCACTGGTGGGTTGCGGCGGCGGAGGCGGGGGCGGTTCGTCTCCACCACCGCCACCCGCACCGCCACCGCCGCCGGCCACCACGGTGCCGCCGCAGGCCGCGACGGCGATCGACCTCGATGACAACCACCAGGTGGGCATCGATCACTGGCCCAATGGACCGACGTCGACCGGTGGCAATGGCGCCACCACGGCCGGGCTGGAATGCCTGCCGGCGCCCGTCGAGACGTACCACGTGCACACGCACGTCTCCATCTTCCTCAATGGCGAGGCGCTGTCCGTACCGCCACGCATCGGCATCGTCGCGCCGAACGGAACGCAGTGCATCTACGCGATCCACACGCACGACAAGTCGGGCAAGATCCACATCGAAGCGGCTGCTCCCGGCATGTTCACGCTCGGCCAGTTGTTCACGCTGTGGGGACAGGAACTGGAAAACACCAACATCGCGGATCTCACGGGCAACCCGGTGACGGTATACGTGACCGACGATGGCGTGGTGACCGAAGCCGAAGGTGACTGGCACGACATCGAGCTCAAGTCGCATCGTGAAATAACCATCGTGGTCGGCACCGCGATCTCGGAGATTCCCAACTTCACGTGGAGCGCGCACTGACGGCGCGATGAGAACCCGCGGCGTGTCCGTCCTCCGCCCGGGGGGCGGGCACGCTGCGCGGTTTCCGGTACTCCACTCCATGAGCGCGTCGCCATCCGCCAACACGCGCCACATGTGAATCCCGTTGCCGTGATTTACCACGGTCTAGGGAAATCCTTTCCACCACTCGCGAAGCTTTGCGCCGCTGCGCGCCTGTTTCCCTAGGCGATCGCCGGTCTGGTGCGCGCATCGGCGCGCCCCAGCCCGACAATTCTTCGATTTGCGACAGTCACTCGGGGTCGCAGATTTACATATGCGTGCCCCCGCGCAGCCCGTGCATCCCAACACTTGCGCCATCGCCGGAAGTAATTCGCTTCGGTACGGCAATTCACGGATTGGAAAATGCACATGCTTCGAAACGCACTCAAAGTGCTGCCCCTGCTCGCGTTCGCCGCGGCGGCGCACGCGCAGACCGCGGGAACCATCAACTTCTCCGCAAACCAGACTTCCGCGACGGGCAGCCTTGCCCCGGTGCTCACCTGGTCGACCTCACCGGTCGCGACGAGCTGCACGGCCAGCGGTGGCTGGAGCGGCACCAAGTTCGCCTCGGGCAGCGAGACGCTGCCGACGATCACCGCGAGCGCCTCGTACACGCTGACCTGCGTCTGGGGCGGCGGCTCCGCGAACGTGAGCTGGGCCATTCCCACCAAGAACACCGACGGCAGCACGCTGACCGATCTCGCCGGATTCAAGGTGCGCTTCGGCACCAGCGCCTCCGCGCTGACGCAGACCCAGTCCGTCAACAACCCCAGTGCGACCAGCACCACGGTCCCGGCGCTTTCGACCGGCACCTGGTACTTCTCGGTCCGCGCGGTGAACAGCAGCCAGGTCGAATCGGGCGACAGCAACGTCGCGCAGAAGACCATCAGCAGTGCCAGCGCCGCCAAGACCGTGGCCATCACGATCACGCCGTCGACCACGCCGCCGCCGCCGACCACCTCGCTCAAGACCGTCGGGACGACCGTGTACGACGTGTTGTACACCGGCGGTACGCGCCAGCTCGGCCGCCAGGTCGGCACCGTGGCGCTCGGCGTCGCCTGCAACCCGAAGTACCCGACCAACACTAACTACTACCCCGTGGTGCGCAGCCTGGTGAAGTTCACGCGCACTTCGCGGTCGAACACCGTGGTGGCGCGCTGCGCTCTGAAGTAAGGCTCTCCTTCGCACTGCGAGCCCGAGACGGCCGGCCCACGAGGGCCGGGCGGTTTATTGTGTCGGGGGGTGGGAGCGGGTTAGACCGCTACCCACG
>Ga0315910_10000831_pt1 | contig 29464 bp, 21 predicted proteins | sample EdamamesoilMG_FD_204470 | JGI IMG/M metagenome (GOLD analysis project Ga0315910, IMG submission 204470) | Garden soil microbial communities collected in Santa Monica, California, United States - Edamame soil | ecosystem: Environmental > Terrestrial > Soil > Garden | place: USA: California... | reverse complement strand
CTCGGCGGCACCTCGGGTGCTGGTGGTACCGGGGCAGGGGCCGCGGGCGGCGGCGGAATCGGAGGAACCTCCGGTGCCGGCGGCAGCGTGGGTGGAGCTTCAGGTGCCGGCGGTGGCGGCGGAACGGCTGGAACCGGTGCTGGTGGGGTGAGTGGCGCTGGAGGAACCGCTGGCTTCGGCGGCAGTGGCGGCTTCGGCGGCAGTGGCGGCTTCGGCGGCAGTGGCGGCTTCGGCGGCAATGGCGGCTTCGGCGGCACGGGTGGCGGTGGCGGCGGTGGCACGGGCGGCTCCACGACGACGGGCGCAGCGAATTGCGGCTACGGCGCGGATCCGGATCCCTGCGAGATCTGCTTGGCCGAGATCTGCTGTGGCTCGGCCACCGCGTGCGACACAGACCCGATCTGTGGGCCCGTGAATAGCCCGGACTCTGAAGTTCAGTGCGTGGTCGACTGCCAGGGCGGTTACGGCAACGCCACTTCCGAATGCCGGGCGATCTGCGGCATCGACGGTATCCTCACCGATGCCGCCGACAGCCTGCTGTCGTGCGGCGCCGAGTGCTTCGACTGCACCGTGCCCAACCCGTAGCCTGACAGGATCGCGCGGGCGTCCCGAACTAGAGGCGCCCTGCCACGCCGCGCGTGAGCGGCTCTCAGAACCTGAGCGGCAGCTCGATCGTGCCTAGGGTGCCGTCGACCGGGGGAGGGGGGCCGGAGTCTTCGGGCCGAAACAGGAAATAGGCGCCGATGGCGAGCCCGCTCACGACAGCGGCCCCACCCGCGATCCATGCCCAGGTGTAGTCTTTGCCGCCATCCTCGGGCGTCATGGCTCCGAGGGGCTTGGCCTCTTCTTGGAGGGTGATGCGTAGCGTGGTCGTCTGGCTGTCCTGGACGACTGTGTCGCTGCGGTAGGGGCGAAAGCCGTCGGCCGTGACGTGCACGTTGTGGGCGCCGCTCGGAATCGTACCCTGCCATTCGGTCGTGCCGACCACCTTGCCGTCGACGTGGATGATGTTGCCCGGGTCGGCCAAGATGCGCAGGGTTCCTTGGTGGATCTCTTGCTCGAGATTGAATTCGAGCAGCTGACTGCCACCGCTGATCTGAAACGACTCGCGATGCGTCAGAAACCCCTGTTTGCTGATCTCGAGGGCGCGCGTGCCGATCTCGAGGCGGACGGGCTTTTCGAGGGGCGTGACGCCGACCGCGGCCCCGTCGACGGCGACATTCGAGCCGTCGGGTTGGACCTTGATCGTCACGTCTCCGATGAACTGCGACACCGTGTCGAGCAACGCTTGGGCGTCCGTTCGCTCGGTTTCCGTCAACTGAGCGCCGCTCTCGTCGAGGTAGCGCCTGACCAGCGCTTCGACGCGCACGTAATGACGCAGGTTCTTCTCGGCCGCAGCCATGTTCCACAACAAGCGCGGATCTTTCGACTCTTGGTAGGCGCGATCGAACTTCACGACGGCGGTTTGGTAGTCCCCGTCCACGTAGAGGATGCGCCCCGCTTCGTATTCGGCGCGCGCAACCCCAGTCAGGCTTTCGGCAAGGGGTTTGCGCTCACCACTGGCTTGGTCACCTCCAGGCGGCGGAGCGCTCGGCTGTTGCGCCGGAGCGATCGTGGTTCCGCTCAGCAGCGCAAGCATGCAAACAAAGCTCAGCCAGCGGCCCTTCGTGTGATTTCGCATCGGCGTTCACCCAACTCTCAAGCGTTCGGAAGCGTCCAACCCTGGCCGGCGTTCGAAACACGGCCGAGCCCGGGCGAGGACCGAGTCTACTTCAGCTCGATGTTGAGTGGGTTCTTAACTGCAGGCGGCGGCTGCTTTTCAGGGACAGGCGCAGGTGTAGGTGTAGGCTCTTGCGCTGCGGGTGTTGGCCGCGCGGTGGCGGCTGGCGGCTTCTTGCCCAATGGCTTCGCCGCGCTGGCGCGTGGCCCGGTCGGCTTCGTTTCGACCGCGGCGGCCTCGGCGGCTGCCGACTCTTCGACGAGCGCGGGTGCGGCCGTGACTGCGGCAACCGGTGGCGCCGAATGGCTGGCGCTGGGTGCGAGCGCTTTCGGTGTCTCGTGTATCGGCGCGACCTCGGACGGGGGTGCCGCGAGCTTCGCGGGTTCGGCGGAAGGTGTCGTGGTGGCGACGGCCGACGAGCGAGCTGCGAACCAAGCCACCGACGCGATCACGGCAACGGCCAGTGCCCCGCCGCCGACGAGCAGCGAGCGCCGTGGGCCGCTCGTCTTCTTGGTTTCGCTCCAGCTGGTGTTCGTAGCACCGAGCGGGCTCGCCGCGGGAGGGGAACTGTTCGCTTGCGCCACCGGCGGGATCACGCCGACCACGCGCGACAAGCGCTCGACGGTGATCTGGGCGTCACGTCCGAGGGCGTAGGGCACGAGCGCCTGCGCCAGGTCGGCTACGTTCTGGAAGCGCTGAGCGGGCTCTTTCTCGAGGCACCGATAGACGACGCGGGCGAGCCCCTCGGGCACGTCGCTCCGCAGTTCCCTCAAGGCACGGGGCCCGACCGTCATGATGTTTGCTATGAGCTCGGGCAGCGTGGTGCCTCCGAACGCGTTCTGGGCGGTGAGCAGCTCGAACAAGATCACCCCGAGTGCCCAGACATCCGTGCGCACGTCGACGTCGCGCGCGGAACGCATTTGTTCCGGCGACATGTAGTAGGGCGAGCCCATCATCGTCGAGGTCTTGGTGAGGCCCGCGTCGGACAGGTCGGGGACGCTGAGCTTCGAAATGCCGAAGTCGAGCACCTTGATGACGGGCGAACCGTCGGAACGCCGCACAACGTAAAGGTTAGCCGGCTTGAGATCGCGGTGGACGACGCCCACTTTGTGCGCCTCGGCCATGGCAGAACAGGCCTGAATCACGTAGTCGACCGCGGTGTCGATGGGAAGGGCGCCGCGCAGCAGCTGCGCCGCGAGGTCTTCACCCTCGAGGTACTCCATCACCATGTAGGGTGCGCCGTTTTCGAGGCGGCCTACGTCGATCACGCGGGCGACGTTTTCGCTTCTGATCTTGACGGCGACGCGTGCTTCGCGAAGAAACCTGGCGGCAGCTTCTGGGCTCTCGATCGCTTCAGGGTGGAGGAACTTGACCGCCACCTTTTCTTGCAGCTCGAGGTGCGTGGCGGCTACCACCACACCCATGCCGCCGGCCCCTAGCACACGCTCGACCCGGTACTTGTCTGCCAGCACGTCGCCAGGTGAGACAGGCGGGTTGTAGCCGGAGGGATCGGAATGAGACATGCGTGGCTCGGGCCCTGGTAAGGCTCGTCAACTATGCAGTGGGCGGTTTGGGGTAGCAAGCGAAACGGCGGCCCGTGGCCGGCAAATTTTCTCCCGAGATTGGCACGGCACGCCATCGCGAGCGCCCAGCCGATTTGGGCGCTTTCCGTAGGGCGCTCAGGTCGTCGAAGAAAACTCGGGGGGTGTGCGCTCGATCCCAGGTTGAGATGGTTACGCCTTCAAGCGTCGCTCGACCCAGAAATCGACCCCTGGGCTCGGCGAGGTGTGGACGACGTTTCCGTTCTTCGAGAACACCTCACTCGCCAGTGCGCGGCCGTTGTATTCGCTCGCCATTGCGAACCCGTAGGCGCCGGTGTCCCTCAGAACCACACGCTCCGGAAGCTCACCGAGCGCATGCGTTCCGAAATCGTCGCTGCTTTCGCAGATGGGGCCGACCACGCGCCACTCTTTCGTCCCTGGCGCTCGCTCGAGCGGCTCGATGCGGTGGAAGGCTCCGTACAAGGCTGGCCGCAGCAGGTCGTTCATACCGGCGTCGATCATGAGCCAGCGCCGCGCGGCCCCTTCCTTGCCTTGACGGACGGACGCGACCAGCACCCCGTAGGGGCCCACCAGCGACCGGCCTGGTTCCACCACGAGCTCGAGGGCGTCCAAGCCGTGTTCGGCGGCGAGCGTCAGCGCGGCTTGCGCGAATTTCGCAGGTGCTTCGGCGACCTCCGGACCGTAGTCGATCCCGAATCCGCCGCCGAAATTCATGTACTCGAGCGTACCTCCGCTGCGCAGTCGTTCTCGCGCGATCTCGCACACCGCGGTGGCTGACTCTACGTACGCCTTGGGTGTAGGAAGCTGCGAACCGACGTGGGTAGAGACACCCACGGATACCAGCCACTCGCTGGCATCGATGCGCTCGAACGCCGCCGCGACGTCCGCGCGCGGGATGCCGAATTTGGCGGCATCGTGCCCGGTCGCGATGTGCGAGTGTGAATCGATCTGCACCCCCGGATTGATGCGCAACCCGACCCGCGCAGGGCGGCCCAGAGCCTTGGCTCGCTCCGCGATGCGCGTGAGCTCTTCCAGCGACTCGACCTGAATCGCGAAGAGGCCCTGGTTGATCGCGAGGTCGATTTCCCAATTCGCCTTGGCGACCCCGTTGATGGTCATGCGGTTCGGGGGCATGCCAGCCCCGAGGGCGACCTTCATCTCACCACCCGAGACCAGACACACCCCGGTGCCCACGTCCCTCAAGGTCCTGAGGATCGAGCCAGCTCCGTTGGCTTTCATGGCATAGGCAATCAGGTGGCGCCGCGCGCCGAACGCCTGCTTCAGTTGGGTCGCCGCCCGCGCGATGCCGTCGAGGTCATAAACGTAGGCTGGGGTCGGGACGCCGGCTTGTTCGAGCAGCGTGCTGAGCCGCGTGCCTCCCAAGGTGGCATGGCCTTCCTGATCGCGGGCAAATGTGGTCATGCGGGCGGACATAGCAGGCGGTCTCGGGGCACGTCACGCGCTCTCGCACGCCGCGCGTCGCCGACACTGGCGCGAGCGGCGCATGTGTCAGGGTCTCCGAAAATTATTCAGCAATTACCGCTGGTTGCTGGTGCAGCCGCGCTTTGCGCCATTTGCTAGCTACAGCATTGAAACGCCTTCTGTGCCATCATGAGTCGCCACTTTGTGTACGGAGGCTGACAACTGATCGTCGCGGCAGAAGCCAAGCCCACTCTCGGCAAGTACGACCTGTACGAGGAGATCGGTCACGGCGGTATGGCCACGGTCTACCGTGCTCACGACAAACGTCTGGGTCGCGATGTCGCCGTCAAGGTGATTCACCGACACTTGCGCGAGAACCAAGAGGTCGCCGCGCGCTTCGCGAGTGAAGCGCGCGCGGTCGCGAAGGTGAAGCATCCGAACGTCGTCGAGGTGTACGACGTATCGAGCGAAGACGACCCAGAACGTTACCTCGTCGTCGAGCTGATTCGTGGCACCACTTTGCGCAAGGTGCTCCTAGAACATGGTCACCTGCCGGCGGAGATCGGTGCGGCGATCGGTGTGCAGATCGCTCGAGGTTTGAACCACGCGCACCGCCAAGGCGTGGTACATCGGGACGTGAAGCCCGAAAACGTGCTGATTGCGGACGGCGGCGACAAAGGCCGACGCAAGGAGGGCTCCCCCAGCGTCCGTGTGAAAATCACGGACTTCGGCATCGCGAAGCTGCTCGACGCCCAGGGGGTCACCTCGACGGGGCAAGTGCTCGGTTCGCCGGCTCACATGGCGCCCGAGCAAATCGAAGGCGGGGACGTGAACGCGCGTGCCGACGTGTTTGGTCTCGGCGTGCTCTTGTATGAATGCGTGGTGGGGTCGCTGCCGTTCGACGGCAAGAACCCCGCGCAAGTACTGCGGCGTGTGCTGGATGGGACCTTCACGCCGCCCGAGCGCGCTCGGCCGACGGTGGGCGCGGCCTGGAGCCGCATCATCGAAAAGGCCCTGGCCCACAAGCCCGAAGATCGCTATCCGAGCGCCGACGACCTCGCCGACGCGTTGGAGGCCGAACTCGCGCTGCTCGGTTTCTCCGATCCAGCCGCCGAGCTCGAGGCGTATCTCGACGACTCGCAGGCGTACGACGAAGCGTACGCGCCGCGCCTCGTGCTCCGCCTCACCGAGCTCGGTCGGGACGCGCGCCAGCGACAAGAAATGCCCCGCGCCGCCGCGCTCTTCAATCGAGCGCTGGCGCTGCGTCCAGACAATACCGAGCTGCTGGCGGAAGTCGCGGGGCTGGCGCGCCGCCAACGCCTGCGCCGCACGCTGCGCACGAGCGCGACGGTGGTGCTGGGCGTAGCGCTGCTCGTCGGGGCGGGCATGCTCGGTTTCCAACAGTTCAGCGAGTTCGCGGCGGAGCCAGCCGCCGACGCTGAAGCGCGCGAGCGGGCGGGCGGACGTGAGCCGTCCCCCGTGACTGCGGAACGCGCCGAACCCAGGCAGACGCGCAGCGCTCCCACTGCCAGCGCCGCAACCGAGCGGGCACTCGTCAAACGCCCGCCCCGACTCGCGCGCCCCAGAGTCGCCAAGACCGAGCCGGAGCTCGACGAGATCCGCGCGGTGCGCATCGTGATCGACGGACCGCAGAGCGCCACCGTGCGCATCGACGGCCAAATGCGCCCCTGGTACGAACCGCAGGAGCTGAGCACGGGTCCCCATACATTCGAGTTCATCCCGCCCAACAGTGAGTGCTGCGAGCATCCGTCCCCCCGCACGGTCCAGGTCCTCAGCGGAGAAGGGGTGCAGGTCGTCAAGGGCCATATTCCCTTCAAGCCGGCTGTCCTGTCGCTCGAAGCGCCGCCGGGCGCCAAGGCCAGCTGCGGCGTGGCCGGCCAGCTGCTCCCCGGTGAGAGCCGTACCATCGAGCTCGACGAAGCTTCGCTCGCCCTGCGCTGCCACGTGATTCCACCCCCCGAATCGGCGGCGAGCCCCAAAGAGATTGACGTAGCCCTATCGCCCGGTCGAACCTTCAGCATCGCGTGGCCCTAGTATCCCGTCTTCGCAAAAAAATGCTTCACGCAGCGCGTGCCCCATCGAGACTAGGAAAGCGTTGTTGATTTGTGTGGCGAATCGAGGATTCTCCACGCTAGCGGGTTGCTGAAGGTGGGTCCGGCCGCGAGAATGAGCAGAACTCGTCCAAGCATCGTCGTCGGAGCCATCGTTGCGTTACTGTGTGGGCAGAGCGTGTCCGCCCTGGCTCAGCCGGCGCCACCGAACACGCCTACGGCGCCCAGCGCGGGGGTGGGTGCGGCCAGGCCGCCAGCGCCGCCGGCCCCGCCTCCCGAACGCACCCGCCTCAGCGACGCGGGTGAGCTCGAGCGCGTCGTCAGCTTCTACTCGGGAGGCAAGTACGAGGACTGCACGCGCCAGGTGGTCTACCTGCTGAACCCCGACAACCAGGACCGCCTGCGCAATCCCGAGGTCGTCGAAGAAGCGCGGCTGTACCATGCCACGTGCCTCGTGATGAGCGGGCGCGAGAAAGAGGCGATCGCACCGCTCCGAGCTGCGTTGACCCAGAACCCGACCATGGGGACGCCGGACAGCCTGACCTTTCCTCCGCCGCTCATCAGTTTGTTCTTGCAGGTGCGCAAGGAGTTCGGCGACGCAATCAAGGCGGAGGAGGAAAAGCGGTTGGCCGCGCTCGCGGCAGCCGCGCGCGAGGCCAAGGCCAGCGAACAGGCCGAGCGTGCCCGCGTGAAGAAGCTGGAGGAGCTCGCCAGCACCGAGGTCGTGATCCGGCGCAGCAGCCGCTTCGTCGCGAGTCTGCCGTTTGGCATCGGACAGTACCAGAATGGCAGCGATACCCTCGGTACCGTGTTTCTGGTCAGCGAGAGCTTGCTCTTGGGGACCTCACTCGCGGCGGTCGCGGTGATGGGCAACCAGTACAGCTTGATCGACCCTCGCGCCTTCGGTAGCGACATTTCCAAGAACGCGAAGATTGCCCGCACCGTGTCCATCGTCAGCTTCTACGGATTCGCGGCGGTAGCAGCCGGCGGCATCCTCGAAGCCCATCTCAACTTCGTGCCCGAGTTTCGCTCGGAACGAAAGCGAGCGCTGCCCAAGGAGTTGCGCACCCCGAGCAAGCGCGCGAACGGATCGAGCGCGCTCTTGTTGCCCTGGGTGACACCGAGCTCCAACGGTCTCGAGCTCGGAGTGCTCGGCGCCTTCTAAACCGGGGGGGCACCGCGCGCGCCGCGCGCCGTGGTAACTACAGCGCCCGCACTTCGACGTTTTCGCGAACGGCGGCGGACTCGGCTGCGTCACCGCTGGTAGCGGCGAGCGGTGGCTCGAGCAAGTCTTGCTCGCTGAGGCCCACCAGCGCCAGCAGCAGGCGCGGCGGCCTGAGCCCCAGGCTCGGTTCGTGCGCGAACAGCCGCGCGAGCTGTTCCGCGTAGGCCCGGCGCAGCTCGCGCCGCGTGATCTTGTCGAACGCCTGAGCTTTCGGGCGGCTCGCGAAGGGCAACCCAAGCAAGCTGAGGAAGAGCAGCTGGTAGACCAGCTTGAGCTTGAGGCGTGCGCTCTTGGGGCGGCGCTCCAAGATGCGGCTCAAGAAGTGCACGTTGAGCGGCACATGGAACGATTCGTCTCGCGTCAAAATCGTCAGCATCTGCCGCGCCGCGGCGTGCTCGACGCGCCCGAGCGCGAGGCGGTAGGTCGTGGCGCCGATGGTCTCGAACATCAGGTTCGTGAGGACGATGGTTTCCATGCGCTTCGCTCGGGCGTACACCGCGTAGAACGTGCGCGTCACGCGTCCCATGGGGCGCACTTTGCCCCCGAGCGCGGCCAGGAACGCTTCGAGCAACTCGCGGTGCCAGCCCTCTTCGTTGCCATACAGTTCGAGCACGTCAGCGAGTTCGGGGTCCCAGCGGCGCACTTCGTCCGCCAGCTCGTGCGCTTGCCTGAGCCCGGACTCTTCCGCGCGGAAAGCGGCGTTGAAGAAGTTGATCGCCGCCGCTTGCTCGCGAGTGTCCGAAAACTCGATGGGCTTGCTGAAGTCGACGTGCTCTTCCCGCATGCGAGCGGCTCGCCGCTGGAGCGTGGCGAGCCACCAGGCGGTGGGGCGTGTGCTGGCGCTCTGAGCCACGTTCGAGGGGTCTCCTAGTCCTTGCGGAATGCCGCGATGTAGAACCCGCCGAAGCGCTTGAGCCGGGAATCCGCCAACAAGCCCTCCGCTTGCCGGAGCAGGCGTCCGAGCGGCCCGAAGCGCATCACGCCTGCGCTGGGCGTCACGATACGAACACCACGCGAGTCGACGAAGCGCGTGCCGGGCGGAGCCATATGCGCCACGGTCTCCGGTGAATCGAAGCGCGTGAACACGTCGCTTTCTTTCGCGTGCTTGGCGATGCGTCCGGCGGGGCCGTAGCGCTTGATCAGGCCGCGGATGCTGTGGGGGTTGTAGAACTCGGCGATCACCATCCCGCCCGGGCGTGTGACGCGTGCCATCTCGGAGAGGGCGACGCTGATAGCGGGGATGTGCGCGAGCACCTTGAACGAGCAGCACACGTCGAAGCTGTGGTCCGCGAAGGGCAGCTCGGTGGCGCTCGCCTCGCTCACGTCGAGGCCTCGCTCGCGCGCTCGCGCCAGCATGCCGGGGGAAAGATCGATGCCGCGGGCCGATCCCGCGAAGCGGGCAATGCGCTCGAGCACGAGCCCGGTCCCGCAGCCGACTTCGAGCACGTCTTTACTGGCACCGTAGCGGCGCACGAACTCGCTTTCGAGCTCGTCGAGCATGTCGTGATAACCTTTGACGCTGTTCTTACCGCGTTCAGCTTCGTAGGTTTCCGAGAAGGCGTCGTAGTACTGCCGATTGGAGTGGTGGCTGCCCGTTGCGTCCATAGTTCGGGGCCTTCTACCTCAATTCGCTCGGGGTTGCCGCCTGCTGTTGGAGGGGCCCGCGCCGGCTGTCTTTTCCAAGGCCACCGAGGATTGGTTCCATCGTAACTGGAATTCGGACTGTAAGTTCGTGCGCTGGTTCGCCGTTGTACGAGCACTGGCGGGGCCGGCGAGCGGTTTCACGCACGAGCGAGAGGTCATTTGTCGAAGCTGTCCGTACAACGGAACTGAGGTCAGGATGGAGCGAATCGGCGAATATCTGGTGCAGCGGCTGCTGGGCGAGGGCGGGATGGGCAAGGTGTTCGAGGCCGAAGAACGGCTGAGCAAGCGGCGCGTGGCGCTCAAGCTGCTGAAGCCCGAACTGGCCAAGTCGGAAGAAGGGCGTCGGCTGTTTCTGAACGAGATGTCCATCTTGTCCCGGCTGGACCATCCGAATGTGGTGCGCTGTCTGGCCTGCAGCGAGGTGGAGGGGCAGCTCGTGATGACCCTCGAGTACCTCGAAGGCAAGACCCTGCGCCAAGAGCTGAGCGAGCGGGGCCCGCTGCCCTGGTCGGACGCGGTCGCAATCACCGTTCAGGTGGCGAAGGCGCTCGCTGCGGCGCACCGCGGGGACCCCCCGATCATCCATCGCGATCTGAAGCCCGAGAACATCATGGTGCTCGGGGACGGCGCGATCAAAGTGATGGACTTCGGCATCGCGAAAGTACTCGAGGCCATGCACAAGACGACGACGCAGAGCGTCGGCACCCTGCAGTACATGAGCCCGGAACAGATCGACGCTACCGGCGTGGACGCCCGTTCGGACCTGTACTGCTTGGGATTGATCTTTTACGAGATGCTCAGAGGTAGCCCCCCCTTCGACTCAGCGTCGCCACGGCAGCTGCTGAACCAGCAGTGCACCGAACCCCCCCCGCCGCTGCCCGACGCCGTGCGCCGCTCGCTGCCCCGCGGCGTGGAGCGCCTGATCATGCAGCTCCTGGAGAAGGCGCCCGAGCAGCGGCCCGCGTCGGCCGAAGCCGTGCTCCGCGAGCTCGAACCCTTCGCCCCGGCGGGCGAGGGTCGCGCGCTGGGCGCGGCGCTCGAACAGCAGCGCGAACCCGCGGACACCCAGGCGGATCAAGGCTTCGAAGCGCGCGCGAGCGGCACCGGCACCGAGCGCGTTCCCGTCGCCCCGAGTCGCACGCCGATGCGGGTGAAAGACACCATCGATCTGTTGGACCGTCCCAGGCCCGCGCGCGAGGTGTCGGCGAAGGTCGCTTGGCTGGCGATCCTCGCCCTGTCCGTCGTGGCGGGCAGCATCACCTACCTCGTTCGCTCCCGAGCAACTCCCAGCGACCCCAGCGCCACCACCGCTTCGGTCGAGCAGCGGCTCGGGGACGATTGAATCCCAGGGAGCTCTCGGCGTGATTTGGGTGCCGCGCGAGCTCAGCTTCCGCTCGGGCGGCGTGGAGGTCTACTCGTCGGATGCGGAGCGTCAGGTGTGGCGCGTGCCCCCGGGATCCGCGGCGTCGATCGCACGCTTACTCGAGCTCGGCGCCGCTGGGGTCGGAGGTTTCGAAACCTCCGGCAGCGACGCGCACGGCGACTGGCTCGGGCGCCGCGTCGGAGCTGAATCCCTCGCACAACTGTGGTCGCGCAGCGAGCCCGACTGGCAGCTCGCGCTGTCCCTCGCCCTCGCGCTCGCTCGCGCGCTTGCAGCCTGCGAGGAGCGAAGCCTGTGGCCAGGCCCCTTGCATCCGGCGAATATCAGCGTCGACGCAGCCCAGGGCAAGCTAGAACTGCGAGCCGAGGCACTCGTCGCCGCGGAGCTCGGCATGGAAGCGCCAGCGGCAACCCAGGGCAGCACCGCCACGCGCTGGACTTCCCCCGAGCAGACTGACGGCGCCGCCTGGGATGCTGCGACGAACCGCTATGTGCTCGGCCTGTGTCTGTATCGCTTGCTCGCTCTGGAGCACCCGATTCAGGGGCAGGGGCTGCGCCTTGGCTTCGAGCAGCTGAGCGTGCGGGGCCCGGCTCCCTTCCCCGAGAGCCGCGCGCGGGCCTTGCCGCCAGGTCTTCAGGGGTTCTGTCTCGGCTTGCTCGATCCCGATCCCGCGCGACGGCCAGCGACCGCCGCCGAGATCGCTTCGAAGCTTGCCGCGTTCGCCGAGGGCCGCGCTGCCGAATTCGGGTCGCCCAAAGCCGGGCAGTTGACGCCCGGGCGGCTGACGCCCGCACCGTCCCGACAGCGCGCGCGGGCTGCCACCGAGCGGTCCGCGTCGTCGCCCGGCGAGCGGCGGAGAGAGCCGGCGCCGCCGGTTTCGCGCGTGGCGTCCCCCGCGCGGCGCTTCGGCTTCGACGCGCGCTGGGCGACAGCGCTCGCGTGGGCCGCCCCCGTGGTCGGCGGCGTGCTCCTACTCTGGGCGCTCGGCAGCGCCGAATCCTCCCCGGCTCGGCCTCGCACCACGCCGCGCGCGCCGCTCGCCGCGCACGACTTGGGCCCTGAGTCCTGCGAAAGCTGCCATCCGCGCCAGACCGCGGAGTGGCGTCGCTCGGTGATGGCGCACTCCGTCAAGAGCCCGATGTTCCTCGCCTTGGAGGCTGTGATCGAGGAACAAGGCGGGCGCAGCTCGAGCTGCGCCCACGGCGCCGGCATCATGCGCAAGAGCGAGCGCGGTAGCGAGTGCCGCGACCCGAACACGGGGCTCGTGCTCACCGGGAGTGCTGGGGAGCACTGGTGCGTCAACTGCCACGCACCGGCCGAGAACTTGAATGCAGTGATGCCGCCGTGGGACGCCAGGTCTCAGAAATCGGCGAGCCGCGCACCGCTCGACTCGCTGTTGCCGAGCCCGACGCTGGAAGGCATCTCGTGCGCTTTCTGCCATCAGGTGGAGGGGCCCGTGGCCGCGTTCGAGCCGCGCAGCCGCGTGTATGCAGGGAACCCGAGCTGGGTGTCGCCCGTGACCGGTCAAAGCTTCTCGTCGCGTCCCGAAGACCTCCTCGGTCTGCTGGGCATTGCCAACAGCGGCTACTCGCTCGATCCGAACGTGCTGCTCGGCGAGCGCGACGCCCGGGCGCGCGTGCCAGGCGGGGTGCACGCGCGCGTTCCCGAAGCGACGCAGCAGTATCTGCGTTCCAGCGAGTTTTGCGGAGCCTGCCACGACGTGCGGCTGTTCGGCACCGATGTCGTCGGTAGCCAGAAGGGCGAACACTTCAAGCGCTTGCGCAATGCCTACAGCGAGTGGCGTGACTGGGCTCGCGATCAGAAACGCGCCGGGCGCCCCGCCTACAGCTGCCAGGACTGTCACATGAGCCGCTTTCCTGGCGCCTGTGTCCCGGGGCCACAGCCAGGAAGCACGCGCCCGGACCAGCGCGGGAGTTGCCCGCCGGGCACGCATTTCGAAGCGGCCCTGCCTGGGACCTACCCCGAGGGGACGGCCTCGGTCGCGCGCGGGGAACCCCGCCGGGTGAGTCCGCACTACTTTTCGGGCGTGGATGTGCCGCTCGCGCCAGAATTTCCGGAGCACTTGATCGACTCGACGACGATCGACGAGTTCGGCATCCCGCTCGGCGCGCGCCAGCGGCGCGACTTGTTGCTCGCGCGCAGTGTGCGCATGACGCTCGCGGGGGCGCGCGTCGACGGGCGGGATCTGGAAGTGCCGCTGACCTTCGAGAACGTCGGCGCCGGACACCGCATCCCGGCGGGCTTCAGTCAAGAACGAGAGCTCTGGCTGCACCTCCGGATCACGGACGAGGCCGGGAGGCTCGTGTACGAGGTAGGCAACGTGGCGCGCGGAGACGAAGATTTGCACGACAAGGTGTTCTTGCAGGTCAACACCGACGAACGCCTGTTCGACCCCGACGGTCGTCCGCTGGGCGTTTTTGGCGCCGACGTGGCCGATGGCCCGGACGTGCCCCTCTGGTCGCCCGATCCGGCTTTGGGAGGCACGGAGTTTCGCGGACGCGGGCTCGTCAATTTTCAGAACGGTTTCCTGCGCTGCGTCGTGTGCATCGGCACCATCGACGCTGCCGGGCGCTGCCAGCCCCTGCCGGGTCAAGAGAGCGCTCGCGCCGATCGGTTTTCCGAAGGCGGCTACGACATCGACACCGGGCAATGTTCGTCCAACCTATCGGGGCCGCACGCGCTCTTCGAGACATACTTTCCCGTAGGCAGCCTGGACGCGCGCCGCGGTGTGTTGAAGGCTCCAGACGCGATCATCGACACGCGTTCGCTGCCGCCGAACGTACCCATTCACTATACCTACTCGCTCGGCGTGGGGCGGGGCTCGGAGCGGTTTCGCATCGAGGCTCGCTTGTTGTTCCGGGCGTTCCCTCCTTTCTTGCTGAAGGCGTTCGTGGACTACGAGGCGCGCCAAGATCGCCGCGGCCTGCGCCCCAGGGGCCCGCTGATCGACGCGCGCGCCCTCGAGCGGCTCGAGGTGGTCGAACTCGATCGCCAAACGCTGGAGGTTCGACGCTGACGGACCTCACCGCTCCGCACGCGACGCGCGGCCCGGCTTGGCCCGAGGCCGTGTTTCGCGCGCCCGTGCTCCGCGGTCTCGACGAGCGCGGCCGCCTCGACGTGCAGAGCTCCGGGCGCCTGTTCGAACTCGCTGCCGGTGAGATCCTGTTCGAGCCCGGCGATCCGAGCGACGCCCTGTTCGTGGTGCTGCGCGGTCAGGTCGAGCTATGGTCCGTGGCGCGAGGCGACGAAGCGGCGAGTCTGATCCGCGTGGTGACGCAGGACTGCACGTTCGGGGAAGAAGCGGTCGTGACGGGGCTTCGCCGCAGCGCGCGCGCCGTGTGTGCGGCGCCGGCGCGTGTCGCCGAGGTGCCGCTCGGCGTACTGTCGCGCTCGCTCACGCGCGCCGGCGCCACGAGTCTCTTCGACCGCGAGGTGCGCGCGCTCGAGCGCGCCTTGACGCGGAGCCTGCTCACGACGCTGTCGTTCGGTCGTTACCTCGACCAGGCAGATCTCGATCTCTTGTTGGATGCGGTGCACACTCGGAGCTACGCGGCGGGGCAGTTTTTGCAGCGGCAAGGCGATGCCCCCGAGCACTGCCTGCTGTTGCAAAAGGGCCTGGTGCAGATCCAGAGCGAGCAGGCGGGGCGCGTACGCGTCCACGGCTACCTGTCGGGCGGAGACTTCTTCGGTGATGAGGAGATCTTGGCCGGTGAGGCCCTGCGCTATTCGGTGGTGGCGATGGGCGACACGCTTTGCATTCACGCCGATGCTCAGGTGATGCGGCGGCTGTGCGATAGCAACGTGGGGCTCGCCAAGCGGCTCCGGCGCCTCACGCTCGGGCGCCGAGCAGAACCGACGACCGAGCTCAGCGCCGCGACGCATCAGACCCAGCACGTGCTCAGAGACGCTTATCGCATGCAGATGGCGCGCTCACTGCTCGCGATCGACCAGGAAAGCTGCGTGCGCTGCGGGCATTGCGCTTGGGCGTGCGCCGAGAGCCACTCCGGCGTGAGCCGGCTCATCCGCAGCGGGGACAAGATCGTCGTCGCCGAAGCGGGCGCCTTCGCGAACCTGCTGCTCCCCAACACCTGCCAGCACTGCGAACACCCGGCGTGCATGATCGACTGCCCGACAGGCGCCATCGGTCGCGACGCGGAGGGGGAGGTCTTCATTCGCGAGCAGCTGTGCACCGGCTGTGGAGCGTGTGCGAAAGCGTGCCCCTGGCACAACATCCAGCTCGCGCCGCGTGCGAACCTCGCGCGCGCCGAAACTCCGAGCGTGAAGCTTTCGGCGCTGGTCGCCGTCAAGTGCGACTTGTGCCGCGACTACGAAGCCCCAGCCTGCGTGCGATCCTGCCCCACCGACGCCATCCAACGCTTGGATCCGCGTCAGGAGTTCTCAGAAGTCCGTGCGCTGTTCCAACACGCGCCCGTGAACGTGCCCGTGCCCGCCTCCGGAACCGCCGGAACCGCCCGCGCCTCGAAGCGCGCGCGGGCTCCCCTTGCGCTGAGCGCTCTGGTCGTCCTCGTCACGCTGGCGGTCGTCGGGCAAGCGGCTCCGAGGGGCGCGTTCGCTCTCGGCGCTGGGGTCGTTGCGGGTGTCGGCTCGCTCGTGCTCGCGAGCCACGCGCTCTTGAAGCGGCGCATTGCGCTGTGGCTACGCCCGCGCGAGAAACGCGGTCTCCAGCGCGGTGACGCACGCCCCGCGACCGGCTCTGTCTTGAGTCCCTGGGTGCGCGCCCACCAAGCGTTGGGGCTGGTCACCTTGGCTGCCGCCCTCTGGCACTCGGGTTTGGTGTGGCCGGTCGGGGCTTCAGGGGCCTTGCTCGCCACGATCCTCGCGAGCGCCCTGAGCGGCGGCTTCGGCGCCTTGGCGTACCGCTGGGTGCCTCCGCGCTTGAGCCGGCTCGAGTGGCGCGGCGCGCTGCCCGAAGAACTGGGGCGCGAGCGCCGTGACCTCATCGATCGCCTGTACCGCCTGACGAGCGGTCGAGACGTGCTGCTCAAGCGCGTGACCGAACTGATCTTGGGCCCCTACAGTCGGAGCCCCTGGGCAAGTCTCTGCTTGCTCGCCTCCGGGCGCGATCTGAAACAGGAGCGGGCGCGCCTGCGTCGCTCGATCGACGAGCGTTTGGAAGGGCGCGGGCAAGAGCGCCTGCTCGTGCTCGACGACCTGATCAAGGTCGTGGTCGATCTGCGAGCGCTGCCGCTGCGCCGCGGGCTGACGGCGGCGCTCAGGCTCTGGCAGCCCGTACATGCGGGCTTGACGCTAGCGCTCGTCGTGTTGTTGGCGCTGCACGTGATAGGGCGGCTCGGCTGATGCCTGACCACGAACGCTCCGCCGAGCCCCAGCCTCCTGCGAGCGAGCACGCCGAGCGGGCGCGCCGAGCCCCCGTGGCGCGCGAGACGAGCGACGTCACCCGCTTTCGCGGCGTATGGCTGGCCAGCGCTGCGGGCGCGCTGGCAGTGTTGGCGGGGCTGGTCGGTTGGGGGGGCTGGGGCGCCGTGGCTTCGCCGGGTCCGCTCTCGCCAGGACACGCCGAGGCGGGGCTCGCGTGCGCGAGCTGTCATGCGGCGACCCCCGCGGCCACGGCCTGCCAGAGCTGCCACGCGGGCCATGCGTCGCGCCGGAGCGGGCACCGCCGCTTGCAGAGCAGCGGCGAGCTCGGTTGCGCCACCTGTCACACCCCACACGCGGCGTCCGCGAGCCTCGTCTTCACACCGGCCGAGCCGGCCCGCGTCGCGCGAGGGCATGGAGTCAGCGAGCTTCCGCGCCCAGCCGCTGGCTATGGCTATCAGCCGACCTCTCGCGTCTTCGTGCCGCTCGTGGCGAGCGAGACCTGTCGTGAGTGCCACCGAGGCAGCTCCGATCGCGCGGCGCTGTGTCTGACGGGGGAATACCAGAGCTGCTTCGACGAGCACCGTGCGCCGGGGGAGCCGCCGGCGGATCGCGACGCGGCGTGGGGTGCGGCGCAGCGACTCGTGCAAGCGAGCGTGAGCGCACCGGCGCCTGGACCTGGGCCCGAGGCGTTCCTCGGATTCGGGTTCGTGGTGGCGCTGGTGGTCTTCGCCGGCGTGCGACGCGCAGGACGGCGCCGAGCGGAGGTGCCTGCGCTCGCCGCCCAGTTGCTGCCTCCGACGCGACGGCGCTTGCCACAGATCGACACGACCACCTGCCTTGGGTGCTACGCGTGCGTCGACGCCTGTCCGTTCGACGTGCTCGAGGTCCAGCGCTTCGTGGCGGTGCTGGCGCGGCCGGATGCCTGCTGCGGCCTGTCGCTCTGCGAGCAGCGGTGCCCGAATGGGTCGCTGGTGATCCGCGAGGGTGAGCCGCTGGCAGACACCCCGCACCTGGACGCGTCGCTCGAATCGCCGGACGTGCCAGGGCTGTTTCTGGCGGGGGACGTGACCGGGCTCTCGCTGATTCGCAACGCCATCGAACAGGGCGCGCGCGTCGTCTCGGTTCTCGAAGCGCGCCGTCGAGGTCGCGCCTCTGCGCCAGCGCGTGGTACGAGTCGGTCCGAGGCTGGTGCCTACGATCTGATCGTGGTGGGCAGCGGCCCTGCCGGCCTGAGCGCCATCCTCGAGGCTCACAAAGCGGGTCTCAACGCGGTCGCGCTCGAGCAAGGCAGCGTGGCCGAGAGCATTCGCAGTTTTCCGCGGCACAAGCTGGTGCTCGATCACGGAGGCAACCCCGAGGCGCGCGCTTCGCTCTGGCTCGAGCAATGCCAGAAGGAAGACCTCGTCGCCAAGTGGACGCAGACCGCCCGGCGTGAACGGTTGCCGATCCTCGAACAGCACCGCGTGCTCGGGGTCGAGCGCATCGAACGCGGGCGCGCACGCTTTGCGCTCAAGGCCCACACCCCGGAGGGCGAGCGCGAATTCTACGCCGAGCACGTGCTGCTCGCGCTCGGTAAGCGCGGATCGCCGCGCAAGCTCGAGCTACCGATTCCTGAAGCCTGGCGCTCGCACGTGCACTACTCCCTGGTCGACGCCCGACCCTTCGCGGGGAGGCGAGTGCTCGTGCTGGGGCTTGGCGACAGCGCGATGGAAGCGGCCGTCGCGCTCGCCGCACAACCCGGTGCCGAGGTGACGCTGGCGGCACGTGCTCCCGAATTTCGGCGGGGCAAGGCGCGCAACATCGAAACCGTCCAACGCCTCGCCGCGCAGGGGCGTCTGACGTTGCTCTTCGACGCCTCGGTGGCGGGCTTCGGCGCCGACGGCGTCCGGCTCAGCGTCGCTGGGCAAACCCGCGAGCTCGCGGTGTCGTCGCTGTTCGTGCTGATCGGGGCGCGCATGCCCTGGGAGTTTCTCGAGGCGCTCGGCGTTCGAAAAGGTTCGGCGGCCGAGACTTCTGCGCCAAAACACGCTAGATCCGAAGGCGCGTGAGGCGTCCGAGCAACAGATCCAAGAGCGAGAGCCTGCTCACCGTCGGCTACGTCGAAGAAGTGGACCTTCCCGATTGGCGCATCTACGCGCTCACCGCCAAGCTCGACACGGGAGCGCTCTCGAGCGCTCTGCACGTCGAAAACCTGTCCGCGTGGGAGGATGGCTGGGTCACCTTCGATGTCCCGCTGACGAGCGGTGCCCGCTCGCACGTCGAAGCGCAATTGGCGCGCCGCGGGCAGGTGCGTTCGACGAGCGGCAAGGTCGAATGGCGCTGCTTCGTCTCGACGCGCCTGTGCCTCGGTCCCATCGAGCGCGAGATCGAAATCGGGCTCGTCGATCGCAGCGCCATGAACTATCGGATGCTCCTCGGCCGTGCGGCGCTCGCCGGTGGTTGCATGGTCGATCCGGCACGCAGCTTCTTGCTGTAGGCCGTTCCGCGCCGAGTCTCCGCATTTTTGGCGCTGCTCGCCCGCCGAAATGCTCCTGGCACCGTTCAGCTCGGTCGAGCTAGACTAGGCCCCTGATGAATCGTGACGCAGATCCGTACCTTGCCGTGGTTCGCACGCGGGCCAGCGAAAAGGCTGCTGCATGGTTCGAACGGCAGGCCGAGTCACTGACACTCCAAAGCTTTCCCGGTGCCTACGCCGGCGCCGGCCGTCGCCTCGGCGATGCAAGCGTGGTTCTCGAGGAGGCCGAGCGGGCTGCAATCGAGCGGGCAGGCCTCCGAGCCCCCGCCGGCTGGCGGCTGTGCGACGTTGGCCGCAGCTACCTGCTCTTGCGCGTGCTTGACGCCGCGGCTTCCGATCAGCATGAAGCGTTCGTGGCCGGCCTCTTCAAGCAGAGCGACAATCGCGAACGCGAAGCCTTGCTGAAGACGCTGTGCATGCTGCCCGAGCCAGTTCGCTTTCTGGCTACGGCGGTCGATGCGTGTCGCTCGCACGTGCAGAGCGTGTTCGAGGCGATTGCGTGTGAAAATCGCTATCCCGCCGAGTACTTTCCCGACGCCGCCTTCAACCAAATGGTGCTGAAGTCGTTTTTCACCGGTGTCAGCGTGAACCGCATCGTCGATCTCAGCCGCCGTGTGACGCCCGAGCTCAGCCGCATGGCGCTCGACTATGCCAGCGAGCGCACCGCGGCTGGTCGCCCCGTTCCCAAAGATTTGGGCCTTGTGACGCTCACTCGCGACGCTTAGCGCGCGACAGCCTAAGGACGAAACCATGAAGATGTTCGACCCCCACATCCATATGACGTCCCGCACCACGGACGACTATCAGGCCATGGCAGACGCCGGCATTGCGGCTATCGTCGAGCCCGCGTTTTGGGTCGGGCAACCGCGCACGCACGTCGGTTCGTTCGAAGACTACTTTTTATCGCTGCTCGGGTGGGAACGCTTTCGAGCCAGTCAATTCGGCATCAAGCATTTCTGCACCCTCGGCATGAACCCGAAAGAGGCGAACCACGACGAGTTGACGCGGGGGGTGCTCGCGTTACTGCCACGCTACCTGGAGAAAGATGGCGTGGTCGCAGTGGGTGAGATCGGTTTCGACGACATGACACCGACGGAAGAAGCCGTGTTCCAGAAGCAGATCGAGCTGGCGCTGGACGCCGAGCTGCCAATTTTGATCCACACGCCCCACCGCGACAAGAAACGCGGCACCGAACGCACGATCGCCGTCGTCCGCGAGGCCGGCATCGCCCCCGAGCTCGTGCTCATCGATCACAACAACGAAGAAACGCTACCGCTCACCCTCGACAGCGGCTGCTGGGCTGGGCATTCGATCTATCCGCACACCAAAATGGATGAGCAGCGCATGGTGACCCTGGTGCAGAAGTACGGCAAGGAGCGCATCATCATCAACAGCGCTGCCGACTGGGGCGTGAGCGATCCGCTGAAGGTGCCGAAGACCGTTCGCGCGATGCGGGCAGCAGGCATCTCTGCCGCCGACATCGAAACCATCGTGTGGACGAACCCGGCGAGTTTCTTTGCGCAGAGCGGTCGGCTCGAGGGCATCGAAATCGCACAGCCGGTCGATCAGCGTAAGCTTTGGGAAGGCAATTCAGTGCTCCGAGGCCAGGCGCCCCGTGTCGAAGAGTAAACAGGGCGTCGAAGAGTAGCAGGCGTTGGAACTTAATCGTCCAAGAGCAGCGAGCGTCGCAAAGCAGCGGCGCCGAAGAGCAACCTGAGCCGGAGAGTATTGGAGTGCGCTCGACCCTCGTGATCGATGTCGTGGGACTCGCCGAGCACTTGCTCGGCGAAGCCACGCCACACCTGAACGATTTTGCGAAGCGTGGCACGCTGCGTCCGCTTTCGACAGTGGTTCCGGCCGTGACCTGCTCTGCGCAGTCGACGTTCCTAACCGGCACGCTTCCGTCGCAGCACGGCATCGTCGGCAACGGCTGGTACTTTCGTGAGCTCGGCGAGGTCTGGTTCTGGCGGCAGTCGAACCGGCTGGTCGAGGGCAAGAAGGTGTGGGAATTGGGGCGTGAGCGGGACCCCGCGTTCACCTGTGCCAACTTGTTCTGGTGGTACAACATGGTGACGAACGTCGACTGGGCGGTCACGCCACGGCCGATGTACCCCGCTGACGGTAGGAAGCTGCCGGACGTGTACACGAAACCCGCGGCGCTGCGCGACGAGTTGAACCAAACCCTCGGAACGTTTCCGTTATTCAAGTTCTGGGGGCCCGCCGCGGACATCAGCTCCAGCCGCTGGATCACGGACGCGGCGCTCCACGTCATGCGCAAGCAAGATCCCACGCTGACCTTGGTGTACCTGCCGCACCTCGACTATGGACTGCAGCGCCTGGGGCCCGACCTGACGTCGCCGCGCGTGCGGAAAGACCTGCGCGAGGTCGACGCTTTGTGCGGCGAACTCATCCAAGAAGCGCGCGTCAAGGGGCGGCGCGTGATCGTGCTTTCGGAGTATGGCATCACGCGGGTGACTGCCGGCATCGACATCAACCGCGCCCTGCGCCAAGCGAACCTGCTCGCCGTGCGCGAAGAGCTCGGTCGCGAACTGCTAGATCCCGGCGCCTCCGAAGCCTTCGCCGTGGTGGACCACCAGCTCGCGCACGTGTATGTCCAGAACCCGGCGCGCGTGCCCGAAGTGCGGCAGCTGCTCGAAGGGCTCGACGGCGTCGAGCGAGTGCTCGGCAGCGACGAACAGCGAGAGATTGGCCTGAACCATGCCCGCTCCGGCGAGCTCGTGGTCATCAGCCGCGCCGATCGCTGGTTTACCTACTACTACTGGCTCGATCCGGAGCGAGCCCCCGACTTTGCCACCACCGTCGACATCCATCGTAAGCCGGGCTACGACCCTGTCGAGCTGTTCTTGAATCCGGCGATCGCGTTCCCGAAGCTGGCTATCGCGTGGCGCCTCGCGAAAAAGGCGGCGGGGTTTCGCACGCTGATGGACGTCATCTCGTCGGAGCGGTCGGACCTGGTCAAGGGCTCCCACGGGCGTTTGACGGACGCGCCTGAAGCCGGGCCGCTGTTCATGACCGACTCCCCGGAGCTGCTCTCCGAAGGTTCGGTGCGGGGCATCGACGTGCAAGAGCTGATGCTGCGCCACGTCTTTCAATGACCCGGGCGTGCCGCCGCCCAGCATTCCACCGGTGACGTCCGTTACCCCGTCGCTCCCTGTGCTGCGCTCTCGGGCCGCTCGGCGAGCGTTCCGTCGCCACACGCGCATTGGAATGTCGCACGAAATATCAAAACTCCAAATCACGCCCAAAGTAGCTTGCCAGCAGTGTCCGGCGCCGGCGTCGGAAGCTTGCCCGGAGGTATGCTAGTGTCGAAAATTCTCGCGAAGATCTGGGAAACCTATGTCGCGTCGTGGAAAGCCGAGGCTCTGGCGGAGAAGCGACGGCTCGTCGAGGCGTCCGTCAGCTCGCAGTGCCGCTACACCGATCCGCTGACCCAAACCCAGGGCTGGGATCAGCTCTTGGATTACATGCGCGACTTCCACCGGCAGCTCCCCGGAGGGCATTTCGTTACCAAACGCTTCATCGCGCACCACGACCGGAGTGTTGCGTTCTGGGACATGTGTGATGCCGATGGTACGGTGATCGGTGACGGAATCAGCTACGGCGAGTACGACGCCGCGGGGAAGTTGACCGTGATGACAGGGTTCTTCGATCCAGTGAATTGAGCATGGCGACACTCGAGCAAGTCCAGCGCGGCGTTGATTTCGTCGAAGCCCATCTGGATGAGCAGATTCGGCTCGGCGACGTTGCGGCCAAAGCAGGCATGAGCCAGTGGCACTTCCAGCGCGTGTTCAAGGCGCTCACCAACGAAACGCTGAAGACGTACATCCGTTCGCGCCGCATGGCGATCGCGCTCCACCAGCTGCTGGAGACGGATGCTCGCATCATCGAGATCGCGCTCGCGGCTGGCTTCGAAAGCCAGGAGGCCTTCACGCGCGCATTTCAACGTGCCTTTCGGATGACGCCCCACCGCTACCGCAAGCTCGGTCAAAAGCATCAGTTCATGCGCAAGCCCGAGTTCACGCGCGAGTATCTCGAGAACCTGAACGCGAACGCGAGTCTGTCGCCCGAGCTGAAGCCGCTGGGCGCGCAGACCCTCGTCGGGATGAGCACCGAGTACTACGGCGTGGGGTCGGAGAAGAACAACATCGCGAGCAAGATCCCAGCGCTTTGGGCGGCGTTCCTTGCGCGCCTCGGCGACGTTCACGCGCGCGAGCCTGGCGTCTGCTACGGGGTGGTCGCGCAGACCCTGGACGAAGACCGGCTCCGCTACACCGCGGCTGCTCCGGTAAGCGCTGGCTCGAGTCCGCCCGCCGCGGGGATGAGCCAGCTCCATCTGCCCGCGGCGGAGTATGCGGTGTTCGAGCACCGGGGTCCGGTGCACGGACTCGACCACACCGTGAGCTATGCCTATTCCACGTGGTTGCTGGCGTCGCAGCGTGAACACAGCGGCGCGCCCGACCTAGAGATTTATGGTGCTGACTACCATCCGACGTCGCCAGAGTCGGTGATCTACTACGCGCTGCCGCTCGCCAGCTGAGCACCCCGTTCCTGCTCGCGAGGACCTACACCGACAGACATGCTTGGCGTCCCGCCTGTGCGACGGCGCGGCTCGGATCTGCTGGGTGTTCCCGCGTCATCCGCAGCGGCAGCTCGAGCTCATGCGAAGCCGAGTGCCGCCACGATCGAATCGATTCGCACCGGGGTTTTGGGCGCGCGTGCAGGGCGGTCGCACGTCAATTGGTAGTTCGTCATCTTTACCAAGTCCGCTGCGTCACGCCCGTTTGGTTCGCTTTGGGACGACCTTGCGACTCTCGATGTTGGGAGCAGGTGCAGCGGCGTGTTTGCAAACTGCGTAGGGCTGCTTCGCAGCAACGGGACTGCCGAGGCCCGAGTCATGAGGATGTGTTCACTCTCTCGCTCGAGTCGCTTCAGAAAGTGAGCAGTTTGAGGGCAGCGCGGCGAGATTCGATCGCTGAAAGCAGGTGGTTTGGCAGTTCTGCTAAAACAAATCGACCGTAGGATATCGACAAACATCCGCTCAAAAAGACATGTAGCGCGAATTCTTTGTTTTTTGGGCCTGCTAGTGTGCAGGTGTCGCACGGAAGAGGCGACACGGGTGACACTATGAAAGACATGGCGACACTAAGAGGGTCGACCGGCTTAATCCTCGCTGCTCTGCTGTCGGCGGGATGTACCGGTTCGGTGGGTGACACGAAAAACATGGACCCGAGCACGAGTGGTCCTGGTGCGGGCGGATCGGGTACGGGACCCAGCAGCGGCTCCGGCTCGGATGCGACGTCCACGACGGCTCCTTCCGGAGTCACATCTGGGTCGGACGCGACGAGCGGTACGACGACGACGGGCGGATCGACGACGGGCGGTGATCCGAATGTGCCCATCGCTTGCAGTCCGGGTATTCCCGGAACGTCGCAGGTCCCGCGCCTCAAGAACTTGGAGTACGACCGCACCGTGCGAGACTTGCTCGGCGTGACCGGGCTCTCCGCCTCCAACGGCAACTCGCCGTCGTCGCTGCTCGCCACCGATCAGGGTGGCCCGCTCTCCGACTTGGGTTGGAGTTCGTACCAGACGGTGGGCGAGATGATCGCCGCGCAGGTGATGGCGGATGCAACACTGAAGGCGAACTTCATGAGTTGCGATCCCGCTACCGCTGGCTGCATCGACACAACGATCGCATCGTTCGGTCGCCGAGCGTTCCGGCGCCCGCTCACGACGCAAGAGACTGCGCTGTTCACGGCGTTGAACGATCCCACGGCGACGGAGAACGGAACGCCGGAAGAAGTCGCCGAACTCGTGCTCTACGGTTTCCTCGTGTCGCCAGTATTCCTGTCGCACACCGAGCTGAACCTGACGCCGGCGACGGGCGGCTATCAATTGTCGAGTCACGAAATTGCTTCGCGGCTCTCGTACATGCTCTGGCAGAGCATGCCGGACCCGACGCTCGACGCGGCGGCAGACGCCGGGGAGCTCGCGACCAAGGAACAGATCCAGGCGCAAGCCAAGCGGATGCTGGCCGACCCGAAAGCTCGCGACATGGTCGCGGACTTCCACCGCGACTACCTGCACCTGGCCGTCAACTCGCGCTGGGACACCTACGTGAAGGACCCGGCTCGCTACCCGACCTTCACCGATGCACTGCGCGGTCCGCTGGCTCAAGAGGTCGAGCGGTTCTTCGACGAGACGACGTTCACGAGCGGCAGCTTCCAGGACTTGATGCTGAGCACGCAAGGTTACGTGAACGCGGACACGGCGCCGCTGTACGGGCTGCCCGCCACGGGTCTCGGGGCGGAGCTCTCCCCCGTCGATCTACCCGGGCGCCCGGGCTTCTTGACCCGCGTGGGATGGCTCGCCGCGTTTTCGGAAGCCGGCCGGACCTCGCCCATCGTTCGTGGTGCCTTCATCCTGAAGGACGTGATCGGCTACGATCCAGGCGCTCCCCCCAATGGAGCTTCGCAAACTCCGCTGCCTGAGGCGTCCGCGGATCTGAACACCATCCGCAAGCGCGTGGACGACATGACGTCGTCGCCGGTGTGCGCGAATTGCCATCACCAATACATCAATCCGCCGGGCTTCATCATGGAAGCGTACGACACGGTGGGCGCGCCTCAGACGGCTGACCCGGACTCGGGTGAGCTGATCGACACGGCCGTGGAGCTCAAGATCGACGGTAACCTCGTGCCGCTTTCTCAGCCGGCCGAGTTGATGCAGTTGATCGCCAATTCGCCGGGTGCGCAACGTTTCTACGCTCAAAAGTGGGTCGAGTATGCGTTCGACCGCGTGCCCAATGCGCAGGACGCCTGCACGGTCGACCAACTGGTTGCGAGCATCGCGCCGGGAGGGTTCGCCATTCTCGATCTGATTGCCGACCTCACGTTGGCCGAGTCGTTCACCGTTCGAGCCATCGACACTGGAGTAGCCCAATGAACCGTAGAATCTTCCTCAAGGGAGTTGGCGGCGTCGCGCTTGCAACACCCTTCTTGAGTTCGCTAAAGAAATCCAAGGCTCAAGATGCGCCCGCGAGTGGTCCCACACGCCGCGTTGTGATCTTCCACAGTCACAACGGTTGCCTCACGAACCGCTGGTTCCCGAAGACGGCGGGCGGGATCGGAAATCTGACTGCGGCTGATCTTGCAGGAACGACGCTGGAAGGCTTGACTCCCTTCGTCGACCGCTTGCTGTTTCCGCGCGGGATCAAGTCGTACAACATGTACGGCGAAATTCAGGCGGTCGATCCCCACGATCAAGCGATGGGCTCGAAGCTCACCTGCGCCAAGATCGAGGAATCTGGCAATCGCTACGCGACCTCGCACTCGATGGACCACGAGATCGCCCGTCAGGTGAACCCCAATGGCGCGAGCCCGATGGTGCTCTCGGTGGCGGGCGGTGCCGGCGGCAGCATCAAGGACCTGCTGTCCTTCTCCGGTCCGGGTGAGGCCTACCCAGCCCAGACGAATCCCGTCACGATCTACAACCAGCTCACGCAGGCTCTTGGAGACGGCGGTGGCGGCGGGACGCCGACGCCCGAGGCTGACTGGCGGCTGCGTCGCGGCGAAAGTGTGTTCGACCTGCTCGACGGTCAACTGCAGTCCTTCGTCCAACAGGACATGAGCGAGTCGGACCGTCAGAAAGTCCAAGCCTGGCAAGACCTGCTCCGCGACGCCGAAACCGGCGGCGGGGGAGGCGTCGGGGTCACGCAAGAGTGCACCCAGGCCACGGCCGACGGCTTGATGATCCAGAGCTTCATCGATCAGTCTCCCGAGGGAGACGGTGGCGGCAGCAACCTGTTTGGCAGCCAGGACGTGAGCGAGGAAGCCTTCAAATACGCCGCCTCGGCGATGTTCCGCCTGATGGCTCTGTCGATGATCTGCGATACCAATCGAATCCTGGCCTTCACGTACCCCGGCTACGCGATCTACCGGTTCCTCGGCCATACGCACGACCACCACGGCCTGTCTCACCGCAACGGCTCACTCGCCGTCGGCGGCACCTGTGTCAACGGCGTGATCGACATGATCTACCAGATCGACCAGTTCATGGCGGAGAAGTACACCGAGCTCGTCACGTTGTTCGACGGCATCCCCGACGGCGACGTGAAGCTGCTCGACAACACGGCGACCATCTGGTTGCCCGAGCTGGCGGACGGGAACGCGCACAACACCAACAACCTGCCGATCGTGATCGCAGGAAGCTTGGGCGGCTACCTGAAGCAAGGTCAGTCCATCAACGTGGACGGCGGGGGCATGATCGACACGGGCAACAGCGAAGCGAATTGCTCGAATGGCAACGACAACAACTCCAACACGTTCGCCACGGCCTCGAACCAGGGCAACGCTCCGATCAACAAGCTGCACCTGTTGCTCATGAACGGCATGGGCTGCAAAGGCGCCGACGGCCAACCCATGACCGAGTGGGGCCAGTTCGACGGACGCAACGGCACGATCAGCAACCCCGGCGAATTCGAAGATCTGAAGGCTTAGTTCGAAAGAGGGGCGCGCGCTCCGCGGCGGAGATACACCGCCGCGGGCTAGCGCCGTGCTGCGTTAGGGGCCCTCGCGGCGAGGCGCGAGCGCCACCGCTCCAGAGAGTTCCACCTGGCCCTGGTGGTCGGTGGCATCGCCGCCGAGCGCTTCGGCGAAGGCGGGAGCCCCCTCGAACCAGCGCTGCGCCCGCAGCGGCGGTACGGGCAGCGGCTCGCCGTCGAGCATTTCGGCAGGTAGAGCCGCCGGTTCGGCGGCGGATTCGCTGAGCAGTAGGTGCAACGCGGCAGTCAGATCGAGCGGGCGCATGTCCAGCCCCAAGCCTTCGTGAAGGCCAAGCTGCAGCCCCGCGCTGATGGCGTGGACGGCGCGCACGGGTTCGACGAAGGAATGTCCGGGGAGCTCTCCGCGCTCGTAGGCTGCGCGCCGCTCCCTGTCGTGGAGCTTCGTCTTACACGCCTGCTCATCGAGGGAGTGCACGCCGCGGCATGCGAGCGGACGTACCTCGTACACCGAGCACAGGTCATTTTCGAGCAGCGGGCAGGGATGTTCTGGCGAGTTCCGCTCATCGCGGGTGAGTCCGCGCGTCGAGTGATACGCGCGTTCGACTCGCTCTCGCAGCTGTCGGAGTTCGGCTAGAGAGCGTGTCGCTTCCAGCGTTGCGAAGATGGCGAGCGCTTCCGGAACCGTGGCACCTACGCGCTGGTGGCAACAATGAGCGCAGCCCTGACGACAGGCAAGCGCACCCTGCGGGGCACGGCCGAGCAGAGTGCTGGTGAGTGTCGACGTGGCTTCCATTGCCTTTTTCCCGAGCTGAATGCTGGCCAAGAAGCTCGGGTTGTGCCGAAAGATCGCGAAGGCGGTGTTCGCGGTGGCCAAGGTCAGGCGGTTCTGCCAGTCGTCGACGAACACGGGAGCGGCCAACTCGAAGCACGGCTCACCCGAACTCTGGTCGGTGACCAGCCGCAGGTGCACGCGGCGCAGGGGCACGCTGGGTCCCGTCACGCCGATGGCCTTGCGGGCGGTGCGACCCGCTTTCCGGCGAGGTTTCCGGCTAGCCTTGCGGCGAGAAGACGTCACTCCGTCAGTTTAGCAGCGTGACGCGCGGAGACCCATGAAACTCACGACGGACCTGAGCCTGACCTGAGCCGCTCGACGATGGCTGTCACCCGAGGCCGCTCTGCAGCTTCTGTCGCGATGTCCTCGGAAAAGACGGGCCAGGGCTCGAGGCCTTCCCCTTTCGGGCACCACGCGGAGTCGCGACTGAGCACGAGCACCTTGAACACGGAGTTTCCCACGAACTTGGCAAACGGCTTTTGATCCGTCGAGGCAACGACGAGGGGAAGCTCGGCGCCCGCGATCGCTCGTTCCGGGCCGTAGTACGTCAACCTGAGACCCGCTTCGAGACCCGCCAGCGCCAGCTCCGTGAAGTCGACGTCCGCCGTCAGGTCCTGTGCTCCGGGCCAGGTGTAGGGGTGGTTCGCTCGCGGGTGGTAGTCCCCCTCGTCACAATAGATTCTGAAGGGAAACTTGCCACGGCGAGCGCCGTGCACGAGCCCTGCGGTCGTGTCGCCATAGTCGATGGTCATGATTTGCCCCGCGTCGAGCACTTGAGCAAGATCGCGGATGTAGCCACGGGCGTGCACGTTGACATACTGAACCACCCCGGAGTCCTCTTGTGCCAGCGCTCGCGCATACTGCTCGGCGCCAGCTCGGAGCACCTCGCACAGCGGTTCGAAGCAGCCGGCGGCGACCCGTGTTTCTTCGAACCACACCTGGTCCAAGAGCGGCCCCACTTCCGCTTTCGGGCGCTCGTAGATGGCGGTCATCACTGCGCCCAGGCTCGCTCGATCGAGCAGCAGCTCGCCCGGGTGCTGCTCCCAGCCGAACTCGGCGCGGATCTGCGCGTCCGTCTCACGACAACGTAGCGAGAGTGTTTGGGACAACCGGCTTCTCAGACCGGCTTCGACGCGCGGCACGACGAGCACGGCCTCGGCCGCTCCCTGCGCCGACAACACCACCTTGTGCACGCCGAACGCGTCCGGT